>Ga0160420_100848_pt1 | contig 9688 bp, 14 predicted proteins | sample CelAP2metagpilot_FD_108197 | JGI IMG/M metagenome (GOLD analysis project Ga0160420, IMG submission 108197) | Phycosphere-associated microbial communities from algal ponds in Kailua-Kona, Hawaii, USA - Cellana AP2-5-5 metagenome pilot | ecosystem: Engineered > Artificial ecosystem > Aquaculture >... | reverse complement strand
TTTTATGTGTTTTTCTTACTTTATGTTTTTTTAAGTGTGGGTAGGGGTGTAGGTGTGAAAGGTTGGTTGGTTGGGGGGGGGGGGGGGGGGGGGGGGAGGGGGGGGGGAATTGTGTAGGGGAAGGAAGGCATGACAGCCCTTCGTCACTCTCCTATGCTTATCGACGATGATCATGATCATGGTGCGTGCTGGTGCATTTGTAAGTAGCTCTTATTCCTTCCTCCAGTAACTTTCCGCTTTCCGCCATTGCTGCCGTTATTTATAAAAAGAAGAAGACACCAGCCACACGTACTCTGCTGGTCTCTGCGTTTTACATTTTCTTCTTGATGTCTTTCTCTTTTTCTCTTTCTCGCCTTACCAACCGAGACACCAAACATACAAGCACTCCCACACGCACAGTGTCAGAACGAGGCCAAATTAACGGGCCATAGTCTCAGAAGTGGATGTCAAGCGCCGTTGTAGCTGGTGGTGAGACACCGTGCCCTTACGCGTGGCAATTGCGTGGCGAGCTCGGTCGGTGACAGTGGCACCCTCGAAGGCCTTACGCATGGCTTGCTCGTTTTGGACGACTTCCTTGCATGGGGCGGGGACCTGGGCCAGATCCGTCAGGGTCTTCGCCAAGCGCAGGCAGTCTGTCTTAGTGTATTTTCCTTCGTCTATATTTTGGTGGGTGGTGGGATGTGTGGGTGTAAGTGAGGGAGAGGGAGTGCCGGTGGCCCTTAAAAACATTTCCGAAAAAAGTATTCGGGGACCGTGGAAAGAGGGGGTCATTTTGACGGGTGCATGCGCATGGCAAATCGCTTCTTGCTCTCATAAGGCACAGAAATACATAAATGTTTGCCATACATGCCTTCGATGCATGCAAGCTCACAAGCACGCGATATACAAAGTGCCTTGGATATCAAAAAGAACGAATAACTGCCGCCATCAGGCTCGCATCCTTTTTGCCCTACCCCACCCACCCATCCCACCACTCCACATACCACTATCCTTGGAGTAGGACTCGTAAAGATAAGGCTCATCGGAGGTGCGGCTCAGCTTGCGGGAGAGCTTGGAGTCAGACATGGCTAACGAGGCTGAGGGTATGAGGGTAAATGTGCTTGAAGTAGCTAAAGTGAACGAGGGGGGGGGAGGAGACAAAGTGTTGGAGAGAGGGAAGGGGGTAAGGAGGATGATTCGGAGTAAACGAAGCGCGAGGGTGGCCGTGATGCCGCATATGAGATAAATGCTTGCTCTCTCTCGACAAGTAAAGCTCTGAAAAGGACGAAGATTGCGTCCCGGGCCGAGGAGGTACAGCTGCCCTGCCCTCCGACTTCAGAGTACAACTGCTCCCAGCTCTGTCACTGATACAAAGCATCTCCCATTCCTCAGTCCATGTTCCCTTGGGAGCGGTTCAAGGCGTTCGAGGTGCTCACATGCAATCTAAGGGCGAAATATCCATCTGCATGAAGTGGAACAGAAGGGGGCATCAAAAACCTCCTCTTGCGATGTTCAACTCCCCGAAAACCGAGCGAAATACGGCAAGGCGGCATGGGCCTGAATCGCTGAGCATGTGGTCCTCGGCCAAGGTCTCAAGGTCTCGCTGCTCTTGTTACTGCAGGGGACCTTTTTAAGTTTTGGGGGCGTGCCATCGCAACACATACAGTACCGAGGGTTTTGGCAGTAAATGAACACTATTTTGGTCCCCTGTTCTTTGCCTACGAGTGCTCAGCCGCTGGCTGAAACTCCTGAATAAGGAAAGAAAAACAGAGCCAGGATACCTTCTTCTTCCAGTCTCTTGTAATCCTGTACAATTTTCTTCTTTCGTCCCGTAAACTTCATTTCCACAACCTCCCCCGTCCTCTTCCCTTCTCCTCTTCAACCATCTATGGCATACTTGGCAAGAGCTTTTCCAAAGTCTCCATAGCTGCTTTTTCCTCCGCCGACTCTGCTTCTTTCTCTTGCTGTCGAGAAAGCTTGCCTGTTGGGGCGTCTGTCATTCTGGCGCCCACGTCCAACCCGATTTCAGTTAGCACTTGATTGACCACCGAGTCGGCCTCCCCCTCCACGTCGTCGCCGTCGAACTGTGTTTTAATATAGAAAATGGACGGGACACGGTGTAAAAGATTGATTAGGCGCTTGAAAACAGGAATGTGAGGAGAAGTGCTTTGAAAAAGAGAAAACCTATTCCTTCTAGAGCAACGCTCTACCTGCTCTCTCCATCCATCCCTCTCCTGCGCCTTTGAATGACAAAATGTTAATGGGTTATGTACTCAATCAATTCAGTGCGCTTTCAGAACTTGCATATATACCCTTCAGTTCTGCCCTCTCTACTTGCCATCCCATCCATTCCATTCCCATCCCATCCCATCCCCCCATCCCTTCCTCCCTCCCTCCCTCCTGCCTCCTTCCCTCCCTACCGCGTCCATCAGTGCGTCGTCAAGCATATCCTCTTTCAAATTCATGTATTCGTTTTGCTTCGTAAACTCCGCCATCACTGTAGCGGTATCTTTAGCGTTCATTTTCTCGTTCATCTGACCCATCACCTGTCAGTGTAATTTGTGCGGATACGTAGGTAATTTAGTTGGAGTGAGAAAGGGTGAGTGTGCCCGTGTGCCATCCCATGTAGCCGGTGCGCTTCCAGAACTGTTTCGAGGCATCCACTATCGCCCCATACATGTCGGTATGAAGGACAGGGAAGATTACGGCAACAGAGGGTGAAATGATCACGTCGCAATTTACGTGAGGCAGTGCCACTGCCTGTCAGGAAATCCTAAGTAGTAACTTCCCGTGCCAGCATCTGATCTATCCCATGGTCAATGACCTCTCCTATCAATCCAAAATTCCTCTGCTATTCTACTTACCCCCGCCATAGTCCCCATGACCTGGCCAACGGCCATCTGCGACTGCATCATGGACGCCTTGTACCCAACGCCTGTGACGGTCGCCTTCATCGTCACAAGCCTTTCTTTTTGTGTCCGCAACTGCACGAGATTCTTCGCAATGGTCTTGAGTATCCCATGTTGGCCGCTGGCTGCCGCTTTCTTGATGTCGACGATGAGCTTGGCTTCTTCCCGCGTAAGGTTTTGTAGCTCGCGGTCCATGTCCCGCTCGTTGTGTCTGATCTCTTTCTTTGTCTCTCTGAGCTGCTCTTTGGCGGTTTTTCGGCGGCCTAACATGACTCTTGGGAAGAAATGAAAGGATGTCGATGCGGGCTGTGGTTGCGAAGGGGAAACGGGATGTAAGTGAAACAAGAGCTGGGCGGAAGGAGACGGGAAAAGGCGATTAGTTGAGAGGAAGCAAGGGTAGGGCATGATGACGAGAAGTAAAAAATGACTGGGCTGCCTTGACTAGGCCACGAATCCGCCCAGGGCTTCCACCGGAGATTGGTAGGCTATGTAAAATTTTGAATGATGTGTGCTGTACTGTGAATATCAGTGCGGAAAGCAGCATTTCCATACGCCATCTGCGGCCGTTGACCAAACCACGGGCCTTGAAGCTCGCGCATTGGCCCTCGAGGCTTTTTTGTAGGGAATGAACGATGGTATCAATAACAGCTTTGATTTGTAGGAAGTGAAATGTACTCTTTGCGGTTTTATTGACCTGATAGTGGGAGTGAAGCGAAAACTGGGTTTACGAGCGTTAACTTCATCGAACCGTCAATTTCTGTCAGGGAAAAATACAAAATACCATGTTCTCACACTCATGAATGCATAATTCCACTTTTCCCTCAGCAGGACATGCATAAAAGCGAAAATACTCACTCTCCGATGAGGGGCCATCATCGACGCATAATGGTGGTGAATTTTAATTTGAGCAATCACGGCGCCTCATTTTTCTTGTTGCTTGTTATCTTGCTACTCTTTCCTCCTTGGTTAACACGTTCTCATGTATCGTGCTTCATACACAAAGACCACCCCCACCACCCCCAAACTTCACAAGCCTTCTAATGAGTGTTCATTGCACTCAGTTAAAGAATCACTCTCATCACACTCCGCGATAAAGCTGGCCCCCAGAGCCCCCCAGGAGCCGGAGGCAAGCCCTAAAGGGTAAAAATTAAACATGGCAAGGGTTATAATTTGATAGCTCACGTTCGCAAAATACATGTCCGTAAAAGGTTTGGCCTTGAAACATAATGCCCCAAAAAATGATCATTTGGATACTCTTCTCCCGTTTTTGTACTTTTCTCCCACACCCTCATGGCTTCTTCAGAGACGAAAGGAAACCCCGGAGCTGCCCTATTGAACGGGATTCTGACTTTAATTGTTGTTGCTGCTGCAGCTTTTTCATTTCCTCTTGTCCCTTCCGTTTGCGGGGCTTGGCATCCAAAAGCAAGCGTCGGGCTTGTGGCTGGTACGGTCGTTTTTTCCCTGATTCAGGGTGTAGAGGGATGAAGTCCTCTTCCTCTGCCGGCGCGAGTATAGATTGTCGCTCTGTTCGCTGTTCTGGTGGTGGTGATGGTAGTGCCGTAGTTATTATGGAGCCTTGGACTTTAACATTGACGCGTGATTCCTTGCCAAGAGAAGTAGTAGCAGCTCCTGTCCTCCGTGGCACGCCATCCCGTTTGCGAATCCCCTGGCAAAGCAAGCAGGCGTAAGCTACCTCATTTCTGAGCATCGGGACTGGCCTCCTGCTATTCTCACCACCGCTAGTGCGGTCATGCTGATGACGATGATGCTTCTCGTCGTTACGACGGCGACGGTTTGCGTTGACGGGGCAGGATGTGCGTCGAGGGTGAAGACGGGCGCGGGCCGTGAGCCCGGGGACGAGTATGACGCCGCAATCTGGACAGAGCAAGTCGGGCAACCGCGGGTGAAGTGCGACATGAGCGAGGGCAACGTCGCGAGCGCGAACAAGTTGCCGGGAGAGAACTCGAGAGTAGGTGGGATTGGTGGGGAGGTGAGCCAAAGATTGTTGCCATAAGAACTCAAGGCGCAAAAGCAAGGCCGGATCCATGGGGGGGAATGCGGCAAGGGAGCCTCTTTGGTTGATTGGGGGAGGGGCGAGGATGGAGAGGGGCACATGGCATCCTTGCAGAAGACGATGGAGGGACGTTGTGGCCATTGTGAGGCGATGCTTCCACGACGTCGGTGGTTTTGTGTTTTGCGAACACACCTGCACAGCTCCACGACCACTCAATGCTACGATTGCTAGGTCAGGCAGGCAGGCATGTCGTCGGTGCCTTCCTGTTGCGTGTGTATGTGCCTACGTAAATTTGATAGGGATGTAGCGGTCTTATGGTCGTGGCTATGGAGAGCATCGCTCTCCGTCGCCCACATTCTGTGCACGAAACTCAAAAATGCTGCCCTAGCTGACATTACCACATCACACGGACGTACACAGGTACCGCAGCCAAGGACCACAGCACAAGAACGGGACAAAGCCCATGGCGCGCTTCAGTCGGCTGGCCCGGGAGCTGGAGCTGCTGCGCACGGATCCACCGCCCGGCGTCGCGGCTTGGCTAGTGGACGAGGCCGACCTCTCGCGCTTCCATGCCAGTAAGTTGTAAGGGAATACGATGGGGGTAGTATGTACAGGCGTGAAGGGGGATGGGGAAAATGTGCCGGGCGCCACCTGTTCAATATTCACTTGCTTTCCATCTTACCCGCCATCGACTTACCCGAACGCGACGCATTCTTCTTGCCGGTCTCTCCCACCCCCTCACGTTGTGCCGCGCAAACCTGCTGGAAGTCACGCTCTTTCTCTGTATCCTCTCACACTCGACGCATGACCTCGTGCTAATTTCTTTTTCGTCCCTCCCCCTCTCCGTACTCCCCCTCTAGGTATCCAAGGCCCGGAAAGCACGCCCTACGCCGCTGGCCTCTTCCGTCTCGAACTCGAAGTTTCGGCCCGATACCCTTTTGAGCCCCCAAAGGTTCGCTTTCTGACGCCCGTCTTCCATCCCAATGTCGATGACTGCGGTCGGATTTGCCTGGATAGCCTAAAGCCCCAGCCCCAAGGTTCCTGGACTCCGTCATTGAGCATCCCAACACTTCTCACCACGCTTCGCCTTCTCCTCGCTCACCCAAATGCGGATGATGGGTTAGCACCTGAGCCGACTGCTCTTTACCAACGGGATTTGCGAGGGTTTGAAAGGAGGGCAAGGGATCACACGGCGCAGCATGCGATGGGAGAAGAGGGTGAGACGACTTTGCCGCGAGGAGATATGAAGACGGGGGAGGGCAAGGACACAGACGAGGACAAAAATGAAGGCGTGGATGAGGACGAGGATAGTAAGATGCACGTGGCGGGGGATGATAATGATTCCACTTCGTCGTCAAGTAATTTAAGTGATGGGCAAGCGACGGATGGAGGGTCTCGCAGAAGCGCCACCGCTAGTCGTGCCAGTCAAGCAACCCTCAGGAGTCACGGCCCGTCGTCGCCATTCTTTCCTGGACAGCAGCAACAGCACCTGCAGCTGCAGCTCCACGAGGAGGAGGAAGAACGAGGGTGGGACAGCGATGTGAGCATCTGTGGCGATGATGGTGGGGCATCATCATCCTCGTCTTCCTCCACCCTTTCCGATGACGACGATGACGAGAGCATTAGCCCAAACAACTCTCTTGGTCACGGGCAAGGGAGTTGGAGGGGGGCGAACGGGAGGGAGGGAGGGAGGAAAGGCGAAGCTTTTGTGACGAGCGCTGAGGGGATGCCGCCACGGAAGCGGGCCCGAGGCAGCGCTACTAGCAGTATTGCATCGTAGGATCTGGTCTGTTAGAAGAATAGATCTAGTGTATGTTTTGATGTGTGCATGGTTAGATGTGGCCGTTTGATAGTTGGAATAGGTAGGGTAGGGGTTCGATGGTTTAGAGAAAGAAAGGTAGGGTGGATGAAGTGAGTGCATGCGTCGTGCGAGTGATAGACGCGAACAACATTACCGGAAAAGGGAGAAGAGGAAAGAATCATGCTGGCTCAGTGTACAGGAGACATGAATGGTAGGGAAATAAGCAAGGGGTGGATATGCTGGTCAGAGATGCAGCCGAACAAGCCAGTAAGCAGTATGCTTTGTGTTTTATGTGCTTGTTAGCGGCAAATTAGATCTGGTCAAAGCGCCCGTAACTGTCTTCTTGGGGTTGACCCTGTGAGTGTAATAGTGTAAAGTGAGGGCTATGAAAAAAAATGCAGGAAAAAACAAACACGTCAAGAACAGCGGGAAAACATAGAAATCGGTTTGTTATCAAAACTGACACTCAAATTGGATCACGTAGAGAGAAACAGGGAGTCAAGTCAGCATTTTGAATTTTTTGGCGGTTTCCATCCAAGCTTCACGCCTTTCTTTGGTGGTAGTCGTAAGGGGATAAGGATCTATTTTATTTTCTTTCAGAATGGTTACTACTCTATCCTTTTTGGCATCTTCGTCACCTTGTCGTGTCGCTGCTAAAGCAGTCGGTGTTGATTTGATCGAGGCACTCATAAGGACAGGACCTGGCAAGCTCCTCTCTTCTGCCTGCCACGGGTGCGGAAGTGTTGCCGTTTGTTTCGTTGCTGCTTTGGTTGCGTAGGGGGCGATTCTCACTTTTCTTTTTCCAATTCATTTCCTCTCGCGTGGTATTTTCCGTGATTGTATTTGCGGTGGTGGTGGGATTTTCGTGTGGTGTGTGTGGGTTTTGTTTTGGCATCGTTCTGCTTTCTGCTCGGCTGTGCTTTTTTTCATGCTTTATCCTTCCGTTGTTTCAATATCTCGTTGCCGTTGCTGCTGCTGCTGCTGCTGCTGCTACAGCTGCTGTCCTACCACTGAAAGCAGCTATTGTGGGTCTGCTCCTCACCACCTATTCGACTCTCAAATTGAGACTGAGTGAGGGGAAAAGGGAGGAGCTACGGGCAGGGACCACGGATCCTTTCTTGTCTGCTTTTTTGATATTCTTCCCCACTACACTTGTGGAACTTGCTTGCTGCTGCTGCTGTTGCTGCTGCTGCTGTTGCTACCACAGCTCCTGCTGCTCCTGCTGCCCCGGCTGCTTCTGCTGCTCCTGCTACTTCTGCAATTACTACCTTTGTTCTTGCTCACACGACATTTCCTAGACATCAAAGGATGATCTTCATTCGTCCCCCTGCTTCCTACGTTGCTTTCTTCGCTCTCTTTTGCAACGGTTGAAGAAATATGCGTGCACCACTTTGTTTGTTTTCCGTTTTGAAGACGCCGCGGTGAAATATTTGCAACATTCCTTTGCATCCTTTGCCTCTTCCCCCTCCTGAACTTTCCTCTTTTCCTTGAAGATATTTATGTATGTGGTGCTAAATTTAATCAATCACGCACACAATCTCTATAATAAGCGTCCATCCGTAAGAAATAAGCATCAATCTTCCCCTAGAACGACCAAAGCATTCATCTCATATCTCCTACCAGTCGGAAACGTCCTTCCCTTCATTTGTATCTCCATTTCATCTCTACCGAATTATTCCAACTCCATCGAGCATATTTATAGTCTTTTTCTTTTCAGTACCTGCACCGCCGCGACTAGTATTCTTCCTACTGCTGCTACTGCTCACGTGGCTCCTGTCCCTGTTCCTGCTCCTCTTCTCCTTCAAATATCTGCTATCATTTATCCTCATTATTAACCATTAACAAAGCGCGATCTCCCCTTTTTGTTATTACTACTCCTCCTCCTCCTCCGATTCTTACTTACACGCGACATATGTAGCTAAAGCGCCTGTAAAGTAATACCTTCCAAAACCGCCTTCAGCTACTCCCTCCGTAACATAGCCACAAGCTACCTCATTAGATCACTCCGCCTCCGCCGCAAGTCGTTTAAACGTCCTCTTCGCCTTCCCCCTTCCCCACCGGCGTCACCGTTGTGGTAGCCAACCCTCCCTCCAACGCCGCGCGATCAGCCAGAGGCTGTAGCACAAAACCACCAAAGCCCCTCATCCCACCATTGTTATGCTCCCCCCCAAGTCCAGTTCCACCACTACCACCGCTATTGCTGCTGCTATTGCTGCTGCTATCGCTGCTGGTACTGCTGCTGCCATTATTTGCCGCGCTCAAGAACGGGCTCCCAGGCCCTAACGCCATAGCGGGCGAACGAGGGGAGGGCATGGGCGACAATAGGGAGATAGAGGTAGAAGATGGACTACCAATTAACCCCACCGAGCGCGGCGAGCCCAATCCTGTAGGGCGGAGAGGGCTGCGGATACCCTTTAAGGTAGCACCATCTAAACAAAGCTCTTCACCGTTTGTATTAGAGGGTTTTCCTTCTGCGCGTGCCATCTCAGCCAGAGAATGCAGGGTCCGCTCCCACTGCGGCTGTTGCTCGCCGAGCATCGTCTGCCCCTCTCCTGAGGAAAAGGAAAATGATGAGGACGATAACACCATCGGGACAAAGGAAGGCCCAGCGGTTGAAGCTGCAGTAGCTGCAGAAGGCATCGGGTTTGAAGGTGAGGAAGACACTGTGGAAGGGGGAGCAGCAGGAGAGGGAAGAGGCACATACAAGGACCCGCTACTTTTGCTGTTGAAAGGTGAGCCGCCTGCCATCATCTTGCGGAGGAGTGCCAAGGCCCTCTCACGTTCTGCTGCAGCATGGGTCTCATCAGCTCTGCCCATCCCTCCCGCGGCTGTTGATGATACGACTGCCTCATCCGCAGCATTACTACCCGCAGCGCCGGCAACGCCAGCAGTGCAGGCCTGCATGACGGCGTGCGAGGTGCTCTGGTCGACTAGGTAGCCCCTTGAGGCCATCTCCTGCAGCAAATCTACGGCCTTCTTCCAGTG
>Ga0160420_100847_pt1 | contig 9727 bp, 15 predicted proteins | sample CelAP2metagpilot_FD_108197 | JGI IMG/M metagenome (GOLD analysis project Ga0160420, IMG submission 108197) | Phycosphere-associated microbial communities from algal ponds in Kailua-Kona, Hawaii, USA - Cellana AP2-5-5 metagenome pilot | ecosystem: Engineered > Artificial ecosystem > Aquaculture >... | reverse complement strand
GTGTGTTCCCGTTCGGGGGGAGGAACTCACCCCCCCCAAGACAGGGGGCGGGACAGACAGGCCGGGGGAGGGAGGGAGGGAGGGAGGGACGCACCGGTCGTGAAGGAGCCGTACACTTCGCATTGTGCCTGTGGCCAGAGGACGGTCACTGCCAGCTCCAGGAAATGCAGGGTCGTCAGCTGTCGCGCACGACGAAAGGCAGCGACATTCCGCAAGCCTGAGGAGAAGAGGGAGGGAGGGAGGGAGGGAGGGAAGGGGAGGGAGGGGTAAATGGTGAACTTTGCGTAATGGTGATGATTTAGACGGTAGCATTAAACTCCATAAACCCCTCATCCTCCATCCCTCCCTGTCTCCCTTCCTCCCTCCCTTCCTCCCTCTCTTCCATCCTCTTTCCCTCTCTTCCTCCCTCCCCACCTACCTAGGGCGATCTCATCGATTTCCCGGCTTAGTCGCTCACACAGTCGTGCTTCAAAGCTCGCCTCGGATTCGGCCCCCCTTCCGCCCTCCTTTCCGCCCTCCTTCCCTTCTACCATGCTCTCTTGCTGCTGCTGCTGAGGCGAGGCAGGGAAGGAGGGCGATACAGGGATTAAGAGCGGTGGTGGTAGACGCACCCGCTGCTGCTGTTGTTGCTGCTGCTGCAGCTGTCGGTGCTGCTGCTGCGGTTGTTCCTCCTCCTCCTCCTCCTCCTCCTCCTCCTCCTCCTCCTCCTCCTCTTCATGGTGCGAGGAAGTGGCCGAGGGCGAGGTCGAGGAGGAAGGCGAGGAGGAGGTAGTGTATCCCTCACCCTCCTCCTCTCCCTCCCTCCCTCCATCTTCTTCTTCTTCTTCTTCCTCCTCCTCCTCCTCCTGATCAACCGTCTCCTTCTCCTTCGACAGTACCGAACAGAGGCTCCTCCCCCCCCTCTCCTTCTTCCCACCTCTTCCTCTTTCTCCTCCATCTCCTCCATCTCCTCCACCTCTCCCTAATTCCCTCCCTCCCTCCAGAGAGGGAACGGCAGAGACCCCGCTACAGTTAAGTATAGTATCTTGCGTGCTCTGAGACCTGGCATGCGCCTCCCTCCCTCCCTCCCTCCCTCCCTCCCTCCCTCCCTGTCCTCCCCCACCGCTTTCCTCCAAGCGCGTCTCTTCGTTCCTTCCTCCTCTTCTCTCTCCCTCCTCCTCCTCTTCCTCCTCCTCCGCAGCCATCACCGATTTAACCGATATGATTGAAGGCAAGGAGGGAGGGAAAGAGCGACTGCTTCCCTCCTCCCTTGCCGTTTTCTCTCTCTCCTTCTTTGCTACCTCCTCCTCCTCCTTCTCCTCCTTCTCCTCCTCCACCTCTTTGGTCTTCTCGACAATCTGCCGGCTCCTTAGCCATTGCCTTTTTTTTTCTCGCTTCCTGAGCCGCGCCCGCTTACTACTGCGGGTGTTGGTGTTGATGCTGCTGCTGCTGCTGCTGCTGCTTGTCGTGGTAAAGATGGCCTGATAGCGGGAGGGAGGGAGGGTGGGAGGGAGGGAGGGGAAGACAGGTAGGAGATAAGTGAGTGGGTGCCTCACTGACATGGGAAGTCGAAAAAGATGTCTCTCTCTTCTTTCCCGCCCTCTCCACCCTCCTTCTTTCCTTCCCTCTTGTCCTCCTCCTTTTCCTTCCTACCTCATCCTCTTCCTCCTCAATCAAACGTAGGGCTAGTGCGTCAGCGTAGGACTCAACCAACACTCGGTGGTATCGGGCGGCGAGGGAGGGCGGGAGGGAGGAAGGAAGGGAGGGCGGGAGGGACGGCGAGGTCGTGGCGGAGGTGCAGTAAACATTGGACAAGGGGCACAAGCAGAGGGCCTTGGAGTGAGGGAGGGAGGGAGGGAGGAGAGGGAGGGAGGGAGGGAGGGAGGGAGAAAATTAAATCGGGGTAGAGGTACGGTAATACACAGTCTTCTTCCCTACCTGCCCTGAGTCATTCCCTTCCCCTTTGCCTACCTCTATCAATACAGCGCCAATACCCTCCTCGGCAACCAACGCCTCAAGCCCTTCCTCCGTCCCGTCCTCCTCCTCTTCCTCCCTCCGTTCCTTGCCCTCTGCAAGGGGAGGCGATAAGGGAAGAGACTCTGTCCCTCCTTCCCTCCCTCCCTCCTTCCCTTCCCCTGATGACAAGAGTTCGGGACGAAGGAAAGAGCGGAGACGGGTGGCAAGAGGGAGGGACGGAGGGAGAGACGGAGGGAAGGACGGAGGGTTTTTCCGGCGCTCCTCCACGACGGCCTGTGTAAGGAGAAGGAGGGAGGGAGGGAGGGCGGGAAGGAAGAGGGGAAGCAGGGATGGTAAGAATTTTTAGTTTTTGATAGCTATAAGTCCACAGGCACGTTTTGGGAAGGCCTTCCTTCCCTCCCTCCCTCTCTCCCTCGCTTACCTTCTCCAGTAGCAGCAGCACGCCTCGTCGCTCCCCCTTTCCCATCCCCACCCACATCTCCGCCAGGGCCTCGGAACCAAACGGGTTGTAGAAAGAGGAGGAGGAGGAGGAAGAGGAGGAGGCGGTGGTGATCGAGGAGGAGGAGGAAAAGGAGATGGAGGTGGAGGGGGAGGAAGAAAAGAGGCTGAGGTAAGCAAGTGAGTGGCCTGGGTAGCCCTCTCCCCTTCCCTCCCTCCCTCCCTCCCTCCCTAGGCCACTCGGAAGGAAGGAGGGCGACGACGAGGAGAGGGAGAGGGACGATAGGGAGAAGGAGGAGGAGGATGAGAGGGAGGAGGAGGGGGAGGTGCGGACATTCCGCTCTACACCCCTCTTGTGCGTTGACACTCCTCCCTCCTTCCCTCCCTTCCTCCCTCCCTCCCTCCCACAACCACACGTCCCTGCTCGAGCACCTGCTCCCGCTGCTGCTGCTTCTGCTTCTGCTGCTGCTGCTGTTGCTGCCTGCCAGCGGTACCGCATTGTCGTCAAGAGTAAGCGGGCCACCAGTGCCGGGAAGGTCATCGCTACCACCCTCCTTCCCTCCCTCCCTCCCTCCTCCCCTCCCTCCCTCCTTTCTTCCCCAACACAGAACAAAGGAATAGAATTTCCTCCCTCCTCCTCCTGCTGCTGCTGCTGCTGCTGCTGCTGCCCTTCCTCCGTCGGCACCTGCCAGCATTCGTTCTCGAGGAGGGAGTAGAGGGCATGACGGAAGGAGGGGCACGCCTTGTCCAGGAGGACGGAGGAGGCGAGGAGGAGGGAGGGCTTGGACCGAGTACCGCCTGGTGGAACGGAAGGGAGGGGGGGAGGGAGGGAGGGGGGAGGGGTCAGTTCTACGGAGGGGATCACATTCCCATGCCGATCTCCCCATCTCCCTCCCTCCCTCCCTCCTCCCTCCCTCCCTTTTTTCTTGTCATGCTGCTGCTGCATTTTTGCCCGAGCGACATTAGACGAGATCCCAACGGGGAGCAAGCGGAAGGATGGGTGTGAGGGAGGGAGGGAGGGAGGGAAGAAGGAGATGCTGGATGAATCAAAAACCTACCTTCGCGTCGCTGCTGCTGCTGCTGCTGCTGTGAGTGAGAAGGACAGCAACAGACAGGCTCTCCACTTGGAGTGGACGGGAGGTCGGCCATTAGGCACCGATCAAGAAGCCAGGTGCCGAGGGAGGAAGGGAGGGAGGAAGGGAGGGAGAAAGGGCTCAGCGGTAACTGCTGCTGGTGTTCCCCCGGCTCTTGTTGTTGTTGTTGTTGCTGCTGCTGCTGCTGCTGCTGTTGTTGTTGTTGTTGTTGTTGTTGTTGTTGTTGTGGTAGCTCCTGAAGCGCGACGAACAAGAGCCCCATGGGGTCAACGGGAGAAGCCTCCTCTTCCGCCCTCCCTCCTTCCCTCCCTCCCTCCCTCCTCCCTTCCCTCCCTCCCTCCTTCTCCCCCTCCCTCCCTCCCTTACAAGGACAACAAAATGTAAGAACTTCACCTTCCTCCATCAAGTATAGTCCTCCCCCCCTTCCTCTCCCTCCTTCCTGCCCTCCCTCCTCTTCGCCTCCTCCTCCTCCTCCTTCTGTTGCTGCCGCTCCTTCCTCTGGGACCAATGGCTTCATGATCGACGAGGCCCCCTCCCTCCCTCCCGCCCTCCCCCTCGTGTCCCCCTCTTGCCCCGAGACAGCAGGGGAGGACGAGGAAGGGAGGGAGGGAGCGACAGAGGAATGGTGCGCAATTTGCAGCAGTTTTCGCGCCTTGGGTCCATCAAAAAGAGAAAGAAGACGCGCACGCTCTTGAGGAGACACCTAAGGGAGGGAGAAAGGGAGGGACAATGGAAGCGAGAGAGTGAGAGGAGATTTCAATGTTTATTTGAATAGTGCCAATTTTCTCCTCGCATGTATAAGAGAGCATACCCTCCCGCCCTCCCCCCCTCCCTCCCTCCTTACCTGGCTCCAGTACTCCCACATTTCCTCTTCCTCCCTTGCGTAGCGAGTCACTGCTTCTGGCAATACAGCTGCTGCTGCTGCTGCTCTTGTTTCGAACCCTCTCTTCATCGGTCCACCGCTTTGATTATGAGGCGAGGAAGAAGGGGAGGACGGGACGGAGGAAGGGCTGAGGCAGCCCAGGAGGTACCCTCGTCTGGCAGGTCGCTACGAAGGGACGTATGGAGGGGGAAGAGAGGATGGGAGGGAGGGAGAGAGGGACAAAGAGAATTAATGGTTTATTTCTGTGAGACACAGAAATGGATATGCATGTATTTCGGCCCTCCCTCCCTCCCTCCTTCCCTCCCTCCCTCCCTCCTTTTCTCCCTCCTTCCCTTACCTCCACCTCCTCTCGAAATCGCCGTCGACCTCGCCCTTGTCGCATCCGGTGCCCGTTGTCCTTCTCTTCCCTTCGCCCATCCTCCCTCCTTCCTTCCATCCCTGCCTCCTCCACCTCCTCTCCTCCCGCTTCTTCTTCCTCTCTCCAGAGGGAGGAAAGAAAGGAGGGAGGGAGGGAAGGAAGGAGGCCCTGCTGTAGAACACGGCGCTTTGCCTGAAGAAGCAGTGAATAATTACTCTTTTGTTGCTCTAGCTGCTGCTGCTGCTGTGCGCAGCGTGACGTGGAAGAAGAGAAGACAGTGGGTGGAGGGTTGACCGGGTCTTTGTTTGTGGAGTGGTGAGGGAGGGAGGAAGGACGGGAGGGAGGATGGGAGAGGGAGAGAGGTGGGTATGCATTCAGCTTAAGGTTCAAAAAATATTTAACAAAACAACTTCTCTCCCCTCCCTCCCCTCCTTCCCTCCTTCCCTCCCTTGACGTACCCCCCGGCTGGGCAGTCGCTGCGACTGTAATCATGCGTCTTAGCAATGGCTTCATTTTTGTCTACTAATTTATACTGCGTCTAGTGCTTTTGCTGCTGCGGCTGCTGCTGCTATATGACTAATGCTGTACACAGGCCTCCCGCCGCCACCGCCACCGCCAGCACTGTTGCTGTCCAAATCTGTTATATCGTGTGTTTGTAGAAAAGAGGAGACAAGTGATTGTTTCAGAGGAGATAAGTGAGTGTCTCAGTCTTTCCATGCATTTTTCGAAACGTGTTTCCTTCCACTCTTCTCTTGCTTTGCCTATCTCTCCCACCGTCCCTCCCCCGCATACCCTACTCCATTCCATCCCAATCACCTTATTATCAATGCCGATTTCGCACTCTTCTGTCGTGTGGCTTGGTTGACAATCTGGAAATCTTCTTGCCTGCCTGTGGTTGCCGCTCTTTCTCCACCTCTCGCCTTGCTCAGTCGCAATGTTCTTCGCTGTTGGCGTGATGCCGCCGCTGATGCTTGTGTTGCTGCTCCTGCTTCTCGAGAGAAGGACGCAGAGCAGGGACACTTGTACCTAGGGGGAAAGAAGGAGTGGATAGGATGAAACGTGCAGACCAATGTGCAGGTTGGGAGGGCGTCAAGCACTGAGGTCCTGGCAGATGTCTCCAAGACGCTGCGCAACAGGAAGACACAAACAAAGAGAGATATGCACAAGGGTTATCCACACACGCTTTGTGAATGTGGATAAGGAGAAAGGCGCAAACTGCTTCGAGAACCAGCGACTTCGTCGGTCTCTCCTCCCCCGCCGGAGGGCAAAGGAGGAGTAGCCGTGGGCTACCACATGGGCGTAGAGGATGGCAGGCCGAACGACGGCTGGTGCACATCAAGTTCTGCGGCACCGCCATGAGGTCTCTCCTCTCATGTACAATCCATATTCAAAGCTGGCTCCCAAAGGGGTGGGCTGGAAGGGAGAGGTGGCATGGAGGAGCGAAGGCGGGCAAGAAGAAGCCATCGATCGATCCACACTTACAAAAGATTGCAACGGCTCGTTCCTCTCCCTCACGTTTATGCAATTCTCAGTGCGCAGTGCCTGAGCAACGGCAGCCCCTGGCAATGAGAATGTGATCTCTGTCCCATCTCTATATGCATATTCGGGAGTTTGGGTAGGACTTGGTGCCTCCACACGATGTGAAGGGCTCTTTGCCTTCCTTTCTCCTCGGCGAAGGCACAAGTAACAGCCATAAGCGCCAACGGCAACGGCAACAAAAAGACAATCCTCGCGCCAAAATTATTTTTGCCTTGAGGGACAAGAATAGGGGTAAGTACATGCAACATTTTATTGTTGGAAAGCTTACCCTCGTATGCAAGTCCTAGAGGACGTCAGATTGCATGCGATAGCTCTACAGGAGTGTAGGAAGGGCAGGAAAACGAACTACATGTACCATGAAACAGAACACATGGACGTAGGCTCTTGGAGATGGGACATCTATATTTCTATCATGTAAGCTTTTTCTCTCTTGGTTCACACACGTCTTCATTTGGTTACAGCTTCCGGTCAAGTTTCGTCTACGACATTTCTGCCCTTTGGAAATATGCATTCATTGTGGGAGAAAGACGCCATGTCCATTGTTCATGCATGATTCATCACATGCTGTCTTTGTGGAGCTGCTTCCTCTTTCGCTGCTTAATCATTTGTTATGTTGCTGTTGAGGTTGCCTCTTACCACTGCTTCTCCCTTTTATATTCGTACCACCACAACACCCAGGCATGTCAAGGCAGCTTTGGCTTCGGTCGTGATGGGGGAAGCATGAAAGGTGGCAGGAAAGATACATGTAACTGCAGTCTCGTCGCAGGGTAATTCCGCCTCCATCCTCCCTCCCTCCTTCCCACCCAAGGCTGCTCTCTGCTCCTACAGCATGGACATGGAAAATGACAAGGAGAACAGAGGCAGCAGCAGCAGCAGCAGCAGCAGCAGCAGTAGCAGCAGCAGTAGCAGCAGCAGCAGTAGCAGTAGCAGCAGCTTCACAGTAACGACTAGAAAAACGAGCCGTGTCCGGAGTTGGACACCGTTCCTATCCACTTCCCCTCTCTCCCTTCCAGCACCAACATCATCACCTCCAGCACCAAGAAAAAGGGCGACACGCATCATGAGCAGAGAGACGCAGACGACACAGACAATAATTACCATGACCCAACGAGACAGAAGTAAAAGCAGAAGACGACTTCGAACAAGGGCCGTCGACTGTAGCCACCCTCCATATTTCCTCCTCCTCCTCTTCCTCCTCTCCCTTCCCCCCTCCCCAACCATCACCGAGGCCTTTGTTTTTCCCTCTGCAATTCGCACCATCTTTCCTCACCACTCCTTCCCCCGTATCCTTCTCTGTGCCTCCTCCTCCTCTTCTCCCTCCACTCCCTCCTCTCCCTCCCCAGACAACGGGGAAGGGGGGGAAGGGGGGGAGGGGGCCGCCGCAGCACCATCATCATCGTCAGCACCAGCATCAGAAAGGGTCATGCATCGGAGAAGACGGCGTTTGGAGATGGAGGAGGAGGTGAAGGACGGAGGGGACGGCCTCTTTTTTGGGAATTTGACGAGAATGGAGCTGATGGGATGGGTGAGGCGAGGGAGGGAGGGAGGGAGGGAGAAGGGGAGGGAGGGAGGCTTAGAAAAGAGGCATTGTGTGTGTACGCTTTAGTGTGACGCAATCCCTGATCCCTCCCTTCCTCCTTCCCTCCCTCCCTCCCTCTTTGATCTGATTGCTGCCTGTCTGTAACATGTGTGTGTCATTTCTATGACACCCCTCCCCCCCTCATTCCCTTCCTCCCTCCCTCCCTCAGGACACCTTGGAACCGGAAGAGGAAGGCTACCGACGCCTCGGCCTGACTGCGCCCGATGTCACGCCAGAGGTGAGGAGGGGAGGGAGGGAGGAAGGAGGGGAGGGAGAGAGGGAGAGAGAAAGGGAACAGGTGGAAGAGGAAAAGAGGACGTCAATCCATGGGCAGAGTTTAACTCTTATTACTCCTTCCCTCCTTTCCTATCTTCGTCCTTCCCTTCCCAAGGATTTTCGTGACCTGAAGGTCCGCCTCCGCTTCGGCTTCGAATCCTCCTTCCCCTCCCCCTCCTCCTCCTTCGTCAACCCTCCCTCTTCCTCTTCCTCCTCCCCCTCCTCCTCCTCTTCCTTGTCACAAGGAGTAAGGACAGACACCAAGAAACGTGAGACAGTCATGGTGGAATTCACGACCCCTTACGCCCTATGCTACCCGGAAGGTTCGTTCAAGCCCTCCATCCCTCCCTCCCTTGCGTTCTTCCCCAATCATTCCATCTTTCTTCGCGCAACTTTTTGTGAGAGGGACTATGGCCTCTTCCCAACACCCGCCCTTACATTCTCCGTCCTTCCCTCCTTCCCTCCCGCCCTCCCGCCCTCCCTCCCTCTCTCCCTCCCTCCCTTCCTTCCTTCCCCTTCATCCAGGGACCCGCGCCCGTGGCTGCCAAGAGCTCATCCAAGCGCCCCCGCCCCCCTCCTCCTCCTCCTCCTCCTCCTCCTCCTCCTCCTCCTCCTACGCTGCTGGAGGGGTCGTCGGCCTGCCTTGTACCTCCCTGGGAGGACAATGTCCATACGTGCATTTTACCTGTTCTAAAGGCCATTCCTGGAAGGCGGAGGCCGGCACTCCCGCGTGCTTCTACTGCCCGCGTTGCCGTGAAGCGACGAGGAGCGTACGAGGTACCCTACCCTTCCTCCCGCCATTCTTTTGATCCTGTCGATCCTTGCGGCTGATTCCCTTCGGCTTTTTCCTCTTCTCGTCTTGGTGCACTGCCCTCCCATCCCTCCCTTCCTCCCTCCCTCCCTCCCTTCCACTCACCTATCTTCCCTCCCTCTCGCCCTCCCCCCCACTCTCCCACTCACCCTCCCTCCCTCCCTCCCTCCCTACCTCCCTTCTACTCACCCATCCTCCCTCACGCCGTTACCCGTCTCTCCTCAAAACCCTCCCTCCCTCCCTCCCTCCCTCCCTCACTCCCTCAGGCTGGGCCACTGGATCGACCTCCTCCCTTCCCCCCCTCCTCCGTCGTCGACGCCCTCGCACCCGCACCCTCCCCTTGGAATCTGCCTCTCGCTTTAGGGAGGTAGTGGGGAAGAAGGGAGGGGTTGTCCTGGGGGTAAGGGAGGGAGGGAGGGAGGGGGGGAGGGAGGGAGGGAGGGCTGGAGGGGTTGCGTCCATCGGGCCTGTGGGAAATCCACCCGTATTTTCTTCTGTCTCCCTCAGTCCCCTCTCTCGCGCCAACCCTTCCTCCCTTCCTTCCTCCCTCCCTCTAGGCTTACATTGGTGCCAAACGCAAGGTCCGGCTCAAGTGCCCCCGGGCGCATGAATGGGAGGCCACGCCCGATAACATACTGAGGGGTAGCTGGTAGGGAGGGAAGGAGGGAGGGAGGGAGGGAGGGAGGGAGGGAGGGAATGAAAGAAAGTAAATGAAAGAAAAAACACAACTCAACGACCCTTTACCTTTTTCCCTCCCTCCTTCCGTCCCTCCCTCCCTCCCTCCCTCCCTCCC
>Ga0160420_100845_pt1 | contig 9748 bp, 9 predicted proteins | sample CelAP2metagpilot_FD_108197 | JGI IMG/M metagenome (GOLD analysis project Ga0160420, IMG submission 108197) | Phycosphere-associated microbial communities from algal ponds in Kailua-Kona, Hawaii, USA - Cellana AP2-5-5 metagenome pilot | ecosystem: Engineered > Artificial ecosystem > Aquaculture >... | reverse complement strand
GGGTGTGTGTGTGTGTGTGTGTGTGTGTGTGTGTGTGTGTGTGTGTGTGTGTGTGTGTGTGTGTGTGTGTGTGTGTGTGTGTGTGTGTGTGTGTCACAAAAACCTGCACACAAAACCCTCGCCCACTCCTCCCCACCTTCCCTCCCTCTCTCTCCTCCCTCTCCTCCTCCTCCCTCCCTAGCCTTGGGCGAAAGAAAAAACCTCTGAGACACCATCCCACCTTTCCCTTCCTTCCTCCCTTCCTCCCTCCGTCTATCTCCCCCACTTCCAACCCCCCTCCCTCCCTCCCCCCTTAGTCCTCGACGTCCCTGCACGTATGAAGCTAAACGAGCAACGAGGGAACTACCAGGAGGTCGTCCGGGAGTACCAAAGGGTGCGTGCCCTCCCTCCCTCCCGCCCTCGCCCTCGTCCTCGTTCCCCGTCCTCCTCCCCGTCCTCCTCCCCGTCCTCCTCCCCATCCTCGGGCGGCAACAGGAGCAGGGAGGGAGGGAGGGAGGGCGGGCTGGTGGATAGGGTGAGGGAGCAGGCGGAGGTTGTGGCGGAGGGGATGCGAAACCGTTTGAGGAAATATCTACAGGGGGAGGGTCACAGCTATAGCGAGCTGGTAGAAGCAGCAGAACTGCTGGGGAAGTTAGGAGGGGGGAGGGAGGGAAGGGGGGAGGGAAGGGAGGAGGAGGAGGAGGATCAGGAGGAAGAGGAGCCACTTCTGGTGTGTGTGGCCGGACAGGCAAGGAGGGTGGGAGGGAGTGATGGAGGGATGGAGGAGATGGAAGGGTGGTTGCAGAAAGGCATTGACCGAGTGATGCCCAGAATGAAGGGGGAGGGAGGGAGAGAAAGGAGGGGGGGAGGGCTTGCCGAAAGGTCGAGGAAGGGGGCCTCAGTTGAATCGAGCTTGGCTCTTAGTGGGGAGGAGGAGGAGGAGGAGGAAGAGGAGGAGGAGAATGACTCCTCTTTTCATGGGTCAGAGGAAGAAAAAGGAGGAGGAAGGAAGAGAGGGAGGGGAAAAAGGCAGGTTTATTCTCCTTCCTCCTACCTCACTGGTTCCCCGGAGGAGGAGGTCGCGACGCTCCGCCTGCAATTCGTAAGAAAGCTGGTCAAAGTCTGCTGTTGGGGGATGAGGGAGGGAGGGAGGGAGGGAGGGAGGGAGGTAGGGAGGGAGGGAGGAGGGGAGGGGAGGAGAACATTACTGGAGTTGCTGAGGATCTGCCGGTTGGTGCTGTCGGAGGAAAAGGAGGGAGTGGCGGGGCGGACGGTCAGGTGGGACTGTGTGAGGTACACCTACACCCCCTCCTCCCTCCCTCCCTCCTCCTCCTTTCTCTCCTCCCGCCCCTCCTCCTCCCCCTCCTCCCCTCTCTTCGCGAGTGGTGGGGGAAAGGGAGCTGCTGCTGCTGCTCGTGGTGGTGGCGCTGCTGATTCTTCTCGCTTCACCTCGCCTACGATGGACATGCCGGGCTCGCCGATCTGCGGAAGGGGAGGAGGGAGGGAGGGAGGGAGGGAGATCTCGGCCGCCTCTGCCGTGGTCGACCAGATATCCTATTTAATGCAACGACTTACCAAAAACATGCACAAGGCCATCTTCGGCGATCCCTCCTTTCCGTCCTCGCCCTCATTCCCGTCCTCCCACGGTCGCGCTGCGCCTTCCCTCCCTCCCTCCCCCCCTCCCTCCCCCCCTCACTCCCTGCTAGGAGGCCCATTGGAGGATGTACTTTTTAGGGAGGCTCTGGATAGCCTGAGTGAGGTCTATGACGGAGTGGTGCTTGCCCTGGGGGCGGAGGGGGAGGAGGAGAGAGGGAAGGAAGGAGGAGTGAAGAGCAAGAACGTGGAAGAGGAGGAGGAAGAGGAGGAGGAAGAGGGGGAGGGAGGAGGGGGTAGGGTCTTCGCCAAAATCAGACGCAAATTACGCCCTCGTTCTCCCCCTCGAAGTCGGGGCATCCAGCTCTCGGTCCTTCCCTCCTCTACCTCCACCTCCGCCTCCTTCTCACCTCTTCACCTCGCCGTTCTTCCCCCCCTCCGCCGCCTCCTCTCCGATACGCAGGAGTACTACACCTCCCTGGTCCTCTCTCGCCTCCCCCCCCAAATCCTTCTCCTCCCCTCCCGCGACTGCTACCCCTCCTCCCCCTCCTCCCTCCCTACCTCACAGTCCCTCGGCACCTCCCTTCCCTCCCTCTTTCACTCCCTCCTGTCCTCTTCCCTCCTTGACCTGTCATCCTCCCTCCCCCGTCCTTCCCGGGTCTCCTCCCTCGTCTTCTCCGGCCTCTCGTCCTCCCTCACCACCTACCTCTCCCTCCCTCCCTCCCTCCCTCCCTCCCTCCCTCCCTCCCTCCAGCTGTTGCTCGCCATTGGCAACTGTGTAGAGACGAGTGAGAAAATCTGGCCCTTGTTGTGGGCCGAGGCCGAGGGCTTGTGTGAGGGAGGGAGGGAGGGAGGGAGGGAGGAAGGGCGAGCGAGGGTGTTACGGAAACACGACGAATTGGTTCAGAAGTACGTGGAAGAAAAGGAGAAGAAGGTAGAGGATGGGATAAAGGACGGATGGGTGGGGAGGATGAAGGAGGTGGCTACACTGGCTGCTGATGGGGCAGGGAGGGAGGGAGGGTGGGAGGGAGGGGTGAGTGGGTGGGTGGTGAACGTGTTGGTACTGCTCGTGCAAACAAAGATGGAAATTCTCGATTTGTTGGGCAAGAGGACGATGCCCTTTAGGGAGGGAGGGCTAGAGACGGGTGAGGGGGTTGAAGGGAGGGAGGGAGGGTTGATGTATGTGGAGTGGATGATGCGGAAAGTGGCGCGAGCGGTGCTGGCCAGTCTGAATGGACGAATGACGGCCTTCCTTGCTGCTGCTGCTGCTGCTGCTGCTGCTACTACTGCTGCTGCTGTGGAGGAAAAGAGCAGTAGCAGCAGTAGCAGCAGTAGGGGAGGAGGTGGTGATAATGCTGCCACTGCCACCGCTACTGCTGTTGCTGTTGCTGCTGCAGGGAGCGGCGTTAGGAGCAGTGGCAGCAGCAATAGCAGTAGGAAGAGGAGGATCGGGGAGCTCGCGCACGGTGCTGCCGTTGAGGTCTCGTTTTTGATGACGCAGGTCCTCCTTCCCATTCTCCCACCTGCTATCCCCATGGAGCAGGCTACTAGAAGTCTGTTGGAGAAGATGAAGCTTTTGGCCATGGAGGGGGTGGAAACGGAGGGAGGGAGGGAAGGAGGGTGGATGGAGTGTAGCCCTGAGGTGGTGGGGCTTAGGGTGAGAATGCTGGTGTCATCGTTAGCGTGAGAGAGGGAGGAAGGGAGGGAAGGAGGGAGGGAGGAAGGGATTGTGTGCATTTTTACAGAAAGGAAGGGATGGGTGGAGGAGGGAGGGAGGGCGGATGTGCCCGATGATGATTATGTGCAGACAGGAAACGAGAGTGTGAAAACAAAAAGAGAGGCACGATCGGCATAGCGAAGGCAGGGAGGATGAATGTGAAGAAGGAAGGGAGAAAAAGCGAAGGAGATGACTCGAAAGCTCACCGGGCACCCTTCCAATGGAATCAAGAGATGCCTTAAGGGAGGAAAGAAACCATGTTGAATCATAATCCCGGGAAACAAAACATGTCTTTATGTGCTTTCATTTTTAAGAGGACTTGCTTCGATTTTTCCTCCTTTTCCTCCTCTCCCTCTCCTTCCTTCACTACACCGCCTCCATACTCAACACTCTTCAATCTATCCCCTCCCTCCCTCTCTCCCTCCCTCCCTCCCTCCCTCCCTCCCTACTGGCCGTCCACCTGCGGCCTCAACCGTACCACCATATCCGGAATCGCCCAACCCCTCGTTCCTTCCCTCCCTCCCTCCCTCCCCCCCTCCCTGCTCTGATAGTGACTCACACTCAAAAGCAGCAGAGACAGCTCCCTCCGTATCTCCTCATCAAGGAGTGGGCTAGGAGGAGGAGGGGGGGGAGGAGGGGGCGAGAACGAAAACGGCCGAGGGGAGGAAGGGCGGACAGACGATGCCCCCCCTCCCTCCCTTCCTCCCCCGCACCCTCCATCTTCCTCCAGTCTCGCCTCCCCCAAAAGTAGCAACATCGCTGCTACTTCCCTCCCCACTGCCGTCAGGACCCCTCCCTCCCTCCCGCCCTCCCGCCCTCCCTCCCTCAAAACCCTGACGACTTCTTTCTCCAATCCTTCCCATTTCATCATCGCCTGCTCTTTCAGGTCGGCCATCGAGGGCGGGAACAGCTCCCGGGACGAATGAAGGAGGGAATGCAGGCACTTCTGGTTCAGCTGCAGGGCCCTGGCCCTTGTCTGCAGCCCAAGCAATCGCCCTCTTCCCCTCCCTCCCTCCCGCCCTCCCCCTTCCGGGAGACATGCTCTCCCTCCTTCCCTTCTTCCCTCCTTCCCTTCTTCTCTTTCCTCGGTAAGGTGGCGGAGGGCTCGTCGAGCGATGAGGGCGAGGAATGCTTCCTTTCTCCCGCCCTCTCTCCCTCCCTCCCTCCCTCCCTCCCTCCTCCCCTCACCTTGATTGTCTTTAGACGAGGAGGAAGGGACGAAGGAGGAAGGGGAGGAGGAAGAGGGGGAGAAAGGGAGAGAGAGCAGAGCACGGACGCGATGCAGATCCTCTTCGTTTGGGCAGGAGGAGGAAGAGGAGGGGAAGGAGGAAGGGAGGGAGGATGGGGGGCAGGACGTGGCCGAGGAAGAGGGAGGAAGGGAGGTAGGGTAGTAGAGCAAAGCTGCTTCAAGCGTCCTTCCCATCACTTCGATGATCGGCTGCAGCAACGGATCTAGGCACACCTCTCCTCCATCTCTCCCTCCCTCCCCTTCCTCCCTCCCCCCCTCCCCTAGCAGGTAAGTACAGAGAAAGGTAGCCACTTTGTCGGCATTGGTGATCACGGCCGCCACATTCGGCCCCTGCTGCTGCTGCGGCTCTTCCACCTTCCCTCCACTCCCCAGCTGCGCACGACGGCCAGACGAGAGGGAGGAAGAGGCGGAGGAGAAGGAGGTGGAGGTGCCGAGGGAGGACGAGGAGGCGAGGGAGGAAGAGGAGAGACCCAAGGGAGCGGGGCAGGAACGCTCAACATGCAAGGTAATTACTTCCTCTTCTCCCTCTCCCTCTCCCCCTCCTCCTCCTCCTCCTCCCCCTCCTCCTCCTCTTCCAGGAGTGACTGTCTTCCTCAGCACCGCCACCCGCACCCGGCCTCCCTCGCCCCTTTCCTCCATCGCGGGCTTCACCACCCTCAGCATCATGTCACTCACATGCCTCAGCACCCTCTCTACCTGCTTTCGTCCCTCACACTCCTTCTCTCCCCTTATCGCACCCGCGTGCTGATGATGCAGGTGATTCTCCCTCCCTCCCTCCCTCCCTCCCTCCTCCCTCCCCAACCACACCAACGCCCGCAACAATGACAAAAACCTGGAGGACAACACTCCCTCCCTCCCTCCCTCCCTCCCTTCTCCCGGACAACGATATCGGCGCAACACAATTTTTTCTAAACCATGCTGCTGCTGCTGCTGCTGCTGCTGCTGCTGCTGCTGCTCCTCCTCCTCCTCCTCCAGCTGCAGCCCCATCGCCGCTGCCCATCCTCCTCCCAAGGGGGAGGAGGAAGGGACGAAGGAGGGGAGAGGGAGGGAGGGAGGGGAGGCCAGGTTGAAAAGGAGAACCTGGGAGTAGAGGGCGAGGAGGAGGCGGGCACGGAGAGTGCGTGTGGCTTGTTTGATTTGACGGGAGAAGAAGGAGAGGAGGAGGGAGGACGATGTCAGAGCGGAGGAAGAGCGGGGCGAGGTGCTGTTACTGCTGCTGCTGCTGCGTTCTTCTCCTTCGAGCAAGAGGCGAGCTAATAGCCGCTTGCCTTCACAGAAGCGAGCGACGACGACAGGTAGTTCCATTACTTCTGCTGCTGCTGCTGCTGCTGCTGCTGCTGCACCTCCTCCTCCTCCTCCGTCTCCTCTTTCTCCACTTTCAGTTTGAGGACCCACGTTTGCGTGCGCATGAGTTTGAAGGGATGCAAGGAAGGGGGGAGGGAGGGCGGTCAGGGTGCTAATGCGGACAAGAGCTTCAGCTAGGTGAACGGCCTCCCTCAAGACAGCCGTGTCTTCGGCTCCCGTCTTCCTCCTCTCGTCCTCCTTTCCACCCTCCTTTCCTTCTTCCTTTTCGTGCTGCTGCTGCTGCTGCTCTTGCTGTACCTCTGCAACGAGTGCCCAGAGCTCTGTTTTTGTCGTGGTGATGCTGGTGGTGGGAGCAATCCCTGTCTTTTCTCCCTCCTTTGTTGCTGCTGCTGCTGCTGCTGCTGCTGCTGCCTCTTCCTCTTGCAGCAAAACCGTGCGTCGGGCCTCTAGCTCCTGCAGGCGTGCGGCGATTGTTTGGGCGTTCATATTTATCGCCTGAAAAAGGGGTGTAGGAGAGAGAGGGGCGTGAGGAAGAGTTCAAGCACACAGCGTTTTGACTCGTCCTCAAGCCCACGCGAGTATGTGTTGAATTCTTATAATTTGACAACGTGATCGACCAATGATGCCACACTCACGTGACCTTCTCATCCCGCACTCCAATGAACAGGGGGCATAAATAGGGCACGGCACTCGCTCCAAGCAGCCAGCCGGGTAGGATCGTCGTACCCTGTCTGCGCGCAGACCTCCCCTCCCCCCGGCTTGTCCTACTGCTGCTGCCTGCCACGCGATTTAGCTAGCCAAGCAGCACGACTCTCTTGCCCCATCCTTTTGCCTGTAGTGTGCAGTCCCCTAGCCCCACCTTCCTTTTTGCATCCTCAACAGCTCGCGGCCTCGAGGCATCGACCCCTCTCCTCATCTTCCTCTCTTGCCCCCTACCCCTCGAAAGCATCATGTCAAGCTTCCAGCGGAAGGGACACCCCTCTTCCTCCTCCTCTCTTCCCTTCATTCTGGGTGATCGATACGTTTACATGGATCTCAGCATTGGCGGTGTCCCTCAAGGCCGACTCGTCTTTCTCCTCTACAATTTTGTCACGCCCAAGACGTGTGCCAATTTTCAAGCTCTCTGCACAGGAGAAAAAGGACTCTCTCCACTCTCAGGTAGGTACTCATTGACCAATTTATTTAAACTTTAGGATGGGGTGGGGTGTACCAGCGTGTGTCACTAGCTTTGACATCAGCTGTGGCCTTCGTCAGCTCAGTATGGGAGGAAGGGAGGGAAGGAGGGAAGGAGAGGCGGAGTGCACGAGGTATTCCAGAGACTGACTCAAACCTAAAGCTTTAAGTGAATCGTCAAATAAGAACCTAAGTGCACTTCACAGGCTCTGTTTTCCACAGGGCCGTTCCCGGAATTTGGGGCGCAGGAGTCTGTTCATTAAACTTTTTCAAATTTACTTTATTCTCCATTATATACATTTTGGATTATTAATTTCATTCATTTATCCACCAACTTGAACCCATTACTTGGTTTGCAACACAGGCAAGAAGCTGCATTACAAAGGCTCCATCTTCCATCGCGTCATCCCCGGCTTCATGGCTCAAGGCGGCGACTTCACCAACGCCGACGGCACGGGCGGAGAGAGCATCTACGGGTAAGCACAACCACACCCGTCCCTCCCTCCCTCCCTCTCTCAATTCCTCCCTCACTCTAGTTTCACAAGAGCATTCGATACTCCCACAGTAAAGCTTACCTCCTCCCAAAGGCCAACGCCGGCCTCTATCCCCATGGCTTCCACTTCTTCCTCACATACCCTCCCCCCCTCCCCCCCTCCCTCCCTCCCTCCCCCCCTCTCTCCCTCCTACCCGCCCTCCCTTCTTACAAGCCCTACCTTCCCGGACGAAAACTTCCGCATTCCTCACAACAAGCCGGGCCTCCTCTCCATGGCCAACGCCGGGCCTCACACCAACGGCAGCCAGTTCTTCCTCACGTTCAAGCCCACCCCGCACCTCAACGGCGTACATGTCGTCTTTGGTGAGCTCCTTCACACCCACCCACCCCTTGGACGGAAAGAGGGCTCCCAGAAAGGCGGCAGCTCACAGGAGAGATACAATAAAGGGGGCCAGGGCGGGAAGAGTGTGGATGTTATAAAGGGACTCGGGGCCGTAGAGACGAATGGCACGGACAGCCCTTTATTTACTCACAAGGTGGTGGTGACAGATTGCGGGGCTTGGGAGGAGAGAGGGAGGGAAGGAGGGAGGGACAAGAATAAGAAGAAGAAGGAGAAGAATAGGAAGAAGATGAAAAAGAAGAGGAAAAGGGAGGAGAGTGATAGTGAGGAGAGTAGTAGCAGCAGTGGTAGCAGCAGCAGCAGCAGCAGCAGCAGCAGCTCGTCAGAGGACGAGGAAGAGGGGGAGAGGAGGAGCAAGAAAAGGAAGGCGGAGAAGAAGAGGGAGGAGAAGGAGAAGAAGAGGGAAAAAAAGGAGAAGAAGAGGAGGGAGAAAAAGGAGAATAAGAAGAGGGAGAAAAAGGAGAATGAGAAGAGGGAGAAAAAGGAGAATGAGAAGAGAGAGAAAAAGGAGAATGAGAAGAGATAGAAAAAGGAGAAGTAGCAGCGCATGGGGGAATAGACACGATGCGAGGGAAGGGCGGGACTAACGGACAGGCCACTGAAGGAGGATAACACCGCCAATAAGAAGAGCATTAAAACTCTTCAAGTCGGTGACCCAACAAGGAAACAACAAAAACACGAACGAACAGAGAAAGGCGGAGCCATCTCTGTCAAAGAAGGCGATGGAGGGATTCACTCACATAAGTCTAACGTCGAGATCGAGGTAACTTCTCTTCTTCCTCTTCTTTTCTTCTAATCTTCTCCTCCTTCGCCTCCTTCGCCTCCTATCCTCACCTTCTACCTCTTCCCCTTCTCTTCCTCCTCCTTCACTCCCCCTTCCAATCGCAATACAAAAGCTTCCACCAAGCCTCCTGTCTCGGCTGGACTCAGGCCCCGCACTCCATGTATCCACGCCAACGCCAACACTTACACACTAACACGCACTAGACCCCATATATATCTTTCCCTCACCCACACATCACTACACACACAAAGACAGAGAGAGAGACACACACACACATATATATATGTATGTGCATACATATAATACGCTCCATCCATACAATACGCCTCCCCTCTCCCATCCTTTTCCCCTCCGGTCTCCCCCGGGACAGGCACGCCCAGAGGAACACAGCCCGACAAATAGCACATAGAGAATGACAGCGCACGTCAACCCCATAAATTCCACCTCTTCCCTTCGTCCTCCCTCCAAATCGCGGTCGGAGAAGAAGCGAAGAGGAAAAAGAGGAAGAAGGGGAGGGAGGGAGGGACCTAGGGAGATCAAGCCATACTGCTGCAGCATTCATCTTTCACAGGTCAAGAGCCTCCACACCCCTCATGCACACCCGACACAAACATCATGAGGAACAGAGGGAAGGAGGGAAGGAGGGAAGGAGGAAGGAAGGGAGGAAGGAAAGAAGGAGGGACGGAAGGAGGGAAGGACCTTACTCCTGCTGCATCGCCACCGAGTCAAGCGCCATCCCCATGGCGTGCAGGCCGTTGTCAACGTACATGGTCACGCCCGTCACACAACGGGCCATGGGCGAGGAGAGGAAGAGCCCTGTGGCGCCTACATCATCGGCGTACAGGTCTTGTGCCAGGGGAGCGTTGGCCCGGCTGTAGTCGATTGCGTACTCGATGAAGGTCTGGGGGGGGGGGGGGGAGGGAGGGAAGATAGGAAGGTGGGGGGGATGCAAACACCTCCTCACCTCTGCCAAGGACATGCTTTGTTACAAAAGAGGGCTGTCAACCAACCTACCCACCTCCGCTCCTCCCTTCGCCCCCACCCTCCTTCCTTCC
>Ga0160420_100844_pt1 | contig 9756 bp, 15 predicted proteins | sample CelAP2metagpilot_FD_108197 | JGI IMG/M metagenome (GOLD analysis project Ga0160420, IMG submission 108197) | Phycosphere-associated microbial communities from algal ponds in Kailua-Kona, Hawaii, USA - Cellana AP2-5-5 metagenome pilot | ecosystem: Engineered > Artificial ecosystem > Aquaculture >... | reverse complement strand
TCCCTCCCTCCCTCCCTCCTACCCTCAAGAGACGGTCCAAATCGGCGCCCTCCTTCACGTCTCCTTCCCCCCCTTCCTCTCTCCCCTCCTCCAGTAATGTCTGTGCGGTACGAATAGAAAAAATGAGTGCTCTGTTGTCCTTCCCCTCATCCCTCCTTTCCCACAATCACTACACCCCTCCCTCCCTCCCTCCCTACCCCCAAGCGGTTGTCAAAAATGAAGGTGAGCTTCACGTCTTGCTTCTGAAAGGCCCGCAAGAAGGCCGTGGCTTCCGAGTAGTACCTACGGGAGGGAGGGAGAGAGGGCGGGCGCGTTCGGGCGATACGGCGAGCACAATGCAGAGAGCACCATCCCTTCCCTCCCTCCCTCCCTCCCTCCCTCCTTCCCTCCCTCCCTCGATCATTACCATTCATACCCACCCATCCACAGCGCGCACCGCTTCCCGTTACCGTCCCCCTTCCTCCCCCCCTTCCTCCGTCCCGCCTTCCCCTCAAAGGCACGCTCGGCGAGCCACATGATGACGGCATTGCCATCCACAAGAAGGGACTTGCCCGCGAGGGGCTCCCACCCGTATTCTGAGGGAGGGAAAGAGGAAGGGAGGGGTGGGTGGGAAGGATCGGAAAAGATAATTTTTGGTGGGGAAGTAGAAGGGAGGTAAGATGATAGGGAGAATAGAGTCAGAATGACGGGCTGGAGGGGGTGGAGATGATGGGGAGGGAGGGAGCGAAGGAGGGAGGGAGGGAGGTCGCACTTACCGTACTCCCCCACTGAGGCGCGGCGCTCATCGTCCCATTGGATGCGGCGTTGGAGGAAGGCCAGCAAGCCCTTTACACCCATTTTTGGATCCTGTGTCTACTCTCTCCTTTCTCCCTTATTTTCTTTCCTTTCCTTCCCTTCCTCCTTCCTTTCTTTTCCTTCCTCCTTCCCCTCCGTCGTGCGCTCTAGACCTAGCGTGTTCCGCCTCTCTCTCTTCTTTTCTATTTGGCTTCGAATCCGTTCAGAATTGCTCCCTTTCCCTCTCCCTCCTTTTCGTCTTCTTGTCTTTTCTCTTACTCTTCCTCACTCTCCGCTCCTCTCCTCCTCTGCCCTCTTACTCTTCCTCGATCTCCGCTCCTCTCTTCCTCTATCCTCTTGACAGATCTCAACCCCTCTTGCTCTTCTTTTTAATCTCCTCACACCACCCTGTGTGAGCCCCCCTCTCCCTTTTCTCCCTCTTCTCCCTCCTCCTCACGCAGCCGTTAGAACGCCGGGTACCTTTCTGTATCTATCTACCTATCTATCTATCTATCTTGGCCTTTGCTAGGCTCTGCCTCTTGTTCTTTGTCTCTTGAAACCCACAACAACCACCCACCCACACTTCCCGCTTCCTCTCCCTTTCCCTCCTCTCCTTCGCTGTCCTACTCTTCTTGTTTCCCACCTCCCTCAGACCTCTGTTTCTTTCTCCCTGCGCCTCTCTATCTACACTCTATTTAACGCTACGTCTTGCTTCCTCTTTCCTAGGTTGTTTGGAATGGCAATTGCGGTGCTATCCCCTACACCCGCTGCTGCTGCGGCAGCGTTATTCCCTACCCCCGCTGCTGCTGCTGCTGCTGCTGCTGCTGCTGCTGCTGCTACTACTACTGCCGCTACTGCTACTGCGGTTGCTAGTGGAACTTGTTCTTGGTGACTTGTCACGTGATTCAAAAGTATCTGTAGAGGGGAAGAGGGAAGGAGGGAGGAGGTTAGAGGAGATTTTGATACCAACATAATGTATTACAATACGAGTAAAATTATATATTATGAACAGTGACTGAAGCGTGCGGTCAAGATCGTGCTCAGATAGCCATAAGCACTCTTTTAGAAGGCCCAATCATGACACCGACGACGACAACGACGACGAATGGCACTAATGGGAGAGGCTGAGACTGCTGTGGGTGGTGCTGCTGCTGCTCGTTCAGTCGCCGCTGCTGGGACCATTGTTGATGTAGCTGCTTATGTAAGTGACAGCGTGGCTAGTACTGCCATATTTGCTGGTGGTGGTGGCAGTTATGCTATTGTTGTTGTGCAACGACAGGGTGTAATATGTTATATGTTCGGGAGAGAGGGGGAGGTCGGGGACATGACAAAAAAAAGGATGGCTCCAGCGCCCCCGACACACGACTCACGCTCCATCAGCAAGCGATGACCTTGGTGTACGCAAGGACTAAGTCTCCATCTGGTAGTACTGTTGGCACGGTCGTAAGCATTTCTGTGTCCGTGGTGATGGTAATAGGTAGGAGAAGAGAGACAAGGGATTGAGAGAGAGAGCGGATAGAGGAGGGATCGCTGACACGACGAAAACAAAAAGTTCGGCATCGCCCACTTCATCGGGGCATGGTAGCAAATGAGCTTCCCCTGATAGAGAAGGTAGTTTTATTGCTATCAACTTTCTTTTGGAACATCACATGTCATAGCTTTTGTTGATTTTATTTGCCTTGAAAGATTTCCCCCCCCGGGTGGGTACGCTCCAGCTTTTCCCACATACTCTCTGTTGGAGCGACTCAAAGAAGAAAGAGGCATTGTTTCGGTCACATTTTTGCGCACTCATCGTGATTATTTTTTTGCTTTTGTTTCACCGACACTTTTTATATAAAGGTTGGTTGTCGGTAAAGAAAGAGAGTTAGAGGAAGAGGATCTGGCTTTCTGCAAAACAAATATACAAGAAAAAAAAAAGGAAGGATGTCCCGAGTCTTGTTAATTTTGACGTGTTGAATGTGGGTGACTGCCTACTAAGATGGAGTTGTAGGGTTTCGTACGGGTCGTTTCATTTTTGGGGTGCAATATTTTTATACCTTCCCTTTTCTCTCACCTTCCATGCACGTAATGAATGCTTGTCTGCGTCCATTTTCCACGCAGAAATGAGGAATCTCAAGATTATTGGTACACTATACCTAAGTAGTGACAGTTTAAAGCTGACAGGCCGGTTTAGTGTCTATATGGTGTTAGAACGTATCATGCCCTCCCAATATAGGGACGCAAAGTGCTCCAGCACTTCGAAGCGGGCTGGTTCTGGAAGCCATTGGTCGAGTGGCCTTGTGGGGGTGTCAGCCGGTGCGTGAATTTATTGTAATCAGAGCATGTGAAATGGTGGGAAAGATGGTGAGGTGTACGCAAAATTTAGCGCGAGGAATGTGGCGCCAGTGGCATGTTTGTCGCTCCTGCCCCCCCCGGGCGCGAAGTCAGCAAGCCTTGTTTGTAGCGAGGCCTGTAGTTGCATAAAGACCGATGCCGATGGCGTACCCTACTTTCGACCCCCTCCCGCCGACTTTGTCGAGCATTTTTTGGGGTGCACGCTGCGATCGATACTATAACCAAAGCTTACCTTGGGTGGTCTGGGTTTGCATGTATAAGTGTCCTCCAACTTTCCGCACATGCGACCACTTTATATCCATGCTTTAGTTAACCCGCACTTGTTGCGCAAACTCAATCACACATCAACTTGATGGAGATGGCCGAGACAGCCGTCTCAGAGTACGTTATCTGGTGTTCGTCCCTGTTTCTCTTCCAAGGCTATACAACGCGTCTTCTGATCATGGCATGCACTTTTTCTTCCCTTTCCACAGAAGCCGTTGGTCGTAGTGTGTCCGCTTAGCTGTGGGCTGCAACGTGTTGTAAAAAGGTTTGAAGGCCGAAAACCGACGGACATATTGAACGCTCACCTTGAAATCTCCGGACTCCAAGCACGAATGAGAGCCATGACGCGGTCATTTGCCGTGGGTGGCGGTAAAAATTGTGCAACATGCACGGGTACACGATAGCTGGTGCACGTACCGACAAAAATCTGCGTGTGTCCTATGGCTGCATCGATGGTGGCGGCTTAGTGGCGGGCTTGTTTTTTGCTCCATATTCTGTTCTTGTATCGTGACGCAACTCCGGAGTGGGGGAAGTTTTGGGGAGAATGGGATCATTATTAGCCCACAATCTTACTTGTTACTTCACCCTCAATCCCTATTTAATACAGCACTCGCGGCCATGCGGGAGTCAGACGAAGCAGTCGTTCTGTTGGCAAGCATTTTGCGGCGCACAAGGTAAATAATAGTGGGTTTTTCAGTCCTCTCAGCTCGGCAATCAAATCGCCTTTTCCTCATTCACCGCCCTCTATTTTTACTTGTGTCGTTCCGCGCCGCGCTCCTACCCTCACTCACACAGGGAAGGGCGCACCACGCCTCCTACACAGGAAGACCGAGTTCTGCAGGCCACTGGTGGAGATTGTACGCAGGTAAGAATCATTGTAAATGGCCGACCAACTCGAGGGACATATATTCTCTCTAGACTGATCGGACGCATGAACGAATGTATAAATGGACGACATGCACCCATTCTTACAGAGTACTGGGTCGACATTACCAAAGACGACGAGTAGCGCCCATCATCCGCCTCGAAGAAGGGAAGGAGAAGGGGGAGGAGGGGCAGTCCTTGACACGGAGGAAGGACGAAGTCCGAATACCGGTAAGAGGAATGGAAGGGAGGAGCGAGATAGTGAGAGGTTATGTGTTTGACGTGAGGAGGATGTGAGTTTGATATGACAACAGATAGAGGAAATTTATGATTATGGGTCATGGGGGAGAGGAGGAGGATGAGGAGGAGGAGGGGGAGGAGGAGGGGATGAGGAGGTTCACCGAAGAATCTTGACTCATTGAAAGAGTTTCACTCTCTCTCACACACACACACACATTTTCCCGCCCTCCCCTCCTTTTCCCCCCCCCGGCCCTTCCCATGAACCATTTTGATTGGGACATACCCGTATTTCGATAGATGGGGGGGCGGGTGCCGCTACTGTCGCCAGAGCCCATCCTCACGACGGGGAGCAGCAGCAGCAGCAGCAGCAGCAGCAGCGGGATCAGCAGCAGCAGCAGCAGCAGCAGCAGCAGCAGCGCAAGGGAACTCGGCGACCGCGAGCCCGGCCGTTAGACTACGAGGAGGAAGCGAAGAGGAGACATATGCCTGCAGTAACAGCAATAGCGGCAGCAACAGCAACAGCAACAGCAACAGCAGGAGAAGGAATGGGAGGAGAAGAAGGAGAATGGAGGGAGGGAGAAAACGAAGGAGAGGGGTTGCTGGTGACGAGGTTTAGTGATATGGAGAGTAAAGGGGACAGGTGAGTATTCATTAATTCTCGTATTTTTTATTTATTTATTTATTTATTTATTTATTTATGTATTTATGTATTTATGTATTTATTTATTTACTTATTTATTTGATTGCTTTTTCATTTCTAATCCGTTTATTTATTCGTTTGTCGGGTGCACTGCACGGTCTCTTAAAATGTGCTTGTCACTGCACAGATGACGCCGTTGTGGGGGTCCGAATCCCTTCTCAACCCTCCCTCCCTTCCTCCCTCGCTTTTATCAAGCCACATGCCCCCACTCCCTCCCTCCTTCTCTCTCTTTCCCTCCCTCCTTCGTCCTGTCTGCCTCCTCAAGCGGATCACTTGGAAACTGAAATCTTATCCCATCGCCCATACACTTCTCAATACTGCCTCTTTCATGATCCCTCCCTCTCTCCTTCAGTGTCTGCGCCCGTCCCTGGCACCTCATGGACTACGACAGCGCGCTAATCCGCATGGCCAGACATAATGTCATCACCGCCACAGCCAACCTCATACAAGGAGGAACCATAGACCTCATCAAGGCCCACGATTTCATGTACGTCCCTCCCTCCCTCCCTCCCTCCCTCCCTCCTATCCCGCCTTTCTTTCTTCTTGGTCCAAATCCCTTTCCCCCCCCTCCACTTCGTCCCCTCCCTCCCTCCCTCCCTCCCTCCCTCCCTTCCCAGGTATATGGTCCGATGCTTCTCCAAAAGCACCGGACGAGACGTCAGCTACGGCCTGGGCGAGGTACGTTCCTCCCTCCCTTCCTCCCTCCCTCTCTCTATTCCAATATTGCTGTTGTAGCTACGGATGCTGCTATTTTTACGACTGCGACCGCTTCTCACCCTTCCTTCCGTCCTGTCTCCCGCCCTCGCGCCCTTTTCCACACCTTCCCGATCAGGCCCTGGAGGCCATGCTCTCCTCCTACCCACCCCAGCAGCAGCAGCAGCAGCAGACGCTGCCGGGCTACTCCCTTGTCCATCATACCACCGCAGCTGCTCTCGCCGCCCGCCTGGCCAAAGACGAGACTGCGTGCTACCTCATCAGTAGAGGCGGCTTCGGGAAGCATGTGGTTGAGTGAGTCTTTCCTCCCTCCTTCCCACCCCTCCTCCTCCTCGTCTTACTCTGTGTGTGCATGAATTTACGTGCACTCCCCTCTTCCCTCTTTCCCTCCCACCATTCCACCATTCCACCATTCCTTTCCTCCTCATGTAGGTACGATAGCCAGCATAATTTGAACCAATTCAAAATTCAAAATTCAAAATACAAAATTCAACTCCCAGGTGCAATCCGCGCATGAGCGCTCTCTTCCTCCCTGCCGGTGAGATCCAAGGGCTGGTGCGACAGACAGGCTTGGGCACCTCTGCGTTCTGGGGCAGGTTTGTGTGTGCCGAGTCCCTCTTGCAGTTGCACTCGGCTGTTGCCACAGTCACCCTCGCCCAGGGGAGGAAGTCACAGGTCGACGTGGTGCTGCAGGTAGGGTAGTAGTTCAGCAGGTCCCCCTCCCTCCCTCCCTCCCTCCCTTACTTCCTCCCTTACTTCCTCTGAGCAAGAACATGCATGCCGAAACTTGAACTCCCTTTCACCTTCTACCCTTCCCTCCCCCCCGCCCTCCTTCCCGCCCTCCCTCCCTTCCTCCCTCAGTGCAAAACCCTCCAAGGCACCAAAGTACGATGCGTCGCCAGCGTCGGTTTCCATTGCGACTCAGATGTACGTCCTTGCCTCCCTCTCTCCCGTCCTCTCGCCCTCCCTTCCTCCTTTCCTCCCTTCCATACCTTTTGCATGGGCCAGCCTCCTTGCCCACCACACAGCCCAACCCCTCCCTCCCTCCCTCCCTCCCAACCTTCCTCCCTCCCTCCTTCTCTAGGGAAAGGCGATTCTCATCCTCCGCCTTTGGCCGCTTGTCGCGAGGAGCTTTAGGGTCGACCGGGCCCCTCCCTCCCTCCCTCCCTCGCTCCCTCCCTCCCTCCCTAGTCTGCAGCGGGCGGGGCAGAGTGCGAGTGGAAGCAGCACCAGCAGCGGTGGCGGAGGAAGAGGAAGAGGAGGAGGAGGAGGCGAGGTGTTGGACATCGCCTCACCCTTCGTCTCGCCCTCCATCCCGCCCTCCGTCAGCCCCCCTTTCCCTTCCCCCCTCCTTCCCTTCGTGTCCTCCTCCTCCTCCTCCTCTTCCTCCTCCTCCACCTCCTCCTCCTCCTCCTCCTCCCTACCACATGCAGCAGGAGCAGGAGCAGGAGCAGTGGCAACAGCGGCGATTCCAGCATCAAGAGTGCACTCGACAAACAGCAACAGCAGCGGCAACAGCGGCAGCAGCAGCAGAGAGGGGAGGACCGACGATGGGGAAGGAGCTACCGGAGGAAGAGAGGGAGGGAGGGAGGGGGGGGCCGGGGGAGGCGCCGTTGCAGCCAGTGCTCCACTGAAGCCAACCTGTCTTCCTTCTCCTCCTTCCCTCCCTTCCCACTCCTCCTCCTCCCCCTTACCTTCCTCACATTCCTCATTTACTCGATGTGGAGAAAATGAGCAAGAGGGAGGGAGGAAGGGAGGGAGGGAGGGAGGGAAGGAGGGAGGGAGGGAGGGAGGGAAGGAGGGAGAGGCCTGCGGTAGGCTTGCTGCTGAGGAGACTCCCATTTCTCCCGTTTTCTCCTCCTCCTCCTCTTCCTCCTCCTCCTCCTCTTCTTCCTCCTCCTCTTCCTCCTCCTCCTCCTCCTCTTCCTCCTCCTCTTCATTCCTCCCGCTCAAGAAACGCCACGCGGCCCTCAAGAGACAACATGAGACAGAGGGGGAGGAAGGGAGGGATGGAGGGCATAGTCGCAGTAGCAGCATTGGGTTAGCAGGTGCCCTTCCTCCCCCCCTTCCTCCCTCCCTCCTTTCCTCTTCAACCTCCTTCTCCTCTTCCCTTCGGCCTCCTCTTCCTAATCTCCACGGCAGCAACTACCCCTCCATTCTTCCCACCTCCCTTGCTCGTCCCTCAGCCATCTCTCCCGACTCTTTCCCCCTCATTCCTTTCCCCCTTCCCCCCCCCCTTCCTCCTATCGCGGGGACGTTTGCCTCCTCTCCCTTCCTCTCTTCAGTGATGGGGAAGGAAGGGGGGGAAGCATCAGCGGGGGCGCCGGCTCCCCTTCACTTCTCTTCCCTTTTACTCCAGGGAGGGGAGAAGGAGGGAGGGAGGGACGGGTGGACGGCAGGCGCTCCTGCCTGTTATCCTTCTTCCATCCCCTTCCCCCAGTCCCTTCCCGAGTCCATCGTGTCCTCGCAGGGAGGAGGGAGGGAGGCAGGAATGGAGGGAGGGAGGGAGGATCGGAACGAGGAGAGCCTGATGCTGAGCGGTGATGCCAATTCAATCGCCGCGCTGGTCCTGGCGGGAATGCTGCAGCAGGCGAGAACGAGGGATGAAAGGAGGGAGGGAGGGATGGAGGGAGGGGCAGCGGCAGGTCGACCTCACGAGCTGGCAGGCACACAAGGAATGAGCATTCTCGAATAAGGGAAGGGGGGAGAGAGGGAGAGAGGGAGGGAAGGAAGGTGACCAAACCTGGAAACAAGAGGAGAGAAGCAGTCCCAGAGGAAAAAAAGACGAGGGAGAGGGATGAGGAGGAGGAGGAGGAGGAGATGGAGGAGGAGGAGGAGGAAGAGGGGCATGATACCTTTTACCCCTCCTACACTCCTGGCTCGACCGCTTGGTATCGGGATGTGGGAGTCGCCTGGCGGCTGGCTGCCGTTTATACTGGCCGTTTCAAGAAGATGATTACAGCGGGGGAAGCAAGGAAAGTAAATGTAGAAATAAAGAACAGCATAAGGCAGCAGCAGTGGGTGAGATGGAGACGAAATGTCAAGAAAAAGAATAATTTCAAGTTCAAATAACAACGTGAGAGACAAAAAGAAGAAATGTGATATGAGAATTCGAATTTGAATTACAATAAGAATAGAGAAAGAATTAGAATTGGAATTGGAAGACAGAAGGAAAATAAGCAGCAACACAGCTCTCAAAGGCAGAGTTTGAAGATCGAGAAGGAGAGGAGGAAGAAGAAGGAGGAAGAGGATGAGAAGAAAAAGTAAAAGGGGAAAGGAGGAAAAGGAGAAGAAAGAAGCGCCCGGTACTGTGAACAGTGAAATGTTGTGATGATGTTTGTCGTACGCAAGCAAGGGAATGTTGTGATAATATTTGTCGTATCGAGTCTGAAGATCCGTCTTCAGACGTGCATCTCATCCATATTTAATTTAATTTATTACGGGCTTCCGTCCAATCAACTCACCGACCCATCCTCATGTGCGGGAGAGAAACGCCCTCCCTCGGAATACTTGACATGCATCCCAAATATATATAAATATCCCATCCCTTATTTGTATTTATTTGAATTGTTACATCTTGTCCACTACACCCCGTGAGCAACGCTACCCAACGGGAGGGAGGAGGGAGGGAGGGAAAGAGGGCGGACTAGGTGGATGCCACGTGGCCTCGGGCTTCTTTCATCACGTCATCGAGGAAGGGCCGTTGGGAAGGGTCAGGCTGAAGGCACGAGGCAATCAGCTGGTTAAAGGCAGGGGAAAAGGAGGGGGAGGAGGGGGGGGAGGGGGGAGGGGGGGGGGGAGGGGGGAGGGAAGGAGGCGGAGCGTGAGAAGGGGGTGGGGGGGGGACGGGAGGGGGGAAGGGAGGG
>Ga0160420_100842_pt1 | contig 9792 bp, 14 predicted proteins | sample CelAP2metagpilot_FD_108197 | JGI IMG/M metagenome (GOLD analysis project Ga0160420, IMG submission 108197) | Phycosphere-associated microbial communities from algal ponds in Kailua-Kona, Hawaii, USA - Cellana AP2-5-5 metagenome pilot | ecosystem: Engineered > Artificial ecosystem > Aquaculture >... | reverse complement strand
TCTGCATGTTGGCACTTACCCTCCCTCCCTCCCTCCCTCCCTCCCTCCAGCCCTACTCCACCGCCGCCGATGTGTACTCGTACGGCATCGTCCTCTGGGAGCTTCTGACGCGGGAGCAGCCGTTCAGAGGCATGACCCCCATCCAGGCTGCCTTTGCGGTGGCGCGGCAGGGTAGGGAGGGGGGGAGGGAAGGAGGGTGGGAGGAAAGGAGGGATGCTATCCGGCATGTGGGAACTACAGGCCTGAGAGCTGCCTCAGTCATTCTCTCGGTGATTCATCCAAATAGATTATATCAGGCTCAGATCATACCTCCCTCCCCTCCCTCCCCTTCCTCCCTTCCTCCCTCCCTCCCTCTCTCCCTCCCTCCCTCCCTCAGGCCATCGCCCGCCCCTCCCTCCTCGCACACCACCCAAGCTCGCGCAGCTCATCCAAATGTGCTGGCATGACGATCCGATCCGCCGGCCAACTTTCAGTCAGGTAGTGGTGGCCCTGAAAGAGATACGACGGGAGATCTATGGAGAGGCAGGAGGAGGAGGAGGAGGAGGAAGAGGAGGAGGAGGAGGAGGAGGAGGAGGAGGAGGAGGGGCAGCAACAGCAACAGCAGCATCTCCACCACCACCGCCCACCCCGTCGCAGCAGCAGCAGCAGCAATACTAGCCGTTGACCTGCCAGCAGGCAGAGAGCCAACGCTTTGAAAAATGTTGATTGGAAGGTTAAGGAGGGCGAGAAGGAAAGGGAGGAGAAGGAGGAGGGAGGGTGAGAAAAAGAGAGGAGAAGCATGATTTTCACCGTCGTCGTGATCCCGGCAAGAGTAGCAGCAATGACGAAGGAGGGAGAGAGGGAGTCAATCTTTGTCTTTGGAGAAGAAACAGCAGCAACAGCAGCAGTGAAAGAGACACAGCAGCATACGACCACAGCATCACCAGCTAGGCTCGAACAGCGAGTGAGCGAGGTACAAATAGACAGATAGAGCAGCCGCAGTAGCGGCAGCAACTGCAGCAACGAGGAGCAGGAGAACAAGATGAAAATGAGCGGGAAGAAAAGATGGAAGATGAAAAGGAGAAAGAAGAGGAAGAGAAAGACAGGGAGAAGAAGGTAAGAAAATAGAGAAAACAAGGAAAACAACACCAACTAGAAGAAGAACTAGAAGAGCATGGAGAACAAGAACAAGGAGAGCCATGGAAATAATAAGAAACACACACTGGAATAAGCTCAAAACGCGGAAAGCTCGGACGTGGATAAAGTGATTTCGCTCCTTTTTCCGGGCTTCTTATATGAATAAGCCTCATTATTCATATTGGGGCCCCTTTCCCCCCTGTATAACGTCCTCAGGTGCAATTTTGGCCTGTTTCATCAAAACAAAATTCGGGCGGCTTGACGATCTCCTTAAGTATGACGCGTTTTCACGACAGCCCAAATTGTTTGTCTTAGAGAACACGCATTAAAGTATGGTCGGTGGATACCTAAAAAGCCAGTAAGATACCCTGCTTCACTTCGAGGCTACCGCGCAAGGTGGCTCCTGCCAATTGGCCACTACAGTCTTCAGGTCGTCAACACGATACAATTCCATATGGTCGGCCTCCTCGGGGAAGTTGTCGTGACTAGGGAAGCTATAGAAAGGTTCAGGGAAATTCCACGGTGGACAGTGCAAATTGTTGTGGTAGAAGCCTCCGTCGGATTGGAGGGCAGTCAAGCACTGGTCGGTACATCTCTCTGTAGAGAAGGAGGTCACAGCCATGTAGCTGGCACCTGATTCCTCCACTATCAATTTGATGGCCCTTGCCGCATTGTTCAACCTCATATGCTGAATGACATCCCTCACAATCACGATATCAAAGGGCCGCGGCGTGGAGTCGCATGTGGTGTACCACTGAGGAATGGGACACTCTACCAGATCCCAGAAGGCAAATACTTTATTCAGATGGTTGTGAAAAATTTGCGCATTTTCTTGCGCTACATGCGGCGTAATGTCTCCGCCGAAATAGGCGTCTGCCGCATTAATGGTGCTCAAAGCAAACTGCCAGCCACAATCTCCCGAAGGCACGTCCGCTATGGCAGTGATATTAAGTTCGCGAAATTTAGGCTCGAGCTTGGTGATCGTTTCAAAAGCTCCTGTAATCGTGCTTCCGGAGCCACTACGGGTATGAGAAGACGGCGAAGTCCCCCAATCAGCAGACTTGTAGATATTCGTAAACCGATTGGCGACGTCATGTCGGCCCGCACTGCAGCTAGATCCAAGCTGCACACGGCACGCTTGTTCATCTGATGGCATAGCAAGTAGTGTAGAAATGGCGTGTGAAGGAATGGAACCTTTCTGGTCTTTAGATGCGTCATAGGTGCGGTCAAGCTTCAATACGAGCAGGGCGATCAAGAATCCTGCTGCGAATACTAAGGTGTTTTTGTGGCCATCCAGAATTTTGAAGACGTGTCGCCGAGGCCACTGCCTGTAAGGAGATGCTGCCATCGAAAGATGACCCAAAAGTATACCTTATCAGGGGTAAGGGAATAAAACATCTGGTCAGAATTTATGTTTTTCTTTTATACACCAGGCAACAAAATCTTATTAATGTGAAACTCTAACATTTTACGGAGGGCGTTGGACGATCCAAAGAAAGGGAGGATGATCGCGGGCGTTGCTGAATAATTTTATTTTTGAAGGGGCGGACAAATTGCCTCCTACATATTTGTCGGTTGCAAATATGTATGTGATTTACAAACAGTGCATCGTCTTTGGCATATGGCTAATCGCGCCATTTGACATTATTAATTGAAGAGATAACATTATGAAAATTAATTATTATATTAGTAAGTGAAACCTGCACCCAGAATGGACAATTTTACATATTAGTGACTTAAACCTGCACCCAGAATGGACAACTGAAGTAGAAGGGCATAGGAATAGAAGTCAGTGACAGAAGAAAAGGAAATTGATGAAGTGATGAGAGAGACGGATTGCAAGGGACACACGGATTGCAAGGGACACACAGCCCTCCGTCGGAATTTCTTGGCTAGTACTGTTTGTCTGAGCCTGAACTCCTTCTGTTCAGGTGGCAGACGCGGGAGCTTGGGAAAAGAGACACTGAGACAGGAGGACACTGGGTTCAACGCCTTACTTTGCCCGGTCTTCCTCATCCATATGCTCTCAAGAGACGCCCGGAGCTCCATTGTGGATCCAAGCCACTGCCGGCGGATCTCGCAGCGGATTCTTCTGTATCAGATTCACACACGCTCAATTGACGTGTGGTTGGGCCTCGCGTTGATGCTCTCACCTACACGTTCATGTTCCTGCGATGGCGAACATCTTACGCCCGGCCCACGTCTCAGGCCCACAGCCATGTTGATGCTTCTGTGGTATTGAATGTCGTCGCCATTTTCACACGTGCTTATACTGCCTCAAGGTGGGCCTCCCCTTGAAGATAATGTAGTGGTAGTCTCCTAATTTAAGGCCCACATCCATGGCAAAACCGTCACGACCACGGCCCCGCACAGCGACGACTGTCTTACATGGCCCATGGCTACATCCCGCGACTCCACCACGGCCACGGCCCATGCGCCCATGCTGTCAAATGATGGATCTACTCGCCCCTGAATTTCACTCCCTTGGGCACGCCCCCGTTTTCGACCACGACCACGTCTGGTCGACTCTTCTCGCGCGCTGTCTTCTATGTGTACTCTTTTCCCTTAAAAGGCATCTATGTGGTCAAATTTATTGTGATGTGCTTCTGTAGTGGAAGGAGAGGGCTTGAGGAAATGAGAAGGGGGACGAAATGGCAGGTAGATGCTTGGCTGGTACGCTGACTACATTTAGCTGTATCTCTAGTGGAGAGAAGGCAGGGAGAAAGTGGTGTGCGAAACGAGAGGAAAAAGAAGGGGGTGAAACGGTTGATGAGGACTTGGACATGTACACGGATGTCCAAGTCCTCACAAGCATGCATCGCACTAAGTTTCCTCCCCACTTCGTCTTCCTCTTCAGAATATGCACGACGTGACGGAAAAGATGTGGACGATATTATGTTCATTGTGTCAAAAGAAATGTACAACGCTAAGCCCGAACAGCAGCAGAATCTAAGCACACTGTGTAGGTGGGGAAACGCTCACTGAGGAAACGCTCAAGATCAGCGTCCCTATAAATATGTCCCAAATGTTCCGTTTGCCACTACATCGACATACTTGTATGTAATATACTTATATGTAACACATTGGGGATGGTTGGAGTCAAGTTTAATCTACGCATTTTTGTTGTTGGGTAACTGTTGCAACCTCCCCACGAGCAGCACGACTGTGTCCAGCCTGGACCCAGGGCCTTCTCGGTCCCAAATTCGTCCAACGTGCGGCTCAGCAGCCGAAAACGCCACAGCTTAAAACTAACTAGCTATTCATTCAGTATTGTTGACCCAATGTATCAGTCGTAGGCAACGGATATTGATGATAGCCCGATCCCTACTCGACAGTTTTGGGGCAGAACTCGACCAATTCATCAGGTTCTTTTGAAAACATGCTTTTAATGCGTCTTTGGGCAAAATGAGTAGAAATGCAGGGCAAGGTGAGTGTCGCGGGCAGAGAAAAACAAATAACATCCTAACGGATGAAAAAGAGAGAACGAGGTTTTGACTTCCATCCCCAATCAGGCAAGAAAAGGCACTCCATACCATAGCTTACTTGCAACGGATAGACCATTGAAGAATGTTACCTTATTATTTCAGCACAATTATAGGGCCTAATTTCCCACATCTTCAATTTCAGGGGTATTGTCGGGCAAGGCATGGAGGAGAAAGCGAAAAACATTGATCTTTCCCACATAAAGTATGAAGTACTCCAAGGCTTTTATTGGAATGGCCAGCAAGGCTAGCCTCATTGAAAAACGAATAGCAAGTCCTCGTTTGCATTGCTTATATATTCTCGGTCAACAGCAAAATTAAAAATAAAAATCACACACCACACGGGCCTCCGACTCTTGCCCTTCCCTTCTTCTTTTCTTGTTGATTGCCAGACTCAGAGATGAGTCGCCCGTCACTACTTTTCTTTATGATGACAAGCCACTCCAATTATTTCTCTATTTGTCAGTTGTCCACCATATCCTCCTTCAAAAATTTCCACTCCGCAGGCTTGTAAATGTGGCCGTCCTTTAGATCCTTGAATTTCTTCGCGTGCATACTCTATCTCAGCGTCGCAAATAATTGATAAGACTGGGAGTTTTTGAGCCTCGCACCATCAGAGCTCGTAAGGATTGAGAGAAAGTGAGCTACCCGCCGGGATAAGAAGGGATACTGGCTCCGCCCGTCCCCCTTGGCTCACCTCCCCGGGGGGGCATGTCTGACATCTCTGACTCAGAAATGCGGACCTTGAGCCACCTGTCAGCACCAAGAAAACTGAATTCTTGAGAAAAAGACATACTAAATAAAAAATAGAGCACTTGCGTTTTCACAAAGCCCCACATAAAAAAAATGCACCCCCTTCTCAGATGCTGTACTTTCGACAAGTTGATTGCCCCTCGAGATCGTGCACATTTATATTCAAGACAGTGGTTGTCAAGTCCATACCATCCACATTTATATCCAAAAAACGTTTTAGGACAAGTGTTGACGACAAGTGAAATTGGTTGGTCTTAGAGGTCTTGTTCGCAGAAACGTTGTCCACCCTGTGGTCGAAAAATGCCCGTTGACGAATAGTCCTTGGTTATCCCTCTCCTGAAAGACCCCGCTTCTTGGCAAAAAATACAGCATCGGCATCCCACGTGTAGAGTTGGACATCCAAATTGCAACACTACTGGGTGAAGTCGAATGAGATCGTGTAGTTCTCATGTTCAAAGTCCGCCATCATTCCCATGCCCCCCGTTCCCCATCACTTGCTGCCCTGTCTGTTGTGGCAGCAAAAAGACATCCAACACTCCCTTGAACACCACCTATAGCTAAGCGGCAGTGCTAAGTACACTGTTGAATTGCCTTGCGAAGCAAACTCCCAAAGGCGGTGTCACAGATGCATATTGCGTCACGGAGTGTGACGTTGTCATGGGGTGGCGTGCTTTTGGTTTGGCGTCACACCATACATGTCATCGTTGAGAGACAAACATATGCTCGTCTTGGCGACGGACCGCCGGCGTCTGGTGGGCAAAGATTTCCCACCTTTATGGGGTTGTGTCCCTTTGACTATGGGCAGAGCCTGTGTTATCTGACCACGACAAGTGGTGGGAAGAGTGTTGCACCCTTGGCTCAGAAGGAGAGTGCAGGTACATAGCGGAACTGGATTCGAGTGATCCGGACGCGGATGAGGGGCAAAAGAAGAACGAGAGGTGATGTGGTTGATGCTCGTGGTGGTGATACGGGCACGTGCTTGCGGCCGGGCCTTGGCTCACCAGGGGGCGCTTTCCCTGACGTGCGTGTTAGAAGTTGTTGGTTCGTTGTGCCAGTGTCCCCTGGCCTTTTTTTGCGGCCGAGGGCGTCATTGACGTGTTTGTCGCAGGGTGTCTGCCCGCCTGCCTCCCTTTTGCAAATCCACCGATGATGGGGATGCTGCCGCGGGCGGGCTCAAACTACCTAGACTCTCTAGCACGCCTTTCCCATTCCTTCTACAGGCAATCTATCTAGATCAATACTTGCCCACGCCACGCCACGGCAAAGCACGGCGGAGGCTGGAGGCAGGACGGATCATGGACCCGAGAGACTCCGAAATGCTGCTGTGGGGTTTGCTCGGTGTTGGTAGATGCTGAGGACCCGCATCACGACCCTGCATGCCCCTAGCCGTCCTGTCTACTACTATAGCCAGTGCATCAGTGAGAGGAGGACTGCAAGTGCAGCAGCGAGACGCAGGAGGAGGGTATGAGTGGACGTCTGTTTGCAGTCATGGCGGGGCTCTTGGGGAGAGAGCCAACTGGCGCCCGAGCCCGGCGGCATGGTAGCTTGAGCCTCCTACCCCTATCTCTTAATCTGCTCCGGGAACTCAGATTTCTTCTCCTCCATGTCTTTGGGCTAGTTTTTTGCGCCCAGGCTGCCTCCCTTTGCCGGCGGCGTTTGTTTTTTCTGGTGCTACGTCGCGTTTATGTTGCGACGGCGCTGGTGTACGGCATCGCCCCCTTTAGAGCTGAAATTGACAGAGATGGCTACATGCATGTGTTGTATACATGAATGTTCATGCAGGGGTTCGGAAGGCGCCTCTTGGTATCAAGTGGATGCCCCGCTGCCGTCCTGTGATTATTCTCTCCTTACACCCTCTCCCTCCCCCCGTCCCGTCCTCCCCCCTTTTCCCTCACCTCCGCACAGGTGGGCGCAACCGGTGGGTCTTCAAAGCTGCCTGAACCTCACAACGTCGACGCACACGCACAACGTACTCCCCTCCTTGCTCCGCTCGTTCTCGGTGTTCTCCTAAGCTTGAGTGTAAATCGGGAGAGTTGAGCGCGTTGAATTGCAACAAGCAGCAGCAGCAGCAGCAGCAGCAGCAACAACAACAACAACAACAGCAGCGACTGAGAGGCAGAGAGCCTGTCCGTGATTGAGCTGTAGAGAAGATCAGGCAAGGTACTGGGCCCCCATTTCGCCGCTCGACGCCTCGTTCTTGTCGTCGCCTTCCTCCGACTCCTCTACATCACCGTCAAGAATCATAGACCTCACCATGGACATGAGCGTTGCGCCCGGAAGCTGGGGTGGGAGCGGGCAGACGAGTAATAGCAGTAGCAGCAGCACTAGTAGTAGCAGCAGCACCAGCAGCACCAGCAGTAGCGGCAACACCACCACCGCCAGTGGGAGCGACAGGGACAGCCATGTGGATGCCCCCTTGCCCCTCATGCCCAGCCGGGGCTCCTTCTCCTCTTCCTCCTCCTCCCCCCCCGTTTCGATATCCTCCCCACAAAGCAGGTCGCCCTCCATCCCTCCCTCCACAGGTGGACCTACCATTTTCCTTCAAGACGACGTGAGCTCCTCCCCCCCCCGATCCTACTCCTCACCCCCCAATCCTGATGCTGCTCTCCTTCTAGCCAAGGGGAGGGACGGCCGCACTGCGAAATCCGAGGGCTACATGTCTGCTTCTCAGCAGCGGCAGCAGCAGCAGCAGCAGCCAAGCGTGCACCAGCAATACCAACTATCACGTGCCAAGCTCCTCCCCCCCCACCCGCCTCCCCCCCCTCCCCCTCCCACCCCACCCCCCCCCACCCCCTCCCCCCCACCCCCCCCTCCGCCCCACCCCCCCCCTCCCCCCCGGCCCCCCAGCGGGACCCCCCCCCCCCCCTCCAGAGCTTGAAATGCCCGAAGATATCTACGTTATCGCCGACAGCGCCAACTTATTCAGTGGCGCGCAGATGGTTGAGGGGAAGAGAAATATGGACATAAAGGTATGCACGCCCTCCCTTCCTTCCTTCCTCCCTCACTCCTTTCTTTCGGTGTGTCTGAGATCTGTGCAGATATGAATTCATTTAATTATTCTTTTTAGTTAAATTAATCTATCGATTTTCAAAATAATACCAATTTAAACATTTTCCCACCAAATTTATTCATTTGTTAAAGTTACGATTTATTTATTCATTCATCATAATAACAAATGATTTATTTATTCGACAGGTCAACCTCGCCACCACCCTCCCGCTCATTGACGACGCCCGGCCGATCAAGCAACGCATCGTCGTGGCCTCTTTTCCGGAACGGAACAACCGCATGTGGCGATATTTTGAGCAACGCCGCTATCAGATTTACGTGAAAGGAGAGGAGACCGAGGTGGACGATGAACTCGCAGCGCGGATTTGCGGTGTTTTGACGCATGCACCCGACGAGACAGGCGGTAGGCGAGTGATGGTATTTGTGACGGGCGATGGGAACGCTCACAAAGGCCAACACTCTTTCCCTCAGCTCGTTATTCTGGCGCTGCAGCGAGGGTAAGCCCGCCCTTCCCTCCCTCCCTCCCTCCTCCCTCCACCCTCCCTTTCTCCCTCATCCCCTTTCCTTTCTTTGGCAATGCTCTTCTTTCCCTCTTTCTCACAACCCCTTGTTTTTTGTTTTTATGCACGGCCACGGGATAAAAAAGATATTTAAGCCACAGCCTATTTCCCTAATTTCAGCACTCTCTACACCCTCACACACTCACACATATACATGCACAAACATACACACGCACACACATGAACTCCGAACGACCAAACTAAAGATGGACAGTGGAACTTGTCTGCTGGCGTTCCTGCCTCAATCCCCTGTACGAGACGCTCCGTAACGATTTTCCCACCCGCATGCGCCTTCGTTTTCTGGACAATCACCGCAACGAGATAACCTTCCGAAAGCCCAGGATGGGTGGTGGGCATGACCACCATCACCACCACCACCACCATCACCAGCAGCACCAGCAGCACCAACACGGCGGGCACCCGCCTCATGTGCTGCACATGATGCTGGGGGAAGGAAGGGAGGGAGGGAGAGACGGTGGGTATGGAAATGGCGGAGCGGGAGGGGGAGGGAGGGAGGGCGGGCATCATTTGGGCCACGGTGGCGCATTTCAACATGGCTCCTTTTTGAGGAACAGTGGAGTGGCTCCATTGGGGGGAGCCTTTGGAGGAGGGGGAGGGAAAGGGGGAGGGAAAGGAGGAGGGAGGGGTGGGTTGTACGGGTCGGTGGCGGGTGTGGGAGGAGGAGGGAGGGAGGGAGGGGAGGTGTACGATCAGTACGATGCTTATATGGCGGCGAGCAGCAACAGCCCCAGTGGCTTGCCGCACTACTTGCAGGGGGAGGGAGGGAGGGAGGGAGGGAGGGGGGCTGGAGGCCTGGGGGTAGGGGTGGGGACGGGATTGTATGGTGATGTGGGGTTGTACGGAGGAGGAGG
>Ga0160420_100841_pt1 | contig 9819 bp, 20 predicted proteins | sample CelAP2metagpilot_FD_108197 | JGI IMG/M metagenome (GOLD analysis project Ga0160420, IMG submission 108197) | Phycosphere-associated microbial communities from algal ponds in Kailua-Kona, Hawaii, USA - Cellana AP2-5-5 metagenome pilot | ecosystem: Engineered > Artificial ecosystem > Aquaculture >... | reverse complement strand
TACACGACGTCTTCGCCGTCCTCGAACAAGTCGGCGTCATCCTCCTCCAACGGCTTCTGAGACGATGATCCTGGACGGGACGACAAACATCAAGAGAGAAATGAGTTCTTCGTCCTCCCTCCCTTCCTCCCCTCTTCCTCCCTCTCTCCCTCCCTGCCCTTCTCTTTGACCAATGGTTCTTCCTCCCTCCCTCCCTGCCTCCCTCCCTCCCTCCCTCCCTCCCTACCTGTGGATCTGGCATTGTCTTCCTCCCCTCCCTTCCCCCCCTCCTGTCCCTCCCTCCCTCCCTCCCTCCCTGCCTGCCTGCCTACCTGTGGATGTGGCCTTCTTATCTTCCTCTTCCACAATTGGCGCCTCAACGGCTGCCGGGGCGCTTGCCACCTGGGAGGGAGGGAGGTAGGTAGGTAGGTAGGTAGGTAGGTATTAAGGGGAGGAAGAAATGAAGAAGATGAGAGGGAGGGAGGGAGGGAGGGAGGGAGGGAAGAGAGGGACGTACCTCATAATCGACGACGAAATCCCTGCCGACGATCTTGCCCTCGTTCTTGAGGGTCTTGTACTCCTCCTCGGTTAGGAGCACGTACTGCCCGTCCTTCCGCATCACCGGGATGAACCTACCAGAGCGAGGGAGGGAGGGAGGGCGGGAGGTGGAGTTGTGCGTGGGGATCTCTCACGTCTTGGTACTTCGTTCCCTGCCCTCCCTCCCTCTCTCCCTCCCTCCCTCCCTACTTGTCGAAGGGCCCGTAGATGCCTGCCTCCGAGTTGAGGAAAGTTTTCTCCATCAAAATACGGTCGTTCTTGGCCTTGTTCTGGATGGTGCTGCAAGGGAATAAGACGGGAGGGACAGGGAGAGAGGGGGTGAGGGAGGGCGGGGGGAAAATGGTTCAGGAATTGTGTGGAGGCCCTCTTCTCGACAGGACGGACAATCTCGCGTGTTCGGGGCAAGAGCACGAGAATCTGAACCAATCGTCCAAGGCATGCATTTATTCTTCGATTTCCCCCTCTTCTTAAGCTCCTCCATCCTCTCGTTTCCAAGCTACGCACCGTTTTTTCAGGGTCTCGACGAGGTCCATGCCGTCGTCCGTGTACTTCTTGGTCGTGTCCTCCTTTAGGGACTTCTGCACCTGTGCAGAGGCAGTAGAGAAGAAAAAGACGTGAAACACTGGTGATGGGTAGGTACACAGAGAGAGAATAGGCACACGTAGGTGGTACTCGACGGCGAGCTCCAGGGATGTCAATGTCTCAATGTCCCCTCCTGGGCGTCGTTCGTCCCTCCCCGCCTCCGCCTCACATTTGCCTTACCTTGGCCGCGATGTCTTCCCCAAAAGCGTAAGACGGCTGTGGCGGGGTGGCACCTAGACACAAGGCAGCCGAGGGGAGAAATAGGGGGAGGAGACGACGGATTTCGGCGGAAATGATGGTGGCAGTGGAGGAGAAGGAGGAGGAGGAGGAGGCGGGGGGAGGAGGGGTGGATGGGGGTAAGAATGCTAAGGAGGGGCTGATGATGGCCGCCCCGGCCAGCAGGAGGGGTAGGAAGAAACAAGGCCGTCTAATTACCATATTGGTGGTTAGGGGGTTGGCTGTGTGTACATGTTGAGTGGGACGGAGGATGGTGAGAGGGGATGAGAAAGTGGGGAGGGGGAGAGGAGATAGAGCCCTCCTGAGGAAGGGAGGAGGTTGCAACCTTGCTGACCGTGCATACACGGACGCGTCCGACATGCCGCTCTTTATATCGACCACAACAACAAGACCAACGTACGTTGGGCGATGGATGCTGCTAGCTGCAGTCGCCCCTAAGTTGCAGCAGCGCTTGGGCTCGACCTTTCGCTCTTATCGCTGTTGGACGTCTCTGCCCCTTTCCTCCTTCCCAAACCCTGTTCTAACCCACGACCCACGCACACATCCACAGGTGAATCATGCCAAAGGACGACAATAAGCACACGCTACTACTCGCTGTCGCTGCAATCGCTGCCACCGCCGGTGCCCTTGCCGTTCCCCTCTCCTCCCTAATGCGTCGGGCCTACATCCAGCATCGTCACAAGCGGCACACGCGCTTTACTCTAGGTATATGGGATGTCTCGGGAGCACACAGTTGGATAGGGAGGGAAGGGGGGGAGAAATGTCGAATGTGGGAGGGCATTTTGGGAAGATGACCACAGTCTTTCCTAAATAGGTGAGGAGGAGGAGGAGCGCATCGAGCAGGACTGTCTGTTGCGCGCAGCGGCGCCACTTTCCCAGTCTGCTGTTCGCTTCTCCAACCCGTTAAAAATGAAAATGTGCGTAGCCATCACGCTCAATTCATCCACTCGCACCCTCACGCACAGGTTCCTGGCGGGCGCGGGAATATGGACAAGCGGTGCGCTACCTGCTGGCCTACCTCGAGCTCCCTTGGCAGGCACGTACTTTCCTCCCTCCCCCCCTCCCTTCATTGTGACTCATCCCTCCCGTCACCACTGACAACCCCCTTCCTTCCTCTCCGTCCTTTTCTGTCTCCTCCCCCCAAAGGATCGTTACTTCGAGCTGGGCCCCGCACCTGACTATAACCAGCTGGCTTGGGTGGACGCCAAGGGGGAAGCCGCCCGGGACAAGGTAACTCTTCCTCCCTCCCTCCCTCTCCCCTCCCTCCCTCTCCCCTCCCTCCCTCTCCCGTGCTCTACCGTGCCTCTGTGCTCCAAAGCACCCATACTCGTCTTCCTTTTCCGAACTCTTTCATCATCCCTCCCTCCCTCCCTTCCTCCCTCCCTTCCATCCACCCATCCATCCTCGTCCCCCTCCCCTCTAACAATCGCCCCCCACAGGCCGAGGTACCCTTCAGTGAGCAGGGTCTGACCACATACCTCGTCATGGAGGAGCGGGGGTGGCTCAAGCCGAAGGAGGGCGGGAAGGAGGGAGGGGGGTGGGGCAAGAAGAGGAGAGGAGTGAAACACGCGCGGACCATCATGCGGTGCCTGGGGCGGCAACACGGCCTCATCGGTGGGAAGGGGGGAAAGGAGGGAGGGAGGGAGGGAGGGGAAGACGCAGACTCATGTGTGCCCCCACTTCGTAATGCCGACAGGACGGAACGTGAAGGAGATGGAGGCCGTGGACCTGCTGCTGGACGAACTGCAGGTATGTCATCCATTCTGTTCCCTCGCTTTCTCCAACCCCTCCCCATCCACCCACCAGTCCGTCCTTTCCTCCCTTCCCCCTTCCCTCCCTCCCTCTTTTCCTCTTTCCTCCCTTAGGACTTCAACCTCGCCATCCACGCCTTGGTCCACAGCCCCTCTTTCCTCCGGGAGAAGGAGCGTTTTCTCACCTCCGTCCTCCCGACCCGCCTCCGGGGCTTTGAGAACTGGCTCCTCAACGAGAAGAGGGTCCACAAGAAGAGCGCGCCGACCGGTGAGGAGGGAGGAAGGGAGGGAGGGCGGGCGGGAGGGAGGGAAGGAGGGAAGGCCGACACATTAATCGATACTACATGTTCATGTGCTCTCACATATGCATATATGTATCTATATATGTATATATCCATATCGATTCCGTCACAGGAGGCCTCTGGCTGGTTGGCGGGCGATTGACAGTCGCAGATTTCGTGATGTAAGTAGCCCTCCCCTTATTCCCTCCCTCCCTCCCTCCCTCCTTCCTTCACCCTTTTCACGCTTGTTCCTCTCTCCCTCCCTCCCTCCCTCCCTTCCTCCCTCCCTCCCTCCCTCCCAGGTACGACCTTCTTTGCCAAGCCCGCACCCTCTGCCCCAGCGCTCTGACCACCCTCCGCGAGCTCCAAGACTTCACCTATCGCTTCGAGTCCCTTCCCGCCATCGCGGCATTCCTCGGATCGGAGGCGTGTCAGCTGTTGCCGCTGTACACGAGCAGGGCGGCCTTTAACCCGTGAGTGAGAGGGGGGAGGGGGAAGGAGAAGACAATAAGAGGCGAACATAGGACAGACGGAGCACTGAGCAACGACGACGACGACGGAGATGACGATAAAGAAGAGGAAAAAGAAGAGGAAGAAGAAGAAGAGGAAAAAGAAGGAGAAGAAGAAGACGGAGAAGATGTAGAAGGAAGAAAAAAAATGTAGTCAGAAAAAATGAAGAAGAGGGAAAATGAGGAGGAGGAGGAGGAGGAGGTGGAGAAGGTGGAATGATGGAGAGTATCTATCCATGTGCGTGTTACTACTACAACGATTACTACGACGACTGCTGTTGCTGCTGTTGCTGCTGCTGTTGTTGTTTTGGAGTTTAATTTCATTTTTGTTGTTGCTTTGCTCGATTATCTTTGGTCGGAATGATCGATGATTGGTCTGCGGGCAGTTTTTCTGAGTTTATACATACGTAGATACACACATAACGTGATATGTCAGTCATTCCCCCTTCCTCTTTCCCTCTCTTCCCCCTTCCCATTCTATCACGCGCAATCCTCAGCTACGTCCTCCTCCTCCCCCTCCTCTCCCCCCTCCTCCCCTTTGCGACGGAGGGACGAAAGGTCTCTCGGTCACTCTGCAGCGCAGAGAGAGGAGGCAGGGCTGCGGTTGGGCGCCGAGGGACAGAGGGACGTAGATGTGCGGCCCCTCCTCCGGATAGGAGGAAGGGACGGGGGGAGGGAGCAAGAGGACACCCTGCCCGATGTCGCGCCCTTGTGAAGGGAAAGGAGGGAGGGAGGAAAGGGGGGGAGAGAGAGAAGAGTGTATGGGAAAAGTCGTCCTGATATCCCTCCGTCCCTCCCTCCGTTCCTCCCTCCCTCCCTTCCTCCTTCCCTCCCTTACCCTTCAAGTCGGTGAGCTTGATGAGGAGGTGCCGCGTGAAAGTGGGGGCAACGATGGCGCGAACAGTCATGGACAGGCCTTGGGAGGGCGGAGCCTGGAAAGGGAGGAAGGAAGGGAGGGAGAGCGCGAGGGAGGGAGGGAGTAATTAGGATGCTGTCGCCGGACGGACATCAATGAGAGGCCCTCTTCCTCCCATCATGCCCTCCCTCCTTTCTTCCTCCCCTCCCTCCTACAATCCCTCCTGCTATCACCTTAGCTTCGGCGTGGCGTGTGAGCATGGACCGTTGCGAGACTCGGTGCACGTTTTGAACGACCTGACTGAAGGGCTGCTCTTCCTCCTCCCCCCCTCCCTCCTCCTCCTCCTCCTCCTTCTGCTGCTGCTGGCCGGTTCCATTATCGTGGTCGTGGCTGGCATCTGAGGGAAAAGACAAAAGGGTGGAGAGAAGGAAGAAGGAGTACGGGTTAGATCAAGAAGGCATCACGCGGGTGCATATGTTCCCGCTCGGCCTTCCCTTCCCTCTCTCCCTCCCTTCCTCCCTCCTCCCCTCCCTACCTACCGTGGGTGCTGCTCCCCCCTCGCTTGCAGGTCTTGGGCGTAGGCATATAAATAAACGACTCGTCCAGGGCCATGCTCTTTCTATCCGACGCAAAGGGATCCTCGCCCGGGACTGGAAAGAGCACCTGGAGAGAGGAGGGAGAGGGAGGGGAGGGTATGGTTAATAATAATATGATTAAAAGAATAGGAATGAGAGGTGTGTCTTTGGAACAAAGAGCGCAGGCGGTGGTGTACTTGAAATGCGGTCCTCAGGGAAAGCAGCCAACGGGAGGGATGGGAGGAGCGGCAGCGGCCCCAACGGATTCACCTTCCCTCCCTCCCTCCCTCCCCCCCTCGCCCTCACCGTCATCTCGTCGTACTCCGGCACGTCGATGTCGTTGTCGTCGTCGTCGCCCACCAGCTTGAGGTCCGTCAGCTCTACGGTCCACACAGATACGGGCCCGGAGTAGGGGCGGAGGGCGGGACGGAGGGTGGACTGGGAAGGAGTAGGAAAGGAGGGAGGGGGGGAGAGAGTGAGAGAGCGAGGGAGAGTAGGGTGGTGAGGAAGAAGGGGAGAGAAAGCGCTTGGGATCTTGATCGACACTAGACTTACGTTGAACAGCGGCGTGGACGGCTGTTGCGCATGGTGCGAGTGGTGGTGGTGAGGTTGAGAAGGAGGGCGGGAGGGAGGGTGGGAAGGCGGTGGGTCACCGAGTCCGACGTGGCGTCTAAAGCGAACCAGAGCTGCCATCTTGGACAAGAAGGACGACGAGGATGAGGACAAGGACGAGGAGGAGGAGGAGGTGCTCAGGTGGGTAAAGGCAGGGAAAATCCCTCGTTCTCCTTCATCTCCTCCTCCTCCTCCTCCTCCTCCTCCTCCTGTCGCTCCTCCTGCTCCTGCTCCTGCTCCTGCGATCGTTCCTTCTCCTCCTTCTCTTCCTCCTTTTTCCTCACCTCCTCCTCCTCCCGGATCCATCGCCAGTCCCTCAGAGCGTTCTCGGTTGCCGGCAAGGGGGGCATGAGGGGTTGGAGGAGGGGGAGGACTGATGCCACGAGTGGAAGGGCGACGAACAAGCGCGGACTCTTCCTCTTCCTTTCCGTCCTCTCTGGCCTCCCTCCTGAATGCCTTCGGTTTTATGCCGCATGCAGGAGGGAGGGGTGATGGTGGTGGTGGTGGTGGTGGAGGAGGAGGAGGAGGAGGAAGGCCTTCCCTTGTCGAGCTGCTGACGACGGTTTGGCAGTCCCCGGGGCGCGGCGTGGTGGAGATGGGAGAGGGAATGGACTTGGAGGGAGAAATAGAAAAGGAGGAGGAGGGAGAGGAGGAAGAGGAGGAGGCGAGGCGGGGGACCGTGTTGAAGCCGATGACGTCAGGGTTTACGCTCACCTCGACCCGGCACACGACGGGACGGTGGTCGCTGGGGGAGGGAGGACAGGAGGGAGGGAGGGAGGAAGGGAGGAGAGGGAGGGAGGTTGAGACGAGAGTGGAATAGGATGAATTGAGAGGCTTCATCAAGCAAAGGTCAACACCGACCTCACGAAAGAGTCAATAAATCAATCAATTAGGGTGAAGCATCTGTGAAGAAATTTCGAACAAGGGAAAGGAGTAGGAATCAATGTCTTGCCCTCCCTCCCTCCCTCCCCCCCCCCCTTTTTCCCTCTATACGCACCTCCCTGTGATAGCATCGCACATCTCATAGCCCCGAATCGCCACCCGAGAAATGACGTCGGGCAATGCATGGAAGAGGATGCGATCTGCGAAGGAGGGAGGGAGGGAGGAATGGCGAGAGGGGAAGCGACTATGAGGAAGGGAAGAAGGTACCTGTTTGCCCTGGTCCTCCCTCCCCTCCCTCCTTCCCTCCCTCCCTCCCTCTCTGTCCACCCTACCTGTGTATGAGGGAGGACGAGGCGTCCACCCGCTCTTCTTGCTGTGGACTTGGAGAGTGTAGCACTGCTCGAGGAGGGAGAGGGATGTGAAGGCCTCGCCGTGCATCCCCGGCACCCATCGGAAGGAGGGGGGAAAGTGGATCGGGGCCTGGAGGCGGAGAGAGGCGAGGGGATAAGGAATCAGTAAAAGGCGAGGAGGAGGAAATAAGGCAAAGAGATACGCATTAAGAGGAGGAGAACAAGAGGAAGCGGGTAAACGCCAGATGAGCATAAATGAGAGGCAACTGCAACTAGCTCCACGACAATGATTACAATCCTCTCCCTCCCTCCCTCCCTCCCTTCCGCCCTCCTCCCCTCGGGCCCTCACCTCATGGAAGTCGAAGAGGAGATAGCCGGTTTCCATCGCCCGCGACAGCTCGTCGGCCTTCCCCACCCATGACCATGGATTCCGCCCTCGCTTCACTCCCTCCTTCCCTGCCTCTCCCATCCCCTCGGGCCCTCCTCCTCCTCCTCCTCCTCCTCCTCCTCCTTCTGTTTCCGGTGCCAGTATCGAGAGGGGGGACTTACAGAGCTGGGCCTCACCGACTGAGAAGTTGGCGCACCCTTTCCCATTGGCCTCGTGAGGAGACGGGAGGGAGGAGGCAGGAGAAGAGGAGGTGAGAGAGGTAGAGGGGAAGAGGAGGGAGGGTCGATGTCCAGGAGGAAAAGGGGAGGAGGAGAAGGAGGAGGAGGTTGGCATGTCGTCTGGGTGGGTCCTCATGATGCTGATGGCATGGTGAAGCGGCGGCAGCTGTTGCTGTTGCTGCTGCTGCTGCTGCTGCTGTTGTTGTTGCTGGGAATCTTGCTGGGCAGCGGGAGCATTGAAAGAGGAGGAGTAGGAGGAGGTGTGTGGGGGTGGTCGTCGGGGGCAGAGGGAAGGAGGGGGTGGCGCTGCAGCATCAGTACCTGCCGGAGGGTTAGGAAGAGGGAGGAGATCGACAAAAGCAAGAGGGGAAGGAGAAAGGAGGCCATCTCCACCACCAGCACCACCAGCACCACCAGCATCGCCCATGCCATCAATATCATTGCCATTGCTGCCGTAACTGCCGTTACAGCCGTTGCTGCCGTTGCCTTCGGAAATGGACGCGTGTCGTGGAACAAGGCTGGATAGCTGGCGGCCTCCGGGGTTGCCGTCCCTCTCATCGGTGCTTGCCAGCCTTATTGCGGTCGGTGTCTCTCCCCGCTCGCCTCCTGCCCCTCTCCTTTCCTCATTGGTCTCCTCCTCCTTGCTGGGCTTTTTAAGGAAAAGAAGATGCCTGTACCGAGCCTCCCTCCACGTCTTCCCTCCTTCCTTCCTTCCCTCTTCCCCACCCAGCCGCTGCTCGTGCTGCTTCCAGTAATCCACCTCCTCGGCCGCGGATTCGGTCACCCGCCGCAAAATTTCCTGCAAAGGAGGGGAGGGAGGGAGGGAGGGATGAAAATGACGTACGTTGGCGGTGCCTGCTCCCATCTCCCGTCTCAGACTCGTTGTGCGAACGACCCGCAGCGAGACAGAGACCAAAGGAGGGAGGGAGGGATACAGGGAACCTCTCTATACCCACCCCGGGGGCCTCGGTGAGCCTGTAATTCAGATCGCCCAGGAGGATGGCCACATCGTGCTGCAGGTGGGCGTCGAATTCATCGATGTCGTACGTCAAGGAGAGCTGGGGAGAGAGGCGGGAAAGAGGGGAGGAGGGGAGGGAGGAGGGGAGGGAAGGTTTGGATGGACAGGTGACACATTGTGCATAGAAAAAGTACGAAGGCATGCATGGGAGGCATCCGGATTCTCAGCCCGCTTGCCCCCCTTCCCTCCCTCCCTCCCTCCCGCCCTACCTCTTGCAAACTACGAGCCGCATCCTGGTTCCGTTTCTCGGTCCGCGACCGCCCGTGCTTGTCCGCGGCGAAATGGGCCGTGATGCAAGCGATCGAAACGTCATGGTACCTGAGGGAGGGAGGGAGGGAGGGAGGGAGGGAGGGAGGGAGGGAGGAAGGGACGCACGGTCATCAGCTACAGTACACTCAAATACGCTGACGACCTTCCTCCCCTCCCTTCCCTCCCGCCTTCCCTCCCTACCTGACGGAGATCCCCACCGCTCCCTTGTTGGGCGCTCGGCCCATAATACCCAAGTTGATGCCGCTGTGCACCTTGCCTAGGGCGGATCGAGCCACTTGCACAGCGCCTGGTAAAGGAGGGGGGGGGGGAGGGAGGGAGGGCGGGCGGGTGAGAGAAGGAAGGAAAGGTTGGAGGGAGGGAGGGAGGGAGGGAGGGAGGGAGGGAGAGAGGAAGGGCTTACCTCGTTCAACGTCACGGGTCCGAGCGAAGATTGTAATGGCAATCATGCCTGTGTGATTATATTCAATCACAGGATTAATAACAAATGAGTAACGTGATTATATTCAATCACAGGACTAATAACAAATGAGTAATGTGATTATATTCAACCACAGGACTAATAACAATGAATAAAGCCACGCATATCATCCCCAGCGATTTCCCACCCTCCCTCCCCGCCACCTCCCCGCCTACCATTCAGTATTTTGGCGTCCCCTATCTCCCGGCTGAACATGTCGTAGGCGCCAGGTCCACCCACATGAGCATGCAGGGCCGCGCGCAGGGCGTCAAGGATGAGGGCCTCCTGAGTAAGGG
>Ga0160420_100836_pt1 | contig 9889 bp, 13 predicted proteins | sample CelAP2metagpilot_FD_108197 | JGI IMG/M metagenome (GOLD analysis project Ga0160420, IMG submission 108197) | Phycosphere-associated microbial communities from algal ponds in Kailua-Kona, Hawaii, USA - Cellana AP2-5-5 metagenome pilot | ecosystem: Engineered > Artificial ecosystem > Aquaculture >... | reverse complement strand
TTGCACCTTCTTCCCTCCCTCCCTCCCTCCCTCCCTCCCTCCCTCCCTCCCTCCTCCAGGCGAATCCTTCCAGTCCAAGGGCCTCAGGATGAACATCACGCGCACCGACATTGTCCCCGACGATATTCCTCAGATCCAGCAGAAGATCAGCTCCTGGGCTGACTACTACAAGGTACGCCTTCCCTCCCTTCCTCCCTCCCTCCCTCCCTCCTTTCCTCCCTCCCTCCCTCCCTCCCTCTGCCTTCGAGTGGCGGCACTGGCGGGCTTTGTGCCTCGTCATCTGACCCCCTTCATCCTCCCTCCCTCTTCTCCCCTCCCTCCCTCCCTCCCTCCCTCCCCCCTCTCCCCTCCCACCTTCCCTTCTTAGGTGGACGTCATTCTCACCAGTGGCGGCACGGGCTTCGCGCCCCGCGATCTGACCCCAGAGGCCGTCCGACCGTTACTGGAGAAGGAGGCACCAGGCGTAGTATGGAGGATCATGGAGGTGAGGAACGAGGGAGGGAGGGAGGGAGGGAGGGAGGGAAGGGGGAAAGGGGGGGAAGGGAAGGACACGGACGACTCGCGAATTTGGGGTTTTATTTGAAAAGGCCCATTCATTCATTCGTTTGTAATTAGTATAGCCCCTTACTATATTTACATTTTGGTGAATGTTGCCGATTGATTGATTCATTCATTATTTTTTGGGGGTTCAGGTGGGGACAAAGCACACGCCGTTTGCCGTCCTCTCGCGGCCGGTGGCCGGCGTAAGAGGAGACACCTTTATCGTCACGCTGCCGGGAAGTCCCAAGGTGCGGGCGGGAGGGAGGACGGGAGGGAGGGAGGGGTGAAGGAGGGACTAGACAGGACGTCGCGATCAGAAGGGGTAAGAAAGAAAGCGTAGGAAGGGAAGATGGCAGGAAGAGAAGGAGGGAGGGAGGGAGGGAGGGAGGGAAGCAGGCCTTAACCTTAAATCCTCCTCCCCTCCCACCTGAATCTTGCCTTTGTCCAGGCGGTAAAGGAGAACCTGGAGACCTTGCTGCCCCTCTTCCCAAAGATCCTGCAGCTCATCAAGACGGCCACCTGTGACCACAAAGCCTGAGCATAGGGAGGGAGGGAGGGAAGGAGGGGGGGGGGCAGGGAAGAGAGGTTGCAGTTTAGGACAGAAGCGTTGTTGGACGGGGGAGAAGGAGGAAAGGAGGGAGGGAGTAAGGGAGGGAGGCAGACTATATATAAATATTAGGTGCGGGGAGGGAGGAGGGGAGGCGAGAGGGAGGGAAGGGGGAAGGAGGGAGGGAGGGAGGGACGGAGGGAGGGAGGGAGACAGAATAAGAAAACTATAGATAGAGGATGGAGGAAAAATGACCCGAAGGTTTTGTTGGAAAGCATAAAGAGAGGGAGTGCTGGGTGTGTGACTGCTTGATTGAAAGAAAATGAGTGACGATTAAGACAGGCCGACGAGCTTGAATAAGGCCCTTCCTTTCCCTCCCTTTCCATATCCCACTTCGTTTCATTCTCTTCTTTTCGATAAACTGACTCTTTCGACCTTCCTTGCCTCCCTTCCCTTGGCTCCAGAAATTTTTCTGTCTGTGTGTATACATGTAAAGCCCTCTCGCTTCTTCCCTCCCTCCCTCCCTTTTCGGTGCTTGAGATAATCTGACCTACCTCGGTGCCAACCGTCTGCATCCTTCTCCCTCTCCTCCTCGCCTCTCCTTTCCTCCTTCCCCTGTCCCTTGGGGTCTTTCCCATCACTAGAGTCAACACCACCCCCTCATACACACAAGACACCCCCATAACCACACACTCTCCCCTAAAGCTACCTTTTCCTGTGCCTCCTTACCCTCCTAGTCATGCACGTTTTCCCTCCTTTCCCCACTCGACTGCTTTACTTCCTAGATCCTTTCTCCTTCCTCTCCTCCCTCCCTTTCTGCCTCCCTCCCTCTTCTATCAGAAGAAATCAACCTCCCCGGGCTGCGCTCCCTCGATGTACATCATGGGCGAGAGAGGGACGAAAGGATGAAGCCGCAGGACGTCCGCACGCTTGGCCTTCTCACTCATGTCTTCGGCGTCTCTGTGGGAGGAGGGAGGGAGGGAGGGAGGGAGGGAGGGGAGTGTGTAAGGCATCATCACCGAGACTGGCTCACCATTTTGAGTGCTCCCCTCCCTCCCTGCCTCCCTCCTTCTTCCCTTCCATCATATCCTTCCTTCCTCAGTCCCTGCCTCTCTCACCTCTCGCGCCGGTCCCAATCCGCCAGCAATTTGCTGTAATTAAACTGAGCCCTGTGTTAAATCAGAAAGGTATCATATAAATGAACAGTTGTAATCAAACAGAGCCTTGTGTCAATACATACGCATTGTGTAGTATAGGGCGTCAACGATACACGAGAACGTACGCACCTCCCATCCATCCCTCCCTCCCTCCCTCCCTACCTACCTACCTGTAAAGAGAATAACGCAGCTGCGGGGAGGCGAGAGCAGCAGGGGTGGAGAGGAGATCGATGACGGAGCGGAAGAGCCCCTCGGCTGAAACGGCCTGGCCGATAATGTGCCGGTGTTGGGCGATGGCCTGGAGGGAGGGAGGGAGGAGGGGGGGAGGGAGGGAGTGAGGGAAGGAGTGAGGAAGGGAGTGAGGGAAAGAGGGAGGGAGGGAGGGAGGGAAAGAGGGAGGGAGGCAGAAAGAGAAGGAAAGAGGGAGGGAAGGAAGGAGGGCTGTGCTGTGCTTACCACGAGAGCAGGGCCCATGCGGGGATCTTGAGGAGAGAGGTGCTTCTCGTACAGCTTGAGAGCCCTGTGGGAAGAAAGGAAGGAAGTAGGGAGGGAGGATATGAGCTTCACAAATTCAAGGTTGGGAGCAGGGGAGGGAGCAGGGGAGGGAGCAGGGGAGGGAGGGCGCGAGGGAGGGAGGGAGGAAGAGGTCGACGTACTTGGATGCTGTCTCGTCCGCCTTTTGGAGGTCCTTGAGCTTGGCACCCTCCTCGCCGCCTTTATCGCCCAGATACACCTACACCACGGGAGGGAGGGCGGGCGGGCATGAGGATGTGTGTATAAACCGTGCGTGCCACGGGGGGAGTAAGAAGGGAGGGAGGGAGGGAGGGAGGGAGGGAGGGAAGTACCATGGCAAGGTTCAACCACAGGCGTGCTTCAGCGAGGCCCACTTCCCTCTCCTTCGGATCCCCTTCCCGGGGCCGATCGAGGCCTGCGAGCGTCTCCTCCCACACGGCAAGGGCCTCTCGAGGACCCCCCTGCTGGCCTTAAAAAAGGGAGGGAGGGAGAGCTTCTCTACCAGTGTAGAGATGGAAGGCGCCCAAGGTGGAGGCGGAGCGGCATTGCCAGGCAGGAGCCATAGAGATCCTGTTGTCGGGGGTATCGACATAGAGGGAAAGTGAGACACAGAGATCGAGTCAGGTAGGCAGGAGCCATAGAGATCCTGTTGTCGAGGGTATTGGGAAGAAACCATAGACCGACTTAGTCCGTACCCTCCCTCCCTCCCTCCCTCCCTCCCTCCCTCCCTCCCTCCCTCCCTTCCTCCCTCGCAACCTACCGCGCGCTCTTCTGCAGCCTGTCGTAGGCGTCCTCCCAATCCCCGCCGTACATGTCGCACACGCCTGCCATGCCATAAGCGCGGGCCAGCAGGTCCGTGTAGGCATCTGCCCGGGTCTGGAGGGAGGGAGGGAGGGAGGGAAGGAAGGGGTGGTGTGAGTCTCAGCGCTCATACACTCCTGTCAGAGGGAGGGGGGGAAGGAGGAAGGAAGGGGGGAAGGGAGGGAAGGAGGGAGGAAGGGAGGGAGGAAGGGAGGAAGGGAGGAAGGGAGGGAGGAAGGGAGGGAGAGAGGGAGGAAGGGAATGAGGAAGGGAGGGGAGAGAGTCGCCTTAAAGATAGCAGCAGCATATATGAGTACTTTCTTTACACCCTTCCCTCCCTTCCCACCTTCCCTCCTTCCGTCCCTCCGTCCCTCCCTCCCTCCTTTCTCTACCTCCACCAGAGTCAGGGCGTCCTCTGCAGCAGCGCCAGCGGCGGAAAGACGATCTTGCAGTAGGCAAGAGCCGGCAAGGAGGAGGCGGACGGAGACCACATCCTTGACGGCATTTTTGCCCATCTGAAGGAGGGAGGGAGGGAGGGAGAAGGAGAGAAGGTTGATGTGAGACAGCAGCCGGCGAGGCGCGGGCGGACGAAGACAATGCCCTTGATGGCATTTGTCCCCATCCATCGGAAGGCGAGGGAAGAAGGAGTGAGGGAGGAAGGGAGGGAGCGAACGAGGGATGGATGGATGGATGGATGGAGGGGAGGTAGAGGGAGAAGAGGAGGAGAAGAGGGGAAGAAAATAGAAGAGGGGGAGAAATGGAATTCTTAAGTACGAAAGATTTCCGATAAAGTCTTCTGTCTCTATCTTCCCCTTCTTCCCTCGCCCTTCTGATCCCCAATGCCTCCTCTCCTTCCCTCCCTCCCTTCCTCCCTACCTACCTACCTGCACGTCCTCCGTTAGGGCCTCCAGGATGTCTCGAGCTCCCCCGAAATCTCCAGCCTCGATGTGGTAGAGCGCCAACTGGTATCGCGCAGCTGAGGCAAGGAGGAAAGGAGGGAGGGAGGAAGGGAGGGAGGGTTGACGGGAGCAGAGAAAGAGGGGGGAGGGAGGGAGGGGATGTTTTTCGTACCATCTGCCAGTGTCGTGCCCTTGCCAAGTGTCGTGTCGAGCACTTCGATCGCTCGCTGGAGGAAAAGGGAGTGAGGGAGGAGGGGGAGGGAGGCGGTGAGGAGGAGAGATTTCGTCTCTGGTACAGTCTCGAAAGGAGGGGTTGAGCAGGGCAGCAGGCAATGACGCCATGCCCCCGCGAGACGAGAGAGGTGAAGAGCACTTTCAGTGAGGGACGTAGTACAACAGGCCCAAGACTATCCATACGACGTACGTGCATCAAAGGCAAGGCTCGCTGAATGTGGTGGTCGTCTCGGAGCCTGGATGCCTCCCTGACCTGGCGTGGAGAAGGGGGGGGGAGGAGGAATCGGGAGGCATGGATAGAGGAAATCAATGAACTGTCTGATATATCTTTGTATATTTAGATGTATGTAACATGCGTCTTCGTCTCGTGTCTATATACACATAGACAAAGAAACAGGAAACAATTGAAGAAGCTTAGTCTGGTAGACGACATCGCCCGCTAGACGGCTCTCTTCCCTCCCCCTCTTCCCTCCCTCCCTTTCTCGCTCCCTTTTACCTCCGGAAAAGCCTCCAAGTGGACCAAGGCATCTCGAAACGACGCGGGATGGTCCGTATGACTGCCGGCTTGCTTTGAAGAGGAGGTGGAGGAGGTGGAGGCCGGGGAGGAGAAAGCGGACTGCTGGTGTGCGTGTCCGGGGGGATAGGGGGTGGTAGTGCTCATCATGCGGCGTGGACGACGGCGCATGTCATGGCCACAAGACAAGGACGCAGCAGCGGTGGTAGGGAAATGCTGCGACGAGAAGGAAGACGAGGATGAGGAAGAGCGGGAAGAGGCGGTGGAGGATAAGAAGGAAGAAGAGGAGGATGGACGGAGAATGGGCAGGAGGCTCCGTGAGATTTGTCCTCGTCGCAAGAGCCCGGCTGCTGTGGCAGAAACCGCGCGGCTGGATGCAGAGGCGCCGGAAGAAAGCATTGCTATAGATAGTAAAGAAAGATGAGGGGATGTATGAGTTGGTGTGACGCGAGCCAGGACAAGCACGGTAGATGACTGCAAACAGAACAACATGGGACAGCAGCAAGCGAAGGGTAAAGTGGGGCCTTCGAACGTGATCCAAAGCACTGAGCTCCGGGCCCCTCATGCAGATTTTGGGGAAATATTATCGCCATGGTACATTTCACGGCTGTAGTAATGCGGGCAAGGCACAATCAGCTGAGAGGTGTGGGAAGTCGTCCTTGAACAGGGACTAAAAGGAGGCTGGGGGTGAAAGATCAAGATAGTGGTAGGGCAAGGCGTCAGGCGGCCTCGATAATTTCATTCGATGGGTTTTAATCATTGCCAATATCGACAACACAAAATCAAGAATCATGTGAAGTCAACTCAACAGGCGCATAATGAGCTATTTTAATTAGGATGAAACCACGCTACCACCGCGTGAAGGCGTGCCAGTTCTTGTGGAAGTCATGGTTGGGCTAACTTTTCGTATCGTAAGATTTGGATTAAAACTCCAAATGAGAAAAAGTCTACGCGCACAACAAGATTCATGCACGTGGTGAAACGTCCCCAGCCCCAAACTCCTTTTTGTACACACAGTACTTTCTTCTTCTTTCCTTTACTCTTCTTGTTATTTACAGCCAAGTCTTTTCATAGGAATCTTACTGTTTGGCTTAATTAAGTATTATGGTATCTCGCGGTGCCACACACTCGGGAAGGCAAGAACGCTGCCTCATATGGTGGAGTGGTCACTCCTGCCTCCCCTGTCTCCTTTCTGTCCTCTCTCTCCTCTTTCTAAAGGTGAATTCCCTGAAGGCTCAAATGCTTCATCGCCGCAACCGCGCTTGTGAAGCCCGCGTTAAAATCCAAGGCCACCTCCATATGCATGAAGTCCGGACAACCATCCTGTACAATCGTATCGTCTCTCTCTGGTCCTCCCAACAGCGCTCCCCACAAGACATGGGGCAGCTGAGGGAGGAAAGGAAGGAGGGAAGGAGAGAGGGAGGGAGGCAGGGTTGAGTGAAGACTTTTCGCGGGGCGAAAGAGCATGGCGTGTCCAAACGCAAGAAAGAGAAGAGTAGCGACAGAAGTGAGGGGGATAAAGAGGGAAGGAGGGCGTGCTAACCGCTTGAATGGTGCATCGGCAATCGTCTCCCTTGCAAGAGGCGGCCCGATGGTGGTAGGAGGGAGGCCACGAGGGACCAAAGCCGATGAGGAAGGATTTCTCGCCGCCGCAGCAGTCACCTAGGAGGAGAGGATGAAGGGACGGTGGGAAGATGAGGGGGAGGGAGGGAAGGAGAGAGGGAAGGAGAGCGGGGAGGAGGGAGGGAAGGAGGGATCACCATCGTACCTAGCATGTAGTGGATCTGCGAGGCGGCGTAAGTCCGAAAGCCGTCGACTTCGAATCCTAATTCAGCGGCAACCAATGAGGTGAAGGCCGCATTGGCGGCATAGCGGTTGGCGCCCCTGGAACGAAGGAGGGAAGTAGGGAAGGAGGGGGGAAAGGGGATGGGCGACTGAGTCTTGTCCTGCTTTCCATGAGTTACCGTTAGAGAGGCTCCTTTTTACAGGGGACAGATATCGTGATGCCTCCTCCACTGCTCTCTCTTTCTCTTCCTCCCTCTTTCTCTCCCTCCTTTCATCTTGCCTCACCAGTCGTTGTAGTAACTTAGGCCCTTGGGTGTACGATACACTTTCTCGATGAATGCTTTGTGTCTGTGAATGATGGCATCCTTGAAATCACCCCATCTTAAGGCCTGAGAGAAGGAGAGGGGGGGGGAGGGGGGAATGGAAGGAGGGAGGGAGGGGTAGCAGGACGCACACATGTGATGATTCCCCCACCCTTCATCCCCTCGTATCTTTAGAGGTGACCACCTTTTGTCTCTAAAATTGCGGCCACGACGTGTGGTGCAGACGGCGGAATGAGAACCTCCCTGCTGCGGGTCTCTCTGGCCTCCCTCCCTCCCCCCCTCCCTCCCTCCCTCCTCACCTCATACAGGAGCAGGTTGACACCCATGGTCATATCGGCCCAGTCTAGGACAGAGATATAATCACTCTGTCCACCCTTAACGTAGCAGCACCTGTAGTAGTAAGACAGCGCCTTGTCAAGGTAGTGCTGCTGACCGGTCGCCTGCGAGGGAGGGAGGGAGGGAGGGAGGGAGGGAGGGAGGGATGAATCTTTACGCCTTGAGGGTGGCAGTATGTGCAGCAGTAAGATCGAGTCATGTCGAGGTCGGAATACTGGCCCGTTGCCTGCGAGGGAGGGAGGGAGGGAGTGAAAGGGAGGGAAGACGGGAGGGAACGAGGGAGGGACCGAGGGAGGGACCGACAGACCTTGTGCAGCCAGGCGGCGGCAAAAGCGTGTTCGTCCAGGTACCGGCCGCCGTCGTCGTAGAAGTTTGCAGCCGGAATCCTCCCTGAAGGGGTGTGTGAGAGAGAGTGTTTGTCGTACGCGTGTGTGAGAGAGAGTGTTTGTCGTGCTTGTGCTTGTATGTATGAGTGTGGATGTGTATGTGGATGTGTGTTTGTCATACTTGCATTTCTCTCCAACCTTCATCTCCTCCTTCACAAGACCCTCCCTCCCTCTCTCCATCCTTCCCTCCCTCCCTCCTTCCCTCCCTCCCTCCCTCCCTCCTTCCCTCCCTCCCTCCCTCCCTACCATCCTTGATCCAGTCCCCTGGGCATCGCTCCGCAAAGGCAAAAAGCCCTTCGGCATGCCTCAAGAGCATGGCCGAGTACGACGGATCGCACGTCTTGAAGGCGATGGAGCCAGCAGCCAGGGCACTGGCAGCGTTCATCACTGAGGAGGAGAAGGGGCAGGAAGGGAGCGAAGGAGGGAGGAAGAGAAAATAGGAGGGAGTAATTCGGTACTTTACGTGCGAATTCTTGTGATGATCTGCCCTCCCTCCCGCCCTCCCTCCCTCCCTCCCGCCCTCCCTCCCTCTCTCCCTACCTACCGGGCTGTGAGCCGGGATTGGCGCACGTGACTTTGTAAGAGCGACGGAGATAGTTTATCGTCTCGGGGGGGCCCCAACGGCAGTGGTCGACCTCGTCGGAGATCTAAAGGAGGGAGAGAGGGAGGGAGGAAGGGGAATGTGAGGTGATGAAGGAGTGGGGGAGGAAAGGAGGGAAGGAGGGAGGGAAGGAGGGAGGGAGGGAGGACAAGGTACCACCGCGTGTGAAGAAACTCATTACTGCTGGAAAGTGTCTTAAATTCAATGCCCCTTTGACTACATTAATCCAATCTCACAGTCTCGCGTAATTTCGCATCTACCCTCGCTCTCCTTCCCCTCCTCCCTCCGTCCGTCCCTCCCTCCCTCCCCCCCGCCCGCCCTCCCTCCCTCCCTACCTGCACGTAGAACTCGTTCTCATCCGTGTGGGACTTGACGAGGGAGTCCAATCCCCACTTGACTGTCTGTCGCATGTGCTGGAGCTCGCCCGCCGCGGTGTAGGCGTCCTCGTATCTGATAAGGCCCCAGATTAAGACGGTCATGGAATACGCCATGGTCAACTGCAGGGAGGGAGGGAGGGAGGGAGGGAGGGAGAGGGTTGTTGGTGCGCGTGGACTGTGGTTCGGTTTCACCGCGGAGATGGAAATGTGAGGAAGCTGGGCACAGGAGGGAGGGAGGGAGGGAGGGAGGGCTCGCAGACGAGAGGGTGAGGGAAGCCAAAGCCCTTCGCGCGAGGGGCACTACTCCATCCATCCCATAGACAAGGAGGGAAGGAGGGAGGGAGGGAGGGAGCGAGGGAGGGAATGAAGATAAAGAGGCCCGTCTCACCGTGAATTGAATGTGGTCGCCGGCGTCAAAGTAACCTCCCGTGAGGTCTTTTCCCACGTCCTGACCGTCTTTAAGGCAGGAATCGCCGCGCCACTTGATCCGTTGGGACTCGGGCAGCTGACCCGAGCGTTGCGCTTCGTAGAAAAGGGAGGACAGCTGCCGGGAGGGAGGGAGGGGGGAAGGGAGGGAGGGTTAGTAGACGCTTGTGTACGGTTCTCCACGTTTGTTCCCCTCGGCCTCAGCACCCTCCCTACCTCCCTCCCTCCCTCCTTTCCTAACCTGCAGTACTTCTGCTAGATTATACCGCTCTCCTGGCGAGGGGGCAGGGGGAGGGACGGGCCTCGACTCGATCTTGTAGGGACCCGGGCCTGAGGGGGAGGGAGGGAGGGAGGGAGGGAGGGAGGGGGGGGGGGAAGGAGGGGGGCGGGCAGACTGGCCAGCGACGTGGGGTCGCACGGGCGAGACGTCAGGGGCGTGGGTAGAGAGGA
>Ga0160420_100834_pt1 | contig 9913 bp, 18 predicted proteins | sample CelAP2metagpilot_FD_108197 | JGI IMG/M metagenome (GOLD analysis project Ga0160420, IMG submission 108197) | Phycosphere-associated microbial communities from algal ponds in Kailua-Kona, Hawaii, USA - Cellana AP2-5-5 metagenome pilot | ecosystem: Engineered > Artificial ecosystem > Aquaculture >... | reverse complement strand
CAGCCCGATCGTGACCGGCGAAGGCCTGCAGCCAGGGTTGGAAAGTGTGGAAGGTGGGGAGGGAGGGAGGGAGGGAGGGATGACAGGTGAGCCTCGCGGCAGGCAGGCATGTGAAAGAAACAGGAAACACAATTTCTCCCTTCCCCCCTTCCTCCCTCCCTCCCTCCTTCCCTCCTTTCTTCTCATTTCCAACCCTTCCTCCCCCCCCCTCCCTCCCTCCCTCCCTCCCTCCCTCCCTCCTTACTCCGGCTCGTTCTTGGTGGATAAAGCCGTCCAGAAATCGCGGCCTATGTACGAGAACCATACCGACACGCCGCTTGAGGTCAGGGTTAAGGCAATCACAGAAGCCAGTAAAACCTTGGCAGCTGTTTCCTCCTGTGAGGTAATGGAAGGGGGAGGGAGGGGGGGAGGGAGGGAGGGAGGGGGAAAGGAGGAGGGAGGAGGGAGGAGGGAGAGAGAGAGGGAGGAAGGGAGGGAGGGCGATTTTAGAATCCTTGCCTTACAGGCCCATGACATCTCACAATGGGCCGCCCTTCTTCCCTCCCTCCCTCCCTCCCCTTCTTCCTCCCTCCTTCTCTCCCTCCCTCCCTACCTTGAAGTACGGCACGGCCATGTTCCAGAACAATCGAAGCTGCTTTTGTACAGTGTCATCCTGGAAGTAATACTTCCCGCCACGGCCTAGGAAGGGAGGGAGGGAGAGAAGGAGGGAGGGAAGGGCGGTGGTGAGAGACCACCCCGTCGGTCTTTGGTGATTTCCTCAATGCGTGCAAAAAATTCACACAGTCACATACACATGCCCTTCTCTTCCCCCCTCCCTTCCCCCCCCCTTCAGTCGTCGTCATTTATATGTGGGGGCATCCACTCAGACCTGAAGAGGAGGGCGCCTTCGGGTTGGCTTTGAAAAACCGTTTCAGGCCGCCGTTACCGCCCCCCCCTCCTCCTCCTCCTCCTCCTGCAGCATCTTCCTCTTTTCCTCCTCCTTCCAACGACAAGCCGCGTTCGTTAACGGGCGAGATCAGATCGACGTCTTTAAGGGAGGAGGGGGAGGAAGCGAGGGAGGGAGGGACAGAGGAAGGACCATGCCGGAGGCGGGCGGTGCTGCTGCTACTGCTGCTGCTGCTGTTCTTGGCTATACCTGCAGCAGGGTTAGAAGAGGAGATGAGGACATCCAGGCCGTCGGCGCCACCATCCTGAAAAATAGATAGGGGAAAAGAGGAATCCTGTGACTTTTTCAATATATAGGTTTAGATTGTGAGCGTATTTGACAAGCCAATCATTCCCTCCCTCCCTCCCTCTCTCCCTCCCTCCCTACGTCATCCACAGCGACAGGCAGGGTCTTGTAATTCCCATTATTCGCGCCTTTTCCACGCAGAGGGGAGGAGGTGGAGGAGGAGGGTAAGCCATCAATTTCGCCACCTTCTTCGTCGCTGTTAGGTAGGTAGGTAGGGGAGGAGGGAAGGAGGGAAGGAGGAAGGCGTGGTAGGGGTGGTAGTAACAGACAGAAAAGGGAAACGGTCTTCTTGCCAAATGAGTGGGAGAGGATACAAAGGATTAGGATATTGTCAGGTCTGAGGGGGGAATAAAGAAGAGGGAGGGAGGGAGGGAGGGAGGGAGGCAGGATACCAAGGCACGCACCTATCGTGGTCGTTCTGATCCTTCTTTTTAAAACGGAGGGGGCTGCTGTTGCCGCCTGAGCCACCAGAGCCACCGCTGCCCCGATGCTTGCCCGATGTGTAGCGTTCCATTGGTCCTAGGTATGGTGAGGGTAAGAGGAAGGAGTGTGATACGAGCGAGAGGGGGCGCACTTCCGCGTGGGCAGTGCGGGAAGAAGAGAGTGTGCGGGCAAGGGTCATGCCCGCAGTGAGGCGAGTCCCGAGGTTTGAACAACGCGTGCCCACACATAAATACATGTATCAACGTATATATATGAAGAAATTGGCGAGAAAGGGGGGAGAGAGGAAGCATTAAAAGCCGCAGTTGTCATCTTTATGGCCCCTGTCGTCATCACTCACCTAGAAGGGTCGAGGGACACTGCTGCAGTCTGGGAGGGATTGCGAGGCGACTTGACGGCGGAGGGAGGAAGACGAATGCTTCGCTGGCGACAAAGAGGAGGAGAAGGACGGAAAGGAGGAGGAGGGAAAGACCTTGGGGCTGCTTGAGACGCAGTCGGGGTGTGGTGATAATAGAGGCGGTGGGAGTAGCACTGGGTGTGGATAAAGAGGGAGCCCTCGCAAGTCCGCGCATGTGGTGCTCTCCTAACCCTACCCTTCGGCTTTATCCCCTCCTATCCACCTTCCTGCCCTTGATCTTTAGTCGCGTGCCCCTGTGGGTGGGTCGAGAAGGAATAAATGAGAAGGCGTAGCGGCGTCTGCCTGAGGCATGCGTGATATCGTTGATGTGTTGTGGCGCCCTGCTCCGCACTCTTCCTCTTTCGCCTTTCGTAGCACAACATTTCTCCTGCGTATATTACGATGCCCGGGCGTGCTGGGTCGATGAGAGGGCATACCACAAAAAGACATAACTCATGCATTGCCGCGTCAGAAAACGTTCATCAGCGATATGATGGTGTTGACGTCTGGGGCGGACACATTCAGATGGGACGCACGGGAGGTAAATAATCACAAAAGCCAAACTATTAATCAATCAATCTCGAGCTCGTGCGCCGAATGAGCTCCGGTACGAACCCGATGCGTATAGTGGTGAAATTGCCCGCGCCGCTATAGGACGAGGCTTGGAGGCGCTTCACGAACCCAAATGACCTCCTTGCACAAAATGCACTCAAAGGCATAATAAAGCAAATGAAACATAGGCGACATGCTGAAAGTATGCACAATTGCTCGTTATTTTTATCACTTCATTCATTATGAATTCCCATTCCCTCACACACATTTTCACATCCTCCTTCTGCCCATTTCCCTACTCCAATTTCCCAGTCACATACACTTTCCAACCCCTTTTCCCTCTCTCCCCTCCTATCTTCCATGTTCATCATTCGCTGTTCAACCCTCCTGTCCAAATTCGTTCGTCCACTCCGTGAAGTGATCCAGCTCCTCAGGCGCAACTGAGGATTTGGCACGCTTAGCGGCCTTCTCGAAGTCCGCGAATTCAATGTCAGGCACCTGGAAGTGATGGGGAGGGAGGGAGGGAGAGAGGGAAGGAGGAAGGGAGGAGTGAATAAAGTGTTCATTGTATGACCGAAGAGCAGATATTCTTTCTGCCCCTCGTTCCCTTCACACCCGATATCCCCTCCTTACCAACAGCTTCTCAGCCTCTATCTCGTACAAGCCTCCCCGCACCGCATTACAACTCCCACAGGTTAAAGTCCCGGCCTTGTTCCCTGCCATCCCTCCCCCCCTCCCTCCCCCGTTATTTAATCCCTCCGTTAAAAGGACCATGGGGCATCGAGGGCAGGGAGGGACGTTCGGGTCTTCGCCCGTGCCGCTATGGTAAGGGATGAGCATGCCTACGGAGGAAGGGAGGAAGGGGGGGAGGAAGGGAGGGAGGAAGGGAGGGAGGGGGAGGAACAGGATGAGATTCTGTAGACCTCTGATAGTGCATACATTCTTCCTTCGTTCCCTCCCTCCATTCCTCCCTCCCTACCTACCGTCGGCATTGGGTGTGAAGTACTTGGCCTGTTTGCATTTCCTCAAGGGCTCCATCAGGGCCTCGCGGACACATATTGAGATATCCGCACCTAGTGAGGGGAGGGAGGAAGGGAGGGAGGGAGGGACGGCGAGAGGGAGGAAAGGAGGGACGGCGGGTTGGTAAATGGAAAGGTTAAATGGCAAGGGCATCCATTCTTCAGAAAAAGAGGGCGACGAGGAGGGAGGGAGAGAGGAGAGGAGCGAGCGAAGGAGGTAAGGCATGATCTTACCCGAACAGCCTTCCGTCATGTCAGCAAGCTTGGCAAATTCCTCGTCAGTGAGTGAGTTGGGCGTATCCCCCAGATTTATCTTAAACATGATGGCACGGGCAGAGGCTTCAGGTAACGGGATATAGACTCGCTTTTCGAAGCGACGGCGGATGGCGGGGTCGAGCTCCCAGGGGATGTTGGTGGCCCCCAAGATGAGGACTTGCTTGGTGGGATCCGCCTGTGTGTATGTGTAAATGTAATATAAATATTAGGAATGCAATTTCACCATTTTAGTTTAAAATGATTCGTAAAAAAAAAAGGGTTGGTAGCGTGTTGAAGCGGCGGCGGAGTCCCTCATTGCTTCCCCTCCTCCCTCCCTCCCTCCCTCCCCCTCTTCCTCCCTCCCTCCCTCCCTCCCTCCCTCCCTCCGTCCATTCCTCCCTCCCTGAAAGCCTACCTTTCCCACCCCGTCCATCTGCACTAAAAATTCCGTCTTGATCCTCCGCACGCTGTCCGCCTCCCCCTCCGATCGTTGCCCACACAGGGAGTCCACCTCGTCGATGAAAATGATTGCCCGGCCCTCTTCTCGCGCCATTTCGAAGAGGGATCGGACCAGGCGTTCGCTCTCGCCTTGCCATTTACTCACTGGGGAAGGAGGGAGGGAGGGAGGGAGGGAGGGAGGAAAAGGAGGGTGAAAACGAGGAGAATCGAGGTCGAAACTAAGGGAGGGAGGGAATAAGGGAGGGAGGGCACGAACCTAGGTCTGAGGAGGAGACGGAGAAGAATTTGCAGTCTGCTTCGGTGGCGACTGCTTTGGCCAAGTAGGACTTGCCCGTACCGGGGGGTCCGTAGAGGAGGATGCCGCGCCACGGTTTACGCTTGCCTACGAAGAGCTGAGGGAACTTCACGGGGAGGATGACCTGAGAGGGGGGGAGAGGGAGGGAGGGAGGGAGGAAGGAAGGAAGGGGGGGAGGGAGGGAGGGAGGGAGGAGGGGAAGAAATTCGCTTTTTAGGTTCAACGAGTTGATGGCATCATGGTTGATGGTCCTTGACAAGCATAGAGAGGAAGAGCCATTGGGCTTCAGTGAGGCGAAGGCGCCGTGATGGGGCGGGAAGGGCTCAATGAGGGACAGTGATAAAGGCACGGTGGTGGAAAGAGAGGAAAGGGCTCGATGAGGGGTAGATACAAGGGAAGAGATGTGGGAGGGAAGGGAGATGGGGTGGGTGGGCGGGAGGGAGGGAAGAGCATCCGACCCACCTACCGCTTCTTTTAAGGCCTCCTTTGCCAGGTCCAAGCCCGCCACATCGTCCCACTTTACATTCGGCTTCTCCGTCACAATCGACGAGCTCAAGGCCCCCTTCAGCTTGTTCTTCTCCTCGTCCTCCTTCTCCTCGTCCTCGCCCGGGTTTCGGGTTGCCGTCCCTCCCCCCCCTCCTCCTTTTTTGCCTCTGTTCGCAGCGGCTGCTCTGTCTTTATCCACGACTGCTTTTAGGTCCTCAGCGCGCTTCATGTACCCCTCCACGCGCGCGGAGATGGTGGCTTTCGTCTGAGGGTTCTTCTCGTACTTCAGCCCGGCCATGAAGTAGTCTAGGAAGAGGGGAGGGGAGGGAGGTGAAGGAAGTAAGGGAGGAAAGAAGGCATGAGCAGGAGAAGGATGGCGTGTTCCAGATGGCAAGGATGAGGTAGCTTCCTGACATTTATCATTAGGAGGGGACAGGGACTCAATCAACCATGACATCTCACCGCTGGGCCCGAAAACTTGGCCAATATTGCCCTCCCCCCTCCTTTCCTCGCTCCCTGTCTTCCTCTCCCTTCCTTACCGAGGCTCTTCTTGTACAGGCCCAAGGCATTCTCATACTCCCCTTTCGTGTCGGCTTCGATGGCTTGCTTCACGATGTCGATTGCCTGGGAGATGAAGGTGTTGTTGGCCATGGTGCCTACGTAGGGAGGAAGGGCAAGGGGAGGGTGAGGTTGGCTTTCACGGAGGGATAGTGCTACCGGCCCCTTTCGAGCGTGGCATACGCAAGTGCGCAAAGTCCGGCAGAGCAAGGATTTTTTGGGCGGACAAGGGGCGGAAGTGGTGTGGAGAGGGCATGTTGGCAGAGGCCTGGCTCATGACGAAGTAAAAAGTTGGCCCCCCATGAAGGCCTCGCCGCAAGCTTTGAAAGAGAAAAAGGGGGCGTTGCAGGCCAGCTACACAAGAGAAAGGCGGATATTTCTGTGAATTTGCTAGAGTAGGGGCGTGGTGATGGTAAAGAAGCGCATAAAGCATGGAGGGGAAGGCACATGCATCGTCTTCTTCCTTTGAGTCGCCGTTGACGCTCAAGTGGTCCCTCTAACGTCTTCTGGCCCATTTGCTTTTGCGATGCGACAAAGTCTCAAAGCGTATTTCATACACCACGAGATACAGCCGAAGCGTACGTAATAGAGTGATGTAAGATTTTGATCCTGCCCATTTTGGGGGAGCGGTCTGCTTCCCATTTCCCTGCCCGCCAAACCCAACCGTCGGCCGTCGCAGGACACACACGCAAGACAGCTCCCGGCTACGGCATGCCTAGTAGCGCATGGCGTGAAAAAACACTTGCTATGCATGAAATTATGGGAAAACGTTCGACGTGGGTCCGCAAGGCCTTCTAGTTATTCTTCCTCTCCCGCACATCTTGCCCGCACTTTCGCACTCCTGCCCAACGAAACGCTTCTTAGCTAGCACCACCGACCATCAATACCACCACATTCTCCAACATTTATCCACGGCTTCTTTTTCTCCTAAGCTTTCATTCGCACACAAAAGCCTCTCAAGCATCCGTACCCACACGACAAATATATACCCCATTCGCGCCTTGGTTGCCTCCTGTTTACTGCCGATCTCTCTTCTCTCCTGTCCCCCCTCCGTCCCGCAGGACACGGTCGAACTTTATAGTCATGTTTTTTTTTTGGCTTCGTTGGGCTTTTACTTTACCGATGCGTGCTACAACTCTTCCATCCATTTTATTTTATATGGCCGCTTCTTCTCCTTCCCTCTTGATTGAGACTTATTCCTTGAGTTTGGCTGGATGCGGCACGCCTGTCTCGATGGGTGGTGGTGACGACAGAGAAGGGAAGAGCAGGAGCGTAGGGAGCGAAGGAGGGAGGGATAGAGGCAAAGAAGGTGGAGGAATGCCTCGCGGCAGTGGGGAAAGCATAGGAGGAGAAGCAGGCTCAGCAGCAGCTCGAGGAGGAGCAGGGAGCAGGAAAGTACGATTATCCGCATTCCCTTTAAGATGAGCTACACAAAGCATACACCTATATGCCCGTCAATATCCTGCACCACTGCCGCCTTTCGCTATTGTAGGATAGGGATGACTTTCCGCTCCAGTGGTGAGAAGGGCAAGGGAAATGTGCTCCGAACGCTGACAGTCCGTCGTTGCCGCCTATTATTATCCAAGTCGGTAGCAAGGCCCTCCTTTCCCTTCCCTCCCTCAAGAGCGTTTTGTTTTCCAGAAATTAGGTCGAACACGGGGAAATTAAATGTAAAAATAAATATATATTTTTTGCGCTCTTCATACAAGCAGGCAAAGCAAGCAGCAAAAGATACCTTTGAAACGATGTTAAAAATACCTTTGAAACGATGTAAAGGAAGAACTGGTTTGCATTAGCAGCGCACCATGAGATATTTTATTATTCTCGGGCCGTCTCTTGAAAGCAATGTAACCTCCCCGTCCCGTAAGTAGTACAGCCTTGGGCGAAAGGCTGAGGCAAGGCGCAATAAAAACCAAAGAATTGCCAACCCACCACTTCCACCACCACGGAAACATGATTACCATCATGTTGGACAGGGATGGGCAGTCATTATAGTGCTAGGTGTGGTTCATATACAATAGTGAATAATAGTAATATAATATCCACACATCATGTTTGGCTTCCCCTGCTGCAACTTGCTCTTCTTGCTTCGACCGCACTCCGGAAGTCTCAAATCCACGTTCACACGCACATACAAAAAAAGCACTACAGGCTGAGATCAAGATGGCGGCCATGCCATTGATGGGAAGAGGCGGGTCCCTACGCTTCTTCCTTCTCCTACTTTTAGGCGTCGGCACCACCCTTGCCTTTGTCCTCCCCCCGCCATCCTCGCGCCAACCCAGCACGAGCATTATGAATACACCCTCCACCGCCGCTGTCCTGTATGCGGCACGCAAGAAGAAGGGCGGTAGTGGGGCGGGTGAAGGCTTTGGACAAACCCAAAAGAAGAAGGAGGCGGCACGAGCGCCGGTACCAGCACCATCAGCCCCTGCCGGAGGGGAGGAAGTGAAGGAGAAGGGGTCGGAGGACGCAAAAACGGCCGCGAAAGAGAACTTCAAGGCCAAACTAATGGAGGTGGGCAGCAGTTTGCAGAACTTGGCCAGCCAAGTGGATGCACGGGCGGGGGATGGCGAGGTGGGTTGAGAAGAGGGAGGAAGCTATGAGGGGAGGAAACGGAGGGGAGGGAGGGGAAGGGAGATGGGTGGGCTTCATACCCATCGATGCCGTATGCCTACTGACGATTTGAGCTGCATACATTTTCTCGCAGCTATAGACATAATATATGTATACTTCTGCGCCCTAACATACTCTCTCCCTCCCTCCCTCCCTCCTTCCCTCTCTCCCTCAGGACCCCTACGACCCAGCTTTTGTAGCCGAGCAAAAACGCCTCCGTGCCGAGATAGACTTCGACCGTCCCTATGCCCGCGAACGGCCTAGGAATTGGGATTACATTACGGGGTTACCTGTCCCCAAAATCGTACGGATTGAGGATGTGAGTCGAGGAAGGGGGGGGGAGGGAGAGAGGAAGGGAGGGTGAGAGGGAGGAGAGCATTGCAGTATATGCGTGCTATCTCGATTCATGCTCATCAATCCTTCTCCTCTCCTCCTTCTGGCCCTCCCTATCTCCCTAGATGATCCCCATTCCAGCCCCTTCAATCCGGGAGCAGTACCGTGAGCTCCGCCCGAACGACCCTGCCTATATGGCGCAGCGTATCAAGGTGAGCGAGGGAGGGAGGGATGGACGGACGGACGGAGGGTACACAGTGAAATGCAATGCATGAATAGACCCTCATGCATCTTTCCTCCCTCCCTCCCTCCCTCCCTCCCTCCTCATCAGGATCTCTTCGTCCCCGGTGCTGACTTGGAAGAGCTTCGGAGCTGGTACATTGCAAACCGCGATTGGCTGGGGCAAGGCACAAGGTTAATCCTTGCGGCCAAGAGCCTCCGGGTAGGATATTCCCATATTTCCGTTCCCTTCCTTCCTTCCTTTTCTCCCTCCCTCCCAATCGCCTTCTTACTACATGGTAGACGTTTCTCGTTCTTCCTCCCTTCCTCCCTCCCTTCCTCCCGTCCTCTCTCCCTTCCTCCCTCCCTCATCCCTCCTTCCCTCCCTCCCCCTCCCTCATCATCACCAGTGCACCTGGCTCAAGGACTATGCGGAGAGCAAGACCTGGTTGGACTCCCTCCGCGTCTACCGCACCGTGGAGGTCTCCGTCACGTGCCACCTGCAGCAGGTACCTCCCTCCCTCCCTCTCTCCCTTCCTCCCTCCCTCCCCCCTTCCGTCTGTCGTCATCATTTGTCCTCACGGTTTCTTTCCCTCTTCCCTTCCTCCCTCCTCCCCTCTCTATTTCTCTCCCTGACAGGGCATGCGCGAGGCCGAGTTCCGCCTTTCCCAAAATCTGGGTAATCTGAACATATTAACCGTCGGGGGAAACACACCGGCCGAGAAGGCCTGCATGTGGATCACCCTTAAGGTAGGAGGGAGGGCGAAAAGGTGGGAGGGCGGGAGAAAGGAAGAATTTAACCGACGGCCGCTGTCCTTCTGCTTTGGCTTGTGTCGTATTTCATAATTGAGAGCCCCTCACAGACACCCCCTAACCCTACCCCTCCCATATATTCCCCCTCCAGATACACAACACCCCATCCCCGCCTCATTCATGAAGAGCCCCTCACAGACGCCCCCTAACCCTACCCCTCCCATATATTCCCCCTCCAGAGACACAACACTCCATCCCCGCCTCATTCATTAAGAGACGCACTCCAGTGCCCCCCCCCCTCT
>Ga0160420_100833_pt1 | contig 9950 bp, 18 predicted proteins | sample CelAP2metagpilot_FD_108197 | JGI IMG/M metagenome (GOLD analysis project Ga0160420, IMG submission 108197) | Phycosphere-associated microbial communities from algal ponds in Kailua-Kona, Hawaii, USA - Cellana AP2-5-5 metagenome pilot | ecosystem: Engineered > Artificial ecosystem > Aquaculture >... | reverse complement strand
GCTGTCATGAGGATCAGGCCCGTGCTATGTCCCATGCCCCACTGGACGCCGGCAAAGAAAGCTTTGTAAGGAGGGACTGTGGCCGTGAGTGCTGCCAAGGCAGAAAGGTGGTCGGGGCCTGCGAATAGGATGTGAGAGAGGGAGTGGGGGACGATTTACGCCAGGTTTGACGCGTGAGACGACAAGAGCGACGGGATGGCCATGCCCACTCACCCACCCGTCCTGGGCACTCCGCTTTAAACCTACCGGACAATACATGGACGATGCCCATCACGCAGCCTTGGCCAATCAGGTGCTCGGCTGTCCTGCGATCCATTCTGCCTGTCGGCTGCCACTGCCGCTGTCTATATGGATAGGTGCGCAGGAGTGGGCCGACGAGTTGCGTCGTGTGAGACGTAGATGAGGCACGTGCCATCAAGTTCGAGGCATCCGAAAAAAATATTCGCATCCATGAGGCAAGCTCTTTGAAGAGGGAACATTTTATTCATGTATCTAATTTCTAAGAGCGTGAAAGGATCTTGTAGGAAACTCCAAATGCCAGGAGTTGGCTGTCTGGGGTTTTGTGTTCGGGCTTGAATTGAGAACATTGCAGCCGTTACGCTTAAATTGATAGATTGATTGATTATGGATTGGTTCTTTTGTGAGTTCGATATTGACAATGGTTAAGCCTCTAAAATCATCGAAACATCTAAACGGGTAATCGATAACCATTTGCGAGTCAGGTGGGGGAGACTGTGTCAAGATGATTTGGGTGGGGGGATCGCCACCAAAACCTCCTACAACACGCGTAACCAGGTCCTTGCCGGCATTTGCCGGATATATTTCAGGTGCTAGGGGACTACAAAAATCGGCACACTCGATGTATTTCCAATTCTATTTGCCGGGGAAATATTGCTATTTTAATAAATCAGGAAAATTCAAGAGCGGGGACTCAATGCGTGTCTTTCATTTATGTTTTATTTCCTACGGCAGTCTATATTTCTTCCCGGATGACTGATTTATACTTTCCGCTGCTCATTTTTCAAACAAACAGTCCCCAATTTGTAACCTTGAGGCTTGTCAGTGCTTCCTGTAATGCTGCCACAGCCGGGTCTGGGCAAGGCCCGCCCTAAATATTTTGTGGGGAATGTAAATAAAACTTAGCCTGTGGTTTTGAATTGTGCTTCTGTACCATATAAGTATGTAAAGATTGACATATGCCCACCAGATATGTCGTTCCCGATTCCTTCATCTCTCAGGAGACTTACCTACCTGGATGAACAAGGTCTGGCTAAATTCGGCGGCGGCGGGTGCTTGTGCCGATGGGGGCAAGTTGAGGGTTAGAACGAGGTCCGTGCCCGTCTGTTGCAAGCGCACATTGACAAGATAGATACGCACAGATTGATGTGCCGCACTGGGCGTGTGGAACTTGGAGATACTTTGTGTGCCGATAAGACAGTAGGTTGGGTAGGCATCTAAATGCGGCACGACCCCGGTTTTGCTCATGTCCGCTTGAAACTGAATGTTCGCGGCCTGGGCTTCGTTGTGCTCGGCAAGGTCACAGAAAAAGTATTTTGCGGCCTATTTAATAAAGGATAAGGATTAATTGTGTAGAGGCTCGAGGTGGAGGACTCACAGGCAGTGAAATCACGCATACGCCACTACACTTCCTCCCTGTTCGATACCTTACAGACACATACCTCAAGGCCCTCCTTGCCCCGCTCCAGCTCCAGCAATTCTAGGATAAGTGATGCGTCCGAACTTTGGTCTACAAAGACTTCTTGATTGTCTGGTACCTGGCGAATCTCGCTGCAAAAGGGATGGTATATATATGTGTGACTGTCAGGGAGGGGCCTACGAGTCTGTCACCCTAGCCCTTAGATTGTACCAGGAAGAGAGCACGAAGTGCGAAGACCACAACTAACAGGTAAAATTTACTTACCTGACGTTTGCAAACGAGGCGGGCAGGGTGAATGTGATGGCACCGCCGAATAGGGCGTGGGATCGGACTCCTGTGGGGATGGTGGGGAGGTTCTTGGAGAGGAGTTGATACGAGCGGCATAATCCGCATTTGCACGTACCTTCCTCTGCCCCGGTCATAGCAGCAACCGTTTCCTTATATGCCTGAGGAACGCGATTCGTGCCTGCGGGTATATAGTGATGTGGGAAGTGGGTAAGAGGATGGGGAGGAGGTCGCCTGGATGCCCGGAAGGGCATAGAACTTGACAACTAAAGCTGCACAAGTCTGAGATGGATGAAATGCATAAAATGTGATCATCTGGATGCAATATCTGCACGGTACAGTGTCGATATGCTTCGGAACGCGCCAGAAAGCCCTCCCCGAGGATGCACGAGAGCACCCACGCCTTGAAGGCTTCAGTTGCAACGGTGTTCTCGGCCAGAGGAAGAGAAACAAGCTAAGGTTGCCCCGCGTAGCTTAGACAATTACGCCTACATACACTGTGTGTCACTGGCGCAGACAGAGCAGTAGGCCCCTACCTTGTGAAGGTTGCCATGATGGTGGCGTATTGGCGATGGGTCTTTCGCCGTATTTACTTCACTTGGTCGCTTCGTTCGTCTGCCACCTACCACACATCCCCTCTTCCGCTTGACACATCCACACGGCACTCACACGGACTTACATATCACACCCACAGATAGTCACTTTGACCTCGCATTAACCATGCCTGCAGCCAAATCGGCCGTTACAAAAACTGGTGCTGCTGTGCGCAGCAGCAAGCGGAAGGAGACTCCTGCTTCCACTGGCGCTGCCGCTAAGAAGAGCAGGGAAGCGACGGCTAAGCCCTCCACAAAGAATGTCCCTGTCTCTAAGGCTGCTGCTGTGGCGTCGACAAGCAAAAAAGGAACCAGCGGGAAGATGGGTGTCAAACCTATGGCAGCCCCTGCAACTGTTGCCAAAAAAAGCAAGATGGTGGCCAAGGGCAAGGCTGCCCCCGCCGTGAAGAAGACGGCTTCTTCCTCCCCCTCGGAGGCCTCGCCTAAGCAGGCTAAAAAGATTACGCTGGTAAGGGCTCCCATCGCCTCTACAGATGTAGCTGCTAAGGGCAAAGGAGGCAAGGAGGTGGAGGCAATGGACCGCAAGAGCTTGCAGGTACGGACGACCAAATTATACAGAGCAGGGACAACGTAAGGGCATAGACGAGGGGTTGAATTCGTAAAGCCAGACAGAAAAACCGTGATTGCCATAAATCTTACGAGAGGGTATTGAGTTATATTGCGGAGACGGGACCCGCTATCGCAAGCCATTTCGATGCATCTCACGCCCCTTCGTTTCATATCTTTATATCTCTTGTACCTCACCCTACTGATGTGCCACCCATAGGCGCTCGCCAAATCGCTGGGCTTGAAGGCGAACGCCAAGACCTCGGATCTTCTCGCCGCCGTCCTCAGGGAGCAAAAGGCTGCCAGCGCTTCGTCCTCATTTTCACCTTCGACCACCACCACCGCCAGCACCAGCAGCAAGGAGAAGGGGAAAAAGCCTACGGATGAGCTGGAGGAGATTCCCCGGTAAGTACAAGAGGGAAGGGGGAAAGAAGGGGTTGAAGAGAAGAGAGATAGAGACAGACGAATTGGTGCATGCATACGGCTAATGAACTAAAAACAAGTTTTTCGACATAATTCGACACACACATATTTTCAATTTCTCCATCCCTCTTTCCCTTCTGCCACCCCTCCCTCCCTTCCTCCCTTCTTCCCGTCCCAGCGCCAGGCTGGTTGCCCTCGCGAAGCAAGTGGGTGTCAAGGCCAACCTGGGCACCGCCAAAATGATCGCCGCCATCAGGTACTGGACTCAGGAGGAATTAAAGATTGAAGGAAAGGAGGGAAAGAAGGGGGATGTGAGAGAAGGAATGAAAGAAGCACAACGATGGCATGTTCCACCCCTCTCGACTCAGTGCCATCCTTCCTCGACATCCGCCACTCTATCCACCCGTACAGGGCCAAGCAGTCTGCCTCCTCCTCCTCCACCTTCTCCTCTTCCACCCCCGCTCCTCCGTCACGTCGGCAATCAGGTGCCACAACAGCCACTGCCGCCACGACGGAGGAAGGAGAGTGGGAGGAAGACTCTCCACCCCGGGAAGGCCGTCGGTCCTCGACTCGTGGTTCGATCCCTCCAGTCCCTGCCTACCTCAAGTGCAAAGACGTCTCGCCCTCCTTTGACCGCCTGGCCTACATCAAAAACTCCCGCATGACGGCCCGGGAGAATGAAAGAAAGGCGTTTATATTCCGCAAGGTGAGAGAGGGAGGGAGGGAGAGAGGGAGAAAGATAGGGAGAGTGGGATGGGGAAAATTCTTAGTCCTCTAACCCCTTCATTCACGTCTCCTCCATCTCCATCCCACTCTCCTTTCCTATATCCTTCTCTCTATCACCTCTCGTTTTCCAGACCTCCACTGAGGTGGCTCGCATCAGCAAGTCCCGTTTCGTGCACAGCAAAAATCCCGACGCCGTTCGTGGCCGGTGGTGAGGGAGCATGTGGAGGGGACAGGGGGAGGGACGACGGGGAAGCATTTTTACTTTTATTGCGGCCCATGCCACGCCGCGCTTTCCCTCTATTCTCCATCCTTTCCTGCTGTTCCCGTGCCACCTCACTCATAATACACGCATGCATCCTCTTCCTCCCTTCCTCCCTTCCTCCCTCTTTCCCTCCTGCATATCCACAGCGCCACCTCCCACCCCAAGATCCAGCAGAAGCGTAACTACGCCCTCGAAGCCACCAAAAGCCAGCAGCAGTTCAAGGCCAGGTCCACGGTCATGAAGGGAGGCATCAAGCTCAAGCCCAAGGAGCCTCGTTTCATGAAGGAAAACCGCAAAGTGAGTGTATCTGCCTTTTCTCTCTCTTTCTCCCTGTCCTTCCTTCCAGAGTAGAGGCAGAGGTAGTGGCCATGAAATTATTCAGCATATTCTTCCATTATAAGCTTCTTCCCTCCCTCTTTTGTCTTCCCTCCCTCGCCAGGCGAAGATGCAGGAGGCCGCCGTGAAGCACGCGGTGGACTCGATGCAGAAAACCTTGACCCGCCCCCCGAAGAGGGTCCGCACTCCGGTCAAGCAAGGTACGAGGAAGGGAAGGAGGGAGGGAGGGAGGGAGGATGTTTATCACCGCATTCATGTACTGAATGGATCGATGCTCATCCAGCTGTACTATGGACCCCAACCCTCTCTCTCTCCCTCCCTTCCTTCCCCCCTTCCTCGTGGTAGGCCTGAAGAGTGCCGGGCTGATCCGCCGTAGGAAGTTCGTTGACAGCGCGTCCATCAAGCGCCAAGCCCTCTATGAGAAGAATCGTCTCCAAGCACTTAAGGAGACAAGCAAGGAGTGAAGGGAATACGGAAATGAGGTGATCAAGTAGCAGGTGCTTCAAGGAGTTAGAAGAGAGAAAGAGAGGCGCAGGTATAGGGGATGGATCGGAGGTACTTGTCATGTAATGTATTTTTCTTCAGGGTAGGGGGGGGGGAGACGAAGAGGGCGAGGCTGAGTGAATAGCTGTTGTGCGCATAGGTAGGGAAACAGTCTGTCGGGTGGACGAAGGTGAGTGACTGATGCAACAGTAACTTACTCCTTGTCAGAACTTTTTGAAGTATATGCATGCATTACTTTCACTCATGGCCGTGTTTCTCGCGTCCAAAGGCGTCGTGCGCCCGTGCATGTTAATAATGGGGGAGGGAAGATGACTGGAGACGTGCGTTTTGGCTGGAGCTCCTCTTGCACTCGTCACGGATACAGGACTTTTGTGACTGGTCGCGGGGAAAGTGACGGGACTACTTGGAGGCCACGGGGGCGGAAGAGGGACAAAATACGATGTAGGATCATATAATCAAGAAAGTAACAGTAACACTCAATCAATCACGAGGTGCCGAGAGGAAGGTGAGTAAATGAGCCCACGTACCGAATGCAATTTGACGGATCGCTGCGTGAGAGACGAAGAGGATGTGGAGGGAGGGACGACGACGAGTGAGGGAGTTGGTAACGAGAGAGGGATAGAAAGATATAACGTATGACAATGAGGTGTAGGAGCAAGGAAGCTAGCAAACGGAGGAGAAATGAAAAAGAGAGGCGCGAGTGCAGCGAACATAGAAAGGCTTGAGGGGAAAGCACGACGTGGTTGTGAGGGCCCGCAGAACGGTAAAGGTAGAAAGAAAATGACCTGGGATTAAAGGACAACAATAGAAAGAAATGGATATGGTTGGTGTTCGCACAAGCTTCACTAGGCATTTAACAAATCACAAATCTAAACGATACTGGATTTGAGAGCGAATTCACTGATCCTGTCTGGTACTTTCCCTTTCTTTTCCTTTTCGTTCAGTTTCCTTCCGTCGTTGTCCTTCCAACCTGTGCCTCTATTTCTCTATTGCGACAACAACACCTCACAATCATACGCACACACAGAAATGCACATATACTACCCACACATTCACTTGTACAATTATATATGTATATGTATATATATGTGTATGTATCTTTATGTGTATATGTATATATATGTATGTATCTTTTTGTTTATATGATACACATATGTGTATGTATGTATATGATATATATATATATGTGTGTGTATGTATATGTGTGTGTATATATGTGTGTGTATGCATGTGTATATATATATCGGTCCCAGCATTAACTTTCCTCTTTCTCTTTTGATCGTCACACATGTCAAGCCTCTCATCACTTTCGCCCTCTTCATTAACCTGTTTCCCAATCCTTCCTCCTTCCCTCTCCCTCTTCCTCAGTCCCTGCTCTATTTGCCGCTCCTTCGGGGCCTCTTTCAATCCACTCACGCTCCCAAAACGCTGATCACACCGACAATGACCGACAGTCCCACCATCCCCTCTTTGCCCTCTCTCCCTCCCCCTTTCCCTCCTCCCCCTCCTTATTCATTCGTTCCTTCCGAGCCTCCCTCCACGCTCGCCGCGACAAACGCGGAGGATGAGCACTGGGAGTCCGGTTCTTCCCCTGCCCTCCCTCCCTCCTTCCCTCATCCCCATCCCTTTCCGGCGTGCGCTTGTGGAGAAAGGTAATCACTTTGGTGCGCGAGCCCCACACTCCTCCCTCTCCCTGGCCCTTCCTCCCCCTCGTCGCTTTCGTCGGGGAGGGTGTCCAAGTGGGGGTTGCGTGACGACTTGGGGAAGGGAGGAAGAACAGGAGGGCAGGAGGGCAAGAGGGAGGGCGAGTAGGTGAGATACGTTGTTGAGTCGCGCATCGAATTAAGACAAATAATCGCGCGAAGCCCTGGTGGCACAGCTGTCGTGCAGGCAGCGCTCACAAGTCACCTTCTCGCTCGCTTCCTCCCTTTCCTTCGATCCCTTCCTCCCTCCTGACCTTGTCTCGAATTTCCTTCATCAGCAGGGCTTGTCGCGAGTCCAGGCATCGAGAACCACTCTCTCGGGTCACAAAGAATGCCATCATCGGCCTCAACGACAGCAAGGGGGGGGACAGAGGGAGGGAGGAAGGTCAGGGCAGAAATAGCCACGGCTCCTAACATATTTCCTCCCTCCTCCTCGCCCTCGCTTCCCCTGTCCACCACCCCACCGCCAATATCAACGTACTCTTCCACGTGGAAATCTATCCTCCCCCTGATACGGCAGCATTTGGCCAAAAGCAAGTCGGAGGATGGGCACCGGTGCCGCGACGAATAGGTTAGATCCTCCTCCTCTTCCACCTCATGCTCTTGAGTGATAAGGTCTGATAACTGGTGCCGGGATGGAAAAGAACACCTGCTAGATGTGGATGTGGTGGGAAGAGGGAAGGAAAAGGATGAGAGGGAAGGAGAATAGGAGGGGGCGGCAAAAGTGGGGATGGGGCTCAAGCGGTAGGCGGTGGTGGAGGACGAAGAGGAATAGGAGGAGGAGGAGGAGGCGGTAGAAGAAGATGTGATGACTATGCCAGAAGGGACAAGTAGGGCGGGCGTTGAGGGAGAGCTAGTAGACATGGTGTTGCTGTGCTGTCTGTGGGGGGTACAGGGCTAGGGATGTGCCTGGACGCTTAGGGCAGAGTGCATACATATGAGCAAAATCCGTGAGTTTGCATAAACCGAATGAAGAAAACCAAGTTATGAGAATGAAATTAATAATTTTGCGGTGACTGGATGTCGAAAATACACAACAGTGTCAAAGGATGGGGGGTTATATGATCCCGCTCTACACGACTTCCAAGAGATGACACTTTCACTGGTACACATAGTGCCACTACAACACACACACATATACTCACAAGAGACTCAACAATGGGACCCTATTGCTGCAAAGGGCCTTGCTGCACGCGGCGTGTCATAACCAGTAGTCAGGGTACGGCCTTGCTGTGACGCTGCAGTAGCCACGTTTAGACGGTCCTTGGAGAAGGAAGACGTACTACCCTCCAGACGTGCCACACCCCACGAGAGACAGTCAACCACTCTCCTCGGCACGTGCGTTTTCATTTCGTACATTGGTTCTTTTTTCGATAAATTTAATACTGTAATGAAATCTAAAACTTCCTATCTAGTTTTTGCTAAGTATATATCCACATTCCCTTCTCTCTCCCTCCTCTCGTCCCCCTCCTTTCCGTGCATCTCCTTATACCACCACCTCTCCTCCCGCCCACAGTGCATAGCCATTTTGGATCCGTTGCAAGAACTCGGGTAACGTCTTTTTAACGACTCGCTGCAAAATGAGAGAGCCCACGCGATTCATCTGCACAGGGAGAGAGGAAGGGAGGGAAGAAGAATGTTTGTTGGTGGATGTGTCATGGTGCCCGACGCGAAAGAGGAGACAAGAATACCTTCCTCTCTTTCCCTCCATCTCTCCCTCCCTCCTTTCCTCCCTACCATCGAGGACGGTACCAAAAGCCACCCGGGCTTGTCCATGCTGACCTCCATCTGCAGCTCCGAGCTGATCTTGATCGTCTTCTCGTCGATCTACGGGAGGGAGGAGGGAGGGAGGGAAGGAAAGAGGGAGGGAGTGAGGGAGGGAGGATGAGGTGAGACCCTTCAGGCGGAGCGAGAAGATCGGAGAGGGAAGGAGAGAGGGAGGGAGGAAGGGAAGGAGGGAGGGAGGGCGGGTCGGAGGGCACTCACCTGTTGCCACCGGACGTTATTGATGGTGTTCATCTTGAAGGACATTTCATCGAAGTGACCCGAGCCTGTCATGAAAGAGAGGGAGGGGAGGGATAAGTAGGTGGGTCTAGAACAGGGACTAAAGAAGGGAGGGATGGGGAACGAGGGGTGAGTTGCTGGACAAGAAAAAGGGAGGGAGGGAGGTTGGGAGGAAGGGAGGGAGGGAGGGAGGGAGGAAGGGAGGGAGGGAGGAAGAGAGAAAGGGAGGGCACCTGTATGTACGTAGCCATTTGCACGCGCTTCTTCGAGGTTCACTGGCTGGTCGCTCCGTTTGATCTGGGAGGGAGGGAGGGAGGGAGGGAGGGAGAGAGAAAAAGGAGGGAGGGAGGGATGGAGGGAGGGAGAAAAAGGAAGGATGAGCATACTGCATGAAGTGGGGGAAGGGAGGGAGAGAGGAAAGGAGAGAGAGAGGGAGGGAAGGAGGGAGGGAGACAGGGTGTTACCTTGCCCGATACCGCGTGGATAATTGCGGTGCCCGCCTTTGCATCGACTTCAAGTCTACGAGAGGAGGGAGGGAGGGAAGAAGGGCGGGAGGTGAGCAAGCCATGATAGTGGGGGGAAAACAGGGAGGGAGGGAGGGAGGGAGGGACGAAAACTTGCCTGATGTCGATGACGGGAATGATGGAGGCGGAAAAGAATTGTATTGGCGCCATTTCGCACCGAAAGGTGTCGGCACTTATCTGCGGGGGGAGGGGGGGGGGTGAGTGGTCAAGTTAGAAAGCACAACAGCCATCTAGGGTGGGAGAGGGGGAGGGAGGGAGGGAGGGAGGGTAGGAAGGTAGGTAGAGGGGCGGGGAGGGGGGGAGGGAGGACGTGGGGGCCGGCGCGGTGAGTCACGCAGGAGACATGATGACGGCTCCCGCGTACAT
>Ga0160420_100830_pt1 | contig 9982 bp, 13 predicted proteins | sample CelAP2metagpilot_FD_108197 | JGI IMG/M metagenome (GOLD analysis project Ga0160420, IMG submission 108197) | Phycosphere-associated microbial communities from algal ponds in Kailua-Kona, Hawaii, USA - Cellana AP2-5-5 metagenome pilot | ecosystem: Engineered > Artificial ecosystem > Aquaculture >... | reverse complement strand
GTTGCTGGGGACTGCACGGATGCAGAGGGGCATCAAACCGAGTAATGACGTGGACTTTAGGCGGCTAAGACCGTTGGGCGTAAGGACCCGGAAGGATGCGCTATTGGTGGAGCCGCGGAAGAGGCGGGGAGGGGGGGGGGGGGGGGGGTGGGCGTGGAGGATGGGGGTTTGGGAGTCGAAGGAAGCGTGCCGGTTGCGGAGAAGGAGACCGAGAAGGAAGAGGAGTTGGGGAGGGTTTCATCGATGGTGAGGGAGGACGTGGAGGAGGGGATAGTGAGGGAGGACGTGAGGGAGGGAGAGGGGGAGGGAGGGGTTATGCCGGTGCTTTTTCCACAGCCGTCTGGGTTAATAGCTGCTGTATGTGGAGGCAGAGGAGGAAAAGCAACAGCAGCAGCAGCGCCAGCTATGATAGCATCAGTGCCAGCAGTAGCAGCAGTGGAAGCAGCCGTCTCCCCGGTCTTCATTCTCCGTGACGACACAGAGGCCGAGCGCGTCATCCTGGTCGCCCCCCAAGACGAAGCATCTCTCTCCCCCCTCGCTGTCCAATCCGCCGCCCGATCCCTCGCTCTCACCGCGGCCATCGCTAAGGGCATGGTGTTAGAAGAGGGCAGGACACAGGAAGACGTCAAAAAATTGCAGAGACGACGGCAAAGGTCAGCAGCGCTGGTCGTCTCCAGGGCCGCGCTCCCACTGGAGAAGGGAGGAAAAGGGGAAGGGAAAAGTGTGCCGGAAGTGATTCCCTCCTTGCTAGCCCTTCTGGCAGACCCTGTGATCGTTCAAAAGAAGAAGCTGCGTCCGTTCTACCGTGCCTGTATTCAGGCAACCGGGCATAAGCTTAATGCCCTTCCTTCCCGCGAAGATCCTTCCCTCCTCCTCCCCCTCTCCCTCACCCCCACCCACCACCTGGGTTTGCTGGCGGTCGCTTTTCTGGTGACGGATAAAACGATAATTTCCTTGGAGGGGTGGGGGGCGCTAAGGACGTTATTTCGGGCCGTTTTGAGAGTGTACGGCGTGACGGGAGGCAAGGTGCCAATGTGGGAGAAAAGGGGACCGAGGGAGGGAGGGAGGGAGGGAGGGAGGGAGGGAGGAATGGCGAAGTTAAAGTCGGTGCTGGTGTGTGGAGGGGCGGAGCTGGGAGATGTGTTGCTGGCGCTCTTGGCGCAGGAGGAGGGGATGGTGGAGGTAGTGGGGGAGGAGGGAAAGGAGGAGAAAGTGAAGATAAGCGCGTCGAAGAAGAGGGGGAGGAAGACGGTGAAAGAGGACAAGGAGTAGGAGAAGGCAGAGGAGATGTAGTAGAAGTAGAAGATCAAAACTTAGTAGTAATAGTAATAGGATGCAAAAAGGAAGGTAGATGTACTTTTGATTGAGTGGCGATAATCCAGCTATGCGTCGGGGGGCAGTGTATGTACATAGAGAGGAGTGTGTTGCTAATAATGACAAAACAATTTAACCCGATTAAAGTTAGATAACGAGATATTTAAACGAAGAACAAGAACAAAATATTATGGTGAAGATGATGATTATGTTATGATAAAAAAAATATGAAAGGAGAGGTGACCCCAAAAAAGAAGATGTAGTTGTAGCAGTACGAGTAATAAAAAGATGGTGTCACCCCAAAAAACTTAAGCCATAGACGCCTGAATATATTTTAAAATGACCGACAGACCGACCGTGGAGTTTCCCTCCCTTGGTTTTATGTAGCCGGGTCGCTTTCTTTATCTACCGATGGACTTCTCTTGGCCGTACAATCGGCCTTTGTGTCTAATCGCCGTTTTTGTGTCTGTCCTTTCTGTCTCTCTCTTTGTCACTCTCTTGGACCCTCTCTCATTCTCTCTCTCTCCCTTTCTCCATGCCCCATCTTAATCTTTCCGTCTCTTTCACACACACACATATACACTCCCTCACTACCTCTTTTTCTCTTTAATACAGGCGCATGCACATAAACACACTCCTCTCCCTCCCCCTCTCTTTTCTCTTTACTCAGGCGCACGCACATGAACACACCTTCATATTTTTCCTTCTTTACACCGTCTCATCCACTTTCCCTTCCTCATCTTCCCACTTTCCTCCTACTTCCCCTCATTCTCACACTTCCCCTCACACCTCATCGTCCCTCCCAACTCAAACGCAATCCGTTCCATAATCACCTCCCTCGCCACCTCTTCCCTCCCCCCCCCCTTCATCACTGACGCGATCAGCCTGGCCTCGCCCTGGAACGACTCCTGGCACAGTTTTTCAAAGCCTTTCCCCGTCGGCCCTGAGAGGCAGGCCGCACTGCCTAACGGAAACGTTAATTCCAGCACGAGCCGCCGACGTCGCGGGGTCAAAGGAGAGGGAGGGAAAAGCGCACCCGCAACAAGCTTGCCAGGGCCACTCCCTCCCTTCTTCTCCTCCTCCTCCTTCTCCTCCTCCTCCTCCTCCCTTTTCTCAGCCATTGCACTCGGGGCAGCATCACGCATCATCCTCTTCCTCTCCTCCTCCTCCCTCCCTCCCTCTTCCTCACCCCATCCCTCCAGGACGAACCTCGCCCTCCCTTCACATCCATCCACCTCCTCCGCCACCAGCACCGAGTTCACCGGCTTGAAGTCCCAGGCGATGCCCAGCTCCTCGTCCCGAAAATGCGCGAAATGAGTAAATATTCCAGTTGAAACCTGACCGTAGGAAAGGACGAACGCCACCGAGGAAGGGAGGGAGGAAGAGGAGGCGTGGGAGGAAGGGGCTGCCGTCACGCCCTGCGCCCACAACCACGAGTCTGGGAAACGCTTTCCCCAGTTCTTCTCGAGATGCACAAGCCCGTGCCGACTCTCCATCACCTTCCCTCCCTCCCTCGCGCCCTCTGCTTGATGCAGCTCCAAGCGGGCGTAGAGGAGACGGGAGGAGAGGGTGTGGATGTACCAGTGCAACGGAACCTCGTCAATAATGTCCGTCCAACTGTGAGGACGTGGAGAACCGTCGTACGCCCAGGGAGAAACCTCGATTTGGGCAAGAAAGCGGGCGGTGGGCAGGGTGATGTGCAGGAAGAGCAAGGGGCCCTCCTGGACTGCGGTCATGGTGGTGAAGGGGGAGGAAGAGGAGGAGGAGAGGGAGGAGGACGACGACGAGGAGGAAAGCATCATATTATTGATTTCTTGCTTGATGGCCTCGGTGTCGGCGGTAAGATTGTCGGAGTTGTGATGAGAAGGGGTGCGGGCGCGCCAGGTGAAATGAGGTTCTGTCCTCCAATCCGGTGACTTGGTAATGTTTCGGCCATAATGCCCTCGGATCTCCACGGACTCCAACGGCGGGTTCCCTTCGTAAACAGTGGTCTTGTTCGTCTTGCCGTCCCCGTGGAGGATCGCGACATAGCAGGGGGGTAGGGAGGAAGGGGGGGAGAGGGGCAGCAAGGAGGCACCGAAGATAACCCCTAGAGTGTCGGACGTATCCAAGCTAGTGAGACGGACGTACCATCCCTCCACGTAGGGAGGGGTGGAGGGCCAGGGGTGGGGGTCCCAGGCGGAAGAGGATGAGGGTGTGGGCAGTAGGGCGAGAAAGGCGAGGAGGAAGAGGAAAGGAAAGAGGATGGGGTGGGATTGCCAGTGCATGGTAACGCGGGTCTGTAATTTGATTATTATGGGGGCAGAGGTGGGTAGGAGAGAGCTTTGCTGATGAATGACCGCACGGATGGAGACGGCTGATTTTCCACAGGGTCGGGCATGTACTTTGTATGCTTAGTGTGTGGTTTCGCGTGGTGCCGACGCCGATTTCCGTTTTGAATGACTTTGCATTTTGTTGCAGGCAGAGCAGAACATGAAAAAGACGAGAGAGGGAGCGACCAGCATCGGTTTACGTTCCGAGCGGCCTGCTTCCCTCTCCCACGAGAGGAAATAGTGTGTACAAAAAGAAACCACAAAATGAAACAACCCTATCCCCCTATAACAACCAAGTCTGCGTTGGATAATATTCGGGATTCTTTTCCTTCTTTTTGAAAGTGTCTTGCCTTCTCACTCGTCTCCGTACAATTTCTAACTATATGCCTCAGTCACGTTATGTCTCACTTTTCTCATTTTCCATCGACATACACCGCACATACAACACTCACGACATATACATATATATATGTATGTGAGAGTGTGTGTGGGAGGGTGTGTACGTAAATAGTGATTTTCATTCGCATGTTCTGTTCAACGTCACAATTCCCCGCACATGGAACACATAAATTTACAGCTCTTCTCGTACTCCTTCCCCCTTCATCAAGGCTTGCCGTTGCTGCTCGTCGTCGCCGTCACTACCTGTGAGGACGACTTGAGTCCCTTGCTCTTCCCATTGATCATCCGGGACTCATGGCTGCTGCCCTGCACCATTCCTTCCTCCCCCTTCTTCTCGTCCTCCCCAAACCAGTAGGCTCGCCCTCTTTCCATCCCGCCCTGTGCTTGCTGTGTGAAATGTATGTATACATAAGGAGGAAGGAAAATATCAATATATAAATCAGTACGCATGCATCCACAACTCCACTCAACCCTTCTCTCGTCCTCGCTCCCTCCCTCCGTCTCTCACCAGGTCGAGGATCTCGGCGTCCACCGCCATATTCCTCCTAAATACGTCCAAGAGCGAGTCAAACTTCCAGCGGGTCACAGGATCCCAGTATTTGGCAGGCAGGCGGCCTGACGGGAGGGAAAGGGGGCGGAAGGGAAAGGGGGGGTGAATGGTCCGGGACAACGCTTCCTTGTTTGTTTACATGTGTTTACCGACATTTACTTATTGATTTATTTATTTAGTTCATGTTTAAGTCAACCATTCAGTACCTTGTTCTCCCTCTTTCTCGTCTGCTCCCTCCCTCCCTCCCTCCCTCCCTATTTCCCTCCCTCCCTCACCCTCCGACACCAGCGTGTCGAAATGCCCCAGCATCTCCTGGTCTGCCTCGTGGACACACAGGTAATAGTCGCGGTCGAGGTTGGCGAGATAGGTCTTGCGGAAACCCGACTGGACTGAACGAGTGGCGATGAGGGCCGAGGAGGGCGCCGTTTTGCCTTGTCTAAGGAAGAGGGAGGGAGGGAGGGAGGGAGGGAGGGAGGGAGGGAGGAAAGGGTGAGTCTTGACCACCAGGTCAAACAAATCAAATCGGCATCCCATTGACCGACAAAGCAAGGCCTCCAGGAGTCCTAGTGTCTATCGTGCTTTCCTTCCATTCAACGCCCTTTCCCACCCCCTGCCTCCTTGCCTCCCTCCCTCTTTCTTCATCCCTACCCCTACCAAGCATGTCGTCCCATGCCTCCCTCCCTCCTTCCCTACCTCCCTACCTGGCGTAGATCGAGTCACACTTGCAGTAAAAATGGTCGTGCAGGCGACACACCTCGTCCGTGTCGTCCAAGGCCGCTAGATTCAGAGGGTGCTGACAGCCCGTGGACGGCGTAATCTGATGGAAGGAGGGAGAAAAGAGGAAGGGGGGAGAGGGGGGAAGTTTCAAAAGAATGAGGCTACTAGATTAGGAAGGATGAGACTCCTAGATTAGGAATGATAAGGCTGTTAGATTGATCGAGCATTCAATCAATCATTCATTCAATACTAGATTCGGCGGGTGCCGACAGCCCGTGCAGAGGGTTATCTGAACGGAAGGTGGAAGATGGTAGGAGGGATGGAAAAGGCACGACAGCTTCAGCATGGCCTGCATTCTCGTGAGCACGCACCTACACCCCCCAAAAAAGGAAAAAGGGAGAGAGGGAAGAGGGACAGGTAAGGGACGTACCTCAGGGGTAGGGCCGCAATAATCGCCATAGTGTCTGGAAGATTGAAAATAAGGGCATATGTACATATATACATGTATAAATGGAAGGATTAACCGTGCGTGAATGACCCCAAGCCGAGATTCTGTTTACCTCGCCTCTCCTCCCTCCCTTCACCTTCCTCCCTTCCCATCCCTCCACATACATTGGGTCGATGACGCGCTGGTATACGAGCTTCACCTCGATAGGAGACGAGGGCATCTCGATATTAGGAAGGGCCGGGATGGGGAGTCCCAGGAATGTGAACGCACTGGGAAGGTGGTGCCTGCTTGTTCCGCGGGATCGAGGGAGGACACTCGCGGTAGCCGAGATCGCGGTGAGGGACAGGACAAGGGAGAGGAGATGGAAGGTAGTGGCAGCACATTGGAGCAGCTGGCGAGGACAAGGAGGTGCCGTCATCGTTGGTCCTTGTTGTGCTCGGTATAGTCGTAGGGTGGACGGAAGACGGGGGGGCTGCTGCTGCCTGTTAAAAGTGGTGACGTGTGCGTTTGATGAGGAGAGATGGAACTCGGAGATGGTTCTACTACGCGAGGCAGTGAGGGTGCCCGAGGCGCTTCACACGCACAAACGGGAGATGCCAAGCATCTTGCAGCTAAAGATGCCTTGGTGTGGACGGAATGGTTGGGTTGGACAGGGGGACGACAACCAAATGCACACGGCGAGTGGACGGCACTCTCGATGGGATCGGTTCGGAGGCAACTTGAACGACTTGAATTTATTATTATTTATTATATTGACCGCTGCTTCGCATGGCGTCTCGCGTCTGCCATGCCCCGTCCCTTCGTACCCGCCTTAGCATAGACTACAACATCACACAACAGAGCCAATATGTTCTTCATGAGAGGGTGGCATGGTGGCCAGTGCTTTTTTGTTCCACCACAGACGCTCCGGCTTGAAAAGAAATACTACCACCGTCATCATTATCATAATCAAGTGCCCACAGCAGCCCGTGCCTTAAGCCCCTACCCACTCAAAATCACACCGCCCACACGCTACCAATCACGCTGACAACAAAACTCTAAGTTTATGCCCCCATGAATGCCCGTCCAGGTCTTAACGTTCTGTCTGCCTATTTGAACAGCATCGCATCTGAGCAGCATGCCGCCTCCCCCCTTCATTCCATCAACTTACATGAACCTCTCACAACACCCAGCCCCCGCCACAGTGTACCTTCGTGCTTCCACCCAATGAACCTAGAAGCTGGCCTAAATCCTGGCCGTGGTGCCTCCCACTCTTCCACTTCCTCCGCCCAAGCCGCCTTCGCCTCCTCGTCTCCTTCCTTCATGGACTCGGCCCGCCGCCTCCTGGGAGTAGAAGCCCGACCCAAGACATGGTGTGAACAAATGGAAGAAGACATGTGCTGGTGGTGTCCTTCCTTGACTTGGCAACATCGCATTTTTGGCTGCCTCTGCTGTTTCGTTCTGGGTCTCATCCTCGAGGTGGGCTCGTTCTTCCGGTTCACCAAGCTCCTGACGGGCAGTCCCGGGCCTTTCGCCGTCATGTACACCCTAGGAAATCTCATTTCCCTCGCAGGGTCGTGCTTCTTATCTGGGCCATTTGCACAGGCGAAAAGCATGTTCCATCCGACTCGGGCCCTGTGTACGGCGGTGTATGTGCTGACGTTGGTGTTGACCCTCGCAGTTTCCTTCTCGGATGTACCAGGTCAGGGAGCCTTGTTAGTGATCATGATCATTATCCAGTTTATGTCCTTGTGTTACTATGTTTTATCGTACATCCCATTCGCGAGGCAGATGGTGTGGCAGACGTGCGGGAGCTGCTTGGGGCTGGGGCATGATGGGTCATTGGGATGAGGGAGGAGAGAGGGAGGGAGGGAGGGAGGGAGGGAGGGAAAGTGTACATACGTAGATATTCACATTTAATACACAAAGACTCTGAGGAGAGCAAGATTTAGCATGGATCAAATGAATAGAATGATGGCTTTAAATCAAGTGGAAGAAAACTGAAAGACTGCAATAAGGGCAAACAAAGAGTCACGGAATCAAGCAACAAGGAGGGAGGGGGGGATGGGGGATTGGGGTACGTGTCTTTCCCTTTCTTCTAAACATGTATCGCACAGTTCATTCATGATTTGCCTTCACATGGAAGGGATGTGACCCAGTCTGAATGTATGTTCGCATTCCCCCCCCCCCCTCTCGAAGACATACCACATAATTGTGGCATAATGAACGGGATGGAGAGGCAGAGGAAACGATGGAGCCATGATCCTGTACCTCTCCACGCGGGTCGCAATCGTGTGTTGGTGTTCGTCCTGCTGTTATTCTCTTCGTTCTTGATCTTTTTCTTGGTGGTATTTTTGTCAATAATAAGCTATTCTTTCATTCCATCGTCCACCCTAAAATCACAAGTACAAATCTACAACTACAATCTCCCCCTCCCCTCCTCCTCCCCTCCCTCCCTCCCACGTCCCGTTCCCCCGTCACTGCGGCAATGCCACCCCTCCAAATTCATCCAGCATGTCTTGTCCACCCCCTTCCCCCAACAGGGCCGTCACATTCAAGGGTATATCGTCCGTGTAATAAAACTCATCCAATTTCTCGATGTTCCCCTTGGCGTCCACGACACCCGTGCTCACCACGGTGGGTCGGGTTTTGTCGCGGCTTTCGCCCTTGCGGCTTGTGCTGCTCTTGCTGCTGCTGCTGCTGCTGCTGCTGCTCTTGCGGCTGCTGCTGCTGCTCTTGCGGCTTGTGCTGCTGCTGCTCGTGGTCGTGCGGCTGCTGCGGTCAGATTTCCTGCTACCACCGTCTCTGTCTGCAGCTCTCTGTTGAGGAGAGGACGAAGGGGAGGAGGAGGAGGAGGAGGAGGAGGAGGAGGAGGAGGAGGAGGAGGGCGAGGAGGAGAGGGGGGAGACCTTCATCAGATCATTCTTGAGGTGGGTTTGCAGGTCCCCAGCCGACCGTCTGCCGTCCTCTTCCTCATCGTCCTCCTCGCTCTCCTCTTCCTCCTCCTCGTGAAGGCCCCCCTCCTCCCCCCTCTTCACACCCGCCCCCTCAAGCCCTCTCCAGTCCCAAACATCATCGTCGTCATCATTCTCATCCTCATCCTCATCCTCCCACTCTCCCTCCACCTCCTCCACGCTTTCCCACCCTTCCTCCTCCTCCTCCCTCTCTTTCTTCCCATATACCTCCTCGTAGTAGGAAGGCTCCCCATTGGCCATGCGTCGGGCGTCGTCCTCTCGCGCGGTATCCACTTCCTGGTAGAGTTTTCCTACGTATGGAAGGAAAGAGGGAGACAGAGGGAGGGGAATAATGAGTGTACATATATATAGATATCAGGGAGGAGAAGGGTAAGTGAAGACTCTCTTTTCGTTTCAATATTTTCCTCCCCCTGTCCTCCCTCACTCTCTCCCTCCCTCGGCCCCTCCGTCTTACCTGAAAAGAAATCATTTTCCTCCATGTACAGCCAGTGGAGGACGTCGTCCCTCCATGCGTCCCTTACCTCCTCCTCCCCCCCCTCCTCTGCCATCCAATCTAGATCCCTCCTCTTCTTCTTGTCCTTCTCCTTCTTCTTCTTATTCCCTTCCCCACCCTTCATCCGTTGCTGCTGCGATAGAGAAGAGGAAGAAGGAGGAGGAGGAGGAGGATGGTCTTGAGAAAACTCGGCCCATCCACTCAGAAGATCGAGGCACGTCTCCGCATCCTTCATTGACGGGTAAAAGGCGCAGAGGTCGGCAAAATCATCCTGCATGTCCAACTGCGCATTGCTGTAGGTATGAACCGCACTGTCGTAATCCTCTTCTCCTCCTACCTCCCAGTCATATCTGGCTTGGTGGTGTTGCCATCGGGAAGGGCCAGAGGAGCGCGAGGAGGGGGAGGAGCGGTGAATATCCAAACGGGTGAAGGCGGCTTCGAGGAGGACGGGGGCGGCGCGCCCGAAGCAGGTGATGGTGGTGGGGCTGGAGGCGGAGGAGAAGGAAGAGGAGGAGGAGGAGGAGGAGGAGGAGGAGGAGGAGGAGGAGGGAGTACAGGTGTACAGGCTGGGGTCGAGGAGGAAGGGGAAACGCTCAGTGGCCGTGCGAGGGAAGGGTTGGGAGGCAGAGAAGGAAGGGAAGGAAGAGAAGGAGGAGGAAGCGGGGGCAGGGAGCTCAGGGATAGCATGAAGAAGGCAATCCACGTCGAGTGTAACACGGCCAGTGGGGGCATCGTCCACCACAAGGTAGACAGGCTCACCTCCTCCTCCTCCTCCTCCTCCTCCTTCTTCTTCTT
>Ga0160420_100829_pt1 | contig 9999 bp, 1 predicted proteins | sample CelAP2metagpilot_FD_108197 | JGI IMG/M metagenome (GOLD analysis project Ga0160420, IMG submission 108197) | Phycosphere-associated microbial communities from algal ponds in Kailua-Kona, Hawaii, USA - Cellana AP2-5-5 metagenome pilot | ecosystem: Engineered > Artificial ecosystem > Aquaculture >... | reverse complement strand
CCTCCCCTCCCTCCTTCCCTCCCTCCCTCAGCGTCGACACAGCCATTTCCTACTATCAAAGGTGGATGGAGACCTTTCCCACCATTGCCGCTCTCGCTGCTGCTTCTCCTGAGGACATAAATCGGATCTGGGCAGGTACGTCCTCCCTCCCTCCCTCCCTCCTTCTCCATCCTGCTCACGAATCAATATCCCCCCTCCCTCCCTCCCTCCCTCCCTCCCTCCAGGCCTGGGGTATTACCGCCGTGCCCGCCTCCTGCAGCAAGGCGCCCAAGACGTCATGCTGCGCTTCGACGGTGAGGGAGGGCGGGAGGGAGGTCAGATGAGAGGGAGGGAGGGAGGGAGGGAGGGAGGGAGGGAGGGAGGGGGGGAAAGACATCTCACTCGTCATTTCCTCATCAACAGGTGAGCTCCCGAAGACAACCCAAGAGCTGCTCTCTATCTCTGGTACGCTCTCCCTCCCTCCCTCCCTCCCTCCCTCCTTCTCTCTTTGCAGACATATGGCCTTATACAGCTGGCGCTATCGCCTCTATTGCATTCCATCAACCCACCCCTCTCGTCGATGGCAACGTATTGCGGTCTGACAGTCAAATGAGCGGCTTGTTCAGAGCGGGATGGCGTCATCATCCCGCTGATATGCCAGTGGACTGATGCCGGCAGCTACCCCGTCATGCGGGGCGGGCTTATTTTGGTGCTCACATTAAGATAGAAGTAGATGCCATCGTGTCGGTGGCAGAGCACGTGATTGTGATTAAATCCACAAAAAAATAAAATGCACAATCCCAAGGTCATCGAATAAGCTGTGAATCAATTTGGATGAATAAATGCAACACATAAATTCTCTCTTGCTCCCGTACTTTTACTGAAAAAATTATCAAATTCTTCTATGGAATCGAACGGGTTGAGGCGTGCGCGGAGGCATTTCTGGGCGAGGCGTGCTCCACGTGATGGTGATTAAAAAACCCTAAAAATTAAAAGAATAAAAAACTTACATAATTTTCTGTATAGCTCGTACGGTTCATATTATTGTTTTAGTATGTGACGCGCTTCGCGCTTCATGTTCTTGAGGGATAGGGAGCTGAGTATATACAATCCGTATTTAACCCAGGGATGATTCCCTCGAGTCAGCGACAGTTTGAAGAAGGGTTAACAACATAATCACACGGACATTCAAATGCAGGTCCACTTAGACCACATTTTGATTGGTCCGCTCAGCACTGAGTGTTTTTTCATTCTTGTGTGTGTGGAAAAAGAAGACTAGTGATTACTTTTCAAAAAAACGTACCTTGTCTATAATTGCTTTCTGCACGACAGTCACATACTCTCGGGCCGTTTTTCTTGTTGGCAAACAAGACCACTGTCCGTTTCTTGGTCTCATCCGGGCAGTATTTTTGACAACACTCCGGGGACATGCATGTCTCCATGCAACTTGACAGGCACGCGTGGCCGCAGGTAAGTTGTCTGCCGCAGGGCTCATTACGAACTGGACGATCCCACGGCGAAGCGAATGGCATGTGGCAGGGTCCCTGATGCTCGCAGGTCCTGACTGATGAGACTGATGCCGTTTTGAAGATCGAAGAACAATCTTACCATAGGCTTACCATAATAATAGCTCGCCGTCGGTGGAAACCAGGAAGGCTATAGCGGCGGGGTTGCTCCTCTCCTCTTCAGCCTCCTCTCACAACCATTCCCCCAAGGCACGCACACACACACACACACCTACAGGTATCGAGCGGGGCCGACCCAAGCTTCCTCTTTGGCTTTCTGTCGCCCATTCCTCCAACTTCTTGCTTCAGCCTGCGGCGTATAATGGACAACGGCGCTGCCACGGCACCCTCTCGTCCTGTGTCATCGAGCGAGAAGAAGCGGCGACGTATTGTGGTGGAGGATGACAGCAGTGGCCCTGACAGCAACGCTGTGCAGCCCTCTCCTCCGTCCATCGCCGTGCAGCGACGCTACCCCGGGCCGCAGCCTTTGTCATTGGATCCCCGTAAGCGGATGCAAGGGGTTTCCACGCAGCATTTACCGCCAACAGACGAGGAGAAGGAGGCGGAGGAGCAGCGGCAGCTTGCAGAGGGAAGTCCTTCCATGCTTGACGATGACTTTGTCGAGGAAGGGAAAGGCGAGGACGAGGACGAGGGCAACGATGTGGAAGAAGCCATGGTGGGGCTTGCTTCTACCTTCGGATCGCAAGCCTTGTCTGTGAGTGTGTCGCAGGAGCAGCAAGATCAGCCTGTCGCAGCGCTGGCCTGGCGTTTCCTGGATGACCAAGCCAGCTATTCGGGGGAGGACAGCGACGGCGACGAGGAGGAGGATGACGACCAAGAGGACGGAGCAGGCAGCTTCATTGTCGACGACCACAACTCCATCTCAGGTGCATCTAAGTGTTCTGCTTCTTTGTCCTCTTCTTCGTCTGTGGTCACGACCGATTCTGTGATGGAAATCGATGCGTATGTCGCACAACTTGAGCTACGGAATCAGCGCGAGGGCTTCGGAGACGACGACACCGAGAACGAGCTGGAAGAGGATGACGACGAGATACGGGGCGAGCTGGACACTGTCGTCATCAAGATCGGCGCCCGTCTGCAGAAGGAGGTTACTTGGCTGTCGGAGAAGGCACAAGCTGGGGTGCTGCGCCAGCAGCAGCTGCTTGAGGAGGAGGAGGAGGAGGAGGAGGAGGAGAGCCATGACACGTACGAGGAGGGGGATGATGCTCAATTAGAGGGTAATTTTGCCCGCTGCTTCGCTTATGGCTTCAGCAACGATGCCTGCAAGCGGGACGCCGTGCTGCAAGCAGCATCGAAAAAGGCCTGGTACCACCATAAGAAGGAGAAGGAGGGGAGTACGGAGGGGCGTGGGCGTGGGCGTGGACACCAAGGAGGAGGAGGCCCAGTTGATTCAGGAGGAGGAGGACTTGCAGAAACCATGGAAAATAACGGTGGGGGAAAGGAAGAGGAGGGCCAAGTGGCGTTGGAGTACGTCCTAAACCCCTCTTCCATTGCAGAGTACTTTAGCAGCCACCAATGCCAGCGGTACCTCGTCATCGACTGCCTGCGGGAAGGGTGCTCCCCGGCGACCTTCCTAGCTGCGAGTGGGGGGCTGTTACGCAACAAGAAGGACTTTGATCCCTTCCGTCCGGTGACTTACTTAGAGTGTGAGCTGGGGAAGGAATACGAAGAAGAGGTGCTAAACAAGATTCGGGGCAAGCACAATCGGGCCGTGAGGCTGTGGAAGGCGACAGCCTTACAGGAATACGTAAGTATGTGCGCGGATGTGTGGAATGAGAAGGAGATACATTATTTGTACCAGGCTTCGCTGTCCGTACAAGATGTGGGCCTGGGTGTGACGGAGCGGGCGACGGTGCACGGCCCAACAACCTTCAAGCCGGACCTGATTGAGGTTTCCTTTCGTCGCCAGGAACCAGAGGCGTATGCGCATGGGCAGCAGCAACAGCAGCAGCAGTTTCCTTTACAGGTCCACCTCAAGTTGATCGAGATCAAGGCCGCCGAGCGCATCCTTCCTAAGCACCGCGTGCAGCTAGGTCTCTACGCTCTCATGTTTGAGCGGTGGCTGGCGGAAGAGGGTAACATCCCCGCGGTGCACAGGGGACTCTACCACATGGACACCACCACGGCGGGGGTGTGGCTCCTGGATGCGCAGTGGTATGAGCCAACGGACGTTTGCTCGCAAAGCCTCGACCTTTCCACCTTCTTGCGGACGGACCTGGTGCGCGTGCTCGAACGGCCGGAGGACGCTCGAAGCTGCGGTAGTTGTCGAGTGTGCATGAGAATGGTACGGGCGATGAAGGTCAAGCATGGAGGGGGAAAGCAGGAGCGGCTTTTTGGCTGTGGTGGCAACAAGGCGCGGCCGGAGGACGTGATATTCTCGGGCATGATGAGCAATCACGATATGGGCCTGGTACAGGAGTTGTGTGCTAAGGCATGGCCGGGAGAAGAAGGGATGTCTATGCCTCGGACGTTGCGCGGCCTGGTGGACAGACTACCGCGGCTTTGCAACCTTTATGTGGCTGGACCGTTTAATGACCCGTGCAGCACGCAGTGGAGTATCCAAGGAGTGGAGGTTGAGGGCGACGCAGGATGGTCATTTCAGATCATCGACGACGCAGCCATCCAAGCGGTCGTTCTGGCTGGTGCGGGGGCGCCGCGCACAGCCTTGGTGGTCTGTCATCCACATCATGGACGCATCATGGGCGTCATGGATTTTGAGGGCAAGTGGATGGTGCACAATGTCATTCAGCAGGATTTTTGGATCAAGGATATGCAGTGGCAGAAAGAGGCAATGAGGTGGCGGCACTGCCGTGTATGCGCTGTGGATGTGGAGGCGTGCCTTTACAGTCTAATTACCGAACCGCAGCTGGACAGTGAGGAGGGCGACGATGAGGTCCTTCTACCCTTGATGCATGCGGGCGGATTTGTGGCGCTGTCGGTTTGTGACGGAACGGACCCTATTCTGTGTCCCGTAGTGGATAAGGATGCGGACAAAGGCTCTCTCATTGTGTCTTTGTCAGCGCCCATCTTGGATACAGTGGTCGGGGTTGTCGAGCTGCGCGTATGTAGTGCCCTGCCTGTCCAGCTGAATTTGCGCTTACGGAGCATTGCTATCATACCCCTGAAGCGTCCCTTGAATCAGGGAGACTCAAAGCTTTACGTACAGGCGCCCCTACCAGGCCTGGAAGAAGGGCAGGCGGGAATGCTTGAGTTGACCTTGGGTGAGTCGGAGCAGCAGCGAGTCTCTGTGCCTTACATCTCATGGAACAGAGAGGAGTGTTGCTTTGTGCTCGGTACTCCCCTGGAGCTCCCGCAAGGCCTCCAAAAAGAGACAGGGGCGAGCGCTACTGTTGTAGCGGACGTCATGGACGATGATAGCTTGGGCTTTGGCAGCAGTGAGGACAAGGAGAATAGGTGTGGCGATTTGCTGGCCTTGCCCGTCGGTGCTATTGTCAAGGTACAGGAATGCGGTCCATGGGGACGTTGCATAGACAAGACAGTGATGGGCACCCTCCAACTTCGTCGTACGTCTAATGGCCTGCTCTACGCCTATGTTCTATTGAATAAAGCGGCATCCGGCGACATTGTACCCTTCTTGATGCACAAGGTAACGCTGCGCAATGCCTCCTGCGCGTTCGCCGCCGACATATTCACGCAGTTCTCCTCCGCGGCGCTTGAGGCGCCAGCAGCCTCTGCCTCTGCCGGCCACAACATCGACGCATATGCAGTCGCCAATCGTGCTGCCGGAGACGGCGTCAAGGTCCACGCCCACAATGACATGGCGTCTCTCTTTGAAGCAGCGCTGCTGCGGACCAAGCTTCGTTCCTTGCTTGACGGCGAAATGCGCCTATTGGACGAGACCGAGACGCGCTTTGCACACCTGCGGCCGGATGTGGAGATTTTGCTGACAGGCGTAGCCAATCGCTTCTTGGCCCTACCCAAGGAGAATCACTTTGTCTGCGTATCCATCAGCGTTCGTCTGCGTAGTAAGGGAGGAAAATTACATGTTCGACGGTTTTCATCCCTTGAAAATGAGGAATGGGAGAGCCTGGATGGGCACCACGCCGACTGCTTTTTTATTGTGGTCTTGTTCCACTTTCTCAAGATGGTCGAGGGGCTTAACAAGGCTGCGGGCCATGAGTGGGCGCGCCAGCTGTCCTTACAGGTATATACCTATGACGAGGGATTTGCCAACGCCATCCGAGGCATGTTGGCCAAGTTCTTTTGCTGCGAAGGTGGCCTAGCCGGACCACGGGGAGGCCGAGATATCGAGGGTGAGGATGTCTCATTATGGGATATGGCACAGTACCTATGCCTGGTGCTGGCCCCAACATCCATGGGCATTTTATCAAACGGTCTCCTCCAACCCGCGACCAGCAACAGCGGAACAGATGATGATGAGGCGCAGGAAAAGCTGGCAGTGGGCAGAAAGGGGGCAAAAAAAGGCGACATCGCCTTTTGCCGCACAATACCCATTGTCTGCCTTGTTGCGGTTGTTAGAAAGTCTCTAGCTTTTGCGTCCAATGGCGAGGAGCCATACAGCATGGAAGCAGTTCTTCATGCCTTGGAAATGCAGCATCAAATCGTCAAAGCCTCGGCAAACAATGAAGAGAGGAAACGTGGTTTCACAGGCCGCTTTACTACGGTGCGTCTGTTGGAGGACCGTATTCGGTGGGGCAAATGGGAATCTGCCCGTAAGGGCAAGGTGGCTACCATTCTGAGTTACGATCGCACCTGCATTGCGCCCCGGGAGCGAGTCGTCTGGCGCATTATAGGTGCCCTGCGCCGGACGCTGCACTTCTTGCAGGATGGGGTCACCCTCAACCATGCGCCCAGATTTCCTTCAGCTTGTCGTGTGCTGCACGATTCAACGCTAGCACGTCTCGTATTTATGGTGCAGAACGAGGTGGCTTTAAGGTTGAATGATGCTCAAATCGAGCGCAAGCGTCCATCTGTAGTGCGCCTCGCTCAAGAGCTAGGCGCTCAGCTTCGTCTGATCTGCTGTTTTACACCCTCAACCACGGATTATTCTAGCTTGACAGAAAAGGAGCGGCGGGAAATTTTGGAGGTTTACTTCAAACCGCAGCCAGTCAAGCTTCGGGCCTTGCTGCGGCATCTTTTCCCGGCATCCCCGGTCGATTTGACGGAGCGCGCCATCGTAGACTATATATTGACGCACTACAACGGCACTCACCGCGCCGCGCCAATTGAGACTTTTGCCTGGACGTGGAACAAGCGCACGACACGGTACGGCGACCTGACAGAGCGAAGGCGTAGACACTATATTTTTCAGGTGGTAGGTGGCAAGCATGCCTCAGCACTGTGGGGAAACGACTTTATCCTTACCGAGGCGTCTGCCAGCGGTCGCCAGGCCATGACCACATTCCGAGACGACGTAATGAGTTTTTCCAAGTACGTGGCCTCCTCCATCAGCCCCGCAGCCACCGTTCTTCCCTCTCGTCGGTACGCTTGGTGTACGCCCACCAAGGTGCCGGATGCCGTAGCCACCCTGCTGGAGAGTGTGGGGCAAAAAGTCGATGCATACATCTGTGTCAAGGAGATGCAGGACGGCCTGATCACGCAGAAAGCCACGTGGAAGGACAAGCTGGGCAAAGCTGGCGGCGTGCTACCACAAGAGGGCTGGAGCCTACTGCGGGACCGTGCATCCTTCCTTGAGCTAGATGGAGCGAAACTCCTCGGCAACCCAGCCTCTGCCGCTGCTATTTTGCAAGATTGGTTGGCTACGAGTCAGGCAAATTACACGATCTTTGAGCCCGTGTCAGGCTATACCTTGAGCACACAATGCCGGCATCTCCAGTCCTTGGCTCTCTCGGGCGAAGAAGGCATGCTCATCCAAATGATGCGAGATCCTATCCAGTACAACACCCGTTTCAGGCCCTCCCTGCTCTTGCCCTTGGTACTCAATGAAAGCCGCTGGCAGCGCCTCACTGAGCGGCAACGTGCGGCGGCGTGTAAGATCCGGGACATGGCATGTACCATCGTGCGTGGGCCGCCGGGGACGGGCAAGACCGAGTTCATCGCCTCCCTCATTCTTTCTATCCAGACCTCACAGGGTCAGCCACCCGTCGCTGTAGGGATAACGGCCAGCCAGCGCTCGGGCATTGCCACCCTCATCAATCGTGTGGCGCGGGAGAAGGAGCGATATCCAATAGACAAAGAGCGCTTTGTTCTCGTGGCCGTGGGCTCTTTACGGGAGGTGTGGGAGAATTGGAACTTGCACCCCGATGTCCACTGCTTCACTCGACCAGAGCTTAAGCAGCAGAGTTTCAAGATCTTAATGGGCAAGATTCGCGACACGAGCCGCGGCGGCAGGGTGTTGGTGCTGGCCGGCACGCCATCGCAGCTGCAGAATTTGCCCAAGATGCTGGATGAGAGGCTTTCTGCTAAGAAGCGGCAGGCAGGGCAGGTTCCCAGACTTTTTAACCTGGACCTGCTGGTGGTAGACGAGGCCTCACAAATGTCTGTGACGGCAGCGAGCTGTGCGGTCCAACTGCTGCAGTGCTCCGAGACCAAGAAGCATGGCCATGCCGTCTTCGTGGGTGATGAGCACCAGCTCCCACCTATCATGAAGGGCGTTTACACGGAGCGCTCCTTAGCGCACCAGTGTTTTTACACAGACTTTGCCTCGTGTCTGCGCAGCTGCGCCAATTGTGATCAGATTCCGGCTCATGCGCTGTGCATGGGTGCCAGCTCTTTCAACCGAGGACTAGTTCTCGAGCTCTTAGCACCCTGGGATGTGGCCGGCAAACAGCCGGGTCCACAGGCCAAGCTCCTGCGGGCTGGCAACGGACTGTATGTGAAATCACTTTTGTTGCACCAGGGCAAGGTCTTTGGGTCCTTTTTGGAGTTGGTGCAGGCTATTGGCGTGGTGGGTGGACGCTTCGCGGGGGAGGACCTGGCGACCATGGGAACAGCTGACGCTTCGCGCCACTTCTTCCAGGTTGACATGGACGTACTACCCATTGAGCGCTCCGTATTTGAGTGCCTGCATATGGCCAGTGAGCGGGCAGTGGAGGTGCGTGGCCGGACGGATGATCACAATATTTTAGTGCAGCTGGGCGATACCTTTCGCATGAATCACCTGCTTTCCCTGGCCTTTCAGCACGTCTACCAAGCAGAAAGGAGTGGCAGCACTCATGCCGCCGATTTGCAATTTGCCGCGGTTCCGCGTGACCGAAATGGCAACAAGGAGGGTGTACTTCAGGTTGACATGGGCCGAATTGGAGCCTTCTTGGTAGATGGGGTTGGCTTTGATGCCGTTGCCGACGCGTCGCTGCTTACAAAGCTCCAGACCATCCTGGCTCCTTCCAGCTGCCTCGTGACGGTAGAGCTGCAGGGCTTGCCAGACAGTATGCTCATTAACCCTCACCCTAAGGGCCCCGAGAGCCTCTTGGCCACGTTGGTCGTCCATGCGCTGATGCAAGGTTGGTCGCCCGTCGTGCCCGAAATTCAGTTTATGCGCCGGCACTGCTTCCTCAACACGCCCAAGAACAAGCAGCGCCGTGCCCTCCTAAAAGCCCTCCAAGACAAAATGGGGGCCGACGCGGGGACCTGGAACGTGGCCACGGTAGACAAGATGCAAGGTCAGGAGGCAGACTGTGTGCTGAGTCTGTATGCCTACTCCGACGCCACGATTGCCACCCAGCCAGGTTTCGTCTACTCGCGGAACCGCATCAATGTAGCCTTGAGTCGGGCTAAGTGCAAGGCCGTGCTGGTGCTGACAGACCAAATGCTCAAGCTTCGCCCGTCCATCTTGGCAGAGGATCCTGCGATTGAGGTTGGTTATACCATGTTCCGCCACATCCACCAGCTGTGTGCCGAGGGGCGGAGCGTCGGTGGTGTGAGGCAAGAGCAACAGCGGGCCGTGCGCGTCGTACTGAGCGAGAGGGAAATGGCAAGGGTGATGGAAAAGTACGGAGGGATTAATTAATAATAATAATCTGAGAATGTACATCCTTCCTCCCCTCCTCCTCCGTCTCCTCCCTCCTTCCCCCCCTCCCCCTCCCCCCTCTCCTCCGCCTCCGCCTCCTCCCTATGCACGATGCACGACTAAAAGTAGTCGTATTCTTAATGGAAAAATGCACGATGCACGACGAAAAGTAATCATAGCCTTAATGGAAAATGCCAACGACTATTATTCGTCATAGTTGTCCTCTGTGGAAATCATACATGACTACGACTATGGCTTATATCAACAGGACTAGTGACGATTGTCGTAATATCAGGCCAGTTTTGCAGAGTCATTTAATGTCCAATGTGTGGAGTGGTGCACAGTGAACTCAAGTGATTATCATCCACTTGTATACAGCCAGAACAGCAGCTATCGGAGGGGGTAGGAGAAGGAGGAGAAGGGAGAGGAGGAGTAGGCGGGAGGGGGGGGGGGGGGGGGGAGAGGGGGGGGGTAATTCGGGGGGGGGGGGGGGGAAAGGAAGAGGGGAAGAGGGGCGGGGAGGGAAAGGGGGGAGAAAAGGGT
>Ga0160420_100828_pt1 | contig 10008 bp, 12 predicted proteins | sample CelAP2metagpilot_FD_108197 | JGI IMG/M metagenome (GOLD analysis project Ga0160420, IMG submission 108197) | Phycosphere-associated microbial communities from algal ponds in Kailua-Kona, Hawaii, USA - Cellana AP2-5-5 metagenome pilot | ecosystem: Engineered > Artificial ecosystem > Aquaculture >... | reverse complement strand
GGGGGGGGGGGGGGGGGGGGGGGGGGGGGGGGGGGGGGGGGGGGGGGGGGGGGGGGGGGGGGGGAGGGGAGGAGGTGATGGAGCTATTGAGGAAGGCGAGGAAGAGGGAGACGGAAGCACAGAGGGCGATCGATGCAAAGAGAGCGGTAGTGTTTCAGATACAAAGATTGCTGCAGCAGGTCTCAGGTGGTGGTGCTGGTGGTGGAAGGGGAAGAGGAGAAGGAAGGCGGGGAGGGAGGCAGCACTCGATGAAGAGAGGGGGGGAAGGATGGTGGTATAGGGATATCATTGCTATCCATCGGGCGCGGGTTCCGATTGTCAAGTTTGTGGACCGAATGATACCGACGGGAGGAGGAGGAGGAGGAAATGGAGGAAATGGAGGAAATGGAGAAAATGGAGGAGGAGGAGGTGGTGGGGGTGGAGGAGGAGGAGGAAGAGGAGGGGAAGAGGAAGGGATACAGTGTGACATGTGCATCAACAATGTGACGGCCATATACAACACAGGTGAGTCCAATGAGACATTTTAAAGATTTGGTAGATTAATAAATTTATTCTCTTTTACTTCTACTTCCCTTCCTACTTACTGCTTTAATTGATACCCTCCTCCTCGTTCACTTCCTCTCGACATACCTACATACTTAATACTTTTAAACTGTAACACCGTGTACGGCCTTCCCTTCCTACGTTCCTCATCCTCCCTCCTTCCCTCCCTCCCACCATCCCCCTACACCAGGGCTCATTTTTACTTATCTCAAATGTGACGACCGCCTTCGTCCGCTAATCTTCCTTGTCAAGGCTTGGGCCCGAGCCCATAATTTAAACGAAGCAAGATTCGGCTCCCTGTCCTCCTACGCCTACTCCCTCCTCTGCATCAACTACATGCAGCTCCTCTCCCTCCTCCCCTCCCTCCAGGACCCCTCCCTCCTTCCCCCCCTCCCTCACCAGCGAGTGTACTGTCTAGGGCTGGACGTAACGTATTGCGGGGACGTCACGGCAGCCATGGCCTCCCTCCCTCCCTCCCCCTACGCCTCCCTCACTCTCGCGGAGTTGCTCCGAGGCTTTTTTTATTTCTTTGGGTTTGTATTTAATCCTACCCGTAGCGTGGTCTCTGTGCGGGTGGGAGGGCTGCTGGAAAAGGAGGAGGTGGAGGGGGAGGAGGGTGGAGGGGAAGGGAAGGGAAGGAAGAAAAGAGTGTTATGGAGGATGGCCATTGAGGATCCGTTCGAGTGTTATGGAAGTAAGAAAGTGCACGACTTGGGAGACGTTATGAAGGAAGCGATGCAGAAGAAAATGCTGGAGGGCTTTCGAGAGGCGTACAGGGTGATGAGTCAGGAGGATGGGGGGGAAGGAGGGAGGAGGGACAGGGGGTTGTTTAGGGAGAGGGGCAGGGGACAGGAGGTGAATGGTAAGGGAAGAGGAAGGGGGAGGAGGGGAGAAGGAGGAGGAGGAGGAGGCGGAAAGGCAAGAGGGGAGGGATAAGGAAACGGGTGAGGGAAATGAGGAAGGAAGGGAGGGTGTGAGGAAGGAAGGAAGGAGGAGAGGGTGTGAGGAAGGGAGGAAACATGATGAGGATTGAGGGACGGGTGGACTGAAGAGTTGGGGAGGAGAAGGAGGACGTAAAAGAACACTCCCTTTCTGCCCCTCTCTCTCCCCCTATCTCTTACTCTCATTCTGTCTCTCCCTCTCCCCCTTCTTCTGTGAGGATGCTTTTGCGTGGTTGGTTTTAAAGAGGAGGAGGTGGAGACATGACAGAGGGGTAGAATAGAAAGTCAAATGATCAAATGAATGAAGCACATAAAGCGACCTGGACCTTGGCTGGTTGGTGTATTATATTGCTAGCTTACAAGGAACTTGAATGAGGGAGTGAGGCTGGCATAAAATTTGCAAGCGCGGGCGGGATGGGTTACAAGGGCAGAACTTGTGGTCGTTTGTGCCTGGTGCATGTGTACATTTTTGCTTCGACTTTTTAAATTCCTGTTCAGAATATCTCCTGCGATTTTTTCCACATCTACTTTTCCTCCCTAGCCTTGGCTGCTTCATTAATTTTGACCTTTAAGCACCGAGGACAAAGGCACTGCGGCGTTGCAGCGGTCTGCTCGTCAGGTGAAGAGGAAGGCAAAGCAGGAAGGGAAAGGACCAAAGGCAAGGATGCGCACCAACAGGCGGAGCAGTCCAGGTTCATGCAGCCACAAAAAAAAGCGGCGCCGCATGTGGGGCAGCTGCTGTAGTTGCCGATGGACGTTGAAGACGAGGATAAAGGGGAAGCTGTACAGGACGGTGGTAGTCTTGTGGGTCTCGGTGCTGTCGGCCTGATGGTCTGCGCCCAAAAAGGGCGAAACAAAACGGGCAGTGGCCTCATGAAGAATGATAAGGAGAAGAGTGTCAACGCCTGTGGGTGTTGGTCTCGGCTTTAATTGACTTGTTACTTTTGTACAGTGACAATACGTCCCTGAGGCAGCACTAGAGTTCGCGAGTACGTGTCCTTCTCAAGAAGACTCCAGAGGAAGATTTCACGTGGGCCAGGCGCGCTAAAATCTCATGAAGAGTCTGACATCTTCCAAGTAAGAGAAGGTCTTTCATGAGGTTGTCTTTGTCAGTGTGTGTGTCGGTGTTTCCTGCCTTGTGCCTTACTCAACGTACCCACGCGATTTTTGCACGGGGTTGCCCAACAAGCAGAGAGGCACGTTACAAGCAGAGAGGCACGTCACAGGACCTCCCATACCCGCTGTCAATCGTTCATTAGATTTCCGTAGATACCATTTCACACTTTCAAGGAAGTGCATAGTCCTAGCTTAGCACATCTACGATCCTCCGCTCACTATTGCCAAAAACTACGTTCCACGTTCTTAATGCCCCTGCCAACCTGTCCTGCCGTCTGTATTTATGTCATTGACTTACCAGATCCCCCCTCCATCTTCCTTGACTCTTCTTGTGAAGGCAAGCGCGAAATTGTCTTGTCATTGAATTCAATTGCCTTACGAAAGACCCTTTTCGTTATTTCTTCTTCCTCCTCTTCTCTCGTTCCTCCTCCACCGCTCCTCCTTCTCTTCCTCCTCCTCTTTCACGGCCAGCGCCTGCAAACGAGTCATAACACTTTGCCACGCGACCTCATCCATCTCCTCCTCCTCCCCCCAATCCTTTCTCCCTCCCTCCCTCCCTCCATTCCCCCCTCCTCCGACCTTCCGCCCATCCAATACTCTCAGCTGAGGGACCAGTGAGCTGATCACCTTTCGATAGTATTCCCCCCCGCCCCCCTCCAGGGCCGTCTTAATTGGTGTATCCCGTAAGGTCAGTGAACATAATCGCGGACAAGACGCGAGAATGTGGAGGGGGGCGAGGGAGGGAGGGAGGACGAGGTAGGGATTATGGGCCAAGTCGAGGATGGAGAGACGATCGTGAAGGAGAAGGGGGGTGAGATCTCGCAGAAGATTGTGAGAGAGGTAGAGCTCATGAAGAAGGGGGAAAGCCGCCAGCCCATCAAGGGCAGTCAGGCTGCAGCTGGTCAAGTCTAGGATGAGAAGGTGGGTGAGACCGGTGCCAAGGTCACGAAGGGAGGGGAGTCCGCTGTGCGTGAAGGAGAGGGACTCTTAGGTTGGTCGAAAGATTAGGAAAGAGTGTAAATAAATAAGCGATCAGATGAATAAGAAAAGCATGCCATTCCCCCCCCCCCCTCCTACTGAGATGAAGGGGATTAAATCAGACAGCGGACTGACCAAGGGAGGGAAGGAGGTCTCCTAGCAGATCCAGGTCGACGATTGCGGAGGCATCTTTGATCTTGGTCAGGCTCAGGTGCGTCACATAGGCGAGCGCCACTATATCGTCACTATTTTTTGGATTGCCGTCTTCAACCGTCGTGGCTTCTGCGGTTGATGCAAGTGGTGATGGGGAGGGACAACTGCAGTGCTGTCGGAGCCAGGCAGCCGTTAAAGTGACAGAGGCCGTGGTACTTTCATCTCCACGCATGGCAGAGGTAGAGGGGAGGGATAGTGAGGCTGCGATTCTTTGGGCGGCTGCTTGCCGCCGTCGATCGTTCCAATACGGCCCTTCTACTTTCATGGTGCTTTGCTCGGGGTACTTATAAGGAGGACGATGACTCTGTGACAGACATGTGTCTTGAATCTCTCCGAGGACAACGACTGCGAATGGAATAAGAAGAGCGAAAAGGAGAGGGAAAAGGCAGTAGGGCCGCTCAATCATGAAAAACAATCAGGTTTCATCTAAAGGAGGTCGCCGGCTGCGAACGAAGAAGTCGTCAGGATTGGTGCAGGCGTCATTTCTGCGGCATTTCAAGCCTAGGTGGACGGCCTCCGTAGGCTGAAGGGGGTCACAATGATCTGTGTGGGGCAGTCGTGAGTAGGTCAACTGATTCAAGTGTGTCCTGGTGTGCTCGTTCGACTTCGAAAATGCGAATATTGTGCAAGCCATCGGAGCGTAAACTTCTGCAAGCGAAGAAACGGACATCCTTACTTTGCCTTCGCGAAGTTAAATCCATGTGGATGATTACGCGACTACGTCCTGCACTCACAACAAGCACAGACAGCCCCCTTCCCTTCTCGAAGACGTAAACGACGCTATAGATTATATCGACCACCCAAGAGCAACGAGCAAGGAATAATTCGCCCCTCGCACATATAAAGATCCATCACATTCAGCCTCCCCACTTACCCGCCCACTTACAGCCACCACGCTTCAGCGACATGCACCGAACCACTTCGCACTCGCAGGCACAGCATCCTCACAAGCCACATCAGCCGCAGGACCCTCACAAGCCACAGCTGCACGCGGAGCAGCAGGGCGAGCAACAGCAGTCGCCGGAGCATGTACACCCGCAGCAACACCCGCAGCAGCAGCACCAGCAGCAACGCACTCAGCATCATGAACAACAGATACATCCAGCCCCCCAACAACAAGAGCATGTCGCCCTCATCCTCCGTTACAACCTCACTAAGCTCCTATGTGATGTCTTGAACGCAGATCCGGCGTGCATCAGTCTTATGCATGTTTACAACTTACTTAAGCGGGCGAAGAACATCAAACGCCCCTTGACGAATGCCGTGTTGATCACGGCATGGGGGGACATAAATGACCTTCTTTATGCCTACGAGGTAAGGCTTATGGACGATGGAAAGGGGGACAGCAAAACAACGTGGAAATCGAGATTGGCAGGACGACACTTACTCATCCCCTCAAACCCCTCCCTTCTCCCCTCTCCCCGAAACCCACAAGGGCAAACTGCCCTTTGACATTTACGACCAGGCCCTGGGTGTGTACGGAAACGACGCGGCCAAGCTAATTTTAAACTGCGATGCCAACATTTTGAAAAACACAGCGCCGCACCCCTCGCAACGAATCCGCTCTGTGTCTCTCCTGGAAACCTTGCGGCCCCTCCGGGAGACTGTTGAACTGGCACGTGTTTCCCCTCCTTCCTACCCACTCGCAACATGTTGGCTTCCTATGAGTTTCACTGCCCACTTCACCCGTCCAGTCTGTCTTTTCCGTTACCGCTTTCTTCCCCATCACGTCCTTGTGATCTTCTCCTACATTCCTTCGCCAACTCATTTCACCGTTTCCCTCCCCCCCTCCCTTCCTTTCTCCCTCTCTCCCTCTCAGGAAACCGGTGACGAAGCGATGAGCCTGCGGAGATGCCTGAGCTGGGTTAGCGATCGCGACGCTAGGAGCCGAAATGGGGCGGGGAGAGGGAGTGGGGAGGAGTTCACGGACCAGCCGGACACTGATATGTTGTTGATGTGGGCCGAGGGGCAGGGACCGGGGCGCGGCACGATAGGTAACGGCGGCCGCAGTCGTTGACGGAAAAAAGCTTCAGGGGGGGGGAAGGAGGTTATCATCGGGGATGTGTCATCGGTGATGAGGGTCCGCCTCAGTGCTTCTCCTTATCTATTCAAATTTGAATTATTGAAATTCAAAATAATTGATGACTGACATGTGAGCGTGTCCCTATGTCCGAGGTGTTGGTGAAGCGGACGCGGCGAAGGGGAGGATGCTTTTTGACTACTTATGAAGCGGAGGGTGCTTCTTGATTTCCCTTCCGCCCTCCTTGCCTTCCTCCTTTCCTCCCTCCCTCCGTCTTGTAGATGTAATGTGTAGAGGAGCCAAGGAGAAATGAGGTCCAGAAACGAAGTAAACAAATACAGAAATGAACGAAAGAGTTGAAGAAAAAAGAAAGGAGAAAATTATTTTAAAAGAAGGAAGGAAACAAAAAGACGAAGAACGAAATGGTGGATATAAGAGGAAACAAAAAAATACATCAAGAGAGAGGAAAAGTAAACGGGCGTTGTGTTTAAGGGTCAGGGAGCGCGTTTGAAGAACACACAAGTCAATGCATGACGCTAAATCAAATAAATGCATGACAAAAACTCAAATTCACGCACGGCTGCAACGTCAGAGATGCTTTGGCTGTGGTCAGCCACCACCCAAATTAATGTTCACTAACCAACAGGCTTTTGTTTATTTGATTCTCCACTATCCCCCCCCCCTTCCCACCCTTCCACCTCCTCGCCCACGCTCGCCCTGTGCATCTCTCTCGTACGTTCTTCGTGAATTTCTATTCCTTACTCACTCCACCTCCACTTCCCATCCCTCCTTCCTTCCCTCCCTCCTTCTCTCCTTCCTTCCCTCCCTCCTTCCCTCCCTTGGTCCCTGCTTCCCTCCCTCCCTGCTCCTCCACTACCTCCTTCCATTCCTCCTTCCATCCTCCCATGGCACAATCCCCATTTCCCTTCACACTCGCATTCCCTCCTCAATAACGACCGCGCGTTATGAAGTAGTAAGCAGCCCCAACCACCGCCCCTCCCAAATGCCCTGTGTACATAACGGTGTTTAACGGCCAGCAACGGTTTGATCGATCACGGCCCTCGCTATTTTTGAAAAAAAAATACTTCATGCACCCTCCCTACAGAACAACCAAGGCAACGCTGCCCAGCGGCAGCCCTCCCTCCCTCCCTCCCTCCCTCCCTCCCTCCGTACCTGCATTGGCCTCCCCAGACCCCCCTTGATAGAGTCCCGAAAGATCCTTGGCAAGGAAGAGGACACCGAGCAACGCGGCAGGCACGGGCTGGAGGATAGGGTCGAGGAAAGGGGGGAGGGAGGGAAGGATGGGGGTGGGAAAAGGCTTGGTACAGTATGATGGAAGAGGACACTTCGCGGGAAGGGAAAATGGATTGGGAGGAAGGAGGGAAGGAAGGAAGGAAGGGAGGAAGGAAGGGAGGGAGGGAGGGCTAGCACACGTACCAGCACCAAGTAGAGGTACACCATGCGCGTGGGGAACATAAAGATAGACCAAGCAACGAGAGCGTTCACAGCACCCGAGGCTCCTAGGGCGACTGTATGCTTGGAGACGCGGTAGGAGGCCGGGATATGGAGTCTGAGGCACGTTGGGAGGGAGGGAAGGAGGGAGGACGAGGGGGACGGGGGAGGTTGGTTGGTTGGTTGAAGGAAAGGACATAGAGAGGGAAGGAGGGAGGGAGGGAGGGAGGGAGGGAGGGAGGGAGGGTGCGTACTTGGGTGCCACGAACGGCCAAAGGACGCAGCCTAAGGATGATGCGAGACCGCCGGCGAAATAGAGGTTCACGAAACGCCGAGCTCCCAGTAAAACGGCGGCTGACAAGAGAGGGAGGGAGGTGGGGAGGAACGGTAAAGGAGGGAAGGAGGATAAGTGAAAATGGAAGCAACAACGTAAAACAAAGAAAACAGTCCTCCCTTCGACCTTCCCCTTCTTCTTCCCTTCCCTCGTCTTACCCTCTGCGCCAAAGAAATACAGCGTGACACAATTCACCAATAAATGCGTGAAGCTCTGGTGACTAAACATGGCCGTGAACAACGTATGGAACCGTCCCTGCTCTAAACCCCCCACCGCCGAGACTGTGAAGTGCTCGACCATGAACCGGGTCAGCCGCCGGGATTGAGAGGCATAGGTCCACGCTCCAAACACCAAAATATTGGCGCCTATCAGGCCGTAGACGATGGCATTCCCCTCCGGTAGCCGGAACGGCGGCCGTCCCCCTCCGCGGTGGTAAGACGTGTACGTACGGCGTGCGGAATTCCCAAAGTGACGACGCCAACGGGCAAGTTCCCGCGTGGCCCGTCCGAGGAATGAGGGGGTAGAAACGGAAACAGCGGCGGCCAAGGAGGAGGAGGGAAGGAGAGGGAAGGAGGGAGGGAGATCGGGGAGGGGGCTGCTGGTGCTGCCGGAGGAAGAAGAAGTGAGGCGGCGTTTCAGGCCTGTCCACGCGCAGGTTGGGTTGTGGGCAAGGGTGGGGACGCGTTGTAGGACGAAGGATGGCCGGGGGCCGGTTTGGAGGAGCAAGGAGGCCTTCGACGCGAACATGGTGGGTTTGATCTCAAACTCGAGGGAGCGTGTGGGGAATGAAGAGATCGACACCGCCCGCTTGAGGTCAGTCCTACCTATCCTGCGAGGAGCAAAATTGGAAGGACAAGTGAAGTGAGAGCGTCTGAAAAGAGGCTGAACATGCACCTTAATTGCTTCGTGCTCTGCTGCCGTGTCGCTGCTTTTTGGGTGTTGAGCCTCGCTGAGACTGCTCGAGACAGGTCAAGTCAGGCACCGCGTGACTGGGACCAATTCCATCATCCTCAGTTATTTCTACATGTCCTGGGCGGGTTCGTTTTGCGTTCTCCTCCTTTGCACCTTGTTCCTTGTACTACTTTGTCCCATGCCACCCTGTCGCATTTCGCACCCACACGGCGTGCTGATTGTTGGGTGCAGGCGCAGAGCACGAGTGATGGGCTTGCCGTCCTCATTATGGTAAGGCATCACAGCTCCCTCGCTAAGGCAAGATTCTCCGGGCGCTGATTTTTTGTCATAGGGCCGTGCGGTGTGGACGGGCAACCAGGAGATTTAGACTTCGTGGGGAGCTAGACGGACGAGACGCGAGAGACGCAGCCCGAGTCCTGTGAGGTGCAAGAGGCCTGGTACGCGTTGCATGAAGCATCGATTACCACACAATCATCACACGACCAGGCCAACGCCTCCGAGAGTAGTTCTTGTTGAGGCCGCGGCGTGTGCTTCTCATGTTCAAAACCTCACACCGCAGCCCATGAACACACGCAAGCGAAGCCAGCAGAAGACGCATGGATGCCCCTGATGCTTAAGCTGGAGTGGGAAGGTGTGGACTGTCGCTCGGCGAATTAGAAAGCGACAGCATCGTCTTGCATCTCCGTCCTTCCTGTCCTTATTCCGCACGCAAAGTTAAACACCATAATATCACTCATCATCCTTCACACACATACGCGCACTCTAAACGCCTCATATAGATACATTTAGCAAGATGGCTGACGTGGTAGCCACGCCTCAGGTTGAGAAGTGTCCGGCCTCGGCCCCCTTCTTTGGCTTCATGGGAGTGACGGCCGCCATCGTCTTTGCCAGTACGTGAGATGGAGGGACAAAGGGGACGGGAGAAACAGGGGGGGGTAAGGCGAGGAGTGGTCATATGGAGAGAGTTTATGGGAATGAAGAGGGAGGAGGTGGCAGGAAGACCGTGGAATCGTTTTTATGGACCTATTCCTCCCCGCTTCAACTGCCCGAGACATGTTGCATGAACGAAAGTGGAGTCATTCCTCAGATGACATTCACGCAAATTAAACATACGTATCGCCCCTAGTCCCTCCACTTACTCCCCCCTCTCCCTCCCCTCCCCTCCCTGCTAACGAACAGACCTCGGGTCCGCCTATGGCACGGCCAAGTCAGGTGTGGGCATCAGCTCTATGGGTGTGATGAACCCGGGCCTGGTGATGCGCAATGTCATCCCTGTCGTCATGGCGGGTATCCTTGGTATTTACGGTTTGATCGTCGCCGTCATTATTACCGGAAACAGTAAGGCCTCCCTACCTCCCTCCCTCCCTGCCCTCCCTCCCTCCCTCCCTTCCTTCCTTTTTGCTACCGCGTCACGCTCTTTTCCTCACTTGCTTGCCATCTAACCCTCCCCCCGACCATTCCTCCCTCCCTCCCTCCCTTTATCCCAAGTCGCGGCGCCT
>Ga0160420_100827_pt1 | contig 10037 bp, 13 predicted proteins | sample CelAP2metagpilot_FD_108197 | JGI IMG/M metagenome (GOLD analysis project Ga0160420, IMG submission 108197) | Phycosphere-associated microbial communities from algal ponds in Kailua-Kona, Hawaii, USA - Cellana AP2-5-5 metagenome pilot | ecosystem: Engineered > Artificial ecosystem > Aquaculture >... | reverse complement strand
GCGGCCGCACCCCCGCCTGCCTCGTTGCAATCGCTACCCACCCCTCCCCCCCTCCCTCCCTCCCCCGCCTGCAGTCGGAAGAAGAGTTTGTGACGCTGATGAAGAATCTTAACCTTCCCTATCCCAAGAAGATCGACGAGGCCTTACCTCGGAATCTGGTCTGCGGGTGCTGAGCAGCCGCCTGGCCGTTCCTCCCTCCCTCCCTCCCTCCCTCCCTCCCTCCTTCCCTCCCTCCCATTCTCCTCCCATAGGGAGGGAGGGGTTTGGAGTCTGGAAAGGAAGAGAGGGAGCGAGGCAAGAGGGGAGGGAGAGGAGGGGGGTGGGGTGGGGGAATCAGCCCGGGTTTCTCACTGAATCACTGAGCAGGGGGCGGGGGGAGGGGGGGTGTGAGGGTATGAAGGGAAGGGTGTGAGGGTATGAATATGAAGGGAAGGGTGTGAGGGTATGAAGGAAAGGGTGTGAGTATGGAAGGGGGGGGAGGTTAAGCCGCCCATGTTAGCGGGGGTGGAAATGCGAGATGTGAATGAGTGTTTTTGGAGTAGAGACTAAGAGGGATTTGCCTGTGTGGCCTGCGCGAGGTGCCTCAAGTTGGTTTCTGTATTACATAGTTTGATTCGATTCGGTCTCATGTAATTTGATTTGATTTGATTTGATCGAATCTAATTTGATTTGATTTGACCGCCTGGCAAAATGCCACGGATCGGGCGGGACGCGTATATGAAGGACATGTGAGTAGGGAGAGAGGGGAGCGAGAGGGGAAGAGTGGGGGAAAGACGTTAATGAGAGAGAGAGAGGGAGAGAGAGAGAGAGAGAGAGAGAGAGAGAGAGAGAGAGAGAGAGAGAGAGAGAGAAGGGGGGGGGGGGGACAGGACAGAAAGAGGGGCACGGGACCCCGAAAAAGACAAGGCGAAAGAAGAACATCCAAACCGGTAATTGAAAGGGTGGGTGACACACACACATACAAACACATACACACGTACGGATACGCGCAATACTCGTCCATACTTTTTTCCTTCTCTTCTCTCTGTCTCTATCTGTCGCCCTTTCTCTCTCTCACACACACTAACACACACACTAACACACACACACACACACACACTGACACACATGTGTGTACGTGTGTAGATTCCTTCGTCTTATCGTCCTCTCCCGCTTCCTTGTCTCTCTCTCACTTGGGCTTCGTCGCCAGAATTGTCCGATGCCGGGGGTCGGTGGCCACGGTCTTAACCCTCTCAAAGCCTCCCTTCTCCAACATCCTCTCCATGTCCAATGTGAAGTACTCGTCCGAGAAGGGTTCCGTGCTCTTCATCAGCAAGGCAATGGGCTTGGGCAGGCCCTGGATGACGGGCGACCGGGGATCGTTGTCGGTGATGGCAAGTGTACCGCCTGAGGGAGGAAGGAAGGGAGGGAGGGTGGGAGGGAGGGACGGAGGGAGGGAGGGCGGGATGGGTCATACCAAACGCGGTCTTGCCAGAGGGAGGGAAAGAAAGTGGGGGAGGAGGGGAACGGTGTTGCTGCAGAAAGGGAAAGGGGGGGCGAGTCAAGCCGTCCAGTCAGTGAAAGGACGAGGGGAAAGGCGGGAGGGACACCGTCTTGCCGGAAAGGGGAAGAAGAGGAGAGAAGAGGAGAGGAGAGGAGAGGAGAGGAGTGGTGATGGGGAGGGAAGGAGAGACGCCTACCTGGCCTGAGCACACGGAACATCTCCTGGGCAATGGCCTGCGTGGCGGCGGAGGGCAGCTCGTGAACGACAAACGTAAGGGCGGCCACGTCGAAAGAGGCGGTGGGGAGGCCCGTGTCCTCTGCCTGGGAGAGGGAAGAGGAGGGAGGGAGGGAGGGCGGGAGGGGGAGAGCGGATTATCAGTCCACAAAAACTGTCTCTGAATCCATGTCACTGCTGCCCTCCTGCCCTCCTGCCCTCCTGCCCTCCTGCCCTCCTGCCCTCCTGCCCTCCTGCCCTCCTGCCCTCCTTCCTTACTTCCATCCTTCCTTCCCTCATTCCTTCCTTCCCTCCTCCACTTCTGCCCTCCTTCCCTCCTTTCCTCCCTCTTCTTCACCTTGGCGTGCATATACTCGATCCCCATCGGCGTCTCCTCCTCCCGGAGCTGCGCCACGGCCAGAAAGAAGGGGGAGAGGTCCAAGCCCGTCAAATGTTGTGAGGGGAAGAGCCGCCGGAGATAGCGGGTGGAGATGCCCGCAGAGCAGCCCACGTCCAGGATCTAAGGGAGGGAGGAAGGGAGGGAGGGAGGGAGGAATGAGAGCTAGTCAGACATGGCGACGTTGCACGTGACAATAAAGCGACCCTTTCCCCTCCCTCCCTCCATTCCTCCCTCCCTCCCACACCTTGAGGTCCGCGCTGGTTGGATCCGTGCCGCCTTCTATTATTTGACGCCTAATCTCCTTCTGGTAGGAATCTCGCAGGCGGTCCTGGGCCTCCACGGGCTGGATGTCCACGTCCTTTGGCCAGACCTAGGAAGGGAGGGACGGAGGGACGGAGGGACGGAGGGACGGAGGGAGGGGAGGGGATGGAACGCGTAGTCAAAGAGTGACTTTGTGAGAGTAGGAGAGGAGACGTCAAGTCAGACTCACGAAGCAGCAGCACCTACCCTAGACCCTGCATGCCTCATTCCCTCCCTCCCTCCCTCCCTCCCTCCCTCCCTCTCTACCCGCAAGCACATGGCGCTGGTGGCACTCTCCACCTCGGCGGCCGCGAGCCAGTTGAGGTTCCCGTCTTGATAGGCGTGGAACGGCTGGGTGTAATAGCTGGGGTAGTCCATCACTAGGGAGGGAGGGACGGAGGGAGGGAGGGTAACTGCATGGTTTGGAGGCAATGGATAGACACTATCACAAGCGCCCTTACAGCACAGCGAATAAGAACATATATATATGACTCATGGACGATGAAATTAGAAGACCAATCAAACTTACTCGCGTGGCTTTCCCCAAAGTACCGGGAGAAGGTGTTGGGCAGACGGCGATCGTTCAAGAGAGCTTGCGCGTCATCCCGCCAGGCCACGCCTTTTTTCTCGGCATTATCGATCAGAACCTGGTGAAGGGAGGAGCGAAGGGAATACAAAAAAGGACGGGTCCGGGTCGTCAGTGTCGTGTCCTTTTCAAGGGCCCGGCCGTCACGTTCCATGAAACAGCCATGCCCTAGCCCTGCTCTCTTTCGTACTTCCTCCCTTTCCCTTGTCCAATCTTCCTTACCTTGCGTGCCCCAATCTTCATGAAGCCGTACAAGAATTTGTTGTTTATAAGGGCTGACACCAAACTAGACACCACGCCTTCGCCCGCCCAATCCGGCCTGTGCGATGGTCGCGCGCGGGGGAGGAGAGACTGACTGAGTACTATGACCAACGACACTTTCTATCACATGTACCACTCTACCCTTCCCCGCCCTCCCCTCTTGCGTTCGAGCACGTAATCGTACCTTTCTTGCACCTGGTTGCGTTGTGCTGTGTAGTCCATGTCGTCATAAAAGGAAGAAGCCAGTCGGGTTGAGGTAGACGGGGCAAAGGCGTAGGAATAAGTGGGAAAGAGGAAGGCGTCCGTGGTCCTGCTGCATAGCGCCACGGCCATCACCACCACAACCACAAGCGCAGAACGCACGTGTGTCGCCATGGCGTTACCCCTGCAGTGTTTGGTGTGCATGGCGATGAGTGGCTTCGCGTGCAGCAAGGTTTGCGACCGAGATCAAGCAGGAACGATGCGGGGCAAGCGTTGAGGGAAAGATCAAGCAAAGTCACGGTTTGTAAACCCCAGCGTACCCGTGCAAGCTTGCAGTCGCAACATAGATACTCTACAGCTCCTTGTCTATGGCAGAGGAGGACAAGACGAGGATAGGACGCCAGTCCAAACGACACATGGACAAGACCAACAAGACGCAAATAACCTCCCCACCGTGTCGCTCCACACCCACAGAGCACTTCGCACTTAGTTCTTTTTTCTCGTAGCTATCCTAGAATCCTAGAACTATCGCATGCAACCTTCACCATGTCGCAGGATGACATACGAGGGGAAGCCTTCCAACTATAAAATATTGCCGTTGGTGAGCGGATTTGACATTGCTGGGAGACCTTTGAATAGCCTATATGCGGGGCTACCCACTTAGCCCGCCTAAAATCGGGACTACAGCTCCACATTGAAACCTCGAACGCAGTTAAAAGTTATTTATGTTCAATTATCTTTCCTCGGGCCTTTCGACAGAAATTGACCCTCCCTTTTGAGCGGTAAGGGACAGCTTACCCACAACTCCCACAACTCATGCTCTCACCGTCCGAGGACTTTGCCGGTTAAAAAGCTGTCAAAGCCGCTTCACAACTCGGACCCACTAAGGGGAAGCGCACGCAACATTTTATTGTTGGAAGACTTCCCCTTGTACATAATCCTGTAACGTGGCGGACTTCAGCTTGGGTAAGTAGCATTTGTTTGCAGGTAAAGGTTGCATGCGATAGTTTAGGATTGTAGGATAGCTGCAACTACAACAGAAAAGAAATGTTGAGGTATGTCAACACCATCTCAATGTTAAAGCGGGTAAAGCATTGGAAAGTAGCACTCATCTGTGATCAGTTCCTTATTTCCAGAGTTCTCGCGGTATGTACACAGGCAAACAAGCTGCCGATAAGGTGAAGAACGGACAAATACCGTCCCTCTCTCGCCCCCTAAAAAAAGAGAACAATTAACTACGCAGAAGCTTTCGTATTTCACGGTTCCCTTTTTTTTTCATTTCGATGGTTCCTCTCTCTCTCTCTCTCACCTCAACCAACCAACAAGTTAACCCCCTGTCGACGTGCCTCTCAGCCCCAATCCCTGGACGCTCCATCTTTTCTCCTATTGTCTTTCTCGTTCTCTATCACACACACGTACCGACACAGCTCTACCAACGTTCAATCCATCCAAAGGACCTGCATAGTGAGCCACGTTTCCCTCTTCTGGGTTCTCTCGTTTTTTTTAATATTTTGTCTTTTTTCATTTCCCCGTCTAGAAGCACACAGGTCAGCCACATCACATCCACAGTCTCACGTGTCTCTCACACACACAGAGCATGCGTAGTCAGTGCGACCTTTCTATTAGAAAGAACCATTTTTCTTTGAGGTCTTCATTTCCGTTTTTCTGAATTGTTTTCAGGCGCCCGGGCATGTAGTGTCGAGCTCCCAATTTCTCCTTCACTCCTTCTCACTCACATGTAGCCGTAACCACAGTCACTCGGCCGTGGCCGACCTCTACTTTACCAACCCATTTTCTTTTCAGGTTTTTATAAGGTCGTCTCAGTTCCTCACATGGTGGGAACCACTCAACTGATCACAGTACCTCTGCCCGCAGCTGCCCACTCGCCTTCCACCTCTAGGACCTCATCTGCTTCACCCACGATTGATAATTTACTTGCATTAACTCACACTTAATCGATCGCCGTCCAATTCTCTAATTCAAAATCACCTGTCCGTAACGAGGCCGGGACACCGCACACAAATAACCAAAAAAAAGGGAAAGGACGACCCTCTCGTCAGCGTTCCCTGCTCTCCCTGCCTCTCTCCTTAGTTCCCTCCACTTAGGGCGGCGGCGACGGCGGTTCCGTTGCCCGCATGGAACATGGCCTTGACAGTGTCCAAGTCCTTGATGCCATCGGGCATCACGTACATGCCCGGGCCGAGCATCAAGGGCTTGGACGCATCCGGAGACGCATCGTCCGCGCCACGGAGGTTACGCCTGCCTCCAGGTAGCTGAGACCAGGCGGAAGCAGCCATGCCTATTCGTTCGTGTTCCAGGATAGAAGAGGGAAAAGGTGAGCGACGAGGGAGTCAACGTTCACACGACGGTCGACATCTATCATCATCCCTCAACCCCCTTCCCTCTCCTTATCTTTAGCGGGTGACTTACCGCAGTCCACGAAGTCCCACTGTGTCTGCCATCGGCCATCGCCGCCCAGGCCCAGGTCGATATCGCCGAAGCTGCACTCCGGGCAGAGATTGTCGACGGTCGCGAAGATGGGCCCGATCACAGGGGTGCCACCCAAGCCGTCACCCTGGCCAGTCAGCTATGGAAGGGGGGGTAGAATGGAGTGACGAGAGAGACAGGCATGGAAGGGAAATAATTAGTTAGGGTTAAGGGCGTGATGGAGACATGGAGGGAAAGTTCCTCGACGAGAGACATGAGATGAAAGCCCAAGAAACGCCGCGGCAGTTTCTATGCCCTCACCGCCACAGAAACGTACCTTGATACACTTGCCGCAGGAGCCTTCATACTGAGCCTGGTTCATGGCCACAGTTACACCCACGCCATTAAACCCTCGCGGAAGCATACAGGCACCGCCCTGACCGGCGCCGCCCGCGCCGTAGAATGTCGACTATGGGAAAAAGGAAACGGTGAGGAAGGGTGGGAGGGTAAGGAAGGGTGGCGATGTGTAGGATGTGGAAGGTATGCGAGATTAAGAGAGAGGTGTGTGTGGATGTGAGTTTGTGGATGTCTGGGTGTGTGTGGTGTGGGATTGTAGCTAGGTACGTCGGGTTCGCTGTGGTATGGCCTCGCTATGGTATGTAGCCGACAAGTGGGGATGGCTGTCAAAGAGCGTCGGGAGGGGAAGGGGTGAACCCGTGAGTGGTTATGCGTGTGCGAGAAGAGGTGGGCTGGGAATGGAATGGGGGAAGAGGGACAGGGAAGATATGTGAAACACGTGGTTGTAAGTGGGTACGGGTGGACGGGCGGTGGTGGCCGCCAGGGCGGAGATGGGATATGTACACTTTCGCACACTCTCGCGGGCAGCTTGTTGCGGGTGAGGTGTGAGTGGGGAGAATAGGTGAAAAGGGAGACAAAGGAGAGGTGGGTCCAGGTGTGGCTCTGATTCAGCATACGTGTAGCTGTAGATCTTTCCCCTCCCGTCCCGCCCGTAGTGCCACCACTACTTGTCGTGCTTACCTGCCCACTGAAAGCAGAAGCGGAGGAGGCAAAAGCCAAGAGGAAAGCGATAGACTTCATCATTGTTGTTGAGAGGGTGGTGGTTGGTGGTGGTGGCTGTGTGTGCACGGGTAAATAGTGCAGAAAGTGAGCCAGGAACGAAAGCACGTCTGTAGTGTCTACTAAGGGACACCCAGACATTTACCAATCCTAGTAAAAGTGCTACGTCCACTAGCGAGGGTGTGTCGCGGCGCTGTTCGGTAGTAAGCTTGGCCATGTAACCACCATAGGATGACCACAAGCAAGAATGTACGAAGAGAAAGACCATCGCAAGACAAACAAACAAAGCTCGCACTCTAATCAACATAGATTTTAATTTTTGTGCCACTTCGATTCGTTGAGGGGTGCATCCCGCCGCTTGCGTTTTTGGTCTTGGCCGTGAGGGGGATAAGACCGTTGTTCCTCGTCACCGTCCCGCGGCGACTCGGGAACAAAAGCAACCGACGATAACAAAAGCCATCATAGCACCATGCAGGCACACCAGAGATGCGAATCGCGACAGGCATTGTTGTGATTGTCCAAGTGAGAGAGTGAGAGTAGGAACTCACGTAGGACAGTGGGACGCAACGAGCCGATCTGCTTGCGGCGGGAGGTGCCATGTTATTTTATTTTCATTTCGCCACGCACGTCGGCGCTTTTGGAGAGCTGGTACCCAAAATACCACAACCCGATTATGTGACACGCAGGGGAAAAACCAATTCGATACATATGCCAATGTATGGGTACTACAGCGCGTGGTTGGCGCACAGGCGGGATCTTCTCCTTTCAGGGGATGACACCCTCAGTCCCACCACAGGAGGGGGCGCACGAGTCAGTCCCGCGAAAGAAGATTCATAGGACCCCACCCGCACCCGTAGTTATGTCGTAGGACCGATGCCTTCTATTCCGCTTGCCATTTCCCTCATCCTTTTTTTCGCTCTCGACCTCGTAGTCCATGGATTTGGTGCATTTTGGAGATCATACTTGTCTGAAATTGTGCCTTTCGTCATGGGAGGCTGGCAGGTGGCCACATCCATCTGCAGCGAATGGGGTGGACAAGATCTAAATCGTGCTATAGATATGCTTCTCCTTTTTTTTGCTCTTGCGTTCTCGTTTTATTGATTTTCCGAAATCGTCATGGAGCATGTGCGGGATGCGCGCACACAAGGCTAGCTTTAACGAATGGCGTGCTTTGTGTGCGCGCTTACCTTTGTCTCCTAGAAGCCCAGTCTGTCGCCTCCCCGCCTGGTGCGATGGCAACAAATGCTGCACCGCCCCCTTGATCGGACAGCGTGCATCTCATAGGGCGAGCAAATGTAATGGCGGAAATGAGCCCATAAAGGAAAGCTGCAGATCAGGGGAGGGAAGGCAAACCTTGAAAAGAAATTAAAAAAAAATAACCAAATAAACATTTAATCGATTGGAACAACTCCCACAACTGCTTTACATGAACTACCTATCCCAACCACCTTTTCCTGCCTCTTTCCTCGCGACTGCCGTGACCGCCACACCCTCCTCTTCCTCATCCTCTCCCTTCACTTCCTCCACTTCCTCCCCCTTCACCATCCCAACTTCAATCGTGCAAAACCCAGAAGGCCGCAATGTCAGGTGTGCCCCTTGTTCTTCTCCCTCCTCCTCCCACCGCAACACACACCCTTTCCTCCCCTTGGCCTGCGAACTCTCTTGTGCATACAACCCAGTCAACGTCCGTGCCTCAACCATCTCCACCCTCCACCCCTCCCTCTCCCACCGCCTCAATAGCTTTCCGAGGTCCAGGACCACTTCCTCCTCCTTCTCCTCCCTTTCCCAGCCAAGATGCTCGAGCTGCAGTGTCAAGACTCTCTCCTTCCCCCCTCCGTCCCCCTTCCCCCTCTCACTCCCTCCTCTCACTGCCACGAAAGCAGTTTCACTCAACCCCAGCAGATGCACCGACGCCGGCAGCCCTCCCTCCCTCCCTCTCCCTCTACTTCGTCCCCCTTCCAAAAACGAAAAGGAGGAAAGGGAAGAGATGGACAAAGAAGAGGGAAAAGAGGAGGAGGAAGAGGAGAAGGGGGAGGGACGTCTCATTTCATCACTGGTGTCGGCACCCACCGAGGGCCAGGAGGGTGAGGGCGCTAGCACTAGGAGAGGGGCTTGCAGGGCCGCAGTGGCACGACGCAGCGTCTGCTCATGGTTGCTGTTGATGCTACTGCTGCTAATACTCTGACTACTAGTACTGCTGCTGCTGCTGCTGCTGAGGAAGGAGAGGAAGAAGGGGGAAAGGGAGACGGTGCTTCGGTCGTCCCCTCGGAGATTGTAAACCGAGTCGTACTGTGAGGGAAGGATTGAGGGAGCAAGGAATGAACAAGATGAGATGCTGATCAACAACGGACCTCTACAACTCGGACTCCATCCTTCCCTCCTCCCTTCCTCTCTTCCTTCCTGCTTCACCCACCGATGCCCGCCGATGCAGCATGACCTCAAGCTGCCCCTCCTCTAGCGACGCCACGCCATGAGGAGCGTGTGAGAGGATGTGGAAATCGTCTCCAAGGGAGGCCCGGCCCACCAGCGGGTAGTACTGCGCGCCGATCGAGGGAGGGGGGGAGGAAGGGGGGTAGGAGAGGGTGCTCCGCCGCTGTGGGAGGAGCCCGCCATCGAAGGTGGTGAGGAAGGGCGGCGAGGAGGAAGGGGGGAAGGTAAAGCGCATGATGACGTCTTGCAAAGGCCCTGGTGCGGAGAGAGAGAGGATGGTGAAGGGCATGCGGGCCTCCTCCTCCTCATTGTCTTCCGTATGGTAAAGCTGTGCTGTCCACCGCAGGTGCCGCCCGCCCTCTCTCTCGCCTTCCCCCCCGCCCTCCCTCCCTCCCTGGTCGATCTCTCCCCAGATTTGAGAGAGCACGGGGCCTGTGAATCCCACGAGGCGGCAGGAGGAGGAGGAGGAGGAGGAGGGGCGGATGTAGGGTTTGGCTGTTCCGTTAGGCCTGTCAAGGGAGGGAGGGAGGGAGGGAGGGAGGACAGACGGAGGGAGTTGGAAGAAAGGATGAAGACATTCCTTCCTTCCATCGCCTAATGCCTGCCTCCCCCGCTCCCCCGCTCCCCCGCTCCCTCCCTCCCTCCCTCCCTCCCTCCCT
>Ga0160420_100826_pt1 | contig 10055 bp, 14 predicted proteins | sample CelAP2metagpilot_FD_108197 | JGI IMG/M metagenome (GOLD analysis project Ga0160420, IMG submission 108197) | Phycosphere-associated microbial communities from algal ponds in Kailua-Kona, Hawaii, USA - Cellana AP2-5-5 metagenome pilot | ecosystem: Engineered > Artificial ecosystem > Aquaculture >... | reverse complement strand
TCCTCCTCCTCCTCCTCCTCCTCCTCCTCCTCCCCCTCTTCCGCCTCCTCCCCCTCCGCCTCCTTCTCCTCCTCCTCCGCCTCCTCCTCCTCCGCCGCCGCCGCCGCCGCCGCCGCCGAGGCCTCATTCATCACCCTTCCCTCTCCTTCCTTCTCCTCCCTCCCGCCTGCATCAGACGCTGCTGCTCCCGATGCTCGCACTCTCCCTCCCTCCCCCTCTCTATCTCCTCCTTCCTCCTCTTCTCCTTCTTCAACATCGAAGAGGGGAAGAGCAGGGAAGGGAGGGCAGGAGGACGAGATGAAGGAAGAGGAGGAGGAGGAGGTGGAGGGAGGATGGCTCAAAGTTCTTCCGGAGTTGGTGGATAAGAGGGGCTCCCAGCGACCGAAGGAAGAGGGAGAGGGGAAGGAAGGGAGGGAGGGAGGGGCGGAGGGGATGGCGGCACTGGAGCCCGCTACGAAGGCCGAGAGGATTAACGGCAAGGAAGGAGGAAAGATGGAGGGCAAGGGGAGGGAAGAAAGGAGGAAGGGGGGAGGATTTGATGACTTCTACCTTCGTCTGAATCCTCGGACGGACGCCGAGCGTGCCGCTCTCGTAGCCCAGGCCGCAGGCCCTCACCTCTATGAGCTTTATTCTGTCATGGTGCACGGTGGAGGGGTCCACACCGGTAAGCCAGCCCCCTCCCTCCCTCCCTCGGTTTTCGTCCGCCTGCTCCACTCACGTCCCTCCCTCCCTCCCTCCCTCCCTCCCTCCCTCCCAAGGCCACTACTCGGCCTATATCAAGGATACGATTCACGCGGGCGGGCGCTGGTTCCTCTTCGATGACGCTCTTGTGCTCCCCGTCCGACCCGCCACAGTGCTTCGGGCCTGGGGCGGGGAGGGCGGGGGGGCGGAAGGGGCTGGGAGTAGAGGGAGCGATCCTCTCTTCTCCTCTTTCCCCTCCTCCTCCTCCTCCTCCTCCTCCTGGCGCAATTCTTCTCATACTCTATACAAAAGTGGGAAGGGCCGGGAAGAGGAGAAGACTTTCCTCTTCCAGCAGCAGCAGCAGGAGCTTGAAGAGGAGGAAGAGTGGTGGAGGGAGGGAGGGCTGGAGGGAGGGGTGAAGCCCACCTCTTCCTTCTTCCCCAACGCGGTGGCTTACATGCTAGTATACAGGAAGATGGAAGCCGTCGGGTAGGGAGGGAGGGAGGGAGGCAGGGAGGGAAGAGGTCTCGTACATGCGCACACACTCACCTTCCTCCACTCACCTCCGCACCCTCCATACACAACCACAGCAGCTCTCCCTCGGCCCCTCCTTCCTTCCCGTCCTCCTCCTCCTCCTCCTTCTCCTTCCCTCCTTCACAGACTTTGCCGCCTGCAGACGTGGAGTTGTCGATCCCCCTCCCTCCCCACCTCCTCTCCTGGCTCAAGGAGGAAGAGGCGGAGGAAGCGAGGAAGGAAGAGGCGCGTCGTCTCCGCTCCCTGCTGGCGTCGGTCCGGGTATTTTGTGACACTATGGAGCCGAAGGAGAGGAGGAAAGAGGGGGTGGAGGTCTCCTTGCCCAAGACGGCGACTGTAGCAGAGCTGAAGGAGCTGGCCTGGAGGGTGAGCTGGGAGAGGGGGAGGGAGGGAGGGAGGGAGGGAGGGAAGGGAGGGGGGTAGTGCTGACATGACACTCGATTCAATCGTCAAGGTTGACGGAAGTAGGACTGGAGGAAGGGAGGGAGGGAGGGCGGGAAAAGAGGAGAAAGGTGAGCATTGGGCTTCACACCATCACCTCTTTCCATGCACGTGACAGGCGATGGGCCTGGCCCATGCCGACCCTCCTGTTGCCCTCCACGACGTCCGCCTCCGCCCTTTCTACCGTCCTCGTCCCCCCCCCTCCTCCACTACCACCTCCCCCCCCTTCCCTTGTCGTGTCGCACTGGACGAGGGGATGACGCTGAAAGAGTGCGGGCTGAGGACGGGCTGCGGTTTGTACCTACAAGTGAAGCGCCCCGGTGAAAAGGCAAGGAGGGAGGGAGGGAGGGAGGGAGGGAGGGAGGGAGGGAGAGACGCAAAGTAGATAAATAGCAGATTTACTGGGCAGCCTGCTGTGAAAATTCACTAACTCCCGTCACTCCCCCCCGGCCCGACTCACCTCCCTCTTCCCTCAGTTTACCGTCTACATGAAGCGCTCGAATCCTCCCTCCACCCCTCCAAAGTCCGAGTACAACCACCTCGCCCGTCTCTCCCATGCCTCCACCCACCCCGACGGGTACTACTACTCCTCTTTCCCCTCCCCCAGCCCCAGCTACCCCCTCCCTCCCTCCCTCCTTTCCGACCCCATCTATCCCGTCCCCATCGCCTTCCGCATCCTGGAACGCTTTCCCTCCTCCTCCTCCTCCTCCCCCTCCTCTCCTTGCTTCGGCCCCTTGGCCGTTGCGTTCTTCCCCTCCAATTGGGCGGTGGGCACGTTCCGATCTTACGTTGCTCAGAAATGGCTCGGCGACCAAGCGAGGCGGGTGCTCGTCTTCTTTCTGTACGAGAAGGAGTGGCGAAAGAGGAAGAGGAGGAGGGGGTTGAAGGGGGGGGGAAAGGAGGGGAAGGAGAAGGAGGTGATGATGCTGCCACAAGAGGGGAAGGAAGAGAAAGAAGAGGAAGAGGACGAGGAGGACGAGGACGAGGACGAGGAGGACGTGGAAGAGGAGATCGAGTTGTATCCGCGATTACACTACATATTGTGGGATTATGATTATTTGAAGCTGCCGCAGATGCTGGGAATGGTCATCGAGGCGAGACCGCCCGTGTTGTACATCGAGTTGAACAACGAGCTGACGCGGGAGGAGGAGGAGTGCTGGTACCTTCACAACAAGTCCAAGGGGGGGGGGGAAGATGCCTTGAGGGTGGAGAGGTGGGCGGAGAAGGTGGCAAGGCAGGGAGGGAAGGAAGGGGACGACATGAGGATGCAGGAGGCAGCGACGTCGGTTGCGCGTCGGCGGCCGTTGGAGCAAGGCCTGATGATTCGTACCAAACAAGAGCGGACAGAGGCGGCGGCAGCAGCAGCAGCAGCAGCAGCAGCAGCAGCAACAGCAGCAGCAACAGCGGCAGCAGCGGCAGCAGCAGCGGCAGCAGCAGAAGAAAAAGGAAGTGTGATGATTCCTGCAGCTGATCAGGAGGTCTCGCAGGATGGAGATAGAGAGAGGGAAGCAGTAGGCGGGGAGGAGAGGCAAGCAATAGCGGGAAGGTCGATCGAGGTGACCGGGGACAACGAAAGGCGAAGGCCGACGGTGTTGATGGACCAAGAAAAGGAAGAGAAGGGAGAGAAAGGAAAGGAGGGGCTTGATGACATGCACGGGCTCGCTTCGAATCAACGTGTGGACTATACGGTGCATGGTGGTGCGAGTGCTGGGCGTTCAGATGACTGGCTGCTGGGGTTTCCGCAGTCCAAGGCAGGGGAGGAGCAGGAGGAGCAGGACGTGGGTGACGACGATGATAGCATGGCAGGTGCGTCGGGGGGAGGAAGAGAGACGGATATTTCGGCGGGGGAGGAGTGCTTGGAGAACGGGGAGGGGGAGGATGGGATGGACGAGGAGGGCGGGGAGGTTGAGGAGGTTTTTTCCCAGAATGACGCGGAGGCGGATTGGCGAAGACGCCATAACAAAAGAGAGGGGGAGGAGGAGAAGGAGGATGGGATGCAGATATAGCAAATCAGAAACATCAGATGGAAGAATGGGCAGAAGACGCGCGGAGTCAGGAGGGAGGGACCAGGAAAACTGGAGAAGGTCGACATCAGAAAGTGCACATAAAAACCGTGCAACATACGCACCAGTCAAATTTTCGCGCGAAAGCTCATGTTTGCCGTCTAAAAGAACTCAGAAGAACGAGAGCGAAAGAAGACGAATCAAAAAAAGAAATTAATATCCCAGGAATTGTTCGCGTATATGTCTCGACAGCTACTTTGTTGTTAATCTACTTTCAAGGTTCGAGGTTTGACTCGGTAGTTTCCGCCGAAGTCAAGCTCGCATGCAGCCATAATAAGACATTCCACAGGCAAATTCAACACAGCTCGCGAACGTAGATTCATGCAAGTCTATAAATGGAAACACGTAGAATGTGCAGAAGAGTAGACATCTAACGTCTGCACGTGCAACAGGCACTCAATCACATACCCTTGGCCACGTAATCATCGTCTTATATAAATTCACGGCCCACAGTACGCCCGCCGGGCGCATGATTCAATCAATGGGACATCGCTCACGCACATGTACGTGTGTATATCATCCTTGTTCCGGGTTTCCTGGCTGATTCACGACAACATCTCCGTGGCTATCCTTTAGAAGGGGATAAAAAGAGAAGGAGGAAAACCCGAGACACGCCGGTACTTGCTCTGCACGACTCCTATTTGGGCCATTGAAATCATTTTCTATAGGTCACCCTGTTTCAAAAATACCTTGCTCGATTTCACGTTAATGCTCGTGTCTTCCACGAAGCCATTGCTGGCCAACACCTCCAGGACCTGCGACTTCAGCTTGACGAATTTCTCCGTGTTGGAGTCGTAAAAGCGATTGGACACTTCTACCAGCAACACTTTTACGTCGAGAGCCTTAAAATCAATGGTGCGCAGCACATAATATTCAAATGCCTCCACGTCCAAACTCAAAAAGTCAATCTTGGTCACGCCCAACTCCCGCAAGTAAAAGCTCAGTGGCCCGCATTGCGCCTTGATTTGCCATGACAATTGGCCTTCTTCTTCGTACACGGATTCATGCAAAGATATACCTGTATTAGCTTGCTTGAGAAGGTTCACAAATTCAAATTTTTCGCAGGACGGGGCAACGTTCAGCAAGTCACTGTTTGGTCGCCTCGGGGCATTCGCCTTCAGCTTTTCGAAGCTGAGCGGTGATGCCTCGATGAGCAGTCCAGACCAGCCCAAACACGCCTCAAAGAAGCGAGTGTTCGTTTCGGTCAACCCGTCGAAGCCACCAAGCTCGAGAAAGAAGCCTGGTGCAGCATCGCTAGGGCGGTCGGCGAAATATTTGTGATAAATTAGGAGATCCTCATCGAAACGGCTCCTTTCAGTCCCGGCTTCGTTTGCCGTCGTCCAGCTTTCCAAGCAAGCTGCCTGCGCCTCGGCGGGGATTACAGGTGGAATAGCGCCGGCAAGACGAGGCACGTACTCGAAGGCCCCTTGGCAAGCATTCTCCTTCGCTGCATCGTTGCAGTGTATTTCGTTAACACTGCGAAAGCCTTGGGGTCTCGCGGGGGAAGCGTCGGCCGCAAGCACCGTGGTTGGTGTTGAGAAAATTGCCGCAATCATGCTGTGACCGCTTCCATATTCTGGCCCAAAGTAATGGTAGGCAAGGCCAAAACTGAGCATCATAGCAAAAATGAGGGATGGCCGTGACCTGGACGCCGCTTTTGTGGTCATGCGCCAAGGCGCAGAAAGAGTTCTCCTCATTCCCTGATTTCGCGTTCAGGCAGGGGATGCTGATGGCAGCGTGATTGGGGGCCGCAGAGACAGTTACAGGTGCAGATACGTCGATCCTCACTCACGGCCACAGCGAAAAAAAGCTGGCCACGCTGTCGGATGATCCGATGCTGTACCTCTGACCGCGTAAGCGACGCGTTTGCACAATGACGATGGATGTGTCTGTGTCAGGGAGAGGGGTCAGGTAGGTTAGGCCTTGCATCTGAGTGAAATAGAGCAAAGAATTATGGGCTTGATAAGGCAGGGAGAGGAGAATGGCGTTGGTAGTGAAAGTTCAAGGAGCAAAATCAACGAAAACCCAACACGTGAAACGGAAACGGCAGGCAGAACAGTTGAAAGAAATTACAAGTTTTCGAAGGAAAGCCTCGCCCGATTCATCGTATTGGAACAATGTGTTGAGCGTTGGGCCCTCTTCTCTTTGTCTTTCTCGATGAGCAAATCAAAAACTTTCCATCTGTGATTTGTTTTTTCCTTTTTCCTCGACAAGTCTCCATCAAAATGTTCTATTTGCCGTTTACTACATATCCAAACAAGATACTATCGCTTCCGGATGTCCCTATCCCCCAACATCTCTTCCTGTTTTTACTCTCCTTATTCTCCTCTTCCTCGGTCTCTACGATCGTGTCTGAGTAGCCTTCCTGCGTCGTGTAATTGTGGATGTTTTGCACGCCCAGCGCCACCAATGCGGTATTTCCTACCATCCCTTTCCGTGCGTTCACCTTGTTCTCTATAACCACAAATGTCATCATGAGGGGCGCGGGCAAGTCCTAGTAGACCCTGCGCAATCGCACCGTGCCGAAGCTGTCAAACGCGCCAAAATGCGACTCCACAGGCACTGGTGGGCCCACGGTTTTAATTCCTTCTCGTAGTTCTTCTGTGAGCTTATCCACGAGACAGGCGTGAGATAGGATGGCATGGGTATTTCGATTACTCTATCTCAGGGGTACGATGAAACCCAAGTCCAACAGCGCCAACGGCACCTCGAGCGGCCAGTGTGTGCCCAGCCGAATGCCACCGCGAAAGACTTTGGGATTTGTACCTGGTACAGGGTGGCTTTTATAGCTTGCCTTTGCTTTTTCTTTGCCCTTTTTCGGGCTTTTTTGGCCTCTTGCCGCTGCTCCTTATCACTGAGCGTGGGAGGCATGATATCGTCCTGGATGTCAGTGCCTGTGGATGTGTATGGGTGTGGCTACTTTTGTGTATACCCCATTCAGGGATTTTGGAAGGAGCAGGGGTCAAGGAGGGTCGGCTCGAGACCAACGACCAGAACCAACAAACATATACATCAGCGTAAATGCCTCTCATGTATTTCTCCTTTTTTACACCTTCCTCTTCGGGTCTTGTATTTCTTTCCTCCTCATTTCTTCCTCTTTGTATATCCTTGGTTTTTTATCATTATTTTGATATGTCCACATTCATCCGTCCCCTCTCCTTCTCTCCTTTCCGCTGCTTCCTCCACCTCCTTTTTCCTTATTCCCCCTGCAACCGCGCCAGCATACTCTTCAACTCTGGGCCTTCCCAATCGACGCCCGTGGCCCAAGCAGGTGTAACTTGAGGAGGAAGCACTACGCCCGCCATGACCCGTCGGATTAGCTCTTCCTTTTCTTGTGGCAGGGAGCGCGGCAATGGAGGGGACAGGACGCCGGAAGAAGAGGGATGGGTTGCGTCTTGCGATTGGGGTGTTTCAGGCAGGTGTGGGGATGTCGAGGATGCGAAGGAGAATTTCTCTTGACCCCCATTTTCGCTGTCGTCAAGCGACAAGCTTGCGATTCCAGTCGGCGCAACCTCTTCTCCTCCATCACTTCGTGCCGCTCCAGTCCTCTCCCCTCCCATCCTCTCCCACACTCCATTTCCCACCGACTCCGCTGCCGCTGCTGCTATAGGGACTCGGCTATCCTCCCCCCCCTGTGCGCGAGTGTGTATGTACTCCGCCTCCATCTGTGCCAGGATCCTCGACGTAATGATTTCAAAGTCCACTTCCCTCCTATCCCCTTCGCTGTCATTGTCCTCCTCTTCCTCTTCCTCCTCTTCCGCCCACCCTCCACCGGCCGCCGGCGGTGGCATCATGCCTTCCTCCTCGTCTTCACCCACATTCACCAAAGGCGCGTAGCCTTGCGCAGTAAAGATATGTTCCTCCTCCTCCACGGCTTCGCCCTCTGTCTCACCCAGTTGATCGCGGGTAGCAACAGCAGCCGCAGCAGGAGTGGGAGGAAAGTGGGTGGCAGGGGGCATTTCTTCTGTCTGTAATGACGATGATGACGATGGTGGCAGGGTTGCGGCAGCTTCTGCAGGAGAAGACATTTAATTGTGCCTGTGCTTGTATTGTGTTGGACAAAGGAAGGCTCTGTGTGAGTGAATGTAGCATAGCACCTGTCGAAGAGAAGCAGATGACATAATGAGGAGGACACACCTTCTTCTTTCAGTTCCCATTTTGCGGCGAATGCGGTAGCGGCGAATCCCTCCCATGCCTGACTAACGCCTGGATGCCTTTACCATCCCACACCGCATGCACCTCACAACTCACAGGCTGCCCAACAGCGCAGCATGCTACGTCGCGTTGCTGTCCGCCTGCCGGCCGCGGCGGTGCGTGGGGCGGAACGCCGTCTCCACAACAATAGTAGCAACGCCTACACCAACTTCATCACTCCTTCGAGGACGCGGACTGCGCCATTTGGACTGTCACACATCCGCACTTCCAGCACTAGGGCAGCCGTCGTGGCATCACTTTCCTCCTCGTCCGATCACGGGTGGGAAGGGAGAAGGATGAAGGCGGCGTTGGCACTTGGCCTGTCGCTCACGGCCGCTGGGATTGCTGGTAGTATGACGTCGCCGGCACAGGCCGAGGCGGCGGCAGTAGCAGAGAAAGAGTACACCAAGGCGGACGTACAGGCCCATAAGACGAAGGAAACGGGTGTGTGGGTCACGTATCAGGGAGGGGTTTATGACATAACGCAATTTGCGGAGAATCATCCAGGTAGAGGACGAGTGGGAGGAGGGAGGGAGGGAGGGTGGGAAGGAGAGAGTTATGTGGGCCCACCGACAGCTTATCTCTTTGCTGAGGCATACACACCATACGTACACTTCCTTCTTACTATACTTGAAGGCGGCAATAAGATATTAATGGCAGCGGGTGGCCCCGTGGAGCCCTATTGGAACCTTTACGCCGTGCATAAAGACCCGGAGGTATGTCCTCCCTCCCTCCTTCCCTCCTTTCTCGCAACCCGTGTACTTATTCATACTTCTCTTCATCATTTATTTTCCCTGACGCTTAACAGGTGCAGAAAACCATTCAGGAAATTCTTGGGGAGCTCCGCATTGGCACCCTCAAACACAGTCCCGACGTAAGCCTACCCTCCCTCCCTCCCTCCCTCCCTCCGTCACTCACTCACTCACTCGCTATCGTTTGACCCGAATCTCCATCGTTTTAATCTTGGTTTTGTACATCTGCTTCTCCCTCTGTTCTTCTGGAGAGTGGCCTGCGTTCACACAAAGCTCCCCTGCCGCTGACGAGCTGTACCTCGCTTACCCCTCCATCCCTCCCTCCCTCCCTTCCCAGGACGAGAAGGAGGTGGATCTGGATGATCCGTATGCCCACGAGCCCGAGCGCCACCCGGCCTTTAAAATTAACACCCTCAAGCCCTTTAATGCCGAGCCGCCGGGGTCCCTGCTGGTAGTGAGGGAGGGAAGGAGTGAGGGAGGGAAGTAGGGAAGGAGGGAGGGTGGGAGGGAGGGGCTAGAATTCGAAACGGTATGCACGCACCCATTTTCATTGCTTTCTCACCCGCTCTTCCCCCCCTCCCTCGTCTCCCTTGCTGCCATTGGATCGCGTCGTGTCGGCTGGACAGGTGGATAACTTCATCACGCCCAACGCCCTCTTCTTCAAGAGAAACCACCTCCCCGTGCCCGACATCAAGGAAGAGGACTACCTGCTTGAGGTACGCCTTCGCTCGCCCGCCTTCTATCCCTTCCTCCCTCCTTTGCCTCACCCCTCGCCCTCCCTTTCTTCCCGCCCATTTTCCCTCCCTCCCTCCCTCCCTCCCTCCCTCCCTCCCTCCCGTCCCAGGTATCGGTGGAAGACGGCAAATCCTTCAAGCTCACCCTCGAGGACTTGAAACGCGACTTTCCTCACGTACGTATGCGGCAGATGGGAGGGAAGGAGGGAGGAAAGGAGGAAAGCACACGTCCTGATGCCTCCCCCTCCCCAGCATAAGGTGACCACCACGATGCAGTGCGCCGGCAACAGGCGCGCGCTTATACACCAAGTCAAGCACGTACGTACCCCCCCCCCTCTCCCCTCCCTCCCTCTTTCTACACACACACACACACACACACACACACACAGGTCAAGGGCCTGTCTTGGACCGGCTTTGCCATTTCTACCGCGGAATGGACGGGCGTTAGACTTAGGGACGTGTTGCTCTGGGCAGGTGGGTCCGCCCTCCCTTCCTCCCTCCCTCCCTCCCTCCCTTCCTCCCTTCCTCCCTTCCTCCCTTCCTCCCTTCCTCCCTTCCTCCCTTCCTCCCTTCCCTCCTTCCTTCCTTCCTCCCTCCCCCCTTCCTTCCTTTCCATGTATCTGGGCAGGGGCATCACGTCCTCCCTCCCTCCCTCC
>Ga0160420_100823_pt1 | contig 10067 bp, 16 predicted proteins | sample CelAP2metagpilot_FD_108197 | JGI IMG/M metagenome (GOLD analysis project Ga0160420, IMG submission 108197) | Phycosphere-associated microbial communities from algal ponds in Kailua-Kona, Hawaii, USA - Cellana AP2-5-5 metagenome pilot | ecosystem: Engineered > Artificial ecosystem > Aquaculture >... | reverse complement strand
CTCCCTCCCTCCCTCCCTCCCTCCCTCCCTAGCGCCAAGCCGAGGTGGCAGGGGCGACACTGCAGGGCCTTAAGCTGGGGAAGAAATTTGTGGATGTCTACTCGCCCTCCTCCTCTCCCTCGACCCCGATGGGAAGAGCAAGAGGAAACGAAAGAGGAGGAGGAGGAGGGAAGAAAAAATTCTTTGTGAGTGTGGAAAGGGGAGAGAGTGGTGGAGGGAGGAAGGGAGGGAGAAAGAAAGAGGGGAAGGGAGGGAGAGATATAGATTATCCAAATCATTCTTGTTTGATTCCCTCCTTAGCATGACCTCCTACACACGTGACCCCAGTACCAGCAACCCTCTCACCACCAATACCAATGCCATCAATGCTGACTGCAATGCTGACACCAATCGTCACCAGCAATACCAACTGCAATACCATCAACCTTAACATCCACCCTAACAAACGCCAACATGATTCTACCACGCAGAATCGCAACGCCTCCGCCCCCGACCTCTCCACTCAAACCAAATCCAAGGGAGCCAGCAGCACCCGCAGCCGCAGCAGCAAGATGCACTCTTCTCCTCGCCCGCCCTCCCACCAGCCCTCCTCCTCCTCTGCCTCCATCTCCACGGAGTCGACCACTCCCGAGAATCTAACCCCCGACCCGCAGCATTATGCAATGCCAACAGCAGCAGCAGCTACAGGAGCCGCACCAACAATATCAACCAAAACGGCAACGGGCTTGGGGCAGGTGGGGAGGCTGAGAGGGGAGGAAGGGAGAGAGGGAGGGAGAGAGAGAGGGAGGGGAGGAAGAATAGATAGATTATATATATATATATAGATATACGACAGAGACACGAAAACTTGAATGGCATAAAAACAAGAGGCTGTCCATCCATTCTCATACCATACATGCTCCCTTCCCCTCCCCTCCCCACTCTCTCGCTCGCTCTCTCCCTTGCGTGCTCTCCTGCCCTCCCTCCAGCCCTCGTCTGCCGAGACGAAGTTGGAAGAGGATGGATTGCCGCACCTGGTGTCCATCATGTGGAAACTCGCCGCCTACGACATTGGCGAAACCGTGGGGAGGGCTTGTGGGAAGGTAGGAGGGGAGGGAGGGAGGGAGGGAGGGAGGGAAGGAGGGTGGGGGAAGCCGTGCAGTTTCGTCCATGCTGATGCTCATTGGAATGACCAAATGATTTACAACAGGCTTTGAGCGACACCAGTGTGAGCAAAGAAGAACGACGACAGCGAGCGAAAGGTGCGTGTGAACATCAAGATAAACATAGGAATTCTACCCACTTTCCTCCCTCGACTCACACCCCTGTCTCCCTCCCTCCCTCCCTCCCTCCCTCCCTAGGCCTGACTGCCCTGGGGAAAGCATTCAAAGAGGCCGCGGATCGTGTCCTGGCATCGGCGGGTGGTGCGGTGAATTACCGGAAGGAGTGGGAGGCATTGGACAGGGAGTTTATGCATAGGTAGGTAAAGGGGGAGGGAGGGAGGGAGAGAGGGAGAGAGGAAGGGAGGGAGCGAAGGAATCGAGATGAAATGCTTGTTGATAAGGGATCTAGTCCTTTGCTGCTTAATTTCTTATCGAAACCTCAAATTCTCCCTCTTTTCCTCCCCCCCTCCCTCTGTCACTCCCTCCCTCCATCACTTCCGCCAGATACGAATCCTCGACGTCCATTCACACAATGGCTTCATCGGGCTCGACCTCTTCATTCCCTCAGCAGCAACAGCAACAGCAGCAGCAGCAGCAGCAGCAGGTGGCCACCCACCATCAAGAGTCATTCAGCCAGGAGGCTGCACAAGGAGGAGACGAGGACAAAGAGGAAGAGGAGGACGAGGAGGAAGGGGGAATTGTACTTTAAGGCCACGGAAGGAAAGGTGTGATGAACGGGATCTTGTGTAACCATCGTGTTTAAATTTTCTCGGTGAATAGAGTGGGGGGAAGGAGAGCGTGTGTGAACATGCTGTGTAAATTTATTCGGGGAAGGCAGGACGAGTGTCGGCGTGCTGTTTGAAGTGAGATGGGGGGGAGGGGGGCGCTGTGTCCTCTGTGTGTTTGAGAAGAGCATCTAAGGGGTGAGTGAGCATGGACGGCAGAAGCACAAATAGCAACAACACACGCGCGCTCAATCCGTCATGTTGCTCTTGCGGTGATTGTCGTGTTCATTATAATTGTCGTTGTTTTTGTTGTTCTTATTGGGGAGTCGCCATCTTGAAGCTCAATCCCATCAAGCCCTTCCTTCTGTAGCTATCAACCTCCCTCCCTCCTCTCCTCCCTCCCTCCCTGCGTCCCGCCCTCCCCCCTTCCTAGTCCAGCAAACTCCGAATAAACTGACCGAGGAAGTAAATGTCAGGCGCCTTGAAGCTGAGCCCCACAAAAGAGACCGCGTACTCTCCACACTCCTCCTTCTTCACCGTTGCAAACTCCCACTTCTTCTCCCTGTCGTCCTTCTCACCCTCCTCGTCCCCACACAGGAGCGTGGGCTGGACGTAGAAGGTCGCACCGGCCTCGACGTTGAGCATGGAGGCATGGGTGGTATAGAGAGAGTGCCAGTTGGACAAGACACCTGAGGGGCACAAGGGAAGGATGCAGAGAGGGAGGGTGGAAGGGGGTGAGTGACGGAGAAATCGATTTTTGTGCATCCAAAGACGGTGAACGCAGAAAAGGGAGAGAGGGAGGGAGGGAGGGAGGGAAGAAGAGGCGGCTTGAGGAACTCACTCAGGCTTCCTTGGGGCAAATACAACTGCCAGCTCTCGTCCGGCTGCTCTGTGTAGAAGGTGGTGGCGGTGTCACTCTCCCACAGTAAGGCCCACTTGCCCGTCCTCTCACAGCGAATTGTGGCGCGAAAAGTCCACTTCTGCGCCGCCATACACGGCCATCGTTTTGGCTTGGAAGAGACATTTGCAGCCATACCCGGAGGTATGTTCTCTTCCAGCTCGCCCTCGTCCTCGTCGTCGTATGCAGCGCTATCCTCGTCGCTGCTGCTGTCGTCACTGCTGCTGCCACTGCTTCTGCTGCTGCCGCTGCCACCCCCCTCTCCCTGCCCCATGTCCTCGTCCTCGTCTTCGAAGCTTGCGTATGAGGCCAAGTCATCCTGACTGTATCCTAACCCCCCCCCCCCTCCTCCTCCTCCCTCCCTTTCTCCCGCTTCATGCTTGATTTTGGGTCGCTTCGTAAAAAATTCCTTGATATTTTTCAGCGGCTTTCTGCCCCGATTTTTTCCCCGCGTTCTCCCTCCCACCCTCCTGCGTGCCCCCCCCCCCTCCGGATTATAGTCGTCGTACTGAGCTACAGAGAAGGAACCGCCGATGCACTCCTTGCTCTGGCCGCTCCAGACGTGCAGGTCGATGTTCATGTCGCCGTCCTGGATGGGCGGAAGGAGGGGGGCAGGGAGGGGAGTTATGGTTTATGGGGAAGAAAAAAGGGTGGTTGTATTCATTGACTGGGGGGCTGAGCGTGCGGGTGATCGTTTCACAAACGAGGTGTGCAGTGTGTGCATAGGTATCCCCTCTCTTACTCCCTCCCTCCCTCTCCCTCCCTCCCCCCCAACTTTTCCTCACCGGGTCCTCTGGGTCCTCCCTCGAATACAGATTAACCGGCCCCACGCCCGTGTACAGCCTGCGTCCAGTCTCCTTCTCAAAGACTTCGAAGCACACGCTCATCTCGTCAGCCCAGTGCCCTCTGAGGAGCCTTCTCCCGCCCCCCGCCACCGCCACCCCATGTCGCCTCAAGACTTCATGCTTCGGCAAGTGCGTCATATTCCCCAGGCCCGCCCCACCCTCCTTTTCTTCAGCCCTATCCATCAACAAGAGCGGCATCGCCCCCTTGCATATGTCGGCCCAAAACACATCTCGCCAGGCCACGTCCTTCCAGCCCCTAGCCACTAAGGCACACTCCCCCAGTGCTTTGCGAGAGACCATGCTGGCCTTCTTTCCCTCCACCAATCGCGCAAGAATCAACGCGAGGAGATCAGGGTCTTGCAATACCCTGTCTACGGGTGAGCGAGACGCTTCTTCTTCGGCAGTGGGTGGAGAAAGGGGGGCAGGAAGGGGGGGGAGGAGGAGAGCGAGGGTGCGTTGGAGGGAGCGGAGGGTCAAGATTTCGGGGTCGGAGGCTTCCCGGTCTTTCAGATAGAGGGAGAGAGAATCGGTGAACTCGTTGGTGAGGGACGAGGCGGAGCGGAGGAGCTGGAGGACGTCTCGGCAGGCATGGAGGGCGGCAGGAGTGAGGGTAGGGGAGGAGGAGGTTGCTGAATGCGTAGGGTCGTCCATTGCTGATAGGGAAGTCAGCGCCGACGGCCGTCGCTGTCAAGACGATGCTGCTGCTGCTGTTGCTGATTATGACTGTGAATTGTACTTTGAGTCAGTGAAGTTTGAACTTGGGAGGAAGGCTTAAAATTAATCCACAATCGCGGCGAGATCAGCAACGTGCTGCTTCGTCACCATCACGCCGCCTCGAGTACAAAGCATCATAACTTACTAGTGCACGAACACGCCACGCTCACCACCACGACGGTAATGAAGTAGAAGCACGACGGCCACTACCTATCCTGTCCCACATTGCAACGCACCGACTGAAAAGCGAAAATAAGAAAACGCTTCAGTAATGGCATTATAACCTCCCCTCCTCCCCTCCTCCCTCCTCCTCTCTAGAGTCGACGCCGCAGCCCAGACATGCCACCACCGATCGCAACTGCAGCACCGGCGCCGCCGCCTCCATCCAGATACCCGAGCATCGCAAGAGGGCCCCCTCCACCTTTTCCCAGCTTGCCAGACAAGGAGATATACGAGCATATGCTTCCTCCTTCCGAGGCAGCAACACACGTGTTAGATGCCCGCAGGCAAGCGAAAGAACATAGCAGGAAGGGAAGGGGGGATAGAGATCGGAGAATAATGGAGAGAAACAATTTAATAGGCAGTGACAGCTTTTATTTTCCATCCATGCACTCACACCCTCCTTCACATCTCCTTTCTCCATCCCTCTCCTTTCCTCAGCGGGATGATGTTTTTTGGTGGCGTTCTCTTGGCAGTGGCAGGCAACGTTCTCGTCGCCCGTAGATACGGCAAGCGGGTCATGAGCTGGGCTGTCCCGAAACAAAACAAACATAATGCCTATGCCAAAAGAGAGCTGTACAAAGGTAAGTGTGTTTCACCCCTCTCTACTTCCCTCCCTCCTTCCCCACCCCCTCTGTGCCGGCCTCCCAGGGAAAGCAGGTCTTTTGTTTGTTCAAGAGCGAGAGAATTGCATACAAAAAGACGTACTAGAGAAAAGCAGGTGTGCATAAGAACATGCTGCCGATTGACAGTTGTGCAACCCTTTCCTGCTTCCCTCCCTCCTTCAGCTTATGGGGGGTATTTAGTAACATTCCCCTCCCTCCCTCCCTCTCTTTTTCACTAGAGTACTGGGATCCAGTCCTGAAGCGTGCTAGATGGGAGGCATATTTTTCAGCGGCGGCGGAGGAAGAGCGACAACAAGCAGAGAGGCTCTACGCATGGATGTAGGGGAGGGAAGGGAGGGAAGGAAGGAAGGAAGAAGGGAGGGGGAACGTCCCCATAAATGGAACTTACCTTTTTCTCCCTCTTTCTCATTTTAAACCTCCTGCTTCCCTCCTTTCCTCAGGATGGAGGAACGCGAGAGAGAGGAGCTGCGGGAGAAGCTTCACCGCTTCTACCACGAGAAGGCGGACGAGCACACGTAAATCCCTTTCCCTTCCTCCCTCTCTCCTTCCTTCCTTCCCTCCCTCCCTCCCTCCCTTCCTTCCTCCCTCCCTCCCTCCCTCCCTCCCTCCCCCTCTCCCTTCTTCACTCTTTCCCTCCTTTGTCAAGCTCTTTCGATTTACATTCCTTCCTATGCATCCTCTCTTGCCTTCCCTCCTTCTCTCCCTCCCTCCCTCCCTCCTTTCTTTCCTCCTCCTAGATGGCAAGGTTTCTCGGCTGAGGATTTCTTTGGAGGCGAAGAGCATCGAAGGGGCTGGCAAAGACAACGGGGGGGGGGAGGGGTAAGGAGTGGGGGAGGGGGCAAGAAAAGGGGAGATGAGAGAAGAAGGGAGGGAGGGAGGGAGGGAGGGAGGGAGGGAGGAAGCACTAACTCCCCCGCTTTGGATCCTCCCTTGGGATCTTTGTTTCTTTTTCGCTCCCCCCCCCCCCCCCCATCCCTCTTTCCAGCCCTCCTTCCCTCCTTCCTCCTCCTCCGAAAAGCGCGCCAAGGCCTTGAGGGTGCTCGGTCTCTCGCCGCGCCCGGAGGAGGCGGACGTGAAGGAGGAAGAGCTGAAGGAAGCTTTCAGGAGAAAGGCCATGGAATGCCACCCGGACAGGTGAGGAGGGAGGAAGGGGGAGGAGGGTCTCTAAGTTGTCGCCCGTCGAATTTACTTATTTTGTTGATTTTTGTCATCGTCTTCCCTCCTTCCCTCCTTCCCTCTCTCCCTCTATTTTCTAGAGCGCCCCCGGAGGAGCGCGTGAAGAGCAGCCAGAAGTTCAAGGAGGTGAATAGCGCCTTCACGCTCTTGATGGAGACTGCGGTGCTTGCAAGGAGGAGGGAGGAGGAGGAAGATTGGTAGGGGGCGGGGGAGGGAGGGAGGAAGGGAGGTGGGGTGAGAAGGTGGAATGGCGTGGAGAGGGAGGTAAGAGGAGGGATGTAGGAGGAAAGGAAGAAGAGGAGAAGTAGGAAGGAGGAGAGATGGCCGAGAGAGAGGGAGAGAGGGCGGGAGGACAGTGTAGATGACAAAAGTAAAAGCAAAAGTGTCAATACATTCGAAACAAAAAAAGGAAAAATAATAAGAACAGAGTGGGGGAGACTGTTCGACCGTGCCGCGCTTGCTCTTGCCATGCCTCCCGGGCCCACAACGACCATATGCAGTCATGGAGCGAGGAAGGGAAGGAGAAAGACATGACGGCTGCTGTGTACACGGAACGACCTCTTTTCAAAGAAATATGAAAATTAGCATGCAGAAAGCGCGTGAGATAGATGTTGATTGGATGTTTTTCGTCCCCCGTCTTTGTAGGGCCACTCCCTTTTTTGAGGGGAGAGAATCCTTCTTGCCGCGTGCATAGGTGGGTACACGCGTCGCTCGCTTCTACCCTCGTTCTCCCTCTTTTCTCTATCTTTGAATATCAGGTGCATGATGGTAGCCTTTTCTCTTCATTTACGTCTTCTTTTGCTTTGTCACAGGACCGAAGTCATCCTCTGACCACACGCAATCCCAGCCGGGTGGGTGCGAGCGAGGTGAGGACATCAGCCCTCTTTCTTCCGTTATCGTTTTATTCCACCCTTGCCCTAACTCCATCCACTCTCCTCCCATCCTTTTTGCACCTTCCATTAAGGGCGCTATTTTGGGTCATACATACACGCTCAGTAGCACACGTGCAACAATCATTCGATCATCTTCACCTTCCTTCCCCCCATCTCCCTTCCTTCTCCTCTTTACCCAACAGTTACTTGTTTTGCTTATCATTACTCTAATCAATGTATGCATACCTTGAATATTCTCTTCCTCCCTCCCTATGCCAGTATGACCACGTCCTCTTCCATCGCCGCCACCACCGGCGGTACCTCTGGAGAAGCAGCTACAGCAGAAGGAGGGGCCTCCCTCCCTCCCTCCTTCTCTCCCTCCTCTTCCTCCGTCCCTCCGTCCCTCCGTCCCTCCGTAGTCACCTGACTTTTTCTGGCCAGCTTTTTCTCTCTTCGCTCTCGGCGGGCACGGGCTTGTTCCTCCCTGGCCGCCTCCTTGCGCTTCACACACCTGCGTTTCCGACGCTTGCCATCTTCCTCACTTAGGATGGGAGGGGAGGAAGGAGAGAGGGAGGGAGGGAGGGACCGGAGTGAATTACATCCATTCGCAGGTATTTCGTGGGAGAGACCAAAAAGTGGGTGGTCGCATGCCCGTCTACTCTCTCAATTGCTCCCTTACTCCTTCCTTCCCTCTCTTCTCCCTCCGATTCTTACCCTTCATCCTCCTCCTCCTCCCGCTGCCGGCGGGCCGCGCCCATCTCGTCGTCGTCCTCCTCCTCGTCCTCGTCCTCCTCGTCGTCACTCTTGTGCTCGGCGGCACGCTTGCGCTTGATGAAGGCCTGCGGAAGAAGGCAGGAATGAAAGAGGGAGATGAGCGAGTGAGTGGATGGCGTTTAAAAAAAGACGGAAGGGAGGGACGGAGGGAGGGAGGGAGGGAGGGACGGAGGGAGGGAGAGACAAAGGGGGAGAGGGAGGGAGGGAAGGAGGGAGGGAGGAAGGACTGACTTGCCTTGGTCACGGCAGTGAAGCATTTGTGGGGGGCAAAGCGCTTGGCCTTGAGGGAAATCCATTCGTCGAATTTACTCGGCCACATGTGAAAGTGAACCTGAAGGGAGGGAGGGAGGGGAAGAGGTTGAGGTACGGAAGGGAGGGAGGGAGGGAGGGAAGAAGGGAGGGAAGGAGGGAGGGATTGCATTCGCACCTTGATCATATCGCCCTCTCGTTCGATGACTTTCGCCTCATACCACACCTGATAATATGAGGAAAAAACGGAAAAGAGAAAGTAAGAATCAGAGCCTCTTCCTCCTTTTCTCCTTCCCTCCCTCCCTCCTTCCACCTTCCCTGCGTACGTGATTGTGTTCGCAGAGAATGTCGACCCAGTCGGTCGGCTGCAGCTCCGAAAAATCGTCGGAAAATTTGAGGGTGGCCTCCTCTTCCTCGTCCCACGCCTCCTCTGGCGCCTCGCACGAGGCTTCCGACTGCCGCCACCTACAGAAATACGTGAGAGGGAGGGAGGGAGGGAGGGAGGGAGGGAGGGAGTGAAGTCTGTGAGAAAATGAAGTTAATTTATCCCTCTTTGTTGCCCTTATGCCTCCTTTTCATCTTCAACTGCCTCCGCCTGACCCTCTTCCCCTCTCCCCCTCCCTCCCTTCCTCCCTCCCTCCCTCCCTCCCTCCTTACGTGTTGAGCGCGCAAAAGAAGGGGGAGGGCAGGGAGTCCTCTTCCACGAACCAAGGCAATCGACGCCATTTCATACAGCTCGGCTCCTCGCACTTTACAGGAGGGAGGGAGAGAGGGAGAGAGGGAGGGAGGGAGGGAGGGGAGGGAGGGAGGGAAGGAGAGTCAAGGAGTTGAAAATGTGCTTGATGCACCCTCCCCTCTCCTCCCATCCACTCCCTCCCTCCCTCCCTCCCTCCCTCCGCACCTACCTGTACCCACGTCGCGGGCGGCGCTGGAGGAAGCTCCTCGCCCTTCTCATCCTCCACCTCCTTCCCTCCCTTCCACCCCCCCTCCTCCCCTCCTTCCTCCTCTTCTCCTGCTCTTCTCTTCTTGGCCATGATGCAGCCGCTGCTGCTGATGCTGCTGCTGCTGCTGCCGTTGCTGCTGCTGCATCCGTTGTTGCCATTATTTCCCGCATTGGGCGCCCCGGCCAGGTGATTGTAACATGCCGTCTGCCGCCCTCCGCCTGGAGAGGAAGGGACAGGCGGGAAGGAGGGAGGGATGGAAGGAGGGTGAAAAAGGAAAAGGGAAAAGAAGGAGGGAGGGAGGGAGGGAGGGGTAAAAAGGAAAAGGACGAAGGAAGGAGGGAAGGAAGGGCGGGTGAACAAAGGAAAGAGGGAGGGAGGGAGGGAGGGAGGGAGGGAGGGAGGGAGAGGACATACCACCGGTGAAGCCGCCGGGGGTATGTAGTTTGGCCTTGAAAGCTTCCACCTGTAAGTCAAGGGATGGAGGGAGGGAGGGAAGGAGGGAGGGAAGGAGGGAGGGAGGGAGGGAGGGAAGGAGGGAGGGAAGGAGGGAGGGAAGGAGGAAAGACATTGAGATAAGATCAACAGGGGGGTGTGGAAGAAGGAGGGAGGGAGAGAGGGAGGGAGGGAGGTACCGTGGGATTGCGGATCTTGAGCTCGTTTTCGAGGGATTCCACCACCTGGCCGACCGACCAACGGTAGTTCAATTCCCAGTCGAGGGCAGGCGCACCGTAGATGGGGAGGGAGGGAGGGAGGGAGGGAGGGAGGGAGGGGGGGGAGGAGGGGAGGAGGGGATGGAGGGAGGGGGGGGGGGTTGGAGGGGGGGGGGTGGGGGTGGGTTGGGGTGGGGGGTAGTTTAGTTGGGTGGGGGGGGGGGGGGTAGGGG
>Ga0160420_100821_pt1 | contig 10096 bp, 12 predicted proteins | sample CelAP2metagpilot_FD_108197 | JGI IMG/M metagenome (GOLD analysis project Ga0160420, IMG submission 108197) | Phycosphere-associated microbial communities from algal ponds in Kailua-Kona, Hawaii, USA - Cellana AP2-5-5 metagenome pilot | ecosystem: Engineered > Artificial ecosystem > Aquaculture >... | reverse complement strand
TGTGTTTGTGTGTGTGTGTGTGTGTTTGTGTGTGTGTGTGTGTGTGTGTGTGTGTGTGTGTGTGTGTGTGTGTGTGTGTGTGTGAGTATGTGTGTGTGTGTGAGTATGTGTGTGTGTCTGTGTCTGTGTCTGTGTCTGTGTCTGAGTGTCTGTGTTTGTCTGTGTCTTTGTCTGTCTGTCAGTCTGCGTGTAAAACGACAATCAAAATGTTAAGGGTGGCTTGCGGAAGCGCCATCATGCATGGAACACAATCACATCACTTCATCCCAATACGTACCTTCCAACTCCATCTTCAGCTTCCCATTCTCCTTCTCCAGTATTTCTCCCGCCTCCTTAAGCCCCTTCCTCTCCTCCTCCACCTCTTCCAACCTCTTTTTCAGCGTCTTCTCCTTTTTTGTGCCATGGCGCAAAGCTCGCTCCAATTTATACACCTGCTCCAGCAACTGCTGCATTCCCGCGCCTCCCAATCCTCCTGTAACAGCAGCAGCAGCAGCAGCAGGAGTAGCAGCAGCAGCAGCAGCAGCAGCAGCCCTCGTCCTCGTCGCAGTCGTCTTCTGCTTTTTCCCCTCAGGGGAAGCGAGCCAGGTCCCTCCAGTCCCCTCCATCCTCTGTATGTAGTTCTCCTTCTCCATCACCAAGGAATTCAGCATCCCCACTTCCTCTCTCAAGCCCTTCACCTCCTCCAGTGCCCGCTGTCGGGCGGACTCCAAGGCACCTACCACCTCCATCAGCTGCTTCCCCCCACCACTAGGACGAGGCTCGCGTAGCTGTAGACAGCGGATGACTGCCTTCTGGGATTCCTTTTCTTTCGCCTCTCTCGCGACCTGAAATGAGAAAAGGGGGGGTAGCAGTGGGAGGAAGAGTGAGAACTGTGCAAAACTACACCTCCAGTAGGCTCCCCCTCCGGTGAACGAAGGATCAGTTTTAAGACATTTCACTCCTCGTACCAACTCTTTAAATTTTGAGGAATAGAAGAGGAGGAGGATAGGGAAAACATGTGAAAAGTGTGGAGGAAAGGGAAAACCGACAGACAAATCTCTCTTGGTTGTCATCTTCTCTCCTATCCTCCCACACGTCAATTTGTCACCCCTCCATCCGTCCATCCCTCCCTTCCTCCCCTTCATTTCTCTTACCATGGCCTCCAGCTTGCTATTCATCTTGTCGATGTGCGCCTCTCTCTGCTTGACCCGGTGCTCGCTTTGCCTCAATTTGGCCACCAATTGGGCGTTCTTCCCCTTCTGCTCCCTCACTCCCTCCACTCCCTCCCTTTTTGCCCTCTCCACCTCCCCAAGTAACTCCTTGACCGTGTCCTCTGCTGCCTGCAAAGTCTCATTCAAACTGCCCCTCTCGCGTTCTACTCCTTCCAACCGTCCCTCCACCACTCTCTGCTCGCTATCCCTCCTCTGTCTTTCCATTTGGTACGATTTCAGCAATTCACTCAACTCCCTCCTGTCTCTCAAAACCTGCCTCACCACCCCCAGCACCTCCCTCGGTTCTTCACTTCCACTCACGGTTCGGTATCCCTCCTGACGCAGTACCCGATTTAACGCTTCCCAAGAGGTGGAGGAGGAGGGTGTGGAAGAAGCAGAAGCAGGAGGAGCAGCAGCAGGGGTATCGAGGGGGCGTCGGGGGAGAGGAAGGGCTTCGCCGCCCGTGCCTTGCATAATGGGTTGATAAGGATGACGAGGAGGAGAGGCGAGCCCGAGGCTGGAGACGCCACTGCGGGGAGAATGGTTAAGACAACTGTCTTCTTTCTCTTCCCCTCGGGAATGGAAGGAAGAAGCTGTGTGCGAGTCACGGTCTGGAAAACCGGCAGCATGGAGGCGGTTGGCTAGATTTCGACGTTCGGGTGTGCTTGTGTTTGTGTCTTTTACACCCCTGCTGGTGGTGGTGGCAGCAGCAGTTTCCCGGTAAGGGGAGGAGGAAGGGGAGGAGGACGCGGAGGAGGAAACGGAGGAGGAAAGAGCAGCGAGTTGCTCCCTGCTACTGGCGCGGGATGGGGAAAGAACGCCGTGTTGCACCAAGAAATCGGTAAGCTGGGAGCTGGCAACGCTTGTGTCTGGTCCGCCATGCGGCCCCGAATCATCCAGCTCTAAGGAGGCCAACTATTGTGTTGTGTTGTGTTAAGCGGCGGGTGGAAATAGATGGAGGATTATGAGCAACATGAAAAGCCAAGGTCAAGATTCAGCGTAGCGCGCTCCTCTTCTTCATGGTCTTCTTATTTCATGTGTGCTATCCTTACAGGACAGAGAGTGTGTAAGAGATGCTTGCGATCCTTACAGGACAGAGAGTGAGCACGAGATAGGAAGCCCTGAATTCTCCCCTGCCTCCCTTTGCCCGCATTCCCTCCCTCTTTGTCCCCTCCTTGCTTACCTCAGCCTCGAAATCGCGGTCGGTCATACCAAAGCCGTGCAACGAACAAATGCGAAGATTGTCGCCGTCGTCCTGCTTCCTTTGTCACTGCCGCGGGCTGTGGTTGTTGAATGTGGTGAGGCGTTTGCGTTTGAGTTTGGGTGCAGAATTCAGACTCCGGCGATTAAAACATTTATTTGCCAGTTCTGTGTCTGCAGCTGTGCATTGCTTGTGCACTATCTGAGATGTACGATAAATTAGTTCTGCTACAGCTTCATAAGCTTTTGACGAACCTTGGTCCCAAGGGCCTTTGTCCAAGGGCCGACGCAAAGAGCTTGCTTTACGACAATTTTTCCCTCTCAAAAAGGCCAACCTCCCCATCCCCCAACACGTCCAACCCTTTTCAAGCCCGCTATCCTCCATCTTCCACCCACCGACATCCGTCGAACCCCGAAAGTCAACAGGGTATCGTACTATGGGTTGCGCAACTGCGCGTGGTAGTGTTGTCTTCGTTGTCCCACCCCTCGTCCTCCTCACTTCTCTCCTTCTCCATCCTTCTCAAGCCCGCTACTCGTTATCGTCGTCCTCCTCGACAAGCGGACCTTCCATTTGGGGCGCCATCCTAGAAGAAGAGCCTTACCTACCCTTTGTAGGAAGTGGGATAAAACCTTCCTGCAGAAGTTCAAGCTCGGATGCCTCGGGCATGGTTACCGACTCTTGGTTGTCCTCCCTCGAGGCGTCGCTTCCGACGCACCGCCCTCAAGCATACAAATGGGGGCCCGAGATGGTGGAGGACAACGGCGGCACGGTCCTAGCATTGGCCGGGTCCGATTATTGCATTATCGGGGCCGATACGCGGTTGAGCTCCGATTATCGGATTCGGACGCGGAATGTGAGTCGGCTGATAGAGGTGTCGTCGCACACGTACATGGGCATGGCGGGGAGCTGGGCAGATTCGACGGCATTGCGTCGCGAGGTAAGAAACATGAGTACGGTCAAATCAGGTCACTTCCTACTGCGAACTTTATACTGCTTTGATGAATTTAAGGTCCTGATTTACTTGTCTTTCTACTCCATTCGTAATGGACTAGATGGCGTATGACTTGAGCTGCTTCGAAGCTAAGCATGGACGGCCGATTGGTACGGCGGCCCTTGGCACGTTCTTGTCGAATTGCCTTTATTTGCACCGCCTGCAGCCTATGTATGCCCTCAATTTGGTCGCGGGTTTGGATGATAAAGGTAGGGGAGGAATGAATGGAAAGCAGAGGCGGACCTCTTTCTCATCGCGCACTCACATCTTTCTTTTTCTTTCTCTCCATCCACATACACCACACCAGGCCGGGGCGCTGTTTACAGCTATGACGTTATTGGCTCGTTTAATCGAGTAGCCGCCGCGTGCTGTGGCAGGGGGCAGGTGAGTATTATGTACACGGCAAGGAACCTCCAAAGCACCAACATCCTCCCTTCCCTCCCTTCACTCCCTGCCCATTTCCAGGAATTGATGCAGCCTGTCCTGGATCAGTTCACGACCGAAGATCGTAATCAGAGCGTACGACAGGGGTGTGTGCCCTTGTCGTGTGAAGAGGCACTGAGGGTGATGAAGGACGCGTTTTTGTCCGGGGCCGAAAGAGAGATAAGCATTGGGGATGGGGTGGAGATTGTGGTTTTGCGAAAAGGACACCGACCTAGGGTGGAGAAATTAAAGCTACCACAGCACTGAACCAAAAAGTCCATAGACCTGTCTTAAGCTTTGACCCTTGTTTCATGGAAAATGAGTTTTTGCTTTCCGTTTTTATGCTGGGGATCGGATCCGTTCTGCAGTTCGACGAGCATGATCAGGACGACGGCCCTTGTGCGTGTCTCACAAGCCAAACTCAAACATGCCCTTCCTTCCACCTGGAAACAAGATAAAGACAGGGGTGCATTTGCACTGACTTGATTGTCCGGCTGTGGGCCGTGGAGGATGCCACAATCCAACCTTTTTTCGATCACCCGCAGCACCATCATCGCCCTCACTACCATTATGTCCGCCATCCTGACTACGCTGGCCAGGGCTGGCCTCAGCAGCCTAACCACAGCAGTTTCCAGAACAACAACAACAACAACGACAACAAGAGGAGGGTGGTACGTAGGGCGTCTTATTCCCACCGTCCAAGCAGCTTTTGCCCCTCCCGCCTCCAGCCGTTCCTTCCGCCTGACCCCTCGCTGCGACATGCCCCGCAGCGGGCTGACCATTCCCCATGATCGCCTCGACTTCAGCTACTCCAAGTCATCGGGCCCGGGTGGACAGAATGTCAATAAACTTAACACACGGGTGGAATTGCGTTTCCATTTGGAGAGTGCTGAATGGATACCGCAGGGCATGCGCGGGCGGCTTTTGGAGCAGCAGCGGCATCGAGTCAACAAGGCGGGGGAGCTGGTACTATCCTCGCAGGAGCATCGGACACAGCTTAAGAATCGTGAAGATTGCCTATCAAAGTTAGAGGAGGCATTGGCTCGGGCGGCGATTGTGCCCAAGACGAGGAATATGCGAGTTGGATTGCAGGAATGGGAGAAGGAAAACAGGTTGCGGGAGAAGAAAAAGAGGTCTGAAACGAAGAGCGCGCGGAGGCAGAATAGAAAGTGGGATGAGTAGAAAGACAACTGCACACTGGTGAGTAGGTTAACATTCAGTGGAGCAGTCACTGGACGGGGGATAGTAAGAAGAGGAGGGTAGGGAAGAAGAAAGGGCTTTGTACAGTGCTGTATGTGTAGTAAATTTGTGTCCTAGGGGAAAGGAGGAACTTTCACGACAGGTGGTATGACAAAGAAGAAGAGGGCCGTCTCTCTCGCTTTAATCTGTCTTCTGAAATAAGGGTTCGATTTTGTTTCTTTCTCCTTGCCCTTGTCTCGCCGTCTTCCTTCACGCTTTCCCTCGTCTGTCTTCGTGTCCTGTTCTCCCCACCTCAATGTCACCCCCAGGAGAACTCACTCTGACCTGGCCACATCCACTCATGCCATACAGCGACGGGAGGAAGGAGACGAGATAAAAAGTCCCCTCCTTCTTTCCCCCCGCAGAGCAACTCAGGGATCAGGTACCATGCACTAGCACGCCATAAGGCTCATTTTGCTTAATGGAGAGGGATAAAACGGGAGGAATTGGTAGAGCCAATGCCGGGTCGACCGTGCTTCACGGGTCTGTGTTGGAGGAATAGCAAAGAAATGTGAGACCTTTTTGTCATATAATAATCGTGCACGGGGGCACTTCTATCTCCTTCCTGATTAAGCTTCAGTCCTTCCAACCAACGCACATGCCACAACACGTACCGATAAGACATAGAAAACTCGCCAGTGTACATGCCCACCATCTCGGGCTTGATCTCGACGGGGTTGAAAAGCTTGCCGTTGTAGATTGCCACGATGGAGCCAATCAGCTCGGGGGTGATGATCAAGTCACGAAGGTGGGTCTTGATGATGGCAGGTTTCTCCAGGGGGCCCGTGTTCTTCTTCGCGTTCTTCAGCTTCTTCACCAGGGCCTTGTGCTTGCGCTTAATAGGCCGTTGGAGGCGGCGGCGGATACGGGAGGTGAAGAGTGGCAGGAGCTCCTCAGGCTTTAGGTCCAGCAGCTTGTCCAGGTCGATGCCACGGAAGGTAAACTTCTTGAAAGAGCGCTTTTTACGAGACTCCGCAATGCGGGCAATCTCCTCAGGGGACAGACCCTCGAGTGCGTCAGCCATGGTTCCTGTTGGGTGGGTTTGGGGTAGAGAGGTCATGAGTACCATGATGACAAGGAAGAGGAGGGAGGCAGCAGAGTGGATTGAGGCAACGCCACAGCGGCCACGCCCACGCATGCCCATTCCCCTATGCCTTTTAAGAGCTGTGTATGCAGAGGTAAATGTGCCTTTGCTGTGTGTAGGGCATGAGGGTGATGCTCGAGCGGCAGCCCCCCCCCTTCTTCTTTCTTGATCCCCTCCTCACCACACAGCGAGAGAATGGAGTAGGACGTGCCCTTCCAGGCATCACAGGATCTCCCAGTACGCACATCAGTTTAGCCTTGCAAGGCATTGAGGCCCTAGAGGTGAGTGCTACGCGTAGCGTGGATCAGCAGGAGGAAGAGAGGGATGACCAGGGGAGCGATGGACGAGAGGCGGCGAGGGGTGGCTGTGGTTGGGCAGATTATGACCGGACGCGAACCCCGCGATGGCCAGCTTTTGATTGCCCTGTCTCACGCACTGCATCAAAATCATGGTGGCTTCCTTTTTTCATTACATTCATCCAATCCACCCAACAGCACACCATGCCATGGTCGGCAGGAGCAGAAACAGCAATCACTGCGACGATCCATTTCATCCGCCGCTCTCGCATCCTCTCAACACCCTCTGTGCTCTCGACCACAAGATGCGGCTGCTGCGTTAGCTTCGCCTCCTCCTCCTCCTCCTCCTCCTCCTCCTCCTCCTCGCCCTCATCCTCATCTTCATCTTCCTCCCCGCTTCCTCTCAGCCGCAAGTACCTTGCCTCCCCCTACCACTTCATCGCTCCTACCCGCATCAAACGCGACGCCATCGTCGTCGGTGGGGGCCACAACGGTCTAGTCGCCGCTGCCTACCTCGCAAAACAAGGTCTTGATGTCCTTGTCCTGGAACGTCGTCATGTGGTGGGCGGGGCAGCAGTCACAGAGGAGCTGGTCAATGGATTCAAATTCAGCAGAGCTTCGTACCTGGCTGGGTTGCTCCGCCCTCAGATTATTACTGATCTAGCGCTTGAGAAACATGGCTTTAAATACCTACCAAGGGACCCTTCCTCGTTCACTCCTACAGGTGAAGTTGGAAAGTATTTGATGTTGGGGAGTAATGAGGTAGGGCGTGGAGGGAGAGTGGGCAAAAGGGACGGAAGGGGTAATTGTTAAGTCGTAATTTTGCCCATGCCAATCTACTTACTTCTCACTGTCCCGGTCGTAGTAATTATTCCTCCTCTAAATGCTGCTCCTTACCTTTCTCCCTATCCCTCCCCCTCGTCTCCTCCCATGCAGGAGAAGAACTGGCAATCCATCGCTCAATTTTCTCTGCGAGACGCTGATGCCTTCATCGAGTACGAAAGATTTCTGGGCCAAGCACGTGAGTTAATCGAGCCGTTGCTCGATTCCTCTCCTCCTAACCCATGGGATGGGCAAGCTAAGTGGAGCGAAAGGAAACATACCTTCGCCACCCTCGGAAAGTTACTGAGGCTAGGATGGAAGAGTCGCGGAAGGCTCGTCTCTTTTTATGAGCTTTTCACGGCTCCGGCAACCAATTTGTTGGACCGATGGTTTGAGAGCGAGGTGGTTAAGGCGACGCTCGCGACAGATGCGGTTATCGGTGCGATGGTGGGGCCCAAATCGCCAGGATCCGCATATGTGCTGTTGCACCATGTCATGGGTGAAGAGTGAGGGAGGAAGGGCGGGAGGGAAGGGCGCATACAAGACTCGAAAATACCCTGCTATTAATTTGGAAATTATTCTCACTTACCCTAATTCGTGTTTCATTCATTTCATTTCTCATTTGTTGTATGTGTTTATTTTTATGTTTTACATCCTTCATAATGCTCTTGTACTTCGCTTTTCCCTAATTCTTTGTTCACTATTGACACAGGAGAGGCAGCGGGACGGAAGGGCGTGTGGGCTTATGTTGAAGGAGGGATGGGTGCCGTTAGTCAGAGCATCGCCAAGGCAGCCAAGGCGTGGGGGGCAGAGATAGTGACCAGCGCGCAGGTGCAACAGTTTGTGTATAGTGAAGGGTTGGGGCGAGTGACGGGCGTGGAGATGGCGTGTGGGACACGGTAAGCAAGGGACCAAGGGACCAAGGGACCAAGGGAGAGGAGAGGGAGAGTGGCATATGTGTATGGTCACATTCACAATGGCAGTCTTCCCCCTCGCCATAGCGATGACATATGTTTATCAACCCTTTCTCCTCCCTCTCATACACAGACTAGAAGCCTCTGTCACCCTCTCAAGCGGCACCCCTTACCACACATTTGTCGAGCTCTTCCCCCCCTCCTCCCTCCCTCCCTCCTCCTCCTCGCCTCTGCCCCCGGCTTTCCTCCAGCGCATTCGCCACACTGACTACGCCTCCGGGGTCTTCAAAATTAATTTGGCATTGGAGCGCCTTCCTGACTTCACCTGCTGCCCCTCCTCTGCTTCGAACGAGGCAGGTCCCCAGCATCGGGGCACTATTCACTTTGAAGAAAGAGTTCAAGAGATAGAAGATGCTTATTTGGAGGCTCATGCCCACCGTCGTCCTAGCTCTCGACCAGTGATTGAGATGACGCTACCTTCCTCCTTGGACACCACATTAGCTCCACCGGGCAAGCATGTCGCATCGTTGTTCGTCCAGTATGCGCCCTATGACCTCGATCCGAAAGTGGGAAGCTGGGAGGATGAGGGATTCAAGAATGCATTCGCTGATCGTGTATTTAGAATTATCGACGAGAGGGCTCCACACTTTTCCTCGTCGATTTTGGGGAGAGATCTATTGTCACCTTTAGATCTGGAAAGAGTGTTTGGATTACGTGGAGGGAATATATTTCATGGTAGCTTGGGCTTGCATCAATTGGCGTACGCGCGGCCGGGATACCGCACTCCGCTGCCTGGTCTTTATTTGTGTGGGGCAGGCACGCATCCCGGGGGAGGGGTGATGGGTGCTCCTGGTAGGAACTGTGCGCGTGTGGTTTTAAGTGACTTACAGCGATAATATGAGTTGAGGTAGGATAAGGTAGGGATGTTAAAAAACGAAAGAAAAGGTAAGAGGATTTGTTGGAAAGAAAGAAACAAAATCATAGAGAGCTGAGTATAGAGAGCCTGATGCCAAGAAGAACATCAGGACAAGGAGAGGCCTCTTCGGCCACCTCCAGAAGCATAGACGAAATTATCAAACAGTTCATGAAAGAAAGGGAAGAGAGTCAGTATAGATCTACAAAAGGAATTGACCATTGCCGTAAGCATGTCCAAAGAAAGAGAAAGAATGAAGGTCTTCAAGTTCTTTTTTTCTGCCGCTCCTACACTCCTGTAGAACTATCGCATGCAACCTGACGTCCCAGTAGGACTTGCATACGAGGGGGAGCCTTCCAACAAGAAATTGTTGCGTATTCATCCCTTATTTCCTTGTCCGAGTTTTTCAAGCGACTTTGACAGGTTTTTTGATCAGGCAAAGTCCCCGGACGGCCCACACAGGGCCAGGAGGAGGGGGGGAAGGAGGATAAAAGAGGAGGTCAGCGGGAATGCTACACATAGAGTGTCCGCATATCTTGCCGCGGTTGACCAAACCGAAGATCATGGGGACGAGCTTACCCACGGACCATGCTCCTGTACACCCGCAGGATGTTACGTGCCCCATTGCCGTCCCGGGACACGAACTGTTCACAGGTGTCACACCAACAAAGTCCTCGGATGGCCCGCTCATGACCTCCTCCTCTGCCTCGTTCTCGTCCTCCTCCGCCTCCTCCTCCGTCTCCTCCGCCTCCGCCTCCTCCTCCTCCTCTGCTTCCACCGCCTCCGCCCCCTCCTCCTCCTCCTCCTCCTCCTTCACCTCCTTCTCCTTCTGCCTTTCCCTTCCTCCTCCTCCTCCTCCTCCCCCTTCTCCTCCTCCTCCACCTTCCCCCCCTCCTCCACCACCTCCTCCTCCTCTTCCTCTTCCTCCTTCTCCTCCTTCTCCTCCTTCACCTCCTTCTCCTTCTGCCCTTCTCGCAATTGGGTTTAGACGCTGCCCACAATCGAGGTGTACCTTTGTCTGTG
>Ga0160420_100820_pt1 | contig 10163 bp, 20 predicted proteins | sample CelAP2metagpilot_FD_108197 | JGI IMG/M metagenome (GOLD analysis project Ga0160420, IMG submission 108197) | Phycosphere-associated microbial communities from algal ponds in Kailua-Kona, Hawaii, USA - Cellana AP2-5-5 metagenome pilot | ecosystem: Engineered > Artificial ecosystem > Aquaculture >... | reverse complement strand
GTCGGTGTGGCCGTCGGAGTTGCAGTCGGTGTGGCCGTCGGAGTTGCCGTCGGTGTGGCTGTCGGAGTTGTTGTGGGCGTTGCCGTCGGAGGCAAAGTAGGTTTAGGTCCCATCGTAGGAGCTGTTGTGGGCGAAGCGGTCGGAGTTGCCGTCGGTGTGGCCGTCGGAGGCAAAGTAGGCTTAGGTGCCATCGTCGGAGTACGCGAGGGAGAAGCGGAAGGGCTGCTCGAGGGCGATGCCGACGGGCTCAGGGAAGGAGACACAGAGGGGCCCCTGGTCCCAGCTTCGACCACCTTAAAAGCTTTAAAATCGGGGTCAAGAATCAAGTCGCATACTCCACCGCAGCAGAAGCACTGATTGGTTGCCGTGTTCCAGTTGAAGAAAAACGGAGTTGGCTCATTCCCATTGATGGAGCAGTATTCGAAGCACTCAGTCGGAGTGTTAATCTCCACAGGCGCCAGCTGCCGATGCTCGCCATCCATATCCCTGTGCGAGTCCAGTCCCTTCCCGTGATAAAATTCCGACAAACGGCGACCTTGACCAAAGGGCGCCAGTTGTCCTGCCTGCAAGCATCGCTGCCCCTCACCAAAAAGTTGGAAGGGTGTTGCGGGGTTAACGCTCGGGGCCAGAGTCGGTGCGCACGTGACAGGCATCGAGGAAACGTGCTTGCCCAAGTTGTCGCCAGGATATCGCACACGCAAGACTACGGGCTCGGCCAGTGGCAAAGCACAGTAAGTGGACAGGTCCGTGGCGTTGACCAGGTACGCCAGGCCTGTGACATTCAGCATCTCAGGGGCACAGTCATCAGCGATCACCATGGCCTTAAACACGCGCTTGGAGCTTCTTTTGAAGTCAACGTCTGTCCAGTAGATTGCCGTTGTCCCATCTGGATTCTGGATGGTCTGCGCGGGGGAGACCATGAGGGACGGGCGGGCCTTGGGCTTGACCACAGACAAGCCAGCCGGCAGCTCCATCTTGAAATTGACGCCTTGTACAGCCTCTTTGCTTCGAACCTTAACGATGATCTTGGCTTTTTGTTGGCCTGCCAGGATCCTATGCTTTGCATTAGGTCGCGCCTTGGCGCCCAGAATCAGACGTGGACAGTCCTGGGCAACGGCAACCGGCGCCCAGGCGCCGCCCAGAACAGCAAGCACGGGGAAGATAAGGGGCAGGTACATGGTCTCTGATTGTATGTAGACTTATGAGACGGCGTGTATCTATGACACATGTATGTAGTGTGTGAGAGAGTAGCACGAGAGGATCCTTTGCATAATAAAACATATAATACATATACATGCATAAGTAAGGGGCAAACAACAGTGACTACGCACGCACACAAGAGAGAAGGGGGAAGAAAGCAAGCGCATGCAAATATACACGCAGAGAATCGAAGGCAAGACGTACTATTTCTTGTTTCACATCGGAGGGGGGCGGGGGAGAGACCGTTGTCTTGGTTTTTATATATTTTTGGTTTTTCGTTTTTTTGGGGGTTTCCCGTTAATTTAACCGTAAAAACCGTTTTTTGAGGGTCTTTATGCTGGGGTTGTGGTGGTGTTGTACTGAACAGCACTGACGACGACAACGTCAGTGGACATATCTGCGGATGGTATTACTAGAGGTTCCACCTCCCGCGAGTGCGCGCGGCGTGCATGTGTATTTGGTGCAATGATTCCTCGTATCGACCAAGTCACATCATCTCGTAGCGCGATGACGGAGAAGATCGAGGCAAGTGAACTCAACGGTACAAGGTTGCACCTTTTTTTGGATAAAGTATCCACAGCTGCTTCTGAGGCGATGTATACGGCGGCATTGGAGGGAAGCTGGTGGGAGGGAGATTAGAGGGGGGGAAGAAGAAGGATAGAGAACGAAGAGCTTCAAGAACCGCAGGAAGAGGCGAAGAAGGAAGCATTGGTTCAAAGTCGAGAGGAGACCGAAAGGAGGCAGCTGAAGGAAAGGGAGAACACCTTTCATTAAAGATGTGATTTTGCAGATAGTGGAAGATGAGAAGCATCGAAAGAAAGGAAAAAGGAGCAGGAGGAGGAGGAAGTCACCGGGTGAGATGCGTCTTGGACCGATGGACGGCGTGGAGGATAAGCATGCTTACGTTCAGAGCCAATGGCAGCCATCTCACGACTTCTATGAGGACTACATAGAAGGAACGATCACCATCTACAACCGTAAGAATCTACCGCTTGCGCACGGACAAAACACGTTGTTTCCTTACATTTCTTCGGCGGGTGGTATAATCGCCATCACACCAGTTCGTTTTCATTGAACCATTATGTGTTGCAAAGGCACCGAACAAGGTCCGTGGATCGCTCTGACACTTCTTTTCATATAAATGAATGAGTCAACACACAAATAATTGGGTCAAAGAGAAGAATCGTCACGGGGGATTCAAAAAAGAGAAAGAAGGTGATGTTCAAGTGTGTGTGAGTAAGAATGATTGTAAGGTATCGCAGTGGCAGCCATCTCACGACTTCTATGAGGACTATATAGAAGGAACAGTGACCATCTGTAGCCCTAGGGGCCTGCCGCTCACGCACGGCTTATACACGATTTGTTTAAAACATTTTTTTTGTGGGGTATAATCGCCATTACACCTGTTCGTTTTCGTTTAACCATTCTGTGTTGCAAAAGGTACCGGAGAATGTCCGCCGATCGTTCTATCAGTTGCCCATTTTATATAAGTGATTGAGTCAAACATAAATGATTGAGTCAGAGAGAATAATCGTCACGGTGGATTCAAAAATGAGAAGGACGTGATGTTTCAGCGTGAGTAACGATGCTTGACAGGTACCAAGAAGAATGATAACAACAAAATTAATTATGGCTGGTAGAAGAGGAGAAAAAGGGGATGAAAAACAGGTAAGCTCTCTTATGTCTGTTTCAAAACATACTCACATATGTGTATCACATACTACTCGACCCAGGACCCGGCAGCATTTTCTCGCTACTGTTGTCGCAATAACAACAACTCTTATAAAAGGCAGCAACGTCATCCTCCACTACATAGGATGTCATTGATAAGTAGCGGATGTACTGGTTGTAGAGCATGTAGCGAGTGCGTCGACCAGGACTTCTGTACCAGTGAGACGGAAAGTAGTGGCTTCCGCCATTCCCTCTCAGTTTCCTCACAATCAGCCTTGACTTCGCCAGTGCACGTTACAACTATCGCACTCTAACCTTTTCCATCAGCTGTCGATTGTCCTCGTATCGTTTTTCTTGATTCGGTCCCGGTATATGCGACTTTTTTCACGCTTGCAAACCAAGAATCAAATGTCGCTTGAAGCCCTGTCCGATGGACTTCATCTACCCGCTGAATGCACTCAATCTCTCCCTTGAGATCCCGGAGGGCCACATATGATATCTGATACGCCTTCTTCTTCTGCTCTAGATCCTGCAAGACTTTGGACTCCTCCTCCACCACTAACGCATCGTCGGCCGTCCCCCCATCCTTTTTGTCTTTCCACCGTCAAAGCTGTCCCGCCACTTTACACAAGCAATTCACGCTGTTCTTTGCTTCACTCACTTCCTCCCTCAAAGCCTTTGCCTCTCGTTATTTTATTTTCAAAAGATGAAAGTCTTCCTCGAGTGCGGCTCGATGCCGGCTCGATGCCGGGATGAGTAGTGATGCTCTCGGAAAAATTCAAGGCTTGCGTGGCATCTTGAAGTACGGTCGAGGGGGGAGAAGGAAAAGAGCTTGAGATTGATGTTGGTGACGAAATTATTGCTGCATTTGATGAAAAAATCTGACGGCTTTCTTCATCCTTCCGCGATTCACTCTCTTGCAGCACGTCCGGCGCCATCAATGCCTCCGTGGCCATCGCGTCACACTTCTTTTTCCCTTCTCGAGCGGTTTCTGAGGCTCATTTCTTTGCCATTGATTTCCACATCATCTCTCGCAGTACCCGAAATGCAAAGTAAATCTTGGAACGTGTTAGTGGATCTCCCAAATTAGGCTTTTCCTCCTCGTGCTGGTCTCGTATGCTCTCTTCTTGCTGTTGCTCTATACTTCCTTTATTTCCATTGCCTTCTACCACCCTTCCTCTGGCCCTTACAAATTCTCGACATGCCACGCACACGGCCTCTTTATTCACCTCCTCGAGTGACCCTCATCTAAAAGATGCTACCCCCGCCTAGGCCTCCACAACTCTGTCTGCAACCGTTTGATGACCTGATACGGATCCACGTCTTCGTTCCTCCGCGCCTCGCTCCGGATCTGACCCACGCGCATAGCGAATCGACAGGTGGATAATGACTCCTCTGTGTGTTCTTTTTCCGTCGAGACCGTGGCAACCATTATCGTTTTACAAGTTTCTCCCAAGCTGTCCCGAAGCACTGAGGTCATCATGCTGTTTCGATAGGGCACGTGGGCCCGTCGCTCGTGTAAGGCCAAGATTACCACCTCCAAATTAAACGAGGACTGGTTGATGTACTTGGACTCCTTCGACATTTGGCCTGCTCGGCCTCCTCCAACTCCACCACCTGTCTTGTGCACGCGTGCTAAACCTGCCAAATCCACCAGATTGAGTTTGCTCCGCCTCACGGTTTCTCCTCCTGCTTTCGACCCTCAAAGGACAGCGTGAAGAGGCAGTGAGAGCGGAACGACGCTTCATTCATCGCAGTCTCGCTAATGGCGCGATTGGTATCACCCACAAATAAGAGATTGAGTGCTTCCTCTTCCGTGCTTACGGCATGCATGGACAGCCCCTTTAAATGACAATTCCCTGCTTCATCTTCCAGAAGTGCCACTCGCGGCAGTTTTATTTGTCCTCCTTCGTGCTCGGATCCGCCTCCTTCTGCTCTCTCTCGCCCTCCCTCGGCCAACAAAGCGTACCCTTTTTCACTGTAGACCTCCAAGTATGACACATATACCTGAAACTGCACCGCCTCCCTGCCTCCTTCAGCCCCTTTGTCCCCTTGACCAGAGCCCCTGCGCCGCATCTCACCAAAGATCATCTGCAATGCCCTTGGAATCAGGCCTCTGTCCACATACCGCTCTGGTCCTCCCGTAATGGTAAATGTTTTGCCACTGGATGTCTGACCGTAGGCGAATATTGTGGAATTGAAGCCAACCAAGGCGTTAATGATGGCGTCATAGCCCAAATGCGCGAAGACATGGTCCTGAGAGGCCTCAATACCTAGAACCCCAGTAAAGGTAAAACCGTGGTGAGTCTTATTATTATTTGTAATGCCAGTGGCAGCTACATCACGGGGAACGTCAAAGGCCAACCGCGTCGACAGCGGAGGCGGAGGAGGGGTAGTACTTGTTATCTGGGTAGGGGAAAGCATAGAAGGGGTAGGAGGAGGAGCAAGGCTAGTATAGGGAGAAGGGCGTTTGCGGAGCTTCAGGCGCACGAAAACCGTGATGTTACTTTAACTACTGTCATTACGGTTATTTTTGCTGCTGCTACCGCTGCTGCTGCTGCTCTGGTTGTGGTCGTGGGTGCTGCTTGCGGCGTTCGTGGCAGTGATTGCAGGTAGCCTCCGGGAATCAGCCGAGACGGACAAAGAAGATGCACTAAATGAGGAAGACAAAGATGTGGACATTGAGACTGAGACCGGAAGAGTCGCGGTGATGGGTGTGCATACTGTGCACTTGTCCTCTGAGGGAAACGAGGAAGGGAGGGAGGATGGGGATTTACTGCTTTAACGGGATGGCGAGGAGAAAGACATGGTGAACTCAAGGGTGGCTGCATACCTCTATATAAGAATAGAAGTGGAGGAAGGGAAATGATGAGTGAGCAGTGTATGCACGGCCAGGGCGAGGGGAGGCTCGAAAATGTTCTGAATTTCGTGGCCTTCCTACTCCTTTTCTATCGGGGTGAAAGTTGCCACGCCACGTGGACACGCAGGTTATGGAGGTCATATCCTGCCGCTAATTGTTGCATAGAATCGTATATAAAGATGTTTTTTTTTGCAGTATATGTGTGATTTGTGTAGATGGAATGTGTTGTGGCCAAAGTCGGAATGCTAACCTCCTGCCCTCGACGATCATTTCCCCCCTTCTTTCAGTGTGCTGCCGGCTGCTTTACTCTCTTAAATGTAGGATCTAATCTCAAATATCGCCCGGAAGGAGACATTCGAAGCTAATGCTTGCCCTATCTTCGTGGCCGCCGAGAATATGGCAGTGCACACGGGCCCATAAAGAATTGGAAAGCCTTGTTCCGTCGCCGAATGAGGAATCATAGTTGCAGTCGTGTCACGCCAACGTGTCATGCGAAGATAACGCAACTCACCTTACTGAAACACACCTTACTGAAACACACCATCACACACAGACAATCCCAAACCTAACACCAGCCATGGTGCGTCTCCTCGCCCTTGTCATCCTCTGCCTGCTTTCCACGGTCTTTGCCTTCCTCTTTCCTTCGTCCACCCTCCCTTATCCTTCCTCGTCCTCGACCATGCACAACAAGAGGACATCCAAGACCTTGACCCCTTCGTCCTCCCTCCCTTCCCTCCTCCTTCGCCATGCTGCTGCTGACAGTGATGACGATGATGAGAAGAAGAAGGCCCCTGCTCCGCGGGACATGCCCCCTCCGTCGCCTCTCAGTGACAACATGAGACAGAAGTTATTAAATGAGGCACGAGCCACCGGCGCGGACTACAACTCGAGCAACGGCAACCCAATCCTCATTGTGGCCGCGGTTATTGGTGTACTTGTGATTCTGGGAGGAAAGGGTTTCTTCTTTTAGGCCTTGAAAAACTCAGAGAGAATTGTGTGTCTCGGAATAATGGTGCAGTGGTGTGGGACTGAAGAAGACGAAGCAAGGAAATGTGTCTATGTGTGGTTGACCAGCATTTGACTTGTTTCTTTGATTTTCTGGCAATTTAAGACGTCATCATTTGATTTGCTGAGATGATATTTCAATTGATTGGTGCTGCAGACGGACGGTACCGACATGTTCAATCGGACCCGCCTCTCGCTAGTTTGATTGTGGTCTTTATAATTGGAGCTGGGACAGGGAGCCTCGAGCGCTCTCCTTCTCCTCTTCGCTTGCATCTTTATATCTTCATATTCCCGTCCCTTGCCCTATCGTATCGTATGCTTCTATGTCTCTCTCTCTGTCTCCCTCTCTCTCTCTGTCTCTCTCTGTCTCTCTCTCTCTCTCTCTCTCTGTCTCTCTCTCTCTCTATTTTTGTCTCTCTCTCTATCTCTGTCTCTCTCTCTCTCTCTCTCTCTCTCTGTCTCTCTCTCTCTGTCTGTCTTTCTCCCTCTGTTTCTCTTTCTCTCTCTCTCTCTGTCTCTCTCTCTGTGTCTGTCTGTCTGTCTGTCTGTCTGTCTGTCTGTCTCTCTCTGTCTGTCTCTCTCTGTGTCTCTGTCTCTCTCTGTCTCTGTCATATCCTCCTTTCTCCCCATATCCTCTTTAAATAACATTTTTGTTTCTTGCTTCCTTACACTACCGCCGCCCTTCTTCTCATCGCATCCTCTCTCCCACTATCCTACTTTCCTCTCCTCCCTGCACCCCTCCCTCCTCCTCCTCCTCCTCCTCCTCCTCCTTCTGTGATTGACCTCGTCATTCTTGTTATCGTCGCACCTGCGGCCTGCTGCTTCAGTGTCGAGAGCTCGTTTGCCTGTGTTTCCAACTGCTGTCGGTCGAAATATAACTCGTAGTGTGCCGCCCTCCCTCTCTTCCTCCCTCCCTTCCTCCCCTTCCCGTCTCTTCTCATCGAGTCTCCTTTCAGCCTCTCCCTCGCCCTTTCCCCCCTCCATCTCCCTCCCTCCACCCCCCCCTCCCTCGCCCCTCCTCCGCCCGTGCGACGCGGCTGGGAATTTGAACAGAATTTACAGGGAGGGAGAAGGAGGGCTGGGCGGGAGGGAATGAGGAGGAGGGCGAGACAGGGTGGTAGAGGAGGCGATGTGTCAGAGGAGAAAGAAGTCTAAGGTAGGAAGGAAGGATGTAGGAGCCGCCTTGGGACGCAAGCTGGCTAGATCTGAGGGAGGGAGGGAGGGTGGGATGGAGGGAGGGGAAGGCGGAAGAGAGCGATTTAACGGGAAGGCATTTCGTTTGCTCGAGGCGATGGTGCTGTGAGAGAGAGGGTGTAGGAGATGTTTGCAGGGTTCATTTTCAAGGCCCTCCCTCCCTCCCTCCCTCCCTCCCTCCCTCCCTCCCCTCCTTCCCCTTCCTCCCCTCTTTCGCATCTCTAATCTACCAACATTTGAGGGTTGTGATCCGCCGTGTGGCCGACGGTCCGGTCACTATTGCTTGCCTTGCCATCCTGCGCTGGAAAAACGGCGGGGAAAGAGGGAGGTAGGGAGGGAGGAGGGATAAGGACGACTCAAGGGAGCAACAGTGGCCGATGGGACTTCAGCCGAGTAGCACCTAAATCATACTTACGACACCTTTCCCTCCCTCCCTCCCTCCCTCCCTCCCTCCTTCGTACTCACATCCTTTTTCCTCCTCCCCAAACGATGCTCCCTCCCTCGCTGCTTGCTTCAACTCCTCTAAGGGAGGAGAAACGGCAGGCCATTCGGAGCTCCCGATGCTGCCTTCGCCACTCAAAGCCGAACGCAGAACGATGGGCGAGGGAGGGAGGGAAGGAGGAAGGGAGGAAGGGAGGGAGGGAGGGAGGAAGGGAGGGAGCGACAAAACAAGAGAGGAAGGACAAGCGGCATCCACGGAGATGGAGAGGCAGTCGGTGCCCGAGGAACTGCTACGTGGGGGAAGAGAAATGGAGGGAGGAAGGGAGGGAGGGAGGGAGGGGAGGTAACGAGGCTGGTAAATGGGTAGAGCGTAACAGACTCCCCTTTGACCCGAGAGGGCGCTCAGGTCTCATGCGCGTGAACTATCGTAGTGGATGATGACAATACATACTTACAACCCTTCCTCCCTTCATCCCTCTCTCCCTCTCTCCCTTCCTCCCTCCCTCCCTCCCTCCCTCCCTCCCTCCCTCCCTCCCTCCCTCCCTCCCTCCCTCCCTCCCTCCCTCCCTCCCTCCCTCCCTACCGATCTCCCGGCGAAGGAAGCAACCCATTCACCTGCAGCTTCGCATCATCTTCCACCACCTGCAGGTGCAGGTGTAAAAGGTTCAAGAAGGAAAGAGGGAAGCAGGGAGGGAGGGAATGAGGGAGGAAGGGAGGGTGGACGAGATGAGTCATCCATCCACCCCAAAAATGAACTTAGCAAAGCGTTTCTCTTCCACATATCTTCCAATCTCCCTCCTTCCCTCCCTTCCTCCCAATATCTTTTTATCGCCCTCCCTCCCTCCCTCCCTCCCTTCCATACCTGCGGCGGAAACTGCGCACTCCAGGGTGTCTCGTTCCGCCCTCCCTCCTCCCCTTCCTCTCCCTCGTCCTCCCCTGAGACCTCGCCCGACGAGGACGAGCGCCGCGACAAGCCTCGAAATGGGCCGGAAAGGGAGGGAGGAAAGGAGGGAGGGAGGGAGGGAGGAAAGGCGAAGCTACCCGGATGCTTCGTGAAGGAGGAAGAGGAGCAGGTGGTGGTGGAGGAGGAGACAGATATAGCAGTGGCAGTCTTGAGTACTTGAAGGAGGGGAAGAGGGAGGGATGGAGGAAAGAAAGGTAGAAAAAAAGGAAAAAAAGGAAGGAGAAAAGGAGGGAGAGCGTGGGTAACCATGCCAGCCGCAGGAGCCAAACATACATCCCCTCCCCTCCCCTCCCCCCCTCCCTCCCTCCCTCCCTCCCTCCCCTCTCTTCCTCCCCCTCTACCTGGGAAAGGACGCGGCACGGCGTAGTAGTCCGCGTGCTGAAGGAGGGGCACGGCAGCAAAAGCCGTCGCCACTCCGGCACGGGTGTACAACACACTGTAATGAAGGAGGAAAAAGGCCTCGCTGCCGTCGACAAGGATGCACTGAGGGAGGGAGGGAGGGAAGGAGGGAAGGAGGGAAGGAAGGAAGGAGGGAGAGAGGAAAGGAGGGAGGGAGGGAGCGAGGGAGGGAGGGAGGGAGGGAGGGAGGAGATGCAAGGGATATATCTTGAAAGCATGATTCATCCACTTAGCAATCGAAGTTGCTCATTTTTAATTTCTCCCCCCCGTCCCTCTTTCCCTCCCTCCCTCCCTCCCTCCCTCCCTCCCTCCCCCCCTTCCTCCCTCCCCCCCTTCTTTCTTCCCTCCTTTCCCCCCTTCCCCCCCCCCCCCCCCCCGGCCTCCTTCTTCTCCGCCCCCTGGCCCTTTTTCCCCTTCCTTCCACGGGTG
>Ga0160420_100814_pt1 | contig 10215 bp, 19 predicted proteins | sample CelAP2metagpilot_FD_108197 | JGI IMG/M metagenome (GOLD analysis project Ga0160420, IMG submission 108197) | Phycosphere-associated microbial communities from algal ponds in Kailua-Kona, Hawaii, USA - Cellana AP2-5-5 metagenome pilot | ecosystem: Engineered > Artificial ecosystem > Aquaculture >... | reverse complement strand
CTCCTTCCCTCCCTCCCTCCCTCTCAGGCCCCATCGGTTCCCGTCTTTCTTCTTTCTTCCTCCCACGCGGCCTCCTCTGCCTTGGGACCTCAGCCGCGAATTTCTCCTTCCCTCCCTCCCTCCCTCCCTCCCTCCCCCCCCCTCTTAGGTCTCTTCCATCATCGCCCACCGGAGGCACCAGGCCAAGTTGTGTGTCCGTATCGGTCGGGCTCGAGGCCTCCTGGGCAAAGACAGATCTGGGTCTTCCTCCCCCTACGCCGTCCTCACCCTCGGTACGTGCGCATGCAAGTTGCTTTGCCTTCCCTCCCTCCCCCCCTCCCTCCCTCCCTCCCTCCTTCCCTCCCTCCCTCCCTCTCATTCGCCATCATTTCCCGTCTTTCTTCTTTCTTTATCCTAAGCGGCATCCTATGGCTTGAGACCACAGACGCGATTTGATCCCTCCCTCCCTCCCTCCTTCCCTCCCTCCCCCCCTCCCTCCCTTGCAAGGCCGCAACGTGGTAAGGACTCAGATCAAATGCCGCACCCTCTCGCCGTATTGGGGAGAGATTTTCATCTTCCGCCGCGATCCGACAGTCAGGTTCCTGACTCTCGAGGTGGGGAGGGAGGGAGGGAGGGAGGGAGGGAGGGAACTAGAGTGAATCGTGTTTATCGTTTGCACGAGACATCCATGCCTGTGGTGGCTCACAACATGTCCTTCTCCCCCTCCCTCCCTCCCTCCCTCCCTCCATAGGTTTTCGACTGGGAGTCGTTGGGCCGAGACCGTTTCCTCGGCCGCCTCGTGCTGCCGCTCCACGGCCTTCTGCCCCACACGTGCGTGCCCTCCTTCCTCCTTCACTCCCTCCCGACTCTCCTCCTTCCCTCCCCTACTCGATATTTACTGTCCCTTTCTCCCTCCCTCCCTCCCTCTCTCCCTCCCTCCCTCAGCCCGCAAGAAGGTTGGTATGCCCTCGGGAAGCGCTCGGTCCGGTCTCGGGTTGCGGGAGAAGTCTTCCTCAAAGTGGAGATCAAGGAATGGGGGGGAGGAGGAGTGAAGGAGGGACGGTCCGAAGAAGGAAGGGGGGAGGTTGCAGAGGCAGGCGTCTCCCAGCTGTTGGAGGAGGTGAAAGCCCTCCCCTCCCTTCACCTCTCCCTCCCCCTCTTTCCCTCTGCTGATAGGAGGGAGGGAGGGAGAGAGGGAGAGAGGGAGGGGCAAGAGGCGCGAGGCTCGAAGAAGAAACACGCTATTGCTGCGGCGCCTGCTGCTGCCACTGCTGCTTCCCACCTCTCCCTCCCTCCCACCCTCCCCCTCCTGAGCTTCCCCTCCGCCCCGTCTGAGAAGTCGGAGCAAACCTGGTTCAAAGTGGAAATGCAGGTGGAATGCGAGGATGGAAGGGAGGGAGGGAGGGAGGGAGGGAGGGAGGGAGGGACGACGGTAGACACGCATCTCTGACTCCAAACCACACACGAGAGACTTACGTTCATCCTCTCATCCCTCCCTCCATTCCTTCCCCCCGCCCTCCCTCCAGTCCTTGGCATTCGGTGCCCAGGTGTCGTGCAGAGGCTCCCTGCTCCTGACGAGCCACCGCCTCGTCTTCCTTTCGCACAGAGCGCGCCTCCTCCCTACCCACGCACCTACAAAGGTATATACATGCCTTCCCCCTCCCTCCTTCCCTCCCTCCCCCCTTCCCGTCTTTCTCCTTTGCTTTTTGATTCCAAGAGGATGGAATTTCAGCTCATTCCCCTTCCTCTCCCTCTCCCTCCCTCCCTCCCTCCCTCCCTCCAGGAGCCCGAGCTCGTCATCCAGATTCCCATCCGCTCCATCACCTCGGTCAAGAGGAAGAAGAATACCGCCAGCACAGGCAATTCACCCTCCTCCCCTGCCTCCGCAATGATGCTTTCGCTAGAGAGAGGGAAGGAAGGAGGTACGGAGGGAGGGAGGGAGGGGGGGAGGAAAGGAGAGAGGGAAGGATGGAGGAGGGAAGAGTGGAAGGGAGGAAGAGATAGAGGAAGGGTGATGCAATGAAGAATGATGAGTATATTGCATGCGTGACACCTCTAATCAATGGCGTATGTTTTACATGAATGACACCTCTAATGAATGGTGAGTGTATGGCATGATTTACACCTCTTATGAAGGGTGTATGCATAACATGAATGACACCTCTTATGAATGGTGTTTGTTTTGATTGCCGTCTCTCTCGCTGTTCGCTCTCCGCTTTCTCCTCATACAAACACAGCCCTCCCCTCCCCCTTCCTCTCTTCCTCTCCTCGTTCCTCCCCTTCCTTTCCTCTTTTCACCGCCCCGGGAGTAGGAGGAGGAAATGGAGGAGGACAGGGAGGAGGAGGAGGAGGAGGAGGAGGAGGAGGCCGGTGGTGTTTACGGATCCGCACGAGGGACACGAGGCAATTGACTTTCAGGTTTTTAGAATCGGGGTCTCCTCAGGTCGTCAGAAGCTCGATGAGAAGAAGAAGAGGAGGGGAAGGGGGGGGGGGAGGGGGATTAGGAGGAGAAAGAGAGGGGGGGGGGGGAAGAGGAAGAGAGGGAAGGGAGGGGGGCAGGGCACCGCTCGCATTGTCTCCCACGAGTGGAATGACGAGGCGCTCAAGACACCCACCAGCGCCAACATCACCATCACCCACACCACCACCGCCGCCGCCGCCGCAGCAGCAGCAGCAGCAGCAGCGGCAGTATCAACGACAGCAACCACATCCCGCCCGTCCCACCAGCTTGCGGCTTGGGCTTCCCCCTCTATATCCCAGAGCCGCCGTCACCCCCACCTCTTCCTTCTCCTCTAAAAGCACCCGGCCACGACCGACCTCCCTCCCTCCCTCTTTCCCTTGCTCCATTCCTCGCTCCTCCTCTTTCTCCACCCTTCCCTCCCCTTCTGCCGCCGCTGCCCGACTGAAGAGCCTCTTCGTTTCTGGAGGTACGCCTGCCCTCTGTCCACTCAATCTGCCTCCTCCCTAATCCCTCCCTCCCTCCCTCCATCCCTTCCTCCCCTCATCGCCCTTTTCTTTCCTTTCCTTCCTCCCTCCTTTCCTAGCACCCCTCGTGAGAGAGATGGACTCGGTTCCCTATCTTCTTTCAACAGCGTTGCATCCTTCTTCTCCCTCACCGAGGCAGAGGATCTACTCCTAGAGCAGAGCGAGGGAGGGATGGAAGGAGGGCGTGTGGGAGGGAGAGAGGGAGGGCGGGAGGGAACTGCTTCTTTTTTGCCGCTGAAGGAGGATGAGGAGGACGAGGAGGATGAGGAGGAGGAGGAGGAGGAGGAGGAGGAGGAGAGGAAGGAGGGAAAAGGAGGGATAAGAGGGTGGCTACGAGGAGAAAGTAAGAAGAGAAAAACGGCGAAGAAGCAGAAGGAAGAGGAGGAGGGGGAGGGGGGGGGGGAGGTCGAGGAGGTGTTAGCGTCCTTTTTTAAGCGACTCCACTTCCGGGTACTTAACCCCCAATTGGAGGTGCCAGCCTTCTGGATAGGGCAAGAGGAGGGAGGGGAAGAGGAAGGGGAGGAAGAGGAACGGGATCATGGAGGAGGAGGAGGAGGAGGAGCAGGAGCAGGAGGAGGAGGAGGGAAGGAGGGAAGGAAAGACGGAGGGTTGGAGGATGGCCTGGTATCGAGCGTGCTGGGGCTGCCCGCGGAGATAGTGCGATGGATGTACGTAGGGAGGGAGGGAGGGAGGAAGGGGAAGGAATAAGAGATTTAATTGCCAGGGATCGAGGTAGGGGGGGGAGGGAGGGAAGGTTAACGCAAGTACTGATGTATCTCTCTATTTACACCTCCATCAATATCGATCGTGTGTCGGTCAAAGTGCCCGACCCTCGTCCTCCTGTGGTGATAGTGGTGACGAGGAGGTAGGCACTAGCTGCAGTGCTATTGTACCCACCGGTGCCCCAACCAATGGAATCGCCGCCCTCCCTCCCTCCCTCCCTCCCTCGTCCTCGGCACGGAGGAAGGATGACCGAAGTCTTGTGGCCGTGGGCGCAGAAAGAGAGGAAGAAGCAGGAAGGAATAGAGGGAGAGAAAAAGGAGGAGCGGCAGCGGCAGCAGCAGGAGCAGCAGCGGTCTCCTTGCGTGGGCCTTCTTTGAGAGCGATCCTGAGGGAAAGTTGGCGCACGCAAGACCTGAGGAAGGAGTTTAGAAGGTGAGGGGAAAGAGGGACGGAAAGAAGGAGGAGGAAGATGGGAAGGGTAAGGTAATCGGAGTATCTTCATTCACACTCTTCTCCCTCGACAGAATGGGCTTGCCTGATGCCCAATGGAAGCTCTCTTCAATTAACAAGAATTTTGAGGTACGTCTCCCTCCCTCCCTCCCTTCCTCCCTCCCTCTTTCCTTTCGAATCTCCTTCCACCCACCATCCATCCCTCCCTCCCTCCCTCCCTCCCTCCCTCCCTCCCTCCCTCAGATCTGTCCCACCTACCCCTCCCTTCTGGCCGTGCCCGCCAGCATCAACGACGCCTTCCTCTCCACCGCTGCTGCCTGCCGCAGCAAGCGCCGCCTCCCCGTCCTGACCTGGCGCCATGCCGGCAACCACGCCAGTATGTGTCGGTCGTCACAGCCCCTGGTACTGAGGGAGGGAGGGAGGGAGGGAGGGAGGGAGGGCATCGTCGCGTCACTTGCAGGAGTGAACCCGTTATCGACGCCCCCTCCTTCCGTCCCTCCCTTCCTCCCTCCCTCCTTCGCAGGTCGGTCTCAGCCTTCCCTCTTCGAGTAATATCGAGAACACCGTCGATGACGTCGTGCTCCTTGAGCACATCCACGTGGCGAGTGGGAGGCAGGCCCAGCAGACGCCCGTAATCCCCCGGCACAAACGCCGGTGCCCTTCGGAAGACCTGACGAGTGAGTCCTTGCCCTCCTTCCCTCGTCATCGACGCTTTTTCTTCTTTTACTATCTCTTCCTCTGCAACCTCACCCACGGACCCACACTTCTCTTCCCTCCCTCCCCCCCCCCCTCCTTTCCTACTCCTCTCCTTACCCCAGGACTGCGGAGTGCGGATGCCGTGGACCTGCACGCCGAACTGGAGTGTGACGCCCGGCCCATGCTGGCCCATATGATCCCTGAGAAGGAGCAGGTTAGGGAAAGAGGCAGGGGCGGAGGGAGGAAGTAGGAAAAGAGGGAGGGAAGGAGGGAGGGAAGAGAAGAGGGAGGAAGAGGCGACGAACACTTTCCCTACGTCTGCTAATGTCGACATTCAAATTGTCCTCTCCTCCCCACCCATCCACCTTCCCTCCCTCCCTCCCTCCTTCCTAGATCCAGCCCGGCTACGTGGGAATTGACGGTCGTCGCCGAGAGAAGTTCGTCGTCATCGACGCCCGCCCCGAGCTCTCGGCCCGTGCCAACCAAGCGGCGCGAGGGATGGGCTTTGAGAACACCCCGCAGTACAAGCAGGCAAGTCAGCCTCCCTTCCCGCCCTCTTCCCCCTCTCTCCCTCCCTCCCTCCCTCCCTCCCTCACACACTCACACACACACACACACACATCCACATCCACGATCACATCCACATCCACATTCTAAAATCAACCCTTCACCCCTCCCTTCCCTCTCTCCCTCCCCCTCTCCCTCCAGGTTTGCCAAGTGGTGTTTATGGGCGTGCCCAACATCCACGTGATACGCAAGAGCTGGGACTCCCTGCAGGCTCTCTGCTGCACCAAGGGAGTCAACAGCGCGGCCTTCGGCATGCATGTAAATTGATCTTTCACCCTCTCGAGACCCTCCTCCCTCTTCCCCCCCGGCCGTCTCCCTCGTATGTATCCCATACACAAACACACTCACACACGCATACTTACCCCTTCTCTTTCTCCCGCTCCTCCTCCCTCCCTCCCTCCCATCCTCTTCTCCTTCGCTCAGGTGGAAGGGACTCGCTGGCTCTTTCACATCCACAAAATCCTCTCCTCCTCCCTCTTCGTCGCCCATCTCCTGCACAACCACGGCGTCTCGGTCCTCGTCCATTGCTCCGACGGGTATGATCCCTCCCTCCCTCCCTCCATCCCTCCCTCCCTCCCTCTCTCCCTCTTTGAATCCACCTCATCCGAACACTCACTCAACCTTCCCTCCCTCCCTCTCCCTCTCCGTCCCTCCCTCCAGGTGGGATCGCACCTCCCAGCTGTGTGCCACAGCTCAGCTTCTTGTGGACCCCTACTATCGAACGTTGCGCGGATTCCAAGTGAGGAAGGATAGGAAGGACGTGGGGAGACAGGGAGGGAGGAAGGGAAGGAGGGAAGGATGGGGACTTGAGTTGAGTGGGTGGAATGGTTCTGATGGCTTACCCCCCTTCCTCCTTCCCTCCCTCCCTCCCTCCCTCCCTCCCTCCCTCCCTCCTTCCCTCTCTGCCTGCCTCAGGCCCTGGTCCACAAGGATTGGGTGGCTTTCGGTCACAACTTCACCCGCCGGAGCGGCCTCGACCAGCACGGGCACACATCCACCGAACGCGCTCCCATCTTTGTGCAGTGGCTCGACTGCGTGCATCAGGTATGTGCGCCCTGTCATTTCCTTCCTCCCTCCCGCCCGCCCGCCCCCCCTTTTTTTCCTTTGTAATGGCACCGTGTGCCTCTTTTTCACCAAGCTGAGATTTAAAGCGGCTGCTTCGCCTTCTTCCCTTTCTCTTTTCACGCCCACCCTCCCTCCCTCCCTCCCTCCCTTCCTCTGTCCCTCCCTCCTTCTCCTTAGATTCTACGGCAGTTTCCCTCGCGCTTCGAGTTCGGTGAAGCGCTCCTGCTCTTCCTGGCCCAGCATGCCACGAGCGGATGGACGGGCGATTTCCTCTACGACTGCGAAAGGGAGAGGTGAGAGAGGGAGGAGGGGAAGGAGAAACGGGGAACATGATTCATCGCTTAGTCACAGAAGGGGAAAACTAATATTCTATCTCTGAATCACAGGGTGCAGTATCTAAATGTGGTATTCTATCTTTAATGGGATGGAGCGTCTGATGTCTAATACCCAATATCTAATAATATTCCATCTCTGAATCACAGGACGGAGGCCCGGGTGGAGGAGCGGACAATTTCCCTCTTTGCCGTGATCGAAGCCAACAAACAACGGTCTGTCGATCCCCTCCATCCTTCCCTTCCTCTCTATCTCTCTTCCCTCCCTCCTCCTCTCACATCTTCCCCTACCTCCTCTTTCCCCCTCAGATTTCTGAACCCCGCCTACGTCTCCCCTTCGTGCTCCTCCGCCCCCCCTTCCTCATCTTTCCTCACGCCCGTGACCAGCACCACGCGCCTCGTCTTGTGGGAGGCGTACTTCCTCTCCTGGCAGTCGGAGCTGTACGATCTCGGTAGGGGTAGGGAGGACGGGAGGGAGGGCGGGAGGAAAAGGGAAGACAGCTGTCTAAATCCTTTTCCCCAATATTTTATTATCCGAGTCTTGTAACCCTCCCCCTCCTCCAATCCCTCTCTCCTTGATGAGTCTTTTGAAAGATGATGGAGCCGGCATGAGCGAGGTGTCACTCTTCCCTCCCTCCTTTCCTCCCTCCCTCCCTCCCTCCCTTCCTTCCTCCCTTTCCCGCTAGCATGGCGCCTGGGCAAAGGGGACTCTCTCTTTCGGGAAGACGGGGACTCGATGAGCAAGGTCTCGCTCCTGCACACGGCCCGACAGGAACTGCAGGCCACGAGTGAGTGCGGGGATGGAGGGAGGGGGAAATGGGGGGAGAGAAGCTGTGCTCAGATTGTCAAAAGATAGCAAGGCGGTTTCAATCACCATCTGTTTACTCATCCCTCCTCCTCCCTTCTCCCTCCCTCCGCCCTTTATCTTCTTCACCCGGCAGTGGCCCGCCATCCTTCCGCGACAATTCTCCGTTCCCTATCCGACAACGACACGCGAGAACAGGAAGGAGAAGACGACGAGGACGAAGACGAGGAAGAACAGGAAGAGAACCACGACGAAGAAAACAACGAGGAGGACAAGGAAGGAATGGGAGGGGATCGAAAACAGGAGGGAGAGGGAGGGAAAGGGGGGGGGAAGAATGGCGGGGTACTTCATCTTCACGTCCTTTCGGACATGCCCTATGAAGGGCAGCCGGCCAGCGCGGATGAGGACCCTTTATATTTCTAGAAGAAAAGAGGGAGAGCGGGAAGGGGAGGGTTCGCTGTCTGTAGACAAGAACACATGTAGCTAAGCCCACAGAGTACAACCCAAATTGTTTTGACATTTTAGGGACTGTAAGTGTTGAAATTAAAAAGAAATATAAAAAACCACAAATGCTTTTTGAGAGTTGGAGTATCTTCTTTTTGGAGCTATATGCGTAAACGAAAGGGTAGAAGAAAAGGTAAGGAAGAGGGAGAAAGAGGAAAAGGGCCTTTGCTTCTTGTACAACAACCGGGACAGACTGCTCGAAGTCCCCATTTCTGACTTGGACATGCGCCCTCTGAAATCGTGGGCCAAGGGAGACAGGTGGACGCAATACCTCTACTTATCGCGGCAGGCAGCGCACCTTCTCTTCATTTTCACGGTCATCACTGATACGAAGGGCGCCCTCTCCCCGTCTAGACTGACATTCGGGATGCTTATGCCCACAAAAAGTATGAACGAACAAACATTCGAGGATTCTACGTCGTCATATACATGCACACGGACGGGTACATGACGGCGGCAGAACGGAAGAAGTTGCAGGAGGATGAGGAGGACTAGTCACATTTGATCTGTCTTTTGTATTTTTAGAGCGGTAGTGGTGGGGCGTATGTCCTAATGGGCGTCACGATTGAAGAAGAGAAGGAGGAGGGAATAGCATGGGGTCAGGGCCCATATGGACCGGGCCCTCCAGGCAAAAGATGTAGACGCACAATAAACAAGGCCTTATTAGCCCTTGTTATGTGCCAATCCTGTCAATCAATATTTTGCACCCGTCCCAGCCTTGGGCTCGGCAATCTTTTGCCGACGTGAGGATTTGCACGGAGCAAACACAGCCGTTACTACCCACCCTCGAGGTAGAGTGAGCGTTTTACATCGTCCTCTCGCGAATTTTATATGTAACCCATTGTTGAAATATTGTGTCTGGGCAAAACTATGCCATTTCCCCTATCTAGTCATTTTGTTGCCGCAAGCAAGTCGGAGGTAGAGCCAAAGGAGCAGCATCCTCTTCTCTTCTTTCTTCAGTCAAACATGGGCCCAGCAAACATGTTCCTTCATTTTCACACACGTACCCCACACAATCGCACAGTCAGGATGAAGATCACCCACTCCTCCTGGGCACTTTTCGTTGCCATGGCTGCCATTGTTGTGCATGGCCAGGAAGGCCCGCAACACTTCCTCCGTGCAACGGGCCGTCGCCTTACCACCACTACCACCACCACCACAACAGCCTCGGAAGCCACCCCTCCTCTGCCCTCGTTTATAAAGCGCGCCTTGCAAAGCATTTTCACCTTTTCAGCGCTCTTTAATGACACTATAGAGACAACCACACCCACGGACCCACCTCTCGTGACGTACCAAGGGGCCGGCACCGGTGCCTGGGGCGTCCAAGCCAACCGCACCTTCCCCGCGGAACAGAATGGAAGCAGCATGCAAGAACAAGATGTGGTCATGCCGCGAGGTGGTACGGGGGCCACGTCTCCCAAGGGCTACTCGCTGGTGGAGGACCGGCCCAGGTGCTATTTTACCCTCGGCAGCAATTACTGTCCGGCGGCTCCCAACAACATCTGGACGAACTTGTACATGTCCTACCTCGAACGCACGTCCCAGGTGCTGGCCAACGCCGCCCGGATGGACCCCGCGGCTTTTCAGCGCATCTATAACGGCAACAACAGAGACACTTACAAGTGCACCACGCGGGCCTTGCCCCCTCTGCGGTATAGCCCCAATGCCCAGCAAGCCGCGGTGAAGGCAAGTCAGATTTTGGCTGACCCTAACTGCCCCTTCCAGCACGACACTTGCCGCAGCTATTGTGGCTTATATGGCGGATCATGCAGCTGGGACGCCCGTATTGGGACGTATGAACCAGATTGGCGCGTAAGTTTGCGAGGAGGAGGGGGATGGTATGAGGGAGGGAAAGAGGAAAAGAGGAAGGGAGGGAGGGAGGGAGGGAGGGAAGGGGGGGAGGATGAAGGGGGGAGGGGGAGGGGGGGGGGGGGGGGGGGGGGGGGGGGGGGGGGGGGGAAAAGGAGAGAGGGGGGGGGGGGGGGGGGGGGGGTGGGAGGGGGGGGGGGAGGGAGAGAGGGAGGGAGAGAGAGGGGGGTGTACCTTCCCAAGAAGCAAGAGAACATGCTGGTAGGCTTCGAGGCAGGTCTCGAGAGAGGGAGGGGTGAG
>Ga0160420_100813_pt1 | contig 10217 bp, 11 predicted proteins | sample CelAP2metagpilot_FD_108197 | JGI IMG/M metagenome (GOLD analysis project Ga0160420, IMG submission 108197) | Phycosphere-associated microbial communities from algal ponds in Kailua-Kona, Hawaii, USA - Cellana AP2-5-5 metagenome pilot | ecosystem: Engineered > Artificial ecosystem > Aquaculture >... | reverse complement strand
TCTGGGCGCGGGAGCCAGGGACCGCCCAGGGAGGGAGGGGCGGGGGGGGTGGGGGGGGGGAGGGGAGGAGCACGGAGGGAGGGGGGGGGGGGGGGGAGGGGGGGGGGGGGGGGAGGAGGGGGGGGAGGGAGGAAGGGAGGGGAATTGGATCAGCCTCCTGCAGCAGCCGTAGTCCGTTTCGAGTGGGAGGGTTTCCAGACCTCTTGCAGCCATCCTCCCTCGCTCTCTCCCTCCCTTCTCCGCTCTCTCTGCCTGTACCTGCAACAACAACGTCTCCATCAACACCCCCTCCTGCTCTGGAAAATGGTCAAACAGCGCCGTGGCCGAATCGTCCGAAGGACTGAAAAGAAGGATTGGGAGAGAGGGAGGGATGAACAACAAATCAATCCATCGACCAACGAACACGGAAAAAGGACCAGAGAGCGGCGATTGTGCGCGGATACATACCTGCCCTTGGGTGCTGGGAAATCGGAGACTGTGATATCCAGGAATTTGAGGCCGAATGTCGCTCCAAGCACGACAACCAGCAGCCTATGCAGGAAGGAGGGGGGAAGATGAGAGGTGAAGGCAGGAAGTTGATGCTGGTAAAATGTGTCAAATGATGTAGACGTGCAGCCAGTGTTACCTTCGCTCCTTCTCTCGTCCGCCTGGCTCCCGCCTCGCATCTGACCGCTCTCCCCCTTCCTTCCCCTCCCTCCCCTTCCTCCCCGTGCTCACCAAAAGGCTAGCACTAGCCATCGCAGCCGTTTCATCCATCGAACCCATCGTAAGGCCACCGTGCTGTGGTCGTGGTGTGTCATTTCCTTCTTCTCTTGTGCGTCTCTGTAAGGGGCAGGGAGGCAGGGGCCGAGGGAAGGAAGGAGGGTTTAGGGTTGTGTTAGTAAGGTGAATGCATTTTTCTGGCCTTGCGCTGCGGCGTCCTTTCTCATCTCTGTACCAGTGCAGAAGGAATGGGGGCACGGGCGTTGATGACCGTGCTGGTCACGAGTGCCTTTGGCTTTGCGCTTTGCGGGCGCATACAAATTTCAAGCAAGCATCACATGGCGTTCTCTCACGCTCCCCAACCCATGCGAACACGTCCGCCCAAAACAATGACACAATTTATTTGAAAGAGCTGTCCCAATACGTAAGGCATTGCTGCATGTTGTCCTTGGCCTGGCCTTACACGGCCCCTCAAATCCCGAGCCACGGACACAGACGACCCAACGTCATGCTTGGAAGCATACTTCCACGCTTCCGCGTCGTGGCCGCGTGCCGTTGCGCCCCCATCTCATCGCCCCTCCGAGTCAACACTTGATGTTTCAACATTGTAATCACTGACTTGATACCGCAGCCACGACTATCTGGTAATTTTTTCGTTCTCCTTTGCCTCACTGTATGACCTCTCCAAATTTGCGTCTCAGCCGTCCCTGTCATCCCACATCAACACATTACCCCAAGCTTCCCCGCGTCGAGTGTTACGTTTTGCAAACCGATGAACATTGGCCCTGGTATCAGCACCACGGCGTTAACCCGCCCTGTAAGTAGCAGCAACAATGCCAGCACTGCCAGGACCAGCACCAGCACCAGCAGCCATGGCCATGACGGCAGCGAAACCAATGAGGCCAGGCCACAGGTCGAGGAGACCTTCACGGCCACTCTCAAGCGGCAGTCGATCATCAGCACTGTAGAAATGCTGACTCTGCAGTGTTGTGACTATCGAGGACGGTGTGAGGCCTTGGAGGATCGGGTGCGTGAACTCGCGGCAGAAGCCGCTGCAGCTTCAAACGCGTCCACCTCTACTCCCGTTACTTGCAGTAATACCAGCAACAATACGGACAAGGCCGTCATTGAGCGACAAAGCAAGGAGATAAGACGCCTGGAGAGCGAGCTACAAGCGGCTCAGAGGGCGCTCGCCCGTGCTGCTTCTCTATCTTCTGCTCCAGCAATTGCGTCCTTGTCCTTGGTAGATGGTGCTGCCAAAATTCCTGCTCCTGCTGTCCTTCCCACCAGCATGTTGACTTCGACACTTGCCACGGACCTGGGACCTGAGGAATGGCGAACAAGCAACGATGTAGAATATATTGTAGAACAGCAAGTGCGAGACGAGATCGCAAACTTTACCACGGATAAGAGCGAACGCCTCCGCTTGCAGAATGCCATGGCTGCGGCCTTGGGCCCGGTCTTCCCCCAGCGTCGGGTTAAGCTGGGCTTCGATCATATCAAGGCTTTTGTGGAGGGATGTTTACTCCTCCTCAAGCACGGGGCATTCGACTCTTGGGTCAGTATCGTCTATGTCGAAGCGGAGAGTGCTAGCCGACGCACTCGGCGTAGCGTCAAGGCTGGAAGAAGTTACGGAGGGAGCGACGCTGCAAGAAATGCAGGCAGCCGTAGAAGCAGTGGGGTGGATGTCACTATAACGACCACAACGACCGTCCCAAGCAGCAGCAGCAACAACAGTAATTGTGGCGGGGGCAGTATCAATGGAAACAGCGCCAGTACCAGCAATAATAGCGGTACCAGCAGCAAAAGAAACAACAGCGCCAGCAACGGAAGCACTGACAGCCCCATCAGCCCCAAGCTGGTCACGCATACCACTGCTAGATCCACTACCAGCACCTGTAAGAGCAATAGCTGGAGAAATAGCGGTAGCAGTGATGGTGGCGGTAATGGTGGCCCGCTTTCAACTTTCAAAAAACCGAGTGCAGCGACCGCAACTGGGGCACCCCCGGCGGTGGTGAGGAAACGGGGACGTCCCTCTAATGCATCTAAAGCTACATCCATGGCGTCGTCGTCTTCTCCTTCTCCGAAGAGACATGTGCTAATAATGTCGTCAACCGGGGCGGATTCTTTGTCAAACAGGTTTTATGAAGCCATGAACGAGTAAGTGTATATGTAAGTGTTTGTCTTAATTATAGTTTAAATGCTAGTTTAACATTCTTCATTGCTTCATCCTTGGTCTTTCGTGTATATTACCGTGTAACACGCTATTTGTCCGTCCTAAGTCTACTGTCATTGCTATTGATCCTGAATTAGTAATCCTCATGCATATCACCTTCCACACTTTGTGTCGCATCATTACTCTGCGCCGAGAAGTTTTTCTCTCAGTTTTGCTTTCGTGTCATCATTATTCACTAACCACTCCTCCGACCGCCCAACACTCTCCTGTATAAACTTATCCACATCAACCACATCAAAATCAAAAATAGGCGCGTCTATCAAGTCTACAAGACACGAAACACCCCCTTGTTCATCGCAAGTATCTTTCAGGATTTGTTTCCTAAAGGCCTCCCTTTTGCAACGGTCGACGCTTTTTTCACTCGTCTTGCCATCTCCGAAGAGCTGCAGCTGGTGCTAGCCCAGGCTCGAGAAGTCCATAAGAACCGCAATATTCAGTACGATAAATTTGTGAAGAGACTAATGGAAATGGCGGGCCTGTCACCAAATGTGCTCCGTGCCATGTACGCGTCAAGGAAGGAGGAGGCAGAGAAGGGGGGGAAGTAGAGGATAGGAAAAGAGTGGGGGAGGGAGGAAGGAAGCGACGGGGAGACAGTGTATGGATGCCTGGCTCCTATCGAATCGGGTTGTAGAATGTAGAAATCACTACAGTTCATGAATTGGTTTAGCGAGCATTCAGAGGCGGAATGAAAGGCGGAGAGCAGAGAGGGGGTACGAACTAAAGAATACTCAACGAAAAGGACTTTTTTCAATGTAAGACAGTCATGCGTACGGCTTTCCTTTTCTTTCTTTTCCTGGTTTTATATAGATTTCTTTTTTATCGCGCCATTTGCATTCCTACTGCTGCGATACTGCTGTTGCCGCTTGTTGACAGATGCTCATCCACTCCTACACCCCATACACACAGACACAAATTCAGACATGGACACAACACAGACATCACAATGCAACACAAATAATAACTAGACGAACATACAGAGAAAAAAGAAGGGGAGGGTGTGCACTTTTATGTACGCATACATCCAGCCTTGAACGCCGCCCTTCTCCTCGTTCTCGTCTTTGCTTCACCCAGGAAGCTCGAGTTTGTCTTGCTATGTTACAAATTGAACAAAATAAAATAGATTCCATCGTACTCAATTCCCACTGCAATTTCAAGAATCACCTTGCGTGTTTAATTCCAATCAGGGTACCCAAAGCCAGTAGACTAGTCGATAATCTGCTTCACGCACACGGCCTTGCGCAAGTCAATCACGTATTGGGTCAGCTTGCTGCCTTCGACATTCAAAGCGTTGACGCCGACGTTCACGCAAGCGATGCCCTCGGTTTCCAATGACGAGACGGAAATCGACAGAATCTTGGCCGCGGTCGCGAAAGGGTAGGCCTGACCGGGGGCCAGCACATACTGAACGCGGCCATTAATGTTGATGTACACGTCCTAGTTGAGGGCGAGGGAAGGAGGGAAGGAGGGAGGATTATAGGGGGGCAAATGATGGTAAAATGGAAAAGGCTCAAAAGCCATTGAAGAGCTGAGATAGCAAGATTATGGAATAGGAGTAGCTTCTAAGAGGGGATAAAGGAGGGAGGCAGTGCTTGCCATCGACACACATACTTTGAGCTCGCCCTTCTTGTCGAGAAGGGGCACGTTCTGCACCGACTGATAGTTCCCTTCAGCAGATCCGGGAGACCCAATGACCTCGTCAAAAATTTGGATGTTGTAGCTGTGTGAAGTTTATACGAGTAGTGATGTTGTGAGACGCTCAAGCTAGATTGGCACGCTTACCTCCCGCGACTGCAGCGGCTGACTTACAATGCGTTCCCAAGAACTTCGCTGGAATTGCTTGCCTCGGCATAGATGGGTTTATCGTAAAATGCAGCCTTGAAATCCGTGGTATTGGCGTAGAGTTCTAGGGGCCCGTCCAACGCAGCGTAGTTGACGTAAAAGGAGAACACCAGGCCTCTGATCTGGTTTCGAAGAGGCTGCTTGATCTTGAGGAGGGTGGCCTTGTCGGCCTTCTGGGCGACGCCGTTGGCGGCCATGGCCGGGAAGTCGAGGAAGAAGAGGGCGGCGGCGAGGACGGCAGAGGCCTTGGAGATAAACATGACTTGGTATTGGTTTCTGTGGTGGGTGGGAGGGGGAGGGGGGGAAAGGGACGACCATGATCGTGTGAAATTAAAAAGTGGACGAAGGAATGCAGGAGAGTGGCACATATATGCTCTGGTGTTGCTTATGTGAGTGTTAGGGAATGCTCGAACCAGTTCATGAGTTCGAAAGTTCGCCCGAGCTTTAACTCGGGCGAACTTTCGAAATAAAAAGAAGCTTGGAATGGCAAAAAAAAAAAGCATAACGTCTAACCACAACGCATTAACCCCCCCCCGTTAAATACATCTAAGTATTGCTAACTGTCTCATAATTTCAACTGTATACTTTTAAAGGGTCAATTCACAACTAATTTCCATGAAAAAGTGCATGAGGAAGGCGTAAGCCGAGCCACACACAAACGACCGCCAAGGGCAGTTATCACTCTAACGCCTGCTTATCACTCTAACGCCTGCTGCTGGTCTTCTCTCAACTCAACTCACCTCAACAACTGCTGCTGGTCTTCTCTCACCGGTGTTTACTATACTTGCTTACACGACCTGGACAGGCCACGCCTTCCACCAACTCATTATTATCGTACTGCTCCCAAAACTCGTTCACGCCCTACTTCTCCCAAAATTAAACATTCATAAAAATGGGGCTTCACATCCGTTACATGACATCTTGTTCTCTTCCTCCTTGACTCGCTTTGTCGTGCCTATTTTCGGGGGTCCACATCCTTTTGTTCTTGGCCGCACTGATTGTGCGCCTGCTTTGACAGGGCGTGAAAATTTAAACCTAAGAGTACCCTACCAGTGGCCACTACCAAATGCGGCCACCGTCGGAGGGGGGACAAACCAGTAAATCGATTATTCCTGCTGGTAAATTGCACGTGGTAATTGTGCAGGCCACTTCACTCTTGTCTGAAAAGCCCAAAACCGCATAGGAAAAGGACTCGGGGCGACCAATGGAAAATCGTGAGGCGTGTCGCCTTACGCGACCGTTGCTGGCGTACTTTATTTTCGTCGCACAAAGGTCAATCAAGCCAAAGTAAACCCAAAGCTGAATGTCGTCAATTTTCTTTATTCGAATCAGCCCCATCAAACCAAGAAAGCATTAGATCGAGACGGATTTTGGCCTTTCTCCCGGGCAGCCGACAGCCTCCGCCTTGAGCCCCCAACCGACACCTTCAATAAGATAAGATTAACAGAGCGGGATGGCGTCATCGTCCCGCGAAAACGCCAGTGGCCTGATGCTGGCAGCTACCCCGTCATACGGGGTGGGCTTATTTTGGTGCTCACATTATGATAGAAGTAGATGCCATCATATCGGTGGCAAGGAACGTAATGGTGATAAAAACCCCAAAAAAGAAAAAAGAGCAAAAACCGTACATAACTTTCTGTATAGTCTTAGGGTTCGTCGACATTGCCCCTTTGGTCATCCAACGCCATAGGCTCGGATTCCTCGCCTTCCCCCACGACAGTCGGGTGGTCAACGTGGCCCGTGGATGAAAACGAAATAGTACCTCCATGCGACCCTCGCCCCAGACCCCACCCCATCTTGTGCTTCTCTAGGTACAGGCGCAAAGCAGGCAACACAGCCGGGTACACAGCCCCACGAGCCTCTTCATCACCGCCAGCGTGTGCTTCTTGTTGGCGGCGAGGGCGATGGCGTCGATGCACTTGGTCTGGTGGAGGGAGGGCAGCAGGACATCAAACAGCTTGTGTCGGATGCCTTTGTTGGAGACTCTTGCACGAAGGGAATTATTGTGACGACGGCAGCAGACATCGACGTGGACCTTCTCCGAGATTGAATCAGATCCGATCTGTCAAACGGGGTGTACCTCCAATCCCTCTTGACGAGATTTTATTGGACTTCGGGACAATCAAAATCGTCATTGAGAAATGAGAGCCACGTGGATATATACACGCCGGGCATCCATCACGGCAGCCGCCAAGATCCCTCTTCCCGGATCCGACTGGGGGGATATCACGGACCCCATCACCCACACCATCCTGCATGCAGGTCCAGCACTCGCCTGGCCAAAGGAGGGCATTGCACAGTACAAGCGGGGGCAGGTCTCAGGCAGGGGAACACGTGGACCCAGGGGAACACATGGGACCTGCAGGCAGCCTCGGTGCGTCAGGGAAGGGGAGGAAGGCAAGCAAAAGAGCAGGAGGAGCGATGATAGGGAATGGTGCACTGGTCAAAGGAGACAAAAAAGACGGTATAGGTAAAGCCGTTACAAAAATGAAGCTTTCTAACCGACCTTAAAGTTTCAGAAGACAGATCGCGGAGATAGTGGGCGATGATGAAATCCTCATTTAAAAACTGTGCATAAGTGAAGGACTAAAGATTTGAAAAGACAGGGGACTCTTCTGCATGGTATTGGGACACGCATAGTCCGCACCTTGTCGCGTCTATGCGTGTCCCAATACCATGCAGAAAAGATTTTCAAGCTGGTCATGGTGGGGACAGACGTGATGGACGTCAAAAATCATGGGAAGGAATGAGATGTTATAGAGACCAGGCACCTGCATTGATGATCATCTCCACCACATCTACACTGCGAAGGCCATTATGGGACAGGTCGACATCACTAATACCCATGGAGACACAGTTTGAAAGTGAGAGAAGCGGGGAGAAGGGGCGGCGGATAATATGTGGAGCGGAAGTTACACCCACCTACCTACCTTGAGCAGCCAATATTCTTCCACAAAAATTTGGACGAAAAAACTGGGTATCATTATTGACTGCGACGGTGCCCATTCCTTGGCGCGTCCACTGATGCCGCCCGAGACCTCCCATTTGCCCTTCTTGCTCTGACCTGTCTTGCCGCCAGCCGCAGCTTTTCCTTTTTCCTTCTTGCCAGAAGTAGCCGCATCGGTTACCCTGAGCTGCTCGTTTAAGACCATGACTGTTATGCGCCTACGTGTATTCGTGTGTGTGTGCACGTACGTCGAGAGTGCGTGAGAGGTGGTGCATGGGCGGAAATCGGCACGTACCTTCCAAGCTTGTACAAGCAAGTACAGAAGGTAAAAGGGGAAGAAATGACACATAGCCTCGAAAGGGTACTTAATCCGCACGTTTAATGCAGATGCGGTAAAGTGGGAGGAACTTCCGTTTTGTTGGGTAAAAAAGATGTTGGGCCTTTTCCTTTTAGTGGAAAATTCCCTCTTTTTTTGTCGCTTACATGCGCCATCACCTTCTCTTGGGGACTCGGGCTAGGACGGTGGCCAAGCACGCTCTCACTACTACTGGTCACAACAGACACACTCACGCGTACATATGTATTCCATACATCAACGTTAACAGGGCTTGTGCTACTGCCCATGGTGGCGCCGATGCCTGGCTTCGAGGAAGCGAGCCATGCTACCGTGTGCGTCGTTGTTCTCCCTGTGACCTGCTCGCCAGCACACGACTACACCAGTCACTAAGACTGAGTGCACACGCGGGACAGCTCATGCCTCGCTGGCAATTATCCACACATAAAATCTTACAGCTCTCAAACTCACGTGCCTGTGATCTTCCCCCCTCCCCCAACAAAGGTAGACATAAGAGGGTCACGTCATCAAAAGCGCGCGAGGGAGGATCGATCTCTGCTGGGGGACGCAGGCCACCTTCCCCTGTGTAATAAGGACACTAGTGCACTGGCCAGCTGTCATGGCGCGCCCCAACCCCATTCCTATTCTCCTGCTCCTCCTCATTGTCTATGTGCTGATGCTGTCGCCGGTGGCGGTGGTGCAGGCATATCCACATTATCTCTTGAACCCTGAAGGCTGCGTCGACAAAAAGCTCGAGGTAGGGGAGGGAGGGAGAACGGGAGGGAAGGCAAGGAAAGGAAATGTAGGACAGTGTGAGCGTCGGTGGATTTTGACTGATTCATTGGATAGAGCCATGGCGGTTGAAAAACGAACCAAATGAGGGAGAAGGAGGGGAAGTAATGGTGAGGGAGGGTAGGGTATCGGACACTCACCCACAAGCATATCCACCCATCAACTGTCACCAGGTGGGGTTCAAAATGATGGCCTACCCCGCCATCTTAGACAAAGTGAAAGGCACGCCCATCAAGGTAAGGATGGAGGGAAGGAGGGGGCAAGTCTTATCTGTTATGAAGGTATGAAGGAGGAAGGCAGGGAGGACCAATTAAGCACGCAAAAACCAAAGATCACCCACGGGCACATAGATACAAACGCACAGACACAAATGGATATGTACACACACACACACACACACACACACACATATATATATATATATATATATATATAGGTGTATCGACGGGGCCAGCTGCTGGCGAATGGGTCAGAGTACAAGAGCGGGGAGACGCTGACTGTGCGGGTGGAGGGGAGGGCAGGTAAGGGATAGAAGGGTGGGAGGGAACAGAGGGGAGGGAGTAGGCAGCTGTGCCGATGGTCACACACAGGAGACAGCCAGCAGTGTCGGTGGATGTCATCACGACGACTTTGATTCAGGCAGGAAATGGCTGACATTCCATACGCACATCTTCACCTCCCTCCGCCCCTCCCTCTCTCCCTCCCTCCTTCTTCATCCCTCCCCTTCCATAGGCCAATACTGCCTAGAGACCCGGGGGGATGCCGTCTTCAACAACGGGGCATGTGATGGTAAACGCACCACCCAAGAGCAAGTCATGGCTCTGCCCATGGGGGAGGCGTCCTACCTGAAGCCAGTCCGCCTGGTGGCTGGCATTGCGTCCAATGAATTTGCGCCCGTGGTCATTACCAAGCCTTTCCTGCTCCGAGGTAGGTAGGGAGGGAAGAGGGAAGGAGGGAGGAAGGGAAGGAAGGAGGAGCTGGTTGTTATTTGGGACGTGCCTCGGACTCATCGCTCACACTTCTTTCTATCTTCCTTCCCCCTCCTCTCCTACCCTTTCTTCCCCTGTTGTTATTTTTGCTCTTGTGCCTGTCCCGATAGCACCAGGCACCATGCCCAAGGGGGGACCGCCCAAAGCTGACGCCGATGAAGAGGAAGAAGAGGTGAGTCTCTATACTCTTCCTCCCTTTTCCCCTTCCCTCCCTCCATCGCCTACGCACCTTACCCTCCCTCCCTCCCCCCCCCCCCTCCCCCCCCCCCTCACCTCCCCCCCCGTCGCCTGTCCGACCCTCCCCGGCTGCATGATGTTCCCTCCCGCCTATCCTTCGCTCAATCCACCCCCTCCTCTCCTTTTCCGCCGTCACTACCC
>Ga0160420_100810_pt1 | contig 10239 bp, 10 predicted proteins | sample CelAP2metagpilot_FD_108197 | JGI IMG/M metagenome (GOLD analysis project Ga0160420, IMG submission 108197) | Phycosphere-associated microbial communities from algal ponds in Kailua-Kona, Hawaii, USA - Cellana AP2-5-5 metagenome pilot | ecosystem: Engineered > Artificial ecosystem > Aquaculture >... | reverse complement strand
TTGTCCAACCGCATGGCCGGCGCCTGCCACAGCCCACATTCCCCCCCCCCCTCCCCTCCCTCCCACCCCCCCTCCACAGCCGCCTCCGCTGTCGATCCAAACCCAAGCGTCGCGTGGAACTTTGTCCCCCCCCTGGCGCCATCATCCCCCTCCCCCTACCTCCCTCCCTCCCTCCCTCCCTCCCTTCCGACCTCCTCCAGGGCTACCATCCCCTTACCCCTCACGACCGCCAACTCGCCTCCCTTACTTGCGAAGAACTAGGCGGCCACTCTTCCCTCCCTCCCTTTCTGGCCCTCCCTCCCTTCCTCCCTCCCTCCCTCCCCTTCACTCGCCTCCACGAACTAACGCAACAGAAGACGGTATTCTTAGGATTGGCGCGGTTGAGTGTGATGGTGATCTGTTTCAAATCGCCGGCACTGATGCTCCGGTGCCGAGGGTGTCGGAAGTAAGGAGGGAGGGAGGGAGGGAGGGAGGGAGGGTTAGAGGGGAGCAGAAGAGAATCCAATCACTCTGCCTCTCTGAGGCAATAGAACTGGAGCTTACGCTCTCGCCCTCCTCTTTCCTTCCTTCCTTCCCTCCCTCCCCTCCCTCCCACCCTTTTTACTTTCCAGGCCTTCCCAGTGGTGCGACGGCCGCTGCTGCCAAGCGCCTTCCCTGGAACCCTATTGGGAGGTGCAGTGTGTGGTGGACGACGGTACCGGTCAGGCAAATGTGCTCGCGGATGGAGGTAGGAAGGGAAGGAGAGAGGGAGGAAGGGAAGGAGGGAGGGAGACAGGAAAGGAGGGAGGTAGGAAGAAAAGTAGGGGGGGAGACAGGGAAGGAGACAGGGAAGGAGGGAGGGAGGGAGAGATGACGTGTTTTCATGTGCGTGCTGCTTCCTCGATCCTCCTTGTCAGATGTGCCAGACAGATATGCTTCCTTGCCAAATCTCTCCTCCTTCCTCCCCCCCTCTTTCCCTCGCTCCCTCGCTCCCCCTCCCCCTCCTCCTCAGAGCTGGCCGTGCAGCTCCTGCGCGTGGAGCCCGTGCGACGGCAGCGGCTGGAAAGGGAACTTCGAAAGCGGGTGGCCATGGCTAGTCGTGGGATTGGAGGAGGAGGAGGAGGAGGAGGGATGGGGAGAGAGACGATCGGAGAGTGGCTGTGGGCGGAGCTCTTTCGGGATCCATCGGAGAGGGGCAGGAGGCTTAGGTACGTTTAGAGGGGGACGAAAAGCGAAGGAGGGAGGGGTAGGCGGAAGCAGGAGAATCTATGTGCGTGTGCCTGATCCACTCGTTGTCAGGGGGGTGGTACGACGACCCCACGCAGGGGAAGCAGGACTTATCCCTCCTTATCCCCCCTTCTCACTCCTCGCTTTCATCACACCCGCCTACCTACTTCCCACAGGCGCCTGGACATTCTCGTCCACGAAATCCTCCTCAAGCACGGAAAAGGGCAGTCCTCCTCTTCCTCTTCTTCGTCTCCTTCCTCCGTCCTTCCCTCCCGCCCTCCCTATTTCGACATCAAGACACGCGGCGGTCGAGGACAAGAGCGACCCACCTGGTCCCTCCACATGCCTGCTTTAAAGGCTATCTACGTGCAAGACATGGACGCCAGGGCCGAAGCCTACGCATTAGTACGCGGCACCACGATGCCTCCTTCTCTTCTGTAGCCCTTGCCACTAAAGCGTAGGGGTTGCAGGAACCTTATTGCCTTGAGGACAAAGGGGGTGTAAATGTTTCTTTGTCTTCTGTAGTCCTTGTCTTGGAGACAAAGGGAATGCAGGTACTTCCGTGAAGGGAGGCGGATAGTGCCACGACAGGAGGGCCGAGGACTACGTGTCTCGTGTTGGGAGCGACCATTCGTCCTTGTGCAAGTCTCCGAACGAAGTTGTACTCGTAACTTATTGTGTGTAATTGCTTGCTGTCTTCCTTTGCTCTGTACTTGTAGCAATATACGTACCATTGCTTGTTGTCTTCCTTTGCTCTGTACTTGTAGCAAGTTACGTACCATTGATTTTTGTCTTCCTTTGTTTCGACCTTTTCGTTCCCGGTTGGTCGTCGGTCGGGGCGAGGGACACGGAGTGGTACGGGCGAAGGAGAAGCCGCCGCTTTTTGCTCCAATTCGAGGATGAGAGAGCCAACTTTCCTGTCGCACTGGTTCCACACATATATTTCCATATACAATACACACGTTATATATACCATGTAGGTTCGCTGGGGGAGGCCATCTGCCACCTCGATTTCCTTTTTTGCACCCCTCCAACACCCTCTTGTGGCTCCCCACCTAATGCATCATACATTACGACTGACAAATGTTAGAAACATGCACTTTTTACGCGCCTTTAGAGAGTGGTAGGACATACGAGTGTAAAGAAGACCGGGGAATTCCCGGAAAAAAGAAGCGCCTATGGTCTTGAATATGTATACTTTTGTTGCCATCACCGTATGTCATTACACTCATTTTTGTTGTTGCCATATGGCCACATTGCGTAAAATTGTTCATCAAGATGGTGAAGAATCATAACCAGAGAAAAAGAATATCATTCCACAGACTTGTGTCTATTGTTGGGAATGTTGCTACAGGGGATGAATGGCACCCAGCACAAATCGGAATATCCCGGTGTACATTGAGCGAACTGGGCATCAGGATATATTGTGAGTGGTAATCGATTGAATGTTGTGAGACCGACATAGTGCCGATTTGGGAGGTCTCGACCCTGGAAAGAGTGACTGCGATTCAGCCTCGGTATTCTTTGGGCCTTGCTTTTCTTTTTTAAGTCGCTTGCATCAAGCGACGTCTTTGTGCGACGTGTAGTCAGGGCGACAGGGGAAGTCGGATTTCTTTAACAGAGACTCATCACCCTAAGCCCGCAATTTTCTTACAGATGCGACTTATTACATCCGTCTCGTAAATTTTCCAGGGGCAAGATTTACAGCGGGCCGCAGCATGTTGTCTTGGGCGGCCCATGCTCCGTCGCCTTCGGAGGACGGCCATCCATCAAGTATGCCTCGGCTTACAACTCTTTGGATCTCTCTGATCCTCATCCCTGCCGAGTTATAAGAACTATGCGAACCGGCACAATAATGTGGTGGCAATCATGAGAGCGTTTGAAATTGAAGAATCGCATTTAGAGACTTGCGGACCGACGATCCGGTTACCTCTCAAAACAGGAACAAATACACTTCAAATATAATTTAATAAGAGCGATCTCCGATCGGGGTACCGAAAACAAAAAGGAAACACTTGTAGGCCTGACACTCCGGTAGGCCTGATCAGTGGTAATCTTCTATGAGGATATCATGAGGCTTGGTGGCATGTGGGCAGTGAATGAGAGTGGAAAGCATGTTTCACTTGTGTACACACTTGCCGACAAATAAATACAGTCTCTCTCGCGGCATGCCGACGGACGCGGCCAAACACGGTTCGCCCTCGATTATGTGCGGAGTTTGACGCGGCGGGATATGCGCTGGCTTACGACTCTTTGGCATTTATCGGCACGCGTACCCTCCAGGCAAAGAGAAATCTGTGCCTCGTACTGTGCCGTAGCCCGGTGACAGCCGTGTGCTTCCCATGGTGTCGATGTAGCGCCGCCCCCGACTACATATCGCTCTTTGTTCGAAGTAAACTCCGATGGTCACGGTAGCCAACATGTAGACAACCAGACATCCGCTCGACCTAATTCTACCACCATAAATGGCCCGAACCCACCCGCCCTCACCCCTTCATATCCCATCCTATCATTAGGAAGCGTTGTTTCTCAGAGCGGGCTGGCAATTTTTTTTGCCTTGCTGACTTTCCACCTCTCGGCACCTACATAATCGTGTCGTCTCGAACACGAAGGCAACGCTATGTTTCTCGTCGATCCCGATACAGCATCCTTGCCTGAAGCCGACATTGAGCTCCCCACCACTAAATACTACTACGACGCCCATTTCCGCCCCTATCCGGCGCAAAACCTCGTCTCGTCTAGGGGAGTAAATTACCAGGCCATCGACCGACGGGAAGGCGACAGCAACAGCAGCAGGGACTATCCCCAGAGTGGTAAGTTAGAGGGTGAATGAGACCTAAAACTCAAATCAGACAAATAGAGGCTCTGTGGAGGCCAATAAAATGGTGAATGGGATGATGGGTTGTCCCTGAAATGTTGTCAGAGGGTCTTAATGAGGCGGAAGGTGGACTACGCCGTTGCCACAACTACAGAAAATACCGATAAGTTCGCTGGCAGCATTTTGAATCAGGCAAGCCCCAAGCACTCCATGTCCCCTCCAGCACACACATATATTCACTTATGCATGTATATGACCTATTGTAAGCCGTCCTTCCATGGCCCCCGTGGCCCCGAGGCTGTCACGCACCCGCACCCTGCCTGGTCACGGCTGACTTGCTCGAAGCTGTCTCGCCACTAGCTCAGGCTTACTACACACCCAACATCCAACTCACCTTCTGGGCAGTCGCGAAATTCGATCCTTGTCGATATTACTCTTATATCCCCCCCCCCCCCCATATCACTCTCTCCTTTCCTGGTATCCATCTTCCCACCCCTGTGGTCCCTTAATACAAGGCACCTTTTCCACCTCCTCATTCCTCACGGAACCCACAATTGTTTGTGCCGTTTCTCTGTCGGGCAGCATTCTCGTCTCCCCAAAAACCCTCTTCCTCTCCCCCCCTTCCTTTCGAATGCTCCAACCTTTCCCGACCAAAAACACGACATACGCATATTAATGTAGTGGAGGGAAAATGACAAATACACTCAAGTCTCCGTCCATCACTTCCTCCCTCCCTCCCTCTCTCCCTTCCCAGGTCGATGGACCAATGAAGAACACATACTGTTCCTGCAAGGCCTGCAGTTGCACGGGAAGGATTGGAAAAAAATCAGCACTATGATCGAGACACGGAGCTTGGTGCAGATCCGCAGCCACGCTCAGAAGTACTTCCAGAAGGTGACACAGGCCAAGCAGAGCGGGTGGAGTGGGGAGGAAGACATTCAACTGCTGATGGATGGGAAGCGAATGGCCACGAGTAGAGGGGTCGGGTGTACTCTTACTGCGGCGGGTAGAGGAAGAGAAGGAGGAAAAGAAGGTGAAATTAAGGCAAATATCAAGAAGAATAGGAGCCAGAAAGGCAGGAGCATTGAGCGGTGTACCAGCTGTAGCCGCAAAGGGAAGGTGATGACGGCTACCGGTCGTAAGGTCAGGCCGAAGTCGTCGCGTTCCTTCCCCTCCAGCTCTTCCATCGATTCCGCAGCGAGCAGCCTCATGATCTCTTCTCATGCCAGCAGCACCATCACCAACACTTCCTCCCCCTGCACCACTTCCTGCACCACCTCTCCCTACTTCGCTTTCTCTTCCTCCGTCTCCAACCCCTTTCTCTTTTCGCGGGACGAAACAGCTACCGCCTTCTTTCACCGACAATTACAAGACCATCGCTACCAGCAGCAACAGCAGGAGTTTCAGCAACAGCAGCATCACCTGCACTACTACCACCACCAGAACCAGGAGCAGGAGGAGGAGGAGGAGGAGGAGAAGGAGGAGGAGGAGCAGCAGCAGCAGCAGCAGCAGCCGCAGCCGCCGCAGCACACTTCTTACCTCTCTTTGGTTCCCTCCACCGCCGGCTGTAGCATCAGCGGAGTCAGCAGCAGCAGTAACAGCAGCAGCAGTATCAGCAGTAAAGGCAGCGAGGCAGAAAGGGAACGCGAGGATCACGAAGGAGTGGGTGTGGCCATCCAAATCGACTCTGCCGATTTGTCCTGGTTCGATCCCTTCTCCGACCCCCAACAACAGGAGCAACAGCAGCAGGAGCAGCAGTACCCGCAGTTCCAGCTGCAACACCATCAGGAGCAGCAGCAGCAGGAGCAGCAGCAGGAGCAGCAGCAGGAGCAGCAGCAGGAGCAGCAGCAGGAGCAGCTGCAGGAGCAGCAGTTGTACCTGCAGCGACACCACCACCAGCAGCAGCAGCAGCAGCAGCAGCAGCAGCAGCAGCAGCAGCAAAAACAGCACTACTGCCAGCAGCTCAAGCTGCAACACTACCACCATAACCACCAGCAGCAGCTGCTGCTGCCGCAACACCAACACCATCAGGAGCAGCAGCAGGAGCAGCAGCAGCAGCAGCAGCAGCAGGAGCAGCAGCAGCAGCAGCAACGACAACAACAACAACAACAACAACAACGACATCAACAACAACGACATCATCATCGTAACCAACACATACAGGAACAAGAAGGGGCGCGCGGGAAGGAGGGGCTGGTAATGGTCGTGGAGGAGGAGAAAAGGAAGTTTCTGGAAGAGACAATAGGCTTTCTCGCGGCCGATGTGCCTGTTGAGTTGAATACCAGCGTGATCCCCGACGACATCCGCGGGAGTCAGAACACTTTCGCGCCTGCCCCTCACTCAATGTCCTTGGATAACAGTGTGGGAAGCCACAGCAAGCTCTGCCTCCTCCCTTTGCCGCCTGACCAGGAGTGGCGACAGCAGCAGCAGCAGCAGCAGCAGCATTTTTCACAGAAGCTAGGGCGGGAAGAAGCTGGAGAGACGGAGCATCCTCATACGCCACAATTTCCGTCGTTCGTGTTCCAACAGCCACAGAACCACCGACAGCGCTACTGGCAGCAGCAGCCGCAGCAGCGGCCGCAACAGCTACATCGGTGCATTTCTCTTTCCTCCTTCCCGTCCTCTTCGGCCTCCCGCTGTGTATCCATGCCCGTTTCGACGTCTTTGCTCGGTCATCGCCGACATGGGGCCATTCCACAGGAGGGGCTGCAGCTGCAGCTGCTGCAGCAGGCGGAAGGGGCTAAGGCAGGGTCTGTCTTCCAAGCTCAGCAGTGCATGCAGTTCTTCCCTTCCCAACATCAACAAGAGGCTTAGGGAGGGAGGGAGGAAGGAAGAAACGAGTGGGGCGACATTTGTTAGTCTATGAACTTACCATATTATCGGTCGAGAAAGAGGCATCAGAGAATTGACACCACTAGCATCACTATTGCCATCGATATCACGATTAGCAGCAATTATGTCATCAATATCAACACCAGTTAGAACTCGAGTGCAGGTAAGAGAAGAAGGACAGTAGAGGGACTCATTAAGGGGGAAGAGTTACTGTGGAGCATCGAGCATCAGGGCATGACCGTTGCGGGCAGCTCACTGAGAAGCGAGTTCGGTGTGTCGTTGTAGTCTGCCGTGGCCGTTCCCCTTCGGTCTACCTATTGCCCTTTTCCTTGTCCTTATAACAGTTTCGCGCCTCAACGAATAAGCGGGAAAAGATCGTAGCAACAGCCCCATTAATTACGAGAAGAGAGGTAAACTATTTGATTGATATGATGATGAATTGAAATGAAGATTGCAAAGAGCACGAGGTGTGATTGGAATGGACAGCGGGATGCATATGGCTGAGAAAAGTGTATTTTACCAGCATATCAATTCAAAATAGAAGCACAATCTAGCACGCAAAAAGAATACACAATTGACAATGTGCAGTCATTCACGAGAAATGTGTTAGTTCCTGGAGTCTCGATTATTGCGTCCCTCCCCTTCTGTTTGTGATTCTATGATAAATTGGAAACGTATTATGCGTTTGACCACTAGGTACGACACATCCTAATACGCCGTGACTCCTCTGGTTTAATTTCACGATGCGTCAGAGGGAGGGCGAGTGGAGGAAACACACACACACACACACACACATTATATTATCGAGGCTGAAGATCAAAATAGTGACGGAAGAACAGCCTTTTTCGAAATCGAACCCTTTTCAAGTTGAATACTTGTTTCCATTGATGTGATAAAAGCTTAGGCACGTTTTCATCGGCCTGAATCACGCCCCACGGGCACTACCGCTTCCAGGTAGCTAGCCTCCCCACCGCTTCATCCCACCCTCATGACACCGGCGAAATTTTGAAAGCTCAGGCGATCGGGTCAAGACCAAGTCCTGCGATGCATTGTCTGCCCTCTGCATGCCGTCAGTCGTCTATGTATGACTTCCACTGCGCGATGTTGTTGTCATGGGCCACAACCCCTCTGGCCCTGCCCTGCTCCAAGGGCCCAATGCTACGCCACCGTCATCATCGAGCCATTTGCTTGCTTCCTTCGTTCTCAGAAAAAGTGACGAGCTCACACCTACGCAGTCACCCAAAGCACAAGAATGCCAACTCACTCGTCATGTTTGGGCGATGAAAGTCCCTCTTGCTTTCTCGGCCGTACGGGCCTTCGCCCCTCGCCCTTCGCCAACAAGAGGCGTTGCTGCAGGTTCTGCCTGCGTCCCTCTCTTTGTGACCGCGCGACACGGCACCACCACAGGACGAAGCACAACACCACCGCCCCGGCGCGCATGTAGAAGAATGTTTGCGCATTCAGGAAGGCGGGTCTGAGTAACTTGGACATCAAAAGGAGCAAGACAGAACCCGGCGTTTACACCATCATCCCAGGGAGAAGCACCTTTTGAGGCTTCCCTGAAATTCTGGCCTTGCCCTCATGTCCAGCGCGCCGCAAATCACACACCCAACGCCCCAAGGCTTTTGGGGAACCTCACCTGCATTATATCATCCTCACGCACACACTTCCAACACAGGCAGGCCAGGCACCCACACCCTGTGCCCGTCCTAGCCGTCATCGTCTTCCCCGTGTGCGTCGCCCAGCTTCATTCCATTCCAACTCCATCCTCGACCTCAACCCCTGCACACGCAAGCCATTATCATGGGTCAATCAAAGTAAGTATTGTTTCTATCAATATAGCCATGCTTGCGAGCATCCTGCTCTTTTTTCGCCCCAGCACCCATGCTCCCCATGTCTGCCGGCGGCCTTGGCTCGTGCCCTCATCATCGACCCCCCATCGTTTTTACTCAACCAAGGCCCTTCCCTTTTAAGCGTCATCCCTGTAAAGTGGTCGAACCCCCCCCTCCTCCTTTTGCAATACAAGTGCGCACTCAACACTTGATATAAGCGTGTGCATATTCACCATCCCTGTCCCCGTGTCCCTCACTTTCCAATCTCCCCCTCTCTTTCACACCCTTCCTCTTCCTCCTTCATCCTTCTCCTCCTCCCTTACTTCCTCTTCCTTTTTCATCCAACCAGCCACCACCGTCATTGGTGAGAGACATGATATCATTTCTTGCCTCCCCCCCTCCCCTCAAACGCATATCGGCCTTGTCGTCCCATAATTAAACACCTTCACTCACCCCTTCCTCATCCCTTCTCTCCCTCCTTCATCCCGATGGCAGAGGCGGAAACGTAAATATGCAATTAGATCGATACCTCCGCCTCATGGGGAAACATCGCAACAGCCCCGCTGCCGCGTGGGTCGGGTTTTTGCTCCTCTCCCTCGTGGTTTGGAAGCTAGTGAGTGACGGTGACTTTTCCTTCATCATGACGTATGGTGCCTTTGCCCGGTCCTTCGGCTTTGGCCTGTTGGCTGTCAAGATATGGACGGCCAGAAGTGCTACGGGGGTGTCGTTAAAGACCCTGCAGTTGTATGGCCTGGTGCGTTAGAGGGCGAGGGAGGGGAGGGAGGGACGAAGAGAGGGAGGGAAGGTTACGGCCGCGTTTCGACTTCGGTGTTTGTTTATGGGTGGGATGCCGTGTGACTCACCCTCGTTCCCTCCCTCCCTCCCCCCCTCCCTCTTGTCCGCCTTGATGTCACGCACGGCCAGGTGTTCTTCTTCCGCCTGACGAGCATCATTCCTTTCTCGGGCTACCTGCCCTACGACAAGAGCGGCGACTGGTTTTATCATTTTGTGGTACGTGCGCCTGCGAGGCAGGGACGGAGGGAGGGGGGGAAGGACGGAGGGAAGCAGTGGAGGGAGGGCAAATTGGAACGAAAAGGGAAAGAAACATGAAGCGAAATTTGACTACTCAGCCACCCCTCTCTCCCTCCCTCGTCCTCCCTCCCTCCTTCCCTTCCCCCCTCCTTTTCTCCTCCCAGGAGTCCGTCTCTCTCTTCCTAGTCCTCGTGGCCCTCTACCTCGTCAAGATTCGCTTCCCCCACTCATACGACGAGCGAACGGACAGTTTCGGGAACATGCACGTCCCGGATCAAGTCGGTGCCCTGGTCTATCTCGCCATACCCTGTTTTCTCCTGGCCGTCCTGTTTCATCCGGGTAGGTTGCTGTCTGTCTGTCTGTCTGTGTCTGTCTGTGTGTGTGTGTGTGTGTCTCTCTCTCTCTCTCTCTCTCTCTCTCTCTCTCTCTCTCTCTTTCTCCCTCTCTCTCTCTCTGTGTTAGTGTGCATGTCAAATCCCCTCTCTCCCTCCTCCATCTCCCCCCCCCCTCCCAATGCCA
>Ga0160420_100806_pt1 | contig 10285 bp, 10 predicted proteins | sample CelAP2metagpilot_FD_108197 | JGI IMG/M metagenome (GOLD analysis project Ga0160420, IMG submission 108197) | Phycosphere-associated microbial communities from algal ponds in Kailua-Kona, Hawaii, USA - Cellana AP2-5-5 metagenome pilot | ecosystem: Engineered > Artificial ecosystem > Aquaculture >... | reverse complement strand
TTAGATCCTTGGTTTTTAAACCCCGCCCCCCCCCCCCCCCCACGCCCCCCCCTCCCCCCCCCCCCCCCCCCCCCCCTCTCCCTTCTCCTTCTTCTTCTTCTTTCTTCTCACTCCCCCTCTCCCTTCTCCTCCTCCTTCTTCTTCCCTCCACCTCTACTATTCTGGTCGGTCTAATTTTGCAAGCCCACCTTTTCACCCTCCCTCCCTCCCTGCTTCCTCTCCCCTACCTCCGGCCGATATATGGCTGACATGTCGACTCGCTGCAGATCACTACTATTACCACATTTTCCACTACTGCTTCTACAATTACTACTACCACCACTGCTGCTGCACTTGCTGCTAATGGTACTACTATTGCTGCTAATGGTACTACTATTGCTACTGCGGCTACTACTCACTGTGGGGGTAGTCCCGCGCATCCTTAAAAAAAAATCGGCCATTCCCCCCTTCCTCTCAGCCGTCTCCCTCTTCTTTTGCGCCTGTTTGTAAAGTTCCCTCTTCTTCGCTCCCATTTCAGCGACAGCCTCTTCATAGCTCTTGCCCAATGGCCGGTCTCTCAAAGGGATGTAAGGAGTCCAAATCCCCTTCCTCTTCTTGCTCTCCTCCAAATCAGGCACAATGCCCCGGGTGGATAAGAAGGCAAGAGCATCGCGCCATTTAATCATCACCATTTCCTCCTCTTCCTCCTTTCCCCGGTCGTCGTTGCTGCAATCACCATCATCGCTCCCCTTCCCCGACCCATCCACACTTATATCCTCTCCCCCCACTTCTCCCACCCTCCCTCCCTCGCCCTCCTTCTTCCTCCTCTTTCCCTCCCCCTGATTCTGCTGCTGTCGACGCTGCTGCCCCTGTTGAAACCTCCCTTCCTTCAACTCAGTGTCCGCCCACTGCTCAAGCTCGTTTCTGCTTACCTCTAGCTCACCCACATACTCCAAGTGATTGTTCAATCTCGCAAGCTTTACAGCTGCTGCCCCCCATCCCATTCGGAGCTCTGTCCAAAGGCGAAACAACGCAGAGGGCTGATAGGTGAACTTCAATTTAGCAAAATGGCAATCGTGCAAAACTAAGGCGTGTTCCGAGGCAAGGGGGTAGTGAGGCTTCGCGGGGTAGAGAGCAATATCCAGGAGGTCGTCGACGATGCCCGGGGATTCTTGTTTTCGGCCGATGGTGAAAAGGATGGACATGATACAGCGCACCATATGCCAGAGGAAGGCTTGCCCTTGAATTTGAAGGCAGCAGAGTTTATTGTGGGAGGAGGGAGGGGGGGAGGAAGAGGAGGAAGAGAAGGCGGTGGGGTTGCTACTGCTGCGACTACTGCTGGGGCTTCTACCACTGCTGACGCTACTGCTGCTGCTGGAGAGAGGTTTTCCCTTCGAATCAATCACCCACTTCCATTCTCCAACTTCCAAAATCTCTGCTTCCTTGACTAATCTCACGAAGGACTGCACCGTCGTCACGTCCATCTTACAGAAATTGCGAAAGTCGTGCTGTCCGACCAGCTTCCTCGCCCCCTCCCTCATTTTCTCCAGGTCCAAGCCTTCGCCGTCGAAAAAGTAACGGTACGTCCGATGGGCACAGCAAAAACGGGCAGAGAACCCGGGGGGTACGGGGGCCCATCCCAAGGCGCGAATGTCGGGAGGGAGAACGCGGTTGAGTAGGGTGGCATAGTCGAGCTCGTGGGAGGTAGTGCTTGGATATGGAATGGACCAGATGTCGCCGTCGGCGAGAAGAGCGACCGGGTTTAGCGACGTGTCTTTCAGGTCTTGTCCTTTTGCTTCGTTAACGTCATTGTTATGGGTGGTGGTGGTGGTGGTGGTGGTGGTGGTGGAGGAGGAGGAGGAGGAGGAGGAGGTGGTGATGCAACCATCGCTGCAGCTGCTTTGGTACTGGACGAGTGGTGTGCAAGTAGATGTGGCCATTGCTGTAGCATCATCAGCATCACCAGCTGCGGTAGTGGTAGGCGCAGGAGCATCAACGGTGAAAGGAGAAGAAACCGAAGAAGTGTCCGATAAGGGCAAGGCAGAACGCACCCTTAGGCCTACTACTTGTCTTAGGGCGTTCACACCTTTATCAGTCCGTCCACAGCGGGAGACACATGCAGAGGCCCTGTCGGGAATGAGCTTGAGTTTGATGCATGCCATGAGTAGTTGGGCCTCCACGGTCTCTATCTCGTCTTCTCCATTCGAGGCCAATCCGTTGTAAGGAGCACCTTCATAGGAAAACTGCAAGGCAATAAATCGGGTGGCATGTTTGGAGAAATCAAATTGACGGGTACGCTTAGGTTTTTGAGGATGTGGTGGGAGTTTTGGGTTTTTGAGGAGAGGTGGAGGGGGACGAACCATGTCGAGGGCCTGATGGACCAGAGCTGTGAGAGAGAAAGAGAAAGTGTGTGTGTGCGGTGGTAGAAGGGGAGATAGGTTGAACAAGATGAGTGCCGATGTAAATGCGCTGAAGCATTGACTACGGTTGATGGTGTGTTTTTGTGGTGTGGAAGGGGAGGGGCTTGGGAGATCGGTTAGAGAGAGAGTGGGGAGGAGAGGAAAGTGCGCGCAGCACGGACGCACCTTTCCCTCCGTCCTGCTCCATGATGTGCTGCACTACACGGCAGAGCTGTTCCCGCGTGACATCCTGTAGCTGGAGCTGCTCTTGCTGTAGCGGTGGAGGTGGCAGATAGTCCATGGAAGCATGCCCGTTTGATGATGCTGATGGTGATTGCGGAGGAGCGTATTTATTGGATGTACAAGTGGGAGCCGCTTGTCCTTCCGCACGACAACCGATGTCAGCTCCTGCTACTGCGTGCTTCATCACTAGCGCCTTTATTTGTGTAAATGTGTGCACTGGACATGAGCTTACTTTATAAAAAGATCAATTCATGCGCGTGTGTGACGTTGCTTGCAGCTTTCCCCGGAACCGAACCAGTAATTCTAAGCTGGGAGCGGTTGCGCTCTTATTCGACCTTTACGCACACCCACGCCCCACACCATTCATACGTTACCGAAAACCACACAGGCATATCACCAAGGCAAGGGATGAGGCCGTTGTCTCTTCTGCTCCCGCTGCTGCTGGCTTTCCTTCTTCTGGTAAGTCTTTAGCTCCTCCCCCTTCACGCTCCCTGCTCAAATCTACATTATACTACACCAGACCTTCATTGTGGCAATGCCACATACCACCACCACCAGCGGCGATGACGACCCTCTCTTGGTGGCGCTGAAGGAGGAGCTTGCGCTGCACGACTTGAATCTTCCCACCGGGGGCGGGCTCCCCCTAGCAGAAGGCACCATCCGCTTGTCAAGCACGCTGGCTCCGAGCTATGACCGCAACGGAACGGACGCGGTTCCTGCCGGCTGTCTCACACAGCTGAGTAAGACGTGCTTCGGGCAGTGTCTTGCGCAGCTGAAGATCAATCAACTTAGTTTTTTGTTGAACATCTCCTCTGTCGTCGCCCCCATCCCAATGTCGCCATCCGTCCCTGTTCGTTCGAACACAAAGAAACGTTGTGACTGTCCCCGTGGTCTAGGCGTCTACCTTGCCGCAAATAACTCGGCTATCTGGACCTTCCCAGGAACGACACCTCCACGAACCTTCAATGTCACAATGGGATCCAATAGCATGTTGGTAGTGCGTCATTTGAAGTCAAAAGGAGAGCGATTCAACTGCTCCTACACCTTCGAGGTAGCCTCGGGGGTCGTCATGGGCTTGCGCGCGAAGGACGACCAATACCAAAATGATGGGGGTGGGTCGATTTTCCCTGTGTGGGCCACAATACTTGTCACTATTGCAGGCGTTTTGTGCCTCAGTGGAATCGCCTTCATCATCATCCGCCGTGGGGCAGCACGACAAAGCGCTACAGCAGCTTGCTCGAGCAAGAAATACCATAACCACCCGCAGCAACACACTCGACAGAGCTATGGAAAGTGGGAAAAGGCGAAGAAGGTGCGAATCGCGGGGAAAGCATCGTTGAGGGATCCGTTGCTGGAGTTGGGCGACGAGGAGGATGGGATATGTAGTACGCCTTGATCAGACTCGACGGAGGGGAGGCGCTGAAAGGGTATAAATGTGAGAGTGAGGGAGAGGATGAAGAGGGGAAGCAGGAGCGGCAACGGTGAAATGGCACAAATCGAGAGCAAGGGTAACTATAAGTTAGACAAAGACAAGGGAAGTAAAGAAGGGGAGACAAGCGCATAAGAGTACATAAGAAACTGACTCATACGAAAATTACAAGATTGAAGAGGAGGGTTTAGAGATATCTGATATCCGGGCGCTAGCAAGGCAAGCGAAAGCTATTTGTCGTTATCCTTGCAGGTCGGTGGGTTTGATTGAGAGAGAAAATTGTGTGTGTGTGGTGTGTGTTTATATATACGTGTGTATGTATGTGGAGTCAGAGGTTTGGGTATGTACAATTTTACATACGATCAAAACCAAGCACTTGTGATCAAAAGAAGAAGAAAACACCAGAGACGAGGAGCCCTGTCCTTTTTATTGTCAGAGCTCGTTTCTTTCTATCAAAATTCGATTACTCAGGCTGTCATCGGTGTATACATACAGATCGCCATCAGTGCTTCGACATGTTTCTATTTCACACCCGCTCTTGCGCATCCTTTTCTCGATTGTGTGTGCCATTCCCACGTTACTCAATTTCACTCCCTCTCACTCCCTACCATTACCGGGGACCATATTTGAGCAAAATCGACTTCATCGTCTCGACCGGCGCCAAGAAGAATACACAGTCCATTGCTCGCAGCAATGTATGGAGAGGTGGGCCCGTAAAAATGTATGACACGTCCGACCGGTGATCGTGGCGGTAGAGCGCGATAGGCATGGCCTCAAAGTCAACCATCAAGGCTTCGTACAATTCCCCATAAGTTTGTCCTATTAAGTCAGATGGCATGGGAATGCGACCCAAGCGCCCCGAGACGGCAAAGCGGTTGTTGTCGTCGTTATTAAAGCCATATTCATCGCTGTTGTCGTGGCTCCCTGCGTGCACCGTCTTGATCCCTTCGTTGTAACCGCTGGGGCCCGTAGACGAGTCCAGCGTCAGCAGCAAGTCCACAAACCGGATGAGATCCGAATTATAGAAGAGTTGACAAGAGATAATATCAAACACGTCGATCAAAAATGAGGTTCCCGCCGTTACAAACGGGTACATAGTCGCATGACTCACACCGAACTCTACCGCTGTCTGGCCATCAGTGGTGCCAACGCGCGTCTCCCAGTCCAAGGACGACTGAAGATGCTCAAGGTTTTTCGACTGCCGCTGCGGAGACAGGTGATGTGGCTGCAACTGGCTGCTTTGCGGCTGTAGCGGTGTTTGAGAACTGGTGGCCGAAAGCGGCGATCCGTCAATTGGAGGAAGTCCGCGTCCCACGGACCGCTGCACAGATTGACGAAATGGGGACCCTCCTCGGAGCATGCTAAGTCGGTCGCGTAATTCACTAAAATGACCCTGAGTGCGATGTCGGCGGTGCTTCTTGGCCTTGCCCTTAAATGTTTTGTATGTCTGATCCAAAATCTTGAGGGTTGGCCAGGACAGGACCTCGACGACGTAATTGAGAGGCCGCCGTGCCGCATTTTCCATCCGCGAGCGAAGCTTCTCAATGGTGACAAATTGATGAATTACGAATTCGTCAACGGCCTCCTCGTCGATCACCTGCACGCTCGAGCGGTCAGCCAGCAGAATGCACGTATAGGCTGTCTCGATGCCCGCCCGGCGGAGATCACTGACCTTGTCTGGTTGGCCTTCGACGATAAACAGGTCGAAAAGCATCGTGTCCGGGGTTTCGCACGTACGGAATGAGCTGGGGCACACCTGTAGGTCTTGAAATTGCCGCTCGAGGTGCTGCAGATTGCCGTCCGCGAGAATTACCACGCCCTTGGAGTAGGCTGTCCCTTGCAAGAACTGGCTGCGCAATGGGCGAAGCAAGTGATGAATCTTGCCCACAGCCTTAGGCAAGAGAACGACGATGTGATCTTTCAAAGGTCCACCCTCCAGGACTCGGACATCGTCTACCAAGCGCATGCCACAAGCAGCTTCCCTGACCTGTGCCTCGTTCTGCGGCGGCGAACTGACGTTAGACTCAAGCGAAACTTCGCGATCAGATGTGCCACCAACACCGCTTTTTAAAGAATGAATGGAAGAGGATGGAATGTTGCCTGGGATAGTTAATGACAAGTTGGACGCGTCGAGTCTTGCCAAATTTTCAGTCGGTGTGATGTCGTGCAGCAGGCACGAAGAGACTTGCCAACCATCACCTTGCGTGTCATAGTTGGCAGAGTGATCAAACGACAAACACGCGCGGCCTTGGTTCCTTTGCCTCGGCGCAACGCCACAGGCAGTAGAGGCCGTGGATTTGCTGATATTAGCTACAGGCTGCTGGAAGGGTGAGGTTCGTGATTGTGAGCAAGAAAAGCATAGACATCGGATGACAAAGGCATACGCGCGAAAGCTCCGGAAGCATAACCAGGAACTTACCGAGGTTGGAATGACGCGCTCAGAATTGATACGCAGTGTTTGCACCAGCTCTGCCGCATGACGATTGCCAGCCAAGACATAGCCCCATGTCTATTGTGCATGTGCATGTATGTGATGGTTTTAAGTCAAGAGTAATTGTTGGGAACAAGAGGAAATGGCTGCGATCGTACCTCAAGTATGGGGGGAACGACCTTGATTCGATATTTGCTGCCAGGGTTGATGAGCACACGCTTCACATAGTGCTTGGATGCGGGTGGAAAGGCGTCGCAGGCGTTGTTACGGAGCTCTCGTTCCTCGACGCCGAGCAGGGAAATGCGGCCATTGAAGTGCATGTACAAATCGCGGGCCGCCTGGAAAGAAAGAAAGTAAAAAAGAATTGGAGAGTGAGGTTGTGTTGGTACTAGTGTGTGATAGCTTTTGTGAATGATAAGCTTTATAGTTGATGACTTAGATGCGAGTATGAAGAAAGAGAAGAATTATATCTGCACGACATTTTACCTTATGAAAGCGTAGCCCCGAAAAAGACTGAGGCAATTGCACTACGTAAATCTCCAATTGGCTACCTTCAATGTATTCCTTTTGCCAATCTGGCCACTGTTTGAGATGTGAAGAGAGAAGCATTGATATGACATGAAATACCCCTCTTCAACCCACTGACTCCTCCCCGATTCACTCACGCGCGCGTCCACCACCTGATCCACCGACGACTTGAGCAGGTTTGTCAGCAAGGTTGTAAAGCCAGGGAACAATGCGGACAAGCCCATGATGGACATCTTCAAATCTTCAATGCAGACAAGCCGCTGTTTGTTGACCATATGCAATTGAATACGGTTGTGTGAATGATGCAGCTGGACGTAGCAGGGAAGAACAGGCCGAAATGTCTTCAGCACCAACACGCGCAGCACAGTAATGGCGTCTGCCGCGTCTGGGTCCGCTGCTAACCCGTCGTTGAAGACAAAACAGGCAACCGCGGTGTTGGCCCCGGCTCGGACGAGATCATCTTCATTCATAATGGTGCCTTTAATGAAGGTGACACGGCTTTCGACCAGAGGGGCTTCCAGCACCTCCACTAACTACAGAGACAGTATAGACAGAAGACGATTGAAGAATGAGAGATTGTCATAAGTGGAAAACTGATTTCTGTTAAAGTCACATTGAGCGCAACCTTCCTTGTCCTCCACTTCCCTCACCTCGTCGTCTGGCTCTTCGTTTGAGAGGATGACCACCTTTTTTTGGAGGGTGGCGAGTAGGAGAGATAGAGAGAGGCAGGAGTGTGAGTTACATGCCTATTCAAATCAAACCATAATGAAGGCTTATGACGTGATTCCGGAGGGAGGTTATTATCAATAATCACTATTCTCACATGGTAGAAAGCCGATTGACTCCCATCCGTCTTTCGGTCGGGATGGAAGAACTCGCCCAGAAAGGTACTGAGCTTGGCAGCATCTAAATGACCCACGAGCAATACATTGGGCCTGTATGTAGGGCGGGGTAAGAAAGAAAGAATTATAAGTCGCTGAGAGAATGGGAGCCATTCTCAGCAGCTATGTCGCCCCTCCCTCCCTCACTCCCTCCTTTCCAACACGCCTAATTACGTACTTATCCGCCCGCGGCGTAAACGTGGTCAAATACCTCGACCGAAGGGAACGCATCTGCGTCAGATTGTTAATTTCATACGGCAACCAAATGAAAGAGACACAAATGAGGCAACTGACGAAAAATCGCCCTAAACTTGAGACAACCAACACATCACCATACCCAACGGTGGCAATGGTAACGACAGAGAAGTAGACGGCCGACGCGAAAGAAATACCTTCAGCCATGTTAATCAAAGAGGCAGAAATATAGACGATACACATGACAGCAAGAACCAAAATTACACCCTGACGAATGGCTGGAGAGGAAAACTGTCTGCCCACGTAGAAGATGCGGAGGATCCGAATAAGCTTGAAGACTTGGACAGCTTGGAGGAAAGCTGGGGCGTTGAACACCGTGTCTTGCGCAGCATTGGTGATCAGCGCTCGTAGGATGTCGGTAAAAACGGGAATGATGGCTAACATGTCGACAATAGCTCGTTTTTCGAGGAAGAACCATTTCCTATTGGGGGGATCGGGTGAAAGTGAAAGTGAAAGTGAAAGTGAAGGGAACAACTAGGTTGAAATCGATCTGGCCCGCAGACTCATGTTCCCCACGTCCATGCGGGCACGAGTAAATGGCGTGCTAACTTATCGTCCGCAGTCTATCCGACTTTCTCTTTATTCAATCCCACCCTTATCTACCGGTGATCCGATGCATAGAAGCGCAAAAGCAAATCAGTAAGCACAGAGGCCCCGAAGGCATTTTCCTCAATAAACAGACCAGTGACGTCTCGTTCATCCACGGGATACATGGCAAAAGAAGCACAAGACACCAAAGTTATTATCACCTGGAAGATCATCCAGAGATGGCCTAGGCGTCGTGTCTGGGTGGATGAATAGGAAGAGGACGAAGGTGAAGGAGATCAAGTCGGGGGTGTTCGATGCGAGTGGTGAAATAGACTAAGCTAGGCTAAAGCGCGACATTAATTGCCTCGTATTCGTCACGTTTATGTCAAAAAACACTCTTTTTGATTGTCCTCATCAGCGCCCACGCCCGGGGCAACGACCCGCTTACCCACCCACATCCTTGCATGAAACCCAAGCCTTCACTGTCTGCGCTCTTTTCGCCTCTTCTACGAACACATGCCTTGCCAACCACACCATCCATATAGGCTGACCGTGCTTACCTCGAGGACAATTCGAATCTTGGTCGGCAAGGACAGGGATGCGGGAAGCTCGCCCACCAAGAATTGACGGATCTTGCTCCCCCACTCCTCCGCACGCTTCCCACGCAGGCACTGACAGCAAACCATCCACAGACTGCGGTGCTGATGCTGCTGCCGCTTCACACGCAAAGAGCGACCACTACGTAGCGAGTTTGCACCACCATGGCTATACGCATGAATGTGGGGTGGTGCTGCCTTCTTCTTCTTGGTCTTGCTGGTAGAGGTGCTGCTGCTCATAGCACCTTCTCCGTTGGCTGGCCTCCGTGGCGTAGGTTTGTCCACCGTCTCGTCATAGGGCCTGCTTTTCATCTTTTTCAGATATGCTGTTTATAGTGGCGCGTGTGTGTCTAGCATTTGCCGGGGATTGAGTGGATGGGCGGCGACTATGTGATGGGCACAATTAAAGAAATTCAAGAGGCCCATCGATGAAAACTTCTCAGCGATCATCACATTTCAGATCACGCGGTTCCGCCTGCATTCTCATTATTCCTTTGATTGATCTACACGAGTGTACTACGACGAACTTCCATATATATATGAAACGGAACGAGCATGAAATGGGAACTAGGTCTTCATTTGGCAGGCACTTGAACTTAACGATGTTTTTGTTCTTGACGTCGAAAGCCCCAGGGAATGCCAGTCGCTATTGTCGGACGACGTGAGAGAGGACGCGTCCAAAGAAGCGCGAATATACGTTACGTAGCCCAGATCTTGGGAACCCGACGCCGAGGACATGTAGTTCAGCAAGTCAAAGAAGAACGTGTTTCCCGTAGCGATAGGGGTGGTCGAGGCCACGGAACCCAGTGCATTGCTCATCCAAGCTTTGCACTTGTTCGGTGTCTTTTAGTTCGGCGATCACAGGTAGCATCGAAAATTGATCCACCTCCTGGATTTCGACAACATCCACATACCCGTGGTCACAGCCATTCCGTGTCCGCATCTTGTGGGATCGTCGGAAAAGGATTGTTTCGTCCACATCTTTAAAAGCGGTCATTCGTACAACATCGGGCAAG
>Ga0160420_100802_pt1 | contig 10333 bp, 12 predicted proteins | sample CelAP2metagpilot_FD_108197 | JGI IMG/M metagenome (GOLD analysis project Ga0160420, IMG submission 108197) | Phycosphere-associated microbial communities from algal ponds in Kailua-Kona, Hawaii, USA - Cellana AP2-5-5 metagenome pilot | ecosystem: Engineered > Artificial ecosystem > Aquaculture >... | reverse complement strand
CTCTCGCCCCCCCGACCAACCCCCTCTCCCCGCCCCCCTCGCCCCCCCCACTCCCCCCCCCCCCCCCTCCTCCCCCCCCTCCTTCCCTGGCCCCTCCCTCTCCTCACAATACCAATACCCCCCATCCCTTCCCCCATAATCATCTCCTCATCCCTCTCTGCATGGCCAAAAGCCGCAAACCTCGCGCAATTCCCCCGCGCCACATCCCCCTCTCCCTCTCCCCCTCTCTCTCCCCCTCCCCCTCTTTTCCCCTTTCGTGACCATTCCAAATAAGTAAGCATGTCCCCAACCAAGTTGAATGTGTTCCGATCCTGCCCGAACATCCGCCGAAGCGCTTCTACGTTGCCCTCGGTCGGCACGTCAACCCCTCCCTTTAGCAGCAGCCGTTGAGCCTGTGCCAGGCGGTTTGCCACTGTGAGCGGCGCCAAGGGTTGGCCTGTGAAAGGAGATATGTGTTCGAGGAAGAGATAACGCTCGAAGCCTCGCAGGAAGCCGCGGACGGCAGCCGATAAGTCTTGGTAGGAGAGAGGTTTTGAAGGAAGGGGGTTGGCGGGAAGGGAGGACGCAAGGGAGGAGGCGGTGAGGGAGGAAGAGCCACGAGGAAGGTATTCTCTATCTGTATCGCCGCCGCCCTCCCATACGGTCCTGCCCCGGTGGTAGGAGATATGATCATCGTCGTCACTGGTGGAAGAGGAGGCGGGCCGGAAGTCGCCAGGCCGGGGATTTCGGCTCCGTTTCTTGCTTGGATTATACTCGTGTTGATGATGCTGTTGTTGTTGTTGTTGTCGCTGCTGCTGCTGCTGCTGCTGCTGGTGGTGGTGGTGGTGGTGGTGGTAGTGGTGGTGGTTTCGCTCGTCCGTCGAGGCACTAAGTTTAGAGGCCGCCCCAGAAAACGATCTATCATCCTCATTCCGCGAAGGGTCCCCACCTCCTCTACCCCGACTTAGATAAGCGCCTCGACTGATTGGCTGCAAGAAAGATGGCCCCAGAAGGTGGATTGATCCAGCACATGGGGCGTCTTGGTGCTCTCTCTCTTCCTCTCCTCCTCCCGCAATTGGCGACGCAGAGAAAGCAGAAGCACACCGACCGCCACCACTATTACTTCTCTCATCAAGGACTGGATGACTGTTAGAGGCAGATAGCGCCGACAGTTCTTCTTCCGTCTCCTCTACCTCCTCATCCTTCTCCTCCTCCTCCTCCTTCTCCTCCTCCTCCTCCACCACCACCTCCTCCTCCAATCCTGTGTGGACTCCACCATCGCCTTCTCCACCTCCACTACCACGACTTATACTTGTCGGCAGCTGAATCGGAGGCTGTGTTATAGATAGCCGTGAGCTGCTGTTGCTGCTGCTACTACAGGCCCGCCGGGGATCGTAGAGTTGATTGCCCTGGCATCCTCCTCCTCCTCCTCCACTTCCTCCTCCTCTTTCAGGGGTTGAAGAGGGAAGGGCTTGGTGGTTGTGGTGGGGCCCAAGGACTGCAATAATGGTCTTGAGGGCATTGTCAAATGCAGTGTTATTGCTTTCCATAGCCAAATTGAATGCGTCTTGGATGCGCTGGGCCTGTTGGTTGTAAACCGCCTGTCGGACGGGTTGATTCAGAGGAGGGATTAAGAAAAGAGCGGGGAATACGGAAGGTGAAGACACATGAATGGCGCGGAGAGAATGAACGTTATCTTAGAAGAAAAAGGACAGCTCCCGATCCACTCTGAAATCACCATATTATCCACCTTATGAAACTAACGTAAATGCCACTTCCATAGCGTCTGTGTTATATTAAAAAAACTTGATGCCTCCCGCGAACCAACATCGTGCCCATACACTTGTTGCGCAATATCAAAGGAACACTCACATGAACACATAATCCCTCTTATTTTTTAGACCGGCCCTCACAGATCTAAATGCTTCCCACTTTTCCCATTTCTCATTTGCTCATCTCTGGCGATGGTACTCTAGGGAAAAGGGAGGAGGAAACAACTCATGCGAGGAGAAGGATAGGAATAACGTACCAAAACACGCTCCGTGAAGGCCTCGGTGTTAAAGCCCTCCTGCGGCTGCTGGCGCCGGTTGGGATGGTAGAAGTGGCGGGACGCCATGATTTTTGCGGCGTTGTGCTAATATGGTGGAATCAAAGACCAGGAGTTGTGGTCTTGTCTTTTTGTCGGAGGGCACAGGCCTCCCGTGGACTCCGACTGCCAATCGCGGAGATTCCTGTCGGATGGAGACACAAGAAGAAAGGGAAAGGGTCAGCCCCGTGATTACAAACCCATTACCCCGGGGATCTTCCTCATTCTTCGAGTTGTTGTATCGCAGACACAAGTAATTAGATATTCTTGGCACTTCGCTGATCGCCAAACAAAAAATATGATGGCGCGGCATGTTTTTACTGTCCTGGCGTTCAGTCAGAACAGGAAATATCTATCACAAGAAACCCCTCCACTTGCAGTGATAGGTCCGGACGATTCCCAGCCAGTTGGATGTTGAGTCGTAACTAAATGCCTGAAAAAATAATCCGAAAACAAGAGTGCCTGCCTGTTTCTCATCTCTGCCTCCGTCCACCATTTTAGACGAGCCTCGCCCAAAAAAATCCGTCTCCAGACGACATTACCAACAAGTCACTCGCACGCTTGTCCACTTGAGACATTTTTCGAGGCGTTGCTTTAAGACCCTCTTGCCGAGAACACACAACAGACGCCATATCTCACGAAAATCGTGTTGAGCCGTTTGCAGCCCGCACACGACAAGCTAATTACTCCACCAACAGGTGGGACTGCAACGCCCATTCGATCAGACAACGTGTTGTCCAAAACCATAGTTGGGGGTCACAGCCCTTGCCAAAGCAACGACAAATCCCGCTGTCCTTCTTGGGTATTTCAGGCCATGTATTTCCACGCGTGCTAGACTCACAAATGCGAAGCGTCCGAGCGTCATCTTGAGCGTGCTCCACACGACCACTTCTATACTTGGTCCAGATGGTCGCGGCAATGCTAACACCCAGAACCCACCCACACACACACATGGCATAGGAGACAGGTAGGAGAACTTGGCGCGATCTCTGACAGGATCGGTGCAGGACCAAAGGCAAGAGGCCAACGTGAGAAGCAGGCGGATCGACACACACGAAATATCAACGGCTTGGCTCCGGGCGGGTCACGATTGCAGGGACACTGTGGTGTGGCAATGAACACAGGAAGGGCCGTAGCGGACGAAAATGCAGAGGATGATTGCGCCAGCTCGTTCGGGGGTGGGGAAGACTCGACGGCCCTGGAATTTCTGACGGTTCCTATCGTGGCCCAGATGCACGTGTCCTCTCGCATCACCTTCCTCGAGAACAAGGGCTTCAACGAGACGGAGATCAGCGCTGCCTTGCACCTGACCGACGAGGAATTTCAAGGAAATCCACACATAATGCATCGCAGCCCACGGACGGGCCCGGGAGCAGCAGTGGGAGAAGGACGAGAAGGAGACATGACGACAAAAGAAGTAGCTGAGGGGTCGCACGCAGGCGACCAGTCCTGGAGCCCGTCCAGTCCCAGCGCTAATTTGTGGTCGCATCTGATGGATGGGGGAACGCAACATACCGCGCCTTGGGGGAAGTCGTTGGCGCTGCAATGTCAGGCTCGATCCCAGACGCTGTCCCTCGTCCCTGCTGCAGGCTTCATCCCTTCGCGCTCGCTGCGGCCGCCAGCTTTGAGAGGCCCGGTCCAAGATGACCGAGGCATAGGTGTGTTGTCGACCATGATGGCGGCCGTAGAGGTGGAGAAGCTGACGTTGCAGAGCAGAAATTCTTTTCGGGCGGAGATTGGGGGATGCCGTTTCCCGCATCAACACCCGCTGCAATCATTGTCGCAGCAGCAACAGCAGCAGCAAGAGACTTCACGCCCAGTGTCTCCCTCCGTCCCTGCACAGCACCCTTGCAATCAGCAGCAGCAACGGAAAATGCAGCAGCTACAGCAACAACAACAGAAAATGCAGCAGCAGCAGCAGCAGCAGCAGCAGCAGCAGCAGCAGAAAATGCAGCAGCAGGAGGAGGAGGAGGAGGAGGAGGAGAAGGAGGTGGAAATGCAGCAGCATCAGCAGCAGCCGCAGCAAGTGCAGCAAATGCAGCACGGTGGAGGAGGACAGCGAGGGTTCACCTTGTACCCTCCCTACCACCACCACCACCACCTCCCGTCCCATCATCGTCACAACCACGCGTACGGCTCTCGCAGCGTGCCCCGAGGTCGCATACATTACCCCCACCATCCCCAGCAGACGCAGCGGCAGGACCAACAACGCCTCCTCTTCCACCTGAAACGTCAACAACAACAACAACAACAACAACAACAACAACAACAACAACAACAAGAAGAAGAACAAGAACAAGAACAGCAACAACAACAACAACAACAACAACAACAACAACAACAACAACAACAACAACAACAACAACAACCACAACCACAACAACAACCACTACTCCAACAACAACCGCTGGCTGTGCCGCATGTAGGAGGGCAGGAATGTCACAGCGGCTGTGGAGGTCTATCTTCGCCTTACTTCATTCCGCCTCAGCTGCACCCCCACCACCACCAAGAGCACCAGATCTCGTTGGGTGGATACTATGATGGATCAAGGGGCATTCCGGCGGTGGATATTGGCTTTCCATGGGTATGTTGTGATCGTTGGTCGAATGGGAGTAAAGGTGAAGAAGAAAGGAGGGCGGGGAGAGGAGAAGAATGAATTCTACCATGTGTAAATGGCATGGAATGGGATTATCCCTTTGAAAACATGCATAACTCACTTTCTCTTTCTATTCATGCGTACATCTGACCACAGCATGCCCGTCGGCGTGAGACGCGTTGTACTCGCAAAATTTACAACATCGTAGAGCCCGACTGTTTCTACAGGTATGACACAAGCAGCAGCACAAGCAGCAGCAGCAGTAGCAGCAACAACAATAGTAATTTCAACCCCGAGCCTACCAGCACCAGCAGTACCCGCACCCGCAGCAGCAGCACCCGCAGCAGCAGCAGCAGCAGCAGCACCAGCAGGCAGTACAGGCATTGTTCAGCGGGCGGAGAGCAGCTGGAAGGTGCCAGCAGCAGCCCAACGCTGGAGGCAGGCGGGGCTGGTGGTGGGAAGGAGAAGGTCGTGCCCAATATCTACCCGTCTTGGGAGGCGGCGACACACAACCCGGTCACCAATAAGGGGAGTGACGATGCCTTGCCCTGGTTTAAGACCATCGCCAGTGGTCGCGTCCAGAAGCATTTGATGCGGTTCGTGAACAATTTCATCTCCCAGCAGGACCTGGAGGACGAGTTGGGGTTGTATATGGCCGACATTTTCTACGAGACAGAGACCGGGCCGACCATGATGGCACTCTTCGACAAACTAATATGTCGCGTAGCTGAGCGTTGCCCCAGCCGCCTTCAGGAATTTCGGGAGGAAGCCTTAAAGAGCCTGGCGCAGCTCATGCAGGCTTGCGAAGAGCGGGAGGAGCAGCAGGAGCGGGGTCGTGAGGCGCTCAAGACTTCGGGTCAGCGCGGTAAGCCTGTGCGAAACGCTGCCAAGCGCTTGGGGAAGTCGCGCACCGAGGCTCGTAAACTTGGTGCTATGATTGCTCACTACCGATCCTTGCCTAGCGAGGATGGGGAAGACGAGAAGGGAGGACAGATTGGTGGGACAGGGGAGGATGAGATGAGTGTGCTGAAAGGGCTTCCATTTAACCCTATGCCAATGATGGGCAGCAACCTCAACGAGGACAAGGGCGGACAGCAAGACGGAGCCGGGGAGGCGAAGGGGTGGCAGGCCCGTTTGCACTTTTTGGAGGACGAAGAGGACCAGAATGAGGAGAAGGACGTGTGGGATGACGACTATGATTTGGAGGAGGTGGAGGACGAGGAGAAGAAATAATAGGGTGACGAAGGTGGACAGCCGCCTGCAGCGAGAAAGGATGTGATGTGTGCAGTTTGAGGATGTCTTGTTGTACTTTCTGATAAAAATGTAGCGATAATGACACAAGAAGAACTGGCAGAGGGCAGATAGATGAGATTAGGAGGAACATAAGATCCACAGAATATGGAAGAAGAGGGCGAGGGAGCGAAAGAGTCAGAAAAAGAGGAGGGAGGGTGACGAGACGTATCAGCAGCGACTACAAGCAACAGTCGAGTTTCCATGTATTATTATTGATGTGCACTCTAACTCCGAGTGGACAATGCAATTCTTCTTCAAGAGTTCCAAAAATAATGTTCCAAAGGTCCGAGTGGCCTGCAGACGGAGTGCTGAAAGCTAGCAGACAAACAACCCAACAAGTGCACAATCGAGAAAGAGAGAATGAGCAACCGTCTTTGGAATAGAGCGAATCCACCATCTAACACCGTCGAGACGACTAAGGCGACGGCGACTACTAATAAATACCTCAGAGGGTGACAATTTCTTAACCAGTGATGAAGAAGGCTGGCCGAGGGCCCAATTATCTACTTATACATATCGCATGTGTCCACATCTGAATGAATCACAAGAAGAAATCGGTCTGACGAGATACACAAACCATTTGATGAAATGTACTTTTGAAACCCCTGCCAGAAACATCCGGGAAAGAAAAGACAATGAGTGTATGTAGGCTTTTTGGAAGGCTCTCGTGAAGAGGTCATCTCAAGAGCAACAAATGAAATCATACGAGACAACAACCCGAGAGCCCACACAATACTAACCTCTTCAACCACGTGTGCCGCGCCGGAAGCAAATACTTATCAAAAATCACCTTTAAGGTCAGCAAAGTCAACTTAACCCAAAAGCATAAAATGATTAGAAGCAATAACCTGTCTTTGCTGGTCAGCTTTCCTTCCCGTGACTCCTCATCTCTTTGGCACGCGTCCAGCAGATCGAAGCAAATCGTGTTTTTGCTTCTTGCCCTTTGCCAATTTCTGGCGATTGTTTTACACTTGAGCCGCTTTTTACGTCGATATTTGCCTACAACTTTATTTTTTCATTGTTTTGCTTTTCATTCTTATACTGAGGCGATTTCTATACCCCCCCCATTTTATGCCCTTTTGGGGGGATGCTGCAGCACCAAAATTTGGGCCATAATACGATTTATACAATGTTGATCATTACGCTGCCATGACAATGATAACTGAACTCTCTTACTCTCTGACCAAAAAAAGCAAGGGGGTTCAACCTAGTTGGTGATGGGAGCAGGGGTGGGCCCCCAGTCGATATTTCCTATCCGGCTCGAGCAGGCGGAGCGGTGCACGTGTGAGAAGAGGGTTGGCTGCCAGAGCCACTCAACAAAAACAGAGCGCAACATGTCGACCCAAATATTCATTAGCTCAAAGGATTCTGTCTTTTTTCCTTGCTTAGTCCTTCCTATTGCCTTGTCAGGAGCATTTTTTGTACTCGGTCACGCGGATCCCCGGGTCCCCAGCGGAATCGGGCTGCCAAAACAGACTTGGGTCGTCCTTTTAACCTGGTCCAGTATCTGGTCTGCCGGGTGACCGGGATAATCTACCGGGTGATTGGGATAACCGGATTCGGTAGCGACCGCCTGTAGGGCGTAGGGTGCAACTAGCAGAAATACGGCTGGCACGGGCTGGCCTATGCTCTAGTAGGGAACTTCGTTCAACGACAATTCAACGAACGGGCTTCGATCACGAACCTTTTTCTCCCCTCTCTTTCCACTCCCTTACACAGCAGAAACATGATCGAGCGCACCTTCAGAGGGCTCAAGAAAAAGACGGGCGATGGAGCCCTTGACGTGGACCTTTGGAATGATGCTGGTACTGAGAAGAGTGACTGGCCAGATGCGAGGAGTGAGTCTTCTCCATCATCACGTTTGTACCACTCGCTTACCGCCTGGACTGGACCAATGCCGGAGGCATTCTCCTTCATGCTCAAGCACGGCCCATTAGAGCGCATGCTACGCCAGTCCCAAAGAGCACGGCATACACATAAGCTTAACCTCAGAGACCCCATTGTTAATCAAGCCCTGAGGACAAGCAGCACCAGCAACGACGATATCAGTGGTATGTACGCGGCCCATTCAGAAGTGTATCTCGTTTATTCCGATGACCTCCTAGAGCCGCAGGAGACAAGCCCACGTGGTCAGGAAACTTTCAACGGCGACAGCTCCGTTCCACGATCGTTGATCCGGTAGGGGCAGAAGGTGAAGAGAAGGAACTGAGGCATCTGGCTGACGACAAGAGACTGCTATTGATGATCCACATGCTCCTCACAACTTTTCCTCCCTATCGCTGCAAAGAGCAGGGAGGACCACTGTGCGCAATTCCCGTGGGATTTCTCTTTGTCCCCCTGTTCATAGGGTGGCTAGCATCCCTAGGTCGTCCAATTCTGTACCATCCTCCCCCGTTGCCGCGATTTACACTTTTACCAGCTGTATTGCTGTACAGGCATTGGTGGAATCGGAAGCCTTGGGGCCTGATGGGCAAGGGCAATGGAAGAAGCCGACGAAGGCCGCAAAAATATCAAATAGGATGAGGACGAGGACGAGGGCAGCCTTCATCTGTAATTTGGGAGAGACTGGACGCGCTGGTCGTTTGGTAAGGTCGAACTTCTAGAGAAAGGGCGTTCCGTGTGCGCTGCTGCGGACCTACTCTTGCACTTCGGCACCGAGATCGACACCTTCTGGCCCATGGAGGGTCGACTGCGTGAACCTAAATAGGTCGGTTGACCAGCTTGCAGGGAGGAGTTTGCTTCTATCGGCAAATCGCGCTTCTCGTCCATCTTGGGCTCCGGAACGTTTGGAGATTGTGGTGGTTCCCCTTGAAACGAAGGCGAAGGAGCAAAACGCTGCCGCCATGCTTTCCATGCTAGCGCCTGCTCACGCCTGTGGGCCTGCAAAGGGAGGAGCCTTGGAGGCTCACATGCAGGTATTTGAGGGGCTAGAGGAATTAATTTGTCGGTACGAACTAACAGATCTCTTTGCACGCGTTGATTGGCATGACCATTCCTTGATAAAGGCGGGCTGCGCCAGATATGGGGGCCGGCACACATGCAGCTATACCTTTTTTCTTTCCCTCAATCGATTCTTTCAACTGCTCCTAGAAAAGTGCAGATCTAAACTTTTCCTGCGCGTCTGTATGTTGACCCTTATCGTCACCACATCGAAGGTAAATAAATCACAGGAGGCACTTTCTACTCATGGGTTCATCTTTTCTAGCATCCAATTTTCAAGAACATATCAGGCAAAAGTGCGCTTCTTCCCATAAAGGATTTCCGCAGGAAACAACTGATAGCATGCTGCATATTATGAGGGCTAATTACCTTTAGCTTGAAAATCGTCCTTTTTTTCTCATGCATGAGGAATCAGAGAGTATCTCCGGGTGTTCATCCATTTCCTCCTTGTTTTCCACAAAGGAAATCCATTTCCTTCTATGCTCGTTCGTCCTCGCAGCCTCATCTGCCTTCTACCGCGTTCAATCTCTACCATTTCTCCTCTCCATCTTACCCACGTCACCTCTTCACTTTCTTCCCGTGCGCAGCGGTACAATTTTCGTGAAGACACGAAAAGGTCTGAAAATACATGTGGAAGCTTACAAGCAGAGTCGACATCGACTAAACTAGTCAGCCTCCACAACCGGGAGAGGCATCCAAAGAGGAGCCAAAGAGGAGATGGATCAGTAGCAGGACGGAGGGAAAGGAGAAGAAGGAGATGGAGGGGGGGAGGAGGAAGTGGAGGAGGTGGACGGGAAGGGAGACGAGGAGAAGAAGAAGAAGAAGAAGAAGAAGAAGAAAGATAAGAGGAGGAGGAAGAAGAAGGAGATCAACAAGAAGGAGAAAGAGGAGAAGAAGAAGAGGAACAAGAAGAGGAAGAGGAAGAAGGAGGAGGGTGAGACGGAGGGAGACGAGGAGGAAATGGACGAGAAGGGAGACGAAAGAGAGATAGAGGGAGAGAAGGAGGAAAGTAGGAGAAGGGAGAGTGAGAAAAGAGGGAAGGGTGCGAGGAGGATTGGAAAGGGGAGAAGGAGGAGGAGGAGGCAGAGGGGGAGGATCAGTAGCAGGAGGAGGAGGAGGAGGAGGAGGAGGAGGAGAAGGGAGAGGCGGCGGAGGAAGAGGAGGAGATAGAGAGGCGGAGGCGGTGGAAACAGAGGAGGCGGTGGAAGCAGAGGAGGAGATGGAGGAGGAGGAGGCAGAGGCAGAGGAGGAGGAGGAGGAGGAGGAGGAGGAGGCTGAGGCGGAGGAGGAGGAGGAGGTCACGGGCGGGCCATCCGAGGACTGTATTGGTGTGACACCTGTGAACAGTTCGTGTCCCGGGACGGCAATGGGGCACGTAACATCCTGCGGGTGTACAGGAGTATGGTCCGTGGAGAAGCTCGTCCCCATGATCTTCGGTT
>Ga0160420_100801_pt1 | contig 10344 bp, 15 predicted proteins | sample CelAP2metagpilot_FD_108197 | JGI IMG/M metagenome (GOLD analysis project Ga0160420, IMG submission 108197) | Phycosphere-associated microbial communities from algal ponds in Kailua-Kona, Hawaii, USA - Cellana AP2-5-5 metagenome pilot | ecosystem: Engineered > Artificial ecosystem > Aquaculture >... | reverse complement strand
CCCAGCCCCACCCCTCGACCTCCCATTGCCCCTCCTCCCGCCCCCCCCCCTACCACCCCGGTATCCTTCTTTCTTCCCCCTCCCACATCCCCCCTCACAGGGCTCCCCCTCTCCTCCCCACCTCTCCCTCCCTCCCTCCCTCCCTCTCTTCCCCCCGCATTCCCCTTTTCTTGGGCCATTCTCTCCATGAGCTGAGCCACAGCCCGGGAGCCCCCAATGAAGTCGGGGTGGGAGGTGTTGATGTACGCTAGCTCGATGTTGATCAGATTTGAGATCATCACCTGACCGGGGGAAGAGAGGGGGGTAGAGGCCGGTGAGTTGGGAGGGTCAGAACGGGAGGGTTTCGTGCAGCCAGCTCGATGCTGATCCGGCTCGAGACCAGACCATCGTCCACCTGAAAGAGAGCAAGTGCGAAGGAGCTAAATCTAAGTAAGACTCATCTGCACTCTCAAAAAGTGGATCTGTTTGTTCTGACCCCAGAAGCATTCTGCACTTCTTCCCCCACCCCCCTCCCTTCCTCTCTCCCTCCTATTCCTCTCACCTGGGTGGGCCCCACGCACTTGCGGAGCATGTGGTTCACCACCTCCACCACCCGGTCCCTCAGCTCGGGGAAGCGCGTCAGCTCCGTCGTCTCGCACTGAGCGGCCATACGCAGCAACTCGTCGAAGACCAAGTCCACGCATTGGAGGCCGGGCTGGGGGGGGGGATATGGAGGGATATGGGAATAAGGAAAGGAAGGTGAGAGTCAGTTCTGGCACTGGTCGGGTGCCCGCAGGGGCTCATCGACCACTAAAGGCCATGTCCAGGCGTGCTAGGCCTGGCTAGTGAGGAAGTGAGGGGGTGGGAAGGACGGAAGGACAGAAGGAGGGAGGATAAGGGTGAGGGCTGGGCACCCAGTTCGATGTACAGCAGTACATGGCAATAGGTCAGTGGCACTTCCCCCTCCTCCCCTCTCCCGCGCCCCCCTCCCTACCTGCTCCAACCGCGAAATCTGTCTTTTCACCAGCAGATCGAAGCTGATCTCCGGCACGAACAACGCCGGCCGCGTCCCATTGGCGTTGCAGATTGCCGTCCGTATCTCCTCGTCCGTCAGGGTCGCGAACGGGTCAATGCCCATCAAGGACTTCCCGAATATCTCACTGAAAATGTAATTAATCCTCGCCCCTCCATACAACTCCAACGTCTCACCACCCCCCACAATCCCTCCCTCCCGCCCTCCCTCCCGTCCAGTCACGAAATTTCCCTTCCCCTCCACTGCGCTTTGGAAGGTGGAGGCAAAGCGCGACAAGAGCCCCAGCATGGTGCCCCCCAGCGTGGCCCGCGAGAGCTCAGTCGTGGGCTCGCCGAGGGCGTCCAGCTCGCGGGCCACCTCCATGGTCATCGCTTGGATGCGAGATTTGATCTCAGGGAGGCAGTCGCTAGGAGGGGAAGGGAGGGAGGAAAGGAGGGAGGGTGAGGTGAGCAGTGAAATTCGAAGGTAGTTGGATGCCTTTCTTTACAACTAACTCACTCCCTCCCTCCCTCCCTCGCTCCCTCCCTCTTCCTCACCGGATGTGGTGCATGAGAATGTTGTTGAGCATGCGCGTCAAGGTGGGGGTGGTGCACTGCTTCAGCAGCGACCGATATACGGGATGGGCCTTGAAAAAACTCGATTCCCTCCGCAGGGCCTCGCGGATAGTCAGGTTGTTGTCTATGTCGCGCTGGCCGCGGTTCACCACTGCCACGTAGCCGATCCGGAGGGGAATGACACGATTCAGCAGCACGTCGGCGGCGTCTGTGCCTAGAGGGGTGGAAAGGGGGTGGTTGGGTTTCCCGAGGCGTGAGAATCCTCTTCCTAAATGAACAAAGAATCAAACAATTACACATTGCTTTCTGAGAAAAGCAGAACACACTTAAGACCCGGGGAGCACCACTCGCATCTACCTGGGTCCATCAAGTCCATCTTAGTCAAGACGCCGATCGTCCGGAGCCCCTCGGGGTCCACTTCCCGCGCAAGCTTCAGCGAGTCTGAGTTCGCGATGTCTTTAGCAGGGAGAAGGGAGGAGGGGGAGGGAGGGAGGGCTTCGTGAGAGGAGTGGCCACGCATGTTTTGATGGCACGTACGTTTTCATGAAAACAGGCCACGTCACGCGCACTGAAAGAAGTGCCCTCGTCTTCAAGACAGTACCTGTGTTGGCCGCCGTGACTGCCAAGACGATCGAGTTGGGGTTAGCGATGTAAGCCAGGCACATCTCCCGGATTTGGGCCTGGTCGGTGGGCAGGGGATATAGGTTATATAGGTGTGAGAAAAACAAGCGTAAACGAATAAATTGCTTGTTGAATCACCTCTTGACATCCTCCCTCCGCCCTCGTGCCCTCCCTCCCGCTCTCCTCACCTCGATATCCACCGGCTGGTCCCCAACGGACACCTGGAGTGGACGCGGCGTGGCATACATGAATGACTCGTGAGCGAGACGTCAGTGAGACCTCCCTCCCCTCTTCCCGCCCATCTTCTCCTCTACGACTTGGTGAGGAAGCGCCATGTGCTTCCCACTCTCTCCCTCCTTCCCTCCCTACCTCCCTCCCTCCCTTACCTTGGTGATGCCCGGCAAGTCAACTAGGGTCAGGTTCAGGACGTAGGGCGAGTAAATCTTGAGATTAATGCTCTTGGCACTGATCCCCTTATTCTTTCCCGTCAATCGATCCGTCTCCTTCTTGATCTCCTCCCGAATCTCCATGAAGTCATAAAACCTTTCTCCAGCCCGATGCAGAAACTCCCCCCATTCCTTCCCCTCCGGCCCGCCATGCGCGCCCTCCCTTCCGCATTCGTCCTCCCCGGCGCCGCGAAGGAAGGCCGTATTGTAGAGCTGGAGAATGAGAGGTCGGCGGGTAACAATGCCTGTGCCGCGTGGCAAGAAGTCACGACCGACTGGGGGGGGAGGGAGGAAGGGAGGGAAAGAAGAGAAGGATGAATAATTCTGCGGTCGACGTCTCAATGAAATTTGTCGAAGCCATGCTTCCCTCCCTCCCTATTCTACCTTCCTCCCCTCTTTTCCTTCCTTCCCTCCTCCTCTTTTTACCGATATGCTCCAGCACGGAGCTCTTTCCCGAGGACTGGCTGCCGATCACCACGATTTGGGGCAAGTCCAGGGGATGCTTCCCGATGGCCGCGAAGACGTCTTGCAACTTATTGACAATCGGGATGAGTTGCTGCATCCCTCGGTCGTGCAACAAGGAAGAGGAAGAGGAAGATGAGGAGGAGGTTGAGGTTGAAGAGGAGGAGGAAGGAGGCGTGGCGGCCCCTCCGGCAGCCATGTGTGTATGACTGTGGTGTTGCGTGGGTTGAAAACGCTTGTTGCTACTACTGCTGCTGCTGCTGCTTCCGTTACTGCTGTTGCTGTTGCTGCTGAGGTCGGCTCTGGGTGGCTTGGGGACGCGCAAGGAAGGGGGTAGTTCGGGGTTGCTGCTACCGGCTGTAGGGGTTGGTGGTTGTCATAGAGAAGTGTGGAGCGGATGTTGATTAAATGTGCGAGAATACGTTGATTGCATATTGCAGGGTACCACGTGTGACCTGCGTCTGACAATTCGAGAGTCAAATCCTAAGGCCTCATTCCTCGTGCATGAAAACGCGGTCAAATGTCAATGAGGATGAAATAAGCGCTTGCAATCATGTTGCATGTGAAGCGTCTGGCGGCAGTACAGGGTACGGTAACAAGTGCTCGCTTTGGGAGGCAAAAAGGCAAACAGAAATGCATTTTTTTAGGCCAGTCTGACAACCCACGGACATCATGCCCGTAGACCTGATCAAAGAGCCCTGAGCTCGCGTGGGAGGATGAGTGACCGAACGTAGGGAAAGCGCAAAGGGACAGGGAACGTGAACTTTTTTCTACTCACTTACGTCCGAGTCCACCGCTGGAATCTAGCGAAGCCAGGACTGCTGCTGGTGGTAAATGCTTTACTATATGTTGGTGTTTGGTGCTGCGCCTGTTTATGCGTGGTGGAACTTTTTATTGTAAGCAGCAGAAATGATGTCCCTAAGGGGCGTGGTAAGAGAGGGAAACCGGGGAACAGGAAGAAGCTGAGCGAGGCGTATGTATGGCCATCAGGCTTGACAAATCCGCCATGAGCAATGTAATTGTTGGAGGACCTCAAAGCATGGCGCCATTGTTGGAATAAATTAGGGACACTGGGCCAAGGGGCAGAAGAAGCAAGGCGCCATCGTCGCTCAGCGATGGTGACCCTAAGATGAGAAGGGCGCATAACCGACTTGCCGCACATGAGCACAGACACCAAGAGCTTCCGTCCAAACCACGCGCTCGCTGACCTCATTTCCTTCAATCTGTCACCATCGTTCAGGTCTCCTCCTCTCGTGTAAATATGCCCAGCCCTTCGTGGGTCTCCTTCATTTCTTTTCTCATTGGCTTCTTCGTTGTCTGCAGCCTCCTTGTCCTTCCACGCGTCGGCCATGCCTTCCTCCTGGCCACTCCTCCGTCCACGACCAGCACCATTAGCATCTCTACGAAGCCCAGCAACGCGTTGCACGCACGAGTGGGCGGTGGGTTTGGATTTGGCAAGCGCGTGAACGTCGCGGGGGCGGAAGACGAACCCACCACAAGCAAGTTCTTCGACGAGACCATATTCTCCCCGTACTCCAAACGCCGCCCCGTCCCTCCCTATGACAGCACCCCTTGCGCCTGCGACTCCGGTGAATCTTACGCCAACTGCTGCTTTCCCTTGCATAAAGGCTTGGTCAAGGCCCAGACACCCGAGGCACTGCTTCGGTCACGATACACAGCCTACCTGCACGGCTTCCCCAAGTATCTTCTCTCGTCCACTCACCCCTCCTCGGAGCCCATGCGGCCCAAGCGTGAAAAAGCATATTTACAACTCTTGAACATTGCATGCAGTGAAGAAAATCTGAAACAGCTGCAGGTGGGAGTGCAGGAGGCGGGGGGGACGGAAGGAGAGGCTTTCATCACCTTCAGAGTGAAGCGGCATGTGTGGATGAGTGAACGGAGCAAGTTTTTGAAGGGCGAGGACGGGGGATGGTTGTTTTTGGACGAGCAGGTTTAAAGTGAGGGGGCGAAAATGAATAGTGAGTCTTTGGGGTTTCTTCTTTTTGAAAGGAGACGGGTCGAAAAGAGCGAAACAGGTAGACCCAGCTGAAACCGTGGAATTGATCTACTACCTACCTACCTACAGCCCGCAGGCAGGCAGGGTTAGGAGCAAAGTCGGAGCAAAGTCAGATCACCGATGACGAGAGTTGCTGTAATTGGTACACATTCTCACATAAATGTGGAAGTGGTTGAGGGAGTGAGGAAAGCGATCGAAGTCTTTTACCACCCCAATCGTTAGGCTCCTTGTCCGTTGCCGACACCACGCAGTGCAACTCGTTGATTCAGACGACACAATGGCTTCTCTTTCCCACTCCGCTTAAGACGGTCTCCTCACGACTGATTCACCACATGGACTCCTCACTTGCCTTCCTCTCAATAAGTCAGATATACAAGCGCAGATGATGGACGCGGTGCGAGGGATGTAAAACCTCATCCTTTTACCCATTTTACTCTTTAAAGCTCGTCTCGAAAGTCATTGAAAGAGATTAAAGTATCCTCAAGAACGTAGCGACAAGAAAGCGCAGGACGCATGCAAAAATCAAGATACTGGTCACCGGGGGAAGTAGCGAATTCATTCCTTTCTAACATCTTTTTTCTTCATCTCTCCTCTGCATTTTTCTTGCTCACTCCTTCTCTCCTTCCTTCTTCTTCTCCTCCTGTCATAATTATTCTCCATCCCTCCCCATCAAAAAATATATCTGGCTCCCTACCTTCTCTTCACGCATCCACCCGAAACAAACAAACACACCGCGACGCACACGGGCAAAACCCATCCAGCATCGGAACGCCACGCCTCTACTCCTGCACTCTCTTATCTAAGCGCCCAGCCAGTCACCTAGCCCGATCCGCAGACTGCGCCCATCCTTCTCGTCTCCTCGTGCACTGCAGGCACTGCTTGCTTTTCCCCCCTCTCATTCGCCAGTCAAGCTCCCCCACCCCCCTGCCTTCCCTCCACCCTTTACTTTCCCACCACTTTTCCATTTTCCTGCGGCGTGAAGCCCTCCACGTACGCACTCTCGTGAACGGCAGCCACCGCGCGTCCACTCGGGTCCGCCCTTCCTCTGAAGGAAGCATCCCACGCCATCGCCCTGGGCGTTGAACACGCAATGGTGGGCCCCCCCGGAACGGTGGCGGCAGCCGATGGACTCGCGTAGTATTGCTCGAAAATAGAGCGATAAAAGTACGCCTCCTTCGTCTGGGGGGCGTTGTGGGGGAACCTATTCCCAGCCGCAGCGAACTGTTGGTCAGACACTTCAGCATTCGCGTGGTCCCTCAAGGCATCAATCCACCCATACCCCACCCCATCCGAAAACTGCTCCTTCTGCCGCCACAGGATTTTGTCGGGCAAGTACGGGTCGGCAGGATCATCGAACGCCTTCCTCAAGATCCATTTTTCGATCCGTCGACCCCCCTGGCCCTCTCCTCCACTGGCACCTGCTCCTCCTCCCTTGATGATCATTTTGTCCTGAGGGTCAAGCGTCATGGCCACGTCGAGGAAGTCGCGGTCGAGGAAGGGGACGCGAACTTCGACCCCCCACGCAGAGGTGGCCTTGTTGGCGCGCAGGCAGTCGAACTGGTAAAGGCCCTTAAGCTTGTCCACTGTCTCCATGTGAAGTTCCTACAGAGAGGGAGGGAATGACGGAGGGTCAGGTGCCAGAGCGAAACCTTGTTGGCGCGCAGGCCGTCCAATCGGTCGACTTCCTAGGCCTTAATCTTCCGACTAATCACAAACATGGCAGATGGGAGGGAGGGAGGGTCAGGGATGAGAGAGAGAGTAACTTACCTTGCTGTTGGGCGCCTTGTGGAAATATAGGTACCCTCCAAAAATCTCATCCGCCCCCTCCCCGGACAAGACCATCTTCACCCCCCTCGCCTTGATCTTCCGGCTCATCAAGAACATGGGCGTGGCCGCCCGAATCGTGGTCACATCATACGTCTCCAAGTGGTATATGACCTCCCTGACCGCATCCAGCCCCTCCTGGATCGTAAACACATACGAGTGGTGCACTGTTCCCACAAACTGTGCCACCTCGCTCGCAGCTGCCAAGTCCGGAGAGTTCTCCAGCCCCACCGAGAACGAGTGCAGCCGCGGCCACTCGCAGTGCGGGTCCCTCTTACTCAGCCTGCTCGCAATCGAGGCCACCAACGACGAGTCCAAGCCCCCACTCAGGAGGACCCCCCAGGGGACGTCCGACATCATCCTCCTCTTCACTGCCATCTCGAACGAGTTCCTCACGTTTAACAGCTCCACCTTCTCCGTCGGCAAGTACCCGGGGTTGTACCACACAGGGTCGTACCACTGCACAAACCCCCCATTCCCTCCCTCCCCACCTGCCTTGCTGTCATAGGCGTGACCCGGTGGGAAAACTTCCACCCGCGCCACAACGTCCGTTAGGGCCTTCATCTCACTCGCGAACCACACCGAGCCATCAGCGCCATATCCGACATAAAGAGGGGTGATCCCCATATGGTCTCTCAGCACAAAAAACGAGTCCTCCTGCTTATCGTAAAGGACAAATGAAAACATCCCTCGAAGAAGATTCGGGAAGTTGCGGCCGTGCTTGAGGTAGAGGGGAATGACCACCTCGCAGTCTGAGCCGGTCTTGGGAGTATAAAAATCGGTGCCTCCCATTTCTTCGTACAGTTCCTTGTAATTGTAGATCTCGCCGTTGGCAGCCACGATCACTGAGGGAGAGGAGGGGAAGGATGGAAGGGGGGGAAAGGGAGAGGTTAGGAAACAGGGACGCGATGGACTCAGTGTACACCCATTACCCATTCGCTTAAATGCTGGAGAGATGCAGTCACAAGGTGTACGTACCGTTGCCGTCTGGGCTCACCAAAGGCTGCGAGCCTGAGTCGGGGTCGATGATAGCTAGGCGCTCGTGGGCAATGGCGTTATTGCCGTACACCTATGGGTCAGGATTTTGGAATGTATGAGGAAAGGTGGTGAAAACGTGGGCAAGGCAGAAAGGAAGCGATGGAAAAAGCAAAAAGTGAGGGATGGAAAGAGCGGTGTTGTACCTTGTAGCCGCTCCAATCTGGGCCACGATGTCGCAGCCTGTGTGTTTTGTGGGAAGGAAAAGCAGACAGGAGGCAGCAAATGTTAAATTCTCTCTCTTTCGTATTCCTCAATCACCCTGCTCTGGACTATCATAACAACATGCATGTTTGGAGAGAGCGCATGCAAAAGAGATGGTGTCTCGCACGACTTCCCTCCCATATCCCCCCAAATACACGCAGACTACACTCTTACTTGAGGGCATTCTGGATCAAAATTTTGCGAAGATCTGCCTCAGAGAGATTAGAGCGAAAGATGGCTAGAATCCCGCACATAGTGCTCTAACTGTATGATTACTTGATGTGACCCCGAGCTGCTGGTGCTGCTGCGAGTCCGGTTTGATGAAGGAATGGCGAAGGAGATGCCTCACTTGGCGTACGAGGATTCCAGACACCGGATCGGGAGAGAGGAAATGATGACAACCGGTCTTACAACAGGGTGAGGAAGCCTTTCCTGTGTATTGATATGCGCGGGATGTGAGGGGTAATAGAGTTGACTATTGGGTGATGGATGATACGAGACCGGCGGGCGAGGCGATGGGATCTGCGACACAAAACTGGCAGCAAAAGAAATTCATGTCCAGGTATCGAGGACCTTCTGACCTTCGTTAACTGATTAGGTATTTTCAAGTGGTGCTTGTGATCAAGGTAATTCGTTTAAGGCGCTCCAGGGAGACAATAAATGTGATCAAATGGCGTGTGGTGAACACGGCTTGCTCTTGCTGAGGTGTTTGACGTACCGCATAAAGCGCCAGGAAACATGACGCCGCTCGCTCTATTTTCTAGGCTGCGTGTTTGTGCAATGGTCTCTGACTGCACTTTCTGCTCTTTCTGCTCTATACCCTGTGCCGGCACGAAAAGAGCACAAGAAGCCGAGGAACAGCAACAACAAGCCGCCAGGGAGGGATGAGACGGAGCAAAAAATGGTGCTGCATGGCCCGCTGCGTGACACCAGAAGTAGCGGCATTATTTCCAGGCATCGATACCAGCAAGACAAGCCTTTTTCGCAGGTAAAACAAGCAAGATGCTTATAGCTGCGATTGGTCTTGTTGGACCGGGTGGGAGGCTAAGTCAAGTCAGCCATCCAAGGCGTGCCCTGGCTCATGGCTCTGTAGCACACTGCTTGGTGAAGTGTTCACCTACTTTGGCGCGTGCCGTAACAAGCCCTTTCAGGTGATGTAGTTCGTCGTAACAAGTCGACTCAAGTCAAGTGAAAATTTGAGCACGAGGGGCATGGAGACGGGCCTCTTATTTTTAGACCACTAAAGGTGCGATGGCCACAGGTGCCCCTAAATTGTGAGCTAGCTGGCAATGGCAATAGGTAAAGAATCAATCATTGCCTGTATACATGTCTCTCCATCACTTACAGTCAGCCATGAGTTTCCAAACTCGACGTAGATCAATTTAAAAATGCTGTACTCAATGAAAAAGGGGGTTGTAATTCTAAATTACGTACGTGTCCGACGGCCGGCCAGATTGTGAAAGACAAGTCCCTGGAACAACGGGATGTTAAGGTTTCAGGGTAGAAAAAGCCATCGTTCGATCATTGCACTGAAATAGGAATCACTTTTTACATGTAAATTCGCCATGCTGGTCTCCATGCAGTCATTGGACTCCGCTCCAAGCTCTATGGCCTCCGCACCCCTTGGGGCGAGGAATGACAAAACTGCCAATGGTCTCATCAGCTTACACGCCCTGGGCATCTATATCCGAATGTGTCTACTCAGATCGACGCCGGGTCCCACGGCAGACCCGCCCCCCGCAAGACCCCCTGGCCAGTGGCCTCCCTGAACCAGCCCGCCTTAAGGCGCTGGAGCAATTAGCCTGTCTACTCTGGGAAATCGCTACTCGCCCCACAATCTCCAAGACGTTTATTTTGCTAACTTAGCTGATAAAGAGTGTTGGAATGCATTCCAACCGTCTTCACCGCATGCATATAGCAACCCAGTATACAGGGTGCGTATGCATATAGCAACCCAGTATACAGGGTGAAAATCCCCCACCCTCTAAGAATGGGCATACATACAGCCATTTAACCAAACTCTATCAACCCTATTTCTATGTCATTAAGGTTTAATCATGGCCCTATTGATTTCACGAATATCATCTCAAGTCAAGCAAAAACCAAAAAAGGGGGGGGGGGGGGGGGGGGGAAAAAAAAAAAAAAACCAAACACCCCCCCTCTTTTTGT
>Ga0160420_100800_pt1 | contig 10353 bp, 15 predicted proteins | sample CelAP2metagpilot_FD_108197 | JGI IMG/M metagenome (GOLD analysis project Ga0160420, IMG submission 108197) | Phycosphere-associated microbial communities from algal ponds in Kailua-Kona, Hawaii, USA - Cellana AP2-5-5 metagenome pilot | ecosystem: Engineered > Artificial ecosystem > Aquaculture >... | reverse complement strand
GCTCCCCTCCCTCGGGAATGTCAAGTGCGCCATGCGAAAGCGTGGGCCCTACCTCCCTCCCTCCCTCCCTCCCTAGATCCCGTGGCTTTGGGTTCATCTCCTATGCGGACGCAGCCGCCGTCGACCGGGTCTTGTCCCAAGACAACCACATACTGGACTCGAGAAGAGTGGAGGCCAAGCGCGCCGTGCCTCGTTCAGAGACTCTCCTGAAGGAGGGCGGGGTGGGGGGAGGGGGAGGAGGGGGGATGGGACAGCCGCCTACCCCACCCATGAGGCCTTTGGCTTTTGTAGGGGGAGGGGGAGGGAGGGAAAGAGGGGCGATGGGAGGAGGAGGGGGAACTCACCACCCGCATCCAATAGGAGGCGGAGGAGGCGATTACGCGCACCAAGCCCAACCACCACCATTATCTTCACTACCGGCCTCATCCCGCCCTTCATCCTCCTCCTCTTCCTCCACCTCCACCACTCCCCCCCTCTCCCAATTCCTCCCACCCTCCCTCCTCGCCTCCCTCCCGCCCACCCTCCCTCCTTCCCTCGGCACTGCGGGGGGGCTGAATAGCCTGGCCACCAACAAAATCTTTGTAGGCGGGCTGCATTACGAAACGAAGAACAACGACTTCCGGAGCTATTTCTCCCTCTTCGGGCGTGTGCTCTCCGCCGAGGTCATGTTCAACCGAGAGACGCACAAGAGGTCCGTCCTTCCCCTCCCTCGCTCCCTTCTCCAATCCCTCTTTTAATTTTAATTAAATCTCCAAAAATGTAACTTAACACCTCCTCAACTCACCCTTTCCTCCCTCCCTCCCTTCCTCCCTTCCTTCCTTCCTTCCAGCCGTGGGTTCGGTTTCGTCGTCTTCGAGGACGAGGCGAGCGTCGACTCATGCCTCTCCCTCCCCCAGCACCTCATCGACGGCAAGATGGTGGAAGTAAAGCGGGCCATTCCGAGGAACCACGTCGGGTCGCCTTCCCTCCCTCCCTCGTCCTCCGTCCCTTCCTCGTTCGGAGGGGGGAGGTTGAGCCCGTCGGGATTTGGGAGGGAGGCAGGGAGGGAGGGAGTGCGAGATAGAGGAGGTCCCCCTTCCTTTTCCTTGGGAGTAGGGAGAGATAGAGGAGGAGGAGGAGGGGCCACGAGTTACGCGCAAGTGCTGCGAGGGAGGGAGGGAGGAATGGGGATGTACGGACAGTATCAGCAGCAGCCGCAGCAGCAACAGCCGCAGTTCCATCGTCAGCAGCAACAGCAGCAGCTGCAGCAGTTGACGGAGGGGATAGGGGGAATCTCACTACTGCAAAAACAGGAGGCACTAGCCGCATTGTTAGGAGGGAGGGAAGTCGGTTTGGGTGGTGGAGGAGGAGGAGGAGGAGGAGGAGGAGGAGGTGGAGGGTCCTGGACAAGCATTGAAGAGCTGCTGGCCGGTATGGATGCTGAAGGCCAGGCAGGCAGGGAGGGAGGGAGGGAGGGAGGGATGGGTGGTGGAGGAGGGTATGGAGCAGTAGCCGCGTTGCAGCAGCAGCAGCAGCAGCAGCAGCAGCAGCAGCAGCAGCTTGCTTTCGTTCAGGCGCAGGCTCAAGCCCAGGTCTATCAGCAGCAGCATCGACTACTGCAGCAGCAGCAGCAGCAGCAGCAGTACCAGCGGCAGCAATTTCACCAGCAAGAGCTGCCACCAGGGCTGGGCGGCGGCGGCGGCGGCGGCGGCGGAGGAGGAGGAGGAGGAGGAGGGGGTTCAAACGTTTACTCATCCTATCAGCAGCAGCAGCCTCATCGACTAACACCACCAATACCAGCGGGAGGGGAAGGAAGGGAGGGAGGGAGGGAGGGGGGGGAGGCGTCACGTTACCCCTTCGCGGTAGGAGAGCAGCAGCAGCAGCAGCAGCAGCAACAGCAACAGCAGCAGAACCACGCCCCCGTACCGCCAATAGAAAGGAGAAGTCCCCCTCTCCCTCCAGGAGGAGAGGGAGGGAGTGAAGGAGGGCGGCGGACTTTGTCCTGGGAGCAAATGATATATTCCTCATCGGCTTCGTCCTTGGGTGGACCGGAGGAAGGAGGAGGGGGAGAGGGAGGGGAAGGAAGGGTTTGAAGGAGTAGGGGCTGCTGGAGGGAGGAGGGCGGGAAGGAGGGAGGGAGGGGAAAGTCTTTGTCGCCTTCTCAACGATCTCCTTTAGTCATATCTTCCTTGATGTAATTGAAGATGGTTGGAATGACGAACTTATTATGATTAATCAATTATTGATTGATTTTGATTGATCATTGACCATTATCATTTGTCTTATTTGATAAATTATTTAATTTATTAAATAGACATTTTGGGAGTCATTCATTACCTTTTCTCACGAGTAGTAATTGCAGCTGACTTCATGATTGTACATGCAAAATCACCGCTTGGAGGACGATGAGGAAGGGAGGGAGGGAAGTAGGGAAGAGAATTCACTATGTGTCATATTTTTAATAGGAAGGGAGTTCATCCATAAAGTATCGAGCAGTCAGAAAGAAGACGACATTTTGTGCCTCTTCTTTCCCGTCCTCTATCCCTCCCTCTTTTTCTCCCCTCCGACGAGGACGGGAGAGGGAGGGGATGGGGTGGGGCGGGCAAGAGGAGGAAGGAGGAAAGGAGCACTGCCCACCACTAACTACACGAGAAACCAAAATAACTTCTGAAAAATGAAGCTCTAGATCATTGCCCACGTCAAGAAGAGCAGCAGCAACAGCGGCAGCAACAGCAGCAGCAGCAGCAGCGGAAATAGGAGACCGACCACTAGGAATATGCTTAGGAGACGGGATTAATAAATGATAGCGGAAGATAGAGTTGTCCCCCCCCACCTCTTTTTCCCCTCGCTCCTTCCCTCCCCTCCCGTACATGCCTGTTAACAATCCGTTTACATATTTAACACTATCAAAGGATGGGAACGAGGGCAAGAGCGAGGGAGGGTAAGAGAAGAGGGAATGGCGGGGGGAGGAAGTACATGTGCTGTTTATACTTAGGGATGAGTCAGTGAGAGGAAGATGAAGAAGGAATTGAGAGTAAGCTATTGCAAAGGGCACTCGAAGAGGAAGAGGGGTGCACTTGAGCAAGAGCAAGGGTGAGGGGGAGGTAGTCGAAAAAAGGCCACAGAAAGGAATTAGTGGTCGCAGCAGTCCGAGCAGCCATAGCAGCCGCAGCTGGAAGAAGTATCAATTATCAAGGACAGCAAGAACAAGGCGAGTATGAAGAGGGTGAAAACGTCGAAAGGGATTGACGGGGTTTAAAGGGATTTCGGAAGAGAAAGGGGGAAAGTAGATATTATTATGGTGCCAAGGAGATGAAGAAAAAGAAGTAGAACGAGGATGCAGAAACAGTAAAGAGAAAGAGGCGTTTGAGTATGACAAAACAAATAGACATCCAAAAGTAGGGAGGGGTGATAGCAACAAGACATACAGGCGACGACTCACGGCGCCCTCTTCCTCTATCTCTCTTTCTTCCTCCCTTCCTTCTTCTGTTTGTCTCATCCTTGCGATGAGGGCAGTTGTATCAAGGAAGTGAAGAGGGAAGGAAGGAGATTGATAGCAATAAAACAGGGAAAAGGAAATTTCCTGTGCTCTTCCTCCCCCCCCCCCCGTTCCTTCACCCCCCCACCTTCCCTTCTACCTCTTTCGTAGAGAATGAGCGACTGTCCATTTTGAATTTTGAGTGGATGGAACTTGACAGGAGGGGAGGGAGAGAGAGGGAGGGATTGAGAGAAAGATGCTGAGGTCAAATGAGTTTAAGACGAGAAGGGGGAAGAGTCAAACATGCATACGCACGTCGATCGAGCATCACCCCACAGACATTTGCCAAATGATGGGAAGAAACCACGACACACACACGAAAGGAAAAGAAATTAGAAAGAATGGATCCACCACTTCCGCTTGCGAATGAGACAATGAGGTGGCGAGGCTCGTCCATGTGAGTCTTACTCGTTTTGTTTTGTTTTTTAAATATATTTATCAACATGGCTCATACTCCAGAAAAGGCGAAAAGGCTCGTGTTTTTCTTAAGGCAAATGTCTGAAGCCGAGTTGGTTCTCCACCGACTCCTCTCCTCTGCTTCCTCCCATCTATCGTTTCGTGGCCTCCATCCTTGCTCTTCCTTCGTTTTCCATCAGGCCATCACCTGCCCTCACCCATCCGCACATTTGTTTCTATACTCCGACCGGGCCTTCATCCATCCTCTGGCAAAAGAGATCCAGGGCAGCCCGCGAGACGAAAGTGAGAGCACAATTATTCCTCCCCTATTTAAACTTATCAGCCCCTGAAGCTCCCCCCACCCCACCCCCTTCCCCTTTGACGAAAAGCTTTCTTTACTTTTTTTTGGGGGGATTTTCGGCCAGTGCATGTCTGCCCCCGCACGTCGTTTTGTCTTCCCTCGTCTACAATAAGCGTGCTGTCAATATCCTCTGCACAATACGTCCGCATTGTCTTTTGTTGGATACAATGCTGGAGTTCTTGGTGATGATTGAATCAATCATCCCCTGCTGCCGCTTTCTCCTGCTGCTGCCGCTGCTGCCGCAGCTGATGGTGCTGTTGCTTATGTTGCTTGGCCCTCTTCCCCGTCTACTTTAGGTGGAAGACGGGCTTTCACGGCCTCCATTATTTTGGTGTCAATGTTCTCATCGTCCGGCCTGCGGAAGGGAGTGAAAGAAAGAGAACATGAGGGGAAGGAGGGTTGTGTGCATTAGGGAATGGGGAAACATGGAGGGCCACCACAGAGCTGAGTGGCATGCAACCAAGTAGGGGGACTTAGATATGCAAGCCTCGAAAGAAAGAGGAGAAGAAAATCGACAAACAAAGACTTGATTCCCTCGACACCCCACACGCATTCAACCTCCCCCCCCCTGCCCCACTCCTTGTCTCCCTCCCTCACCGCCTACTCGACTCACGTCATGATCACATATCCCACCGATGCCAATGTTATTAAAAGGACTGCAGGATACACTCGATTGCGCCCTGAAGGAGGAGGGGGAGGGACGGGCGTAGCTTGGGTTGTTTCAGTGGCAAAGCCCCGCTGCGGCTGCTGTAGCTGGAGAAAATACTTGTGGTGGCCGGAAAAGTGTGGGGGAGACGATGCAGAGGAGGAGGAAGAAGAGGGTAGAGATCGCTTCAGAGCTGTGCTGGCCTGGCGGCAGGCCTGGAGTGCAATGCCACGAGCGAGGCCAACGGCGGAGGTTGGAGATAGTGGCATGGTGTTGTGACTCTGTGTGTTTGTGAGAGTGGTAGAGGAGTGGGAACAACAGTGACAGTGTTTAACAGTCGGAACGCATACTTCGCGTGGGAGTAGACCAGCCCTTCAAGCAAGATGATTGATGTGTGATGGTATGTCTTTGCCCCTCCGTTCCAGACAGCGCACGTAGGCAGTAGGCATAATCTGGCCGTTATCGGCGGCGTTCCACGACCATGTTCCCAACCTCCGACGGGGTCACGATTGTTCTGTGTCACCCTCCTCCTGTGCACGCATAGATTTACACACGCGCATGCACGAAACAACGGCGATGGTCTAGGTCGGCATGTGCGTCATCTGCTGCTTTGTGACCTCTCTGGACGCTGTGCGGTTTTGCGAGGCTCCCACACGCCTGCTGACGCAGCACATCATTCTTCATTTCACACATGCTGCCCGTCTACTTTTCGAGCACACATAAAGAAGCCACTGTGTTAGCATGCATTTCTCTCTCCTCTCAGTCATGGCATTTGACCGTTGGACTGATGAAGACATCGTGTCACCCTTTGTCTCTCAAAACCATTCCCTCTCGTGCAGTGCAACCCCTTGCCGGCAATGTCGCAGCAATTTTTGGTGTTCGAACCCCCAGCCCTCTTCCCAACCCACCCAATCCACACAAAAAACAGCCACCCTCCCTTGTCCTGCCTGCGTCCTTCCCCTCTCCACCACCCTGCCTGCCCCGGTGGCCCTGGCCTTATTATTGGTTGGGACAATCGCAAACCATGGCCTCCTCCACAGCCCGTGTACTCCTTCAACAGTTCTTTCTTGCTGGTGACGACGACCTGCTGCTGAAAGGGGCAGGTGGCGCGGTCTTCCTTCTCTACAATGCACAAACATGGCTCCCCCACCACTACCTCCTATGGGGACTCCTCGTGCTAGCCGGGCTCGAGATTCTCGCGTGTCTAGTCTTTGTTTTCGGTCATGCCTGCCGAGCAGCCTCCATTCCTATGCGAGGGAAACACCTGGATGTCCTTGAAAAGTGGGATTTGATTTTTATATCGTTCAACAAGCTAGCCACCACCCTCTTCTCCTACCACCTCCTCAAGTTCCAATGGTTTTCGTCCAGCCCTTCTCAATTCGCTTGGAAAATCTCCGAGCTCACTTGGATGAACACTCTGGTCGCCTTGCCATCACTCTACGTCACATACGATTTCTTTTACACATTATTCCACCGATGTTTGCATCACCGGAGTGTGTACAAATACATCCACAAACATCATCACCGTCAGAAGGCGCCAAGTCGTGGTAACGTCGATGCCGTTAACGTCCACCCCGTCGAATTCTTGATCGGAGAATACAATCATTTGTTCGCCCTGTGGTTGGTGTCCAGGTTTGTGGTCCCTGTCCACGTATACACCTCATTGGTGTTTATTGTGCTAGGAGGTTTTTTGGCTTCTTTGAACCACACTCGGTTCGACGTGTCTACGAGCGGGTGGTGCAGTGGACTGTATGAGGTGAGGAACCACGATGTACACCATTGGTTCCCCGAGTCGAATTACGGGCAGTACCTCATGCTGTGGGACCACGTCTTTGGCTCGTTCAAGCCGTATCCGGAGAGTCGTAAGAAGGAGTAAAGCAAGGGGAGGAAAGCAAGAGGGAGGGACGTATGATGTGACGAGAGGAAGGAGGAGGGTGGAAGAGATTGGATAGGACGGGGTTGAGAGCTAGCATAGGGGAGTGGAAAAGGAGAGAAGGGGATGGTCCGAAATTTTGTGAAGGTGGAGACTGAAAATAGCGGTGAGAAAAGGCGGAGACAGAGACTGGGGGAAATGGTGGGAGAGTACCAAATTAGAATAATCAAAGAACCCATTCAATAAAAGTGTAACACCAGAACAGAAAAAAGTGCGACCTACTGCTCTGCATTCTTTCGTCCGCGCTATTCCTCGCATTACTTTCCTCGGCTACTTCATTTCCCTCCTTCGATGTCCTACTTGTTCTCTTCTCTTGTCTGAAGCGTGGTCTTTAATTTTTCGCACTATTGGTCTATCACTTATCACGCTCCCTTCATCTTTTCCTATTGTTTATTCACGTCCTCGTAACCTTCGATTTTCTTGTCTATTCATTAATATCCATTAATATTATTCTTCTATCCCGTCCTCGTCCTCGTCGTCCTCCTCCTCGTCCTTGTTCGTGTGTTTCACCTCCTCTTCTTCTCCCGCTGCCTCCCTGCCAACCGTATTCTCACGATGACGCTTATCGTCATTACACGCGCCTGTCCGTAATCCTTCCTTCTCTTCACGCTCCTCTTTCTCATCGTTTGCATCCTTTTTCTACTTCCTGTTCTCATCGTCATCGTCGCTTTCTTCATCGCTGTCATCCTCCACAAAAAGTTTCTCCTCCTCACCACTCTTTCCACCGCCTCTTCTACCATTCCCTCCTTCGTCAAAGAACCTCATGTCCACCCTTTCCCTCCATTCTCCGGCTTCTCTCACATGCAACTCCGCGCTAACCCTGCTTTCCTCCTCCTTCACCAGAACGGCTCTCACCTGTTCCTCCACTGCTGCCTCCGTCCTCACCCATGCCTCCCTCATAGCTTGCGCTTGTTCAGTAACACTCAGAAACTTTACGGCGCATAGAGAAATCTCAAATCCGACAAGTACTTTTGATGGCTGCTGCTCTTGTCCTTCTGGCTGTTGTAGCTGTTGAAAGCGAGAAAGAGGAAGAGGAAGGGGAGGAGGAGGGTGGTCGCAGACGTCCGTGAAGTGAGGGACACCTAAAGCTCCTCCGGCGGCATCCAGAAATGTAGGCTCTGACTCACACTCCGCCAACTCCCCTTCCTCCTTCTCAATCTGACAATTTTTCTTCAAGTCATTGAGCAGCTCGAAGCGACACCGCAAGCAAGGCACTGCTGTTGCTGCTGCTCCTCCTTCTCCGGTGCTGGATGATGGCAAATACTCAACGAATACCCCAACGGGTCGCCCGCCCTCGCCCTCCCTTGCTTCCACCCTTGGCGAAAATTTCCCTCGAATAGGGCCTTTGCAATTTTGTGCTATCTTCTCAGTCAGCACTAAGCGAAACCAGAGGCCTCCCAGGTTGAAGATTGGGGTGCAATGCACGTAATTCCCTCCTGTCAATTCTACTGTCCACGTGCCCGCGTAGGGTAACGTCTTCCACTCATTGGATTGCTGTTCCTGCCACTGCTCTTCCAGTTTCTGTCGAAAACTAGCCAACTCTAATCGGTGCCGCTGCTCCAGGTATTTTACCTGGGTTGCAACTGCTTCAAGCTCTTCTTCATATTCCCTCGAAGGCCTGGGTGTGGATTGGAAAAGGCGCTGCCACAAGGATGTTGGCGCGCTTGCTTCGGAGCGGTCGTTTTGTTGATTGGGGGAATCGCTTTGATAAAGAGTGCTGCAACTGTTGCGGCTGTGCAGCGGAGCAGGGAGGAAGCTCGTCGTGGGTTTGGGAAATATGAGCTCAAGAAAAAGTAGGAGTATTGAGGAGAAGAGGCGAAGACGGCAGCGTTCTGGGGAATTCATATCTGAAGGTGTAACAAATGAGGTATTGGCTTATCAGGCATACGTCGAACAGAATGTTCGCATCATTTTCTCCTGTGCGTTATGTCGCATGCTTTTCGTGTACGCGATGTGCGCGGCAAAGACGACCCGCTCTTTTCCTGGGCCAGAAAGATGGGCCGGAGGAGACGAAGCCTTTTTCGAAAACTTCTGCTTGAATCCAGAAGAGTAGCATTCATATGTTTTTAACATATGCTGTGTGTTGTGGTGCCTTTGGGGTCGTCCGGAGTACTCTGTGCGTGGTAAACGTGTCAAGCGGCAACCATTTCCAACCTCCCCGTCTAATTCCATATTCCGCGAGCGTCAGCACGCTTCCATGGCTCACCCTCCGATGCAGGGGGTTGGCTTGCGCTCTACTTTGTCACTGAAGTCCATGTCCAAGCTTACCTGCGATAATCGTCTGTGAAGTGACAGTGGATTCAGTCCTTCACGCTTAATGTTCTTTTTTCATCCCCCGCAGTAACGTCGCCGACCTCCCCATCTCCTTCGCACTCACCTCCCCATTCAAACTGAGGAGCAATTCGCCAGCGCTTGAACCCCTACCACTGCCTTTCTATGCAAATTCTACAGTATTGGACCTGTTCTTTTTGGTTCTGAGCAAGGGCTGACCATGTGCGACGTGGGCCCTCCATTTTAGAAGCGGGATTTTATGGTACTGATCAAATCGGTCGCGGAAACTTCAGTTTTTCTTCGCATTCCCCAACTCAGCGCCTGTGTCAAGCTGCGACACAAAAATCAGTTGGAAAGCATTCCGATGCGACGTTTTCACAGCTGGTCGCGTGTCATTTTTGTTACCAATCGGCTGGATTTAAGGGCACCGCCTGGGGTGCGAGGGACATGGAAGGCCCAATGCATTTGTGCCGACACCGTCACACTCCATACATCATTGGTTTAATTACGTATAACACCTTTCATCATAAAATGATCGCAATCTTTATTTGTTCAGTCTACCTGAAACCATAGGCTAACAGCCATCCTGCAGCCTTCGTTTTATCCCGCAAGTATTCGCCGGACGACGCTCCAGAGCAAGACCTCAGTGCCGGCAACGTCGCAAGGGCCAACTGGGAAGCAAGATTTGCGATACCCAAGAAACTGCATCTAATCATCGCCAGCACGGCCACTTATGACGTCGGGTGGTGACAGCGCCGGAGGAAATACTCCTTTCGGCTCGACTTCCGGCGGCGGCGCCGCTGCTGGCTGCACTACCCCCCTGCCCGCTACAGCGTCTCGAGACAGTTACGGTAGCCGCAACAGCACTGATGTGGATGGGGCCCTAAAGTATCAAAAGGGTGGCGTGCATGGGGTTCTCAATCCTGTTACCGCCCCTGCGGTCGGCGCGGCAGCCATAACAATGGCAGATGCTCCTTCAGCGCAAGCACGTGAATTCAGAACACTCGCTTCCATCTTCCCTCGACCTCTGCCCAGCCCCTCAAATGGCACCGGTCATTTTGGTGCGACCACAATGACCGTCTCTCCCTTGTCATGGCTCGCCCCTTCCGTCCCTCGTCCTCCTTCTCTCCCGTCCTCCACGGCGACCCTAGTTACGACTGCGCCCTCCAAGATAAATCCGAGCTCAGCCTCCTCCTCCTCCTCCTCCTCCTCCTCCTCCTCCTCCTCCT
>Ga0160420_100799_pt1 | contig 10370 bp, 10 predicted proteins | sample CelAP2metagpilot_FD_108197 | JGI IMG/M metagenome (GOLD analysis project Ga0160420, IMG submission 108197) | Phycosphere-associated microbial communities from algal ponds in Kailua-Kona, Hawaii, USA - Cellana AP2-5-5 metagenome pilot | ecosystem: Engineered > Artificial ecosystem > Aquaculture >... | reverse complement strand
TGTATCAGCTGCCGCTTGGCATTGTCGGCGTCGCGGTCGGGGTCGCAATCTTACCGCGGCTTGCCCGCGCCGCGCGGTCGGAGGATACAAAATCCGCCAATACGCTGATGGATGATGGCATTGGCCTCGCAATGGCGCTGACCCTTCCGGCGGCCATCGCGCTTATGGTCGCCCCCACCTATCTGATCGAGGGGCTCTATGCGCGCGGCGCGTTCACCCTGAATGATGCGCAGCAAGCCGGACTGGCCCTGATACATTATGGATGGGGCGTGCCGGCCTTCGTTTTGATCAAAGTCCTCGCGCCTGGATTTTTTGCACGCGAAGACACCAAAACACCGATGCGCTTTGTGCTATTCACTGTCGCCCTCAATACAGCCCTTGGTGCGGGTCTGTTTCTTTGGTTCAGATCCATGGGATGGGCCGGGTTTCCGGGACTTGCGATCGCCACCAGCATTGCCGCCTGGGTGAATGCAGCACTGTTATTCTTCGGACTGCAGTCGCGCGGTTGGTATCATCCGGGCAAGCGCCTGATCTCGCGCCTGGTCTCGACGACGCTGGCCAGCCTGACCATGGGGGCTGTGCTTTACGGATTGATGGCGCAACGCGAGCAGCTGGAAAGCTGGGTCCCATATGGCACTTTCGTTCAGGTTCTATGCTTTATCACGCTTGGCGCGATCGCTTATGCAATCGCCGCGCTGCTATTCGGGGCCATCCGGATCAGCGATTTGAAAGGCATGATCCGACGCAATGCCGGGTGATTTGCCCTCTAGCCACATCGCCAAAAACCGCTAAACCCCGCTGCCATGACTGAGCAAGTGACCTATACCGGCCCGCAACGCATCTTCTCCGGCATTCAACCGACGGGGAACCTTCATCTCGGCAATTATCTGGGCGCGCTGAAAAAGTTCGCAGACCTTCAGGATGCGGGTTGGGAAGGCATTTATTGTGTCGTTGATCTGCACGCGATCACAATGCCCCAGCCGAAAGGGGCGCTGGCCGATCAGACCCGGCAAATTGCAGCTGCAATGATGGCCGCAGGGCTCAATCCAGACACGTCCACGATTTTCGTCCAGTCCGCGGTGCGCGCGCATACGGAACTGACCTGGATCTTCAATTGCGTCGCCCGCATGGGTTGGCTCGAGAAGATGACCCAGTTCAAGGATAAGTCAGGTAAGGACTCAGAGCGCGCCAGCGTGGGCCTGTTCGATTATCCCGTGCTGCAGGCCGCCGATATTCTCGTCTACAAAGCGACCCATGTCCCGGTTGGCGAAGATCAGAAACAGCATCTTGAGCTGAGCCGGAACATCGCTGCTCGATTTAACCAGCAATATGATGTCCCTGGGTTTTTCCCGCTTCCTGAAGGGCTGATTGAAGGCCCAGGGGCGCGGATTATGAGCCTGAAAGACGGCACCAAGAAAATGTCCAAGTCCGACCCGGCTGAAAATTCTCGGATCAATCTGATCGACGATACTGATACGATCGCCAGGAAGATCAAAAAAGCAAAGACGGACACGCTGGGTGATATGCCTGAAACGGTGGAACAGATGGCAGGCCGCCCTGAAGTGGCCAATCTTGTCGGCATCTATGCCGCGCTTGCCGGGATCAGCGATGAAGCGGTTCTTGCTGAGTTTGGCGGCGCTGGCTTTGGAACCTTCAAACCCGCGCTGGCTGAGCTTGCCGTTGAGAAACTGTCGCCGATCACGCAGGAAATGCGCCGCCTATTGGATGATCCGGCCGAGATTGACGCTGCACTCGCAAAAGGCGCTGAGAAAGCCAATGCGGTCGCGGCTCCCATTATTGAAGAGGTGCGACGCGTTGTGGGATTTTGGCAGGTGTGATCCCGTCCTATATGGCGATGATGCGTTTCCAATAGGAGTTTTCCATGTTTCGACTTCTCGCCGCCCCGGCTTTGATCGGCCTAATATCAGCCTGTTCACCCGCTGATGCCCCGACGCCTCCTGCCTCATCTGAGGGCGCGGTTCTGTCCTATACGGACGCTTTCATCATGGAACCGATCGGTTCGCGCGATATGACCATGGGCGGCGTCTCTTTGAGTGTCGCCGGCGGCACCGTCGAATTGACCAGCGCCAGTTCACCCAGTGTTGAGACGATCGAGCTCCACACGATGGCAATGGTGGATGGCAAAATGCAGATGCGTCAGGTTGAAGGGTTCGAGATTGCGGATGGCGAGACCCTTGAACTGAAGCGAGGCGGAAATCACTTCATGATGTTCGGCGTTGGTGAGGATGTCATCGGGGGCGAAACGGTTGACATCACCCTCAATTTTGACGCCGATGGTGAGCCGATGACGCTGATCATCGAAGCTGATGTGCGGACTGTAGGAGAGTAAGCGTGGCCGACCTGACCCCCGAACAACAGGACAAGCTCGATGCCGCCGCTTTTCGCCGGCTTTTATCTCACCTTGATAACCGCAAGGACATTCAGAATATTGACCTGATGATCCTGGCGGATTTCTGCCGCAACTGTCTCGGGGATTGGTACCGCGAAGCCGCAGAATCGAATGGAATCGAGCTTTCTAAAGAGGCCGCTCGTGAGCGCGTATACGGCATGCCGTACGCGGACTGGAAAGACAAATATCAAGGCGAAGCGACGCCAGAACAAATGGCGGCGTTCAAGGCCCGTCGTTCACGCTGAGATTTGACGCATCGTGCGCAAGACAAGTTGCGTATGCGCCAGAAGATGGAACAGAAACCACGCCACGATGCCAATGAATTTTGGTCCGTCTTCCGCAATGATCCAGAGCGGATGGACGCTGTGGAAGATCTGGTCGATGCCAACGCTGATCGCAAAGCAAATCAGACTAATGGCCAATATCCAGGCACCAGACTCCTTTAGCCGTCTCGCATGTAAACCGAGATAGGACAGGGCCGCGGCACCAATCAAAGACATAAAAACGATTTGCGGGATGCCGAGTTTCGGGGCGACGATCTCGTGCAAGAGGTAAGCGTCATCAAGCGCGAGAAATATGGAGAGCACACCTCCGTGAAGACTGAACAGGCAGGCGCGTTTTTGTTGCAATCCAGCGTACAGGACAGCCGCGAATAAGCACACGGCTGCGGTTGCTGACCAAAGCATGATCCCGAGGGTCGAGACTGCGCCATCATAGATATGACAGCAATCGCCCGATAATTCGCCGACAGTTTGAGTGTCCATATATAGCCAGCGCGGATCAATCCATGGCTGGACAATCGTCGCCAGCACGAGGCCGGCCGCGAGGGCCAGACCGCACAGGATGGCTATCTCTTCCGGTTTTATTCTCAAGCTCAAGCGACCGCCTCCTGTTGCGGCGTCAAATCTGTTTTGCGTCGAACGTATTTCAGTAGAAAATTCAGATAGGTCCCGATCGCCGGCGCGGGGTCGCTTAAATCCAGGATCGCGTGCTGAGATCGAAGCGCATCCGCACCGATCTTGAAAATCTCAGGAATGACTTGCAGAGCTTCAATCTGATGAGACTGCAGCCCACGTTTTAGGCGCATGAGATCGCCCTTGGTCCAGACATAGCGGGTTCCTATTCGCGTTTGCCATGGGTCGCCGAGATCGGCATGACGCAATCCAAGAGCACTCTGATAAGCCAGCAGGCTGTGGGGGACGCCAGCCGCCTCAGCGATACGGGCGAGGCTCGTTCGGGCATTTATCTCCATGAACGTCACTTCGCCGGATGCCGGGTCGACGATGAATTGCGCGCACCCGGTCGAACTATAGTTGAGATGCTGTACGAGGGTCTCCGTTGCCTGTCTGATCACCGGGGTCGGCGCGACAGTGACACCCATCGTCGTGTAACCCGTACCGTCGAGCTCATGGGTACGCCGAGCGATAACCTCAACCGCTTTCAGCAAACGCCCTTTCTCTGCACAGAAGACCACGCTGTGACGCGGCCCTCGCACATAACGTTGAACGATGAGTTCGGGATGCAGGTTCGGCCATTCATTTATCTGAATATGCAAATCTGCAGTCGATTGAATAATCAGCGCTTTACGCCCAAACAGCTCGGCATCAACGCATGACGGTTTGATAATCACGGGAAAACCAATTTCCGCGGCCGCGTCAAATAAATCGCGCTTGGTCGCGACGATGCGATAAGGCGCTAAGGGAACATCAAGTTGGTCGCAAAGATCGAACATAGCGCCTTTTTGACTGCATGATTCTACGGTTTGAGTACTTGGCATGATTAACCGGCCGAGTGTCTCAAACGTGGCCCGATGCCTTGAAATTAGACGGAGCGCCGACTCGCTGACCGGCTGAATAGCGTCGATGTGCGAGTTGTCTTGCAGCCAAGTCAAGATGAACGGCAATGCGTCATCTGTCCCAGAATCCGTCGATGGATGGCGAAACGTCCCGCTCAGATAGCGTGACCACTCCAGGTAGTTGCTGTAAACAGAGACGCCCGCATAGACTTTAACACCCTGTTTAAACAGTGCTTTTGCAATTGGAAAGGCCATGCGCGAATCCCCGAGAAGCAGGACGCTCGCGGTGGCCGGATTCTGATCTATGCGTTCAACTCTCATCAGGCAGGAGAGAAGCAGGGCTTATGCCAGTTCCACAAAACACCGTGCAACATGAACAGTTGAAATATAGATCAAATTTACGTCGTTGGATTTTCTATATTGAAGTCAGTTTCCTTTAGGCCACTTCTCGCGGGGGGGGCATCTGCTCAATTCCGGACAGGTAGTTTCGAGGATCGCAGATGGGTGGGACCACGATAGAAGATACGATTGTTGCAGAGCCGCCAAAAGTGCGTGGCTGGAGCACGCGCTTGATCGACCGAATCTCCGGCGCGGCCGATGCAAAAGACGAAACGCAGCGCCGCCGGGTTCGAATCCTGTTCCTGCTGCTCGCTGCGATCACGCCTCTACTGGTCTTTGCAGGCAATTCCGGACAAACGATTTTTGGCGACGATCAGCTGCAACTTTGGTCGGGGGTGATTGTTGGCGTGGCGCTCGTGTTCTTTGCCATTTCACGCATTTTCAATGCCGAGAAAACGATTGGCGTTCTGCTTGGTTTCTGGGCTCTGGCTGTGATCGCGCATGGCCCTCTTTTTTATGGTGATCCGACACAGGTTTCGCTGACAACACTGGTTCTTGTTCCACTCATCATGGGGTCCGTCTCGGGCGCTTCGGCCAGTCTGTTGGGGACCATTTCCGTGATCCTCACCTATGTCGCCGTGCTCGCGAGCGCTTATTTTCAGAAAACCGGAATCTCCGAAACCGCCATCGCTTTGCTGAGCTACTCCACGCTGAGCACGATCTTGTGTGGGGTTCTGGTCTCGCACTTCCAAAGACATACTGAAGCTGAATCAACGCGTCTTATCCGGGACAATGCAAAAGTCCGAGAGATTGCGCTCACCGACTCGCTAACGCGCTGTCATAATCGCCGCGCCTTTCAGATCGCCGTGGATGAGCTCTCCAGGGAAGCAAGCCGCACGACCAAACCGGCTTTATTCATCATGGATCTCGATCGGTTCAAGCAAATCAATGATACGTTTGGACACGATGTCGGAGATGAGGTTTTACGGGCATTCTCTGAACGCCTCCAGACCGCAATTACCGAAGATGCCAGCGTCTTCAGGCTGGGCGGCGATGAGTTCGCAATTCTGCTGCCGGATGAGCCCTCGCAAGTTGCGCTGGAAGGGGTGGCACGCCGGATTATCGATCTGTGTGAAGACTCCATTCCGACCGCCGCGGGGGACGTCGATTTTGACGTCTCGATTGGTATCGCGCTGTCTGACGGCTCAGATATCGCCAATGAGCAATTGTACCGGCAAGCTGACACTGCAGCATTTGCCGCAAAGAAACGGGCCGGTTCATCTTATCTGGTGTTCAACACGCAGATCGACGGTCAGATCACCCGCCAATATGAAGTTGAAGAATGCCTGAAAGTCGCGATCGCCAAGCGATCGATCGATATTGCCTTCCAACCACAATATGATCTGCGCGGCGGTGCCATCGTCTCTTATGAAGCGCTCGCGCGGTGGCGGGACCCGTTGCTTGGAAAGGTCTCTCCGGCCGAATTTATTCAAATCGCCGAGAAAACCCGGCTCGTGGAAGTATTGGACCGGCAGATCCTATCAATCTCTCTCAGAAATGCACAAACCTGGCTGGGTCGACAGCAAAAAGTATCCGTCAACGTCTCCGCTCGCACACTGAAATCCCAGGATTTTGCTGACTATGTTTTGAAACACGTACAGCGAAATCAACTGTATCCCGATCAAGTTGAAATCGAGATCACGGAGACCGCGCTGATCGAGAATTGGCAAGCCTCAAAAGCCACCGTGGAAAACCTCAGAAAAGCCGGCATTCGCATCGTTCTGGACGATTTTGGTATCGGCTATTCCTCTTTGTCTTATCTGGCTGAATTCCCGATCCAGAAAATCAAATTCGATCGTTCCTTCCTGTTAAAAGCCTTTGAACATTCGAACTCCCTGATCATGCGTTCCATCATCAATCTCGCCAAGGAGATGAAGATGGAAATGGTCGCCGAGGGGGTCGAAACCCGCGAGCAATTGCGCCTCCTGAGAAGTCTTGAATGCTACCATGGCCAAGGCTATTTGCTGGGACGGCCTATTCCGGCGAAGAACATGGACCGCTTCGTTCGTAGCCGTCGCAAGGTCGCTTAGACCCGAAAAACCCCGTCACACACGGGTTTGTCCTGACACTTATCGTCAGTAAAGCATCTTCAATAACGCACTTGTCATCCCCATCTATGCATAATCGCGATAGGGACTATTCGCGATTGAGGGAAAGACGCTGCCGATGATCGGGGCTATGACCCTCGCCAACGATAGAACCGAAACAGATGCCTCAACGTAGAGGGTCTTGTGACGGGGACATAAGGAGGACCAGTGATGGCCAACACACCGAACACGAGCCGTGCGCTCACGCTAAGCCCCGAGCAGGGTCTCAGCCGTTACCTCTCAGAAATTCGAAAATTCCCCATGCTCAGCAAGGATGAGGAATTTATGCTCGCCAAGAGCTGGCGCGAACATGAAGACACAGATGCCGCAGAAAAGATGGTGACATCTCACCTGCGTCTGGTGGCCAAAATCGCGATGGGCTATCGCGGCTATGGATTGCCAATGGCGGAGGTGATCTCCGAAGGCAATGTGGGCCTGATGCAATCAGTCAAGAAATTTGATCCAGACAAGGGCTTCCGCCTCGCCACTTATGCGATGTGGTGGATCCGCGCGAGCATTCAGGAATATATCCTGCGCAGCTGGAGCCTGGTGAAACTCGGCACCACGGCCGCGCAGAAGAAGCTATTCTTCAATCTGCGCCGCATGAAAGGCGAGATTGATGCGCTCGATAATGCGCAGCTTAGACCCGACCAGGTCAAGCAGATCGCTGATAAGCTTAACGTGTCTGAAAAAGACGTGATTTCAATGAATGGCCGGATGAGCGGTTCGGATGCTTCGCTGAATGCGCCAATGGGCGCAGAGGGCGACATGGAATGGATGGACTGGCTCGAAGATGATGAGCCAAACCAGGCCGAAGAGTTTGCCCGCACCCAAGAGTTCGATGCACGCATGGAATTGTTGCAGACCGCTATGGCGGACCTCTCAGAACGGGAGCAGCACATCCTGCAGGAACGTCGCCTGACGGATGAGCCGAAGACGCTCGAAGAGCTGTCAGAGGTCTATAATGTTAGCCGCGAACGGATCCGCCAAATCGAAGTCCGTGCCTTTGAAAAGCTCCAGAAAGCCATGCAGAAAATGGCAAAAGAGCAAGGCCTGCCTGCGGGTGTTTAGTCTTTGAACGCTGACCGTTTCAGTATCATTTCAGACAGGGGCGATCAACGGATCGCCCCTTTTGTCAGTGTGCGGGAACGCGATCTGACCGGGGGCACCGATGGTCGCTTCATTGTCGAAGGCAAGGTTCCGCTTGAAATCCTGCTGACCCGTTCCCGGTTTGAGGTCGACTGTCTATTCTTATGCGAAACCCGGCTGGACCCCCTGAGTGATCTTCTCGCTCAATGCGCGCCAGATATCCCGATCTATGTCGCATCACAGGCGCTTATGGACGAAATTGTCGGCTTTCCGATTCATCGCGGCGTGCTCGCCTGCGCGAAAAAAGGCGCGAGCTTATCGCTGGACGCGTTTCAGGGTTCAAAGCGGCTTCTGGTGCTCAACCAGATTTCCAATCACGACAATGTCGGCGCCGCCTTTCGCAATGCCGCCGCCTTTGGCGCGGACGGCGTCATTCTTGATGCGGGAAGCTGTGATCCGCTTTATCGCAAGTCTATTCGGGTCTCGTCCGGGGCGAGCCTGTGGCTGCCATTCCATCATGGCGGTGTCGGCCTTGACCAGGTTCAGAGCTTGCAATCGGCGGGATTTGAGGTTTGGGCGATGACGCCGAACGAGAAGGCTGAGCCTCTACAATCGTGTGATCGTCCGGACAAACTTGCCATCGTTCTCGGCGCTGAGGGCCCCGGCTTACCGGAGTGTTTGATCAAGGCCTGCAAATCGGTGCGTATCCCAATGAGTCCAGGCTTTGACAGCGTTAATGTCGCCACCGCCGGCGCGATCGCATTGTCGCACGTCTACTCGGCAGATTGAGCCATAGCCTGTGCGCCGGTAAGTCGACGGATCGTTGCCGCAACATCCTCTCCAAACGCATGGTGGGGCATGTGCCCGCCATCGCCGAGCTTGACCAATTCAAGTCCATCTACCTGATGCTTGAGTTTGCCAACATGTAGAGGTGGGCTGATCACGGTATCGAGCGCCCCGGAAAACACCACGGTCGGCACTTTGATGTCTGAATATCGATCCTGCTGCGCTGCCAACTCACCGCGCAATGCATTCACATCCTTGGCATTGGCCGCGAAATTTGAGGGCCGGAAGAGCAATCCAATACCGGATTTCTCAAAATAACCCTCTGGCGCGGGTTTTGGGGAAAACACATTGCGAACGCCGCTTTTGACTTGTCCGGGTCCGACAATCGGCACCAGACGCGTAAACAACGGCCCTATCAGCGGGTGGCTGGCATGCTTATTATACCAGGCTTCACCGCCGCCGCCCCAATCGTGGCTGACCGGGGCAAGCAGGACCAGGCCATCGACGAGCTCCGGATGATCCAGCGCTAGACGCAACGAGACCGCACCGCCAAAACTGTGGCCGACGACGATCGCCTTTTGTCCGGGCGCGAGAGACTTCAACACACCCGCCATTTGATCCGCTTGGACTTTCAGGGACTGAGCCTCCGGCGCGCGTTCAGAATGGCCATGACCTGGTCGGTCAACCATCAGGACCCGATGGGTCTCGCTCAATCGAGGCGCCAGCGTCCATGAGAACTCGCGCGCATTCGCAGAGGCACCATGGATCATCAAAACGACGGGGCCGGCCTCGCCCTGTTCGAGCACGTGCATGTCGGATCCATCAATGTCGACCAGTCGACCGTCTGCTGGATGGGCAGAATTGATCCGCGCGGAATATGCCGCGCTATTCGCCCATAAGCCAAAGCCGCCCAGGGCAAGGACGATCGCAGTCACTGTCAGCATCTTCAAACGGGTCGGCCTTCCTGTTCTCGCCGAATGCGATTTATGCCGCGCTGCGCCGAGGGAAAGAGCGGGTAGATTTCGAGGGCCTTTTCATAGGCGGCTACGGCTTCGTTTTTCGAGCCGAGCCCCTCCAGAACCGCTCCCAATCCACCCCAGGCGCCGAAATGACGGGGTTCCAGCCGCAGCGCTTCATTTACGTCCCGAAGCGCCTCCGAATAATTTTCCTGTGCCAGAAAAACGGTCGCACGACGGTTCCAGGCCTCTGCATAGCCGGGCTGAATGGCGATGACCCGGTCATAGAGAGCGCGCGCATGCTCAAGATCGCCAAAGGCTTGCGCCCGCACCGCGCGTTCCATCACGAGATCTGCCGCATCTGACCCGCTTTCCATCCAGGAGGCCCAGATATCGAGCGCGATATCATTTGCTTCTTCTTCACTCGGCGCGGTCTTCAGCTCATCAAACATCTCTTCAGACGGCCCAAAATCTGGGCTGCTGACGAAAAGGAGACCGGCGAAGGCGAGCGATTTGAACATATCTGAACTATGGGGCGTTGACGGATCAGTGCCAAGAAAATTTGTGTAAAGCGCTGTATCTCCCAGAAATAGGGCTAAAATCCGAGCGTTTCCGCAATCGCTTTCACTTTTACGGCGCGGTCCGGCACGTTTGCTTCAATCATTTTGTGATAGCGCGCCAGAATTTCCGCTGGAGCCTTGTCGGGCGAGCCGGAATCAAATGGCGGGTGCGGATCATATTCGATACTGAGCTGAATGAAGCGGGCAAAATCCTCGCCGCGAATTTCAGCGGCCAGCGCGAGCGCGAAATCAATTCCGGACGTCACACCGCCGCCTGTAAAGCGATTG
>Ga0160420_100798_pt1 | contig 10373 bp, 18 predicted proteins | sample CelAP2metagpilot_FD_108197 | JGI IMG/M metagenome (GOLD analysis project Ga0160420, IMG submission 108197) | Phycosphere-associated microbial communities from algal ponds in Kailua-Kona, Hawaii, USA - Cellana AP2-5-5 metagenome pilot | ecosystem: Engineered > Artificial ecosystem > Aquaculture >... | reverse complement strand
TCCGCCCCTCCCTCCCTCCCTCCCTCCCTCCCTTCCTCCCTTCCTCCCTCCCTTCCTCCCTCCCTTCCTCCCTCCCTCCCTCCCTCCCTCCCTCCCTCCCTCAGGCGTGGTGGAGTGCATTGCCCGCAACGTGCCTGCCGGCCTGGGCTCTCCCGTCTTCGACAAGCTCGAGGCCGAGCTCGCCAAGGCCTGCATGTCCCTTCCCGCCTCCAAAGGTAAGCATGCCCGCCCTCCCTCCCTCCCTCCCTCCCTCCCTCCCTTCCTCCCTCGTCTTCCGACTGCATGCATACCGCCCCTCCCTCCCTCCCTCCACGCTCACCGCCCTCCCTCCCTCCCCACCCCCTCCCTCCCTTCCCAGGCTTTGAGGTGGGCAGCGGCTTCGAGGGCACTCTCTTAACGGGCAAGACGCACAACGACGAGTTCTATGTGGATGAGCACGGTAGGGAGGGAGGGAGGGTAGGAAGGGGGGAAGGAGGGGGGGAGGGAGGAAGGGAATGGAGATCGTAAAAAATTGAGATTTCGCAGCTTATTCTTTCTTCCGCCCGCCCGCCCTCCCTCCCTCCCTCCCTTAGGCCGCACCCGCACGCGGACGAATCGCTCGGGGGGCATCCAGGGCGGGATCTCCAACGGCGAGACGATTATCATCCGGGTATGCTTCAAGCCCACCTCCACCATTGGTCAGGAACAGGCCACGGTCACACGCGCTGGCGAGGTAGGTGTAGTTGCCCCCCCTCCCTCCCTCCCCCCCTCCCTCTCTCTCCCCCTCCCTCCCTCATCGTTGCTCTCTTTCGTCAACGGCCTCCATCCTTCTCCTCTCTCGGTCTCTCACCCTTCTCGTCCACCTTCCTCCCTCCCTCCCTCTCCCCCTCCTGTGGCGTGCAGGAGACGACGATGCGCGGCAAGGGCCGGCACGATCCGTGCGTGCTGCCTCGGGCCGTGCCCATGGTGGAGGCTATGAGTACGTGGGGAGGGAGGGAGGGAGGGAGGGAGTGAGGGAGGGAATGTCCTAACCGTTTCAAATCGAGAACGAAATCGGCATGACGTACCGCGCCTCAACCCCTGCCTCCCCTCCTCCCTCTCTCCTCGCCTCCCTTCCTCCTCTGTCTGTATACGCAGTGGCGCTGGTCCTGGTGGACGCGCTTATGTCTCAGGAGGCGCAGTGTAATCTCTTCCCCCGAGTCGAGGGGGCGGGGGAGGGCATGCACATTAATCCCCTCGGGAAGAAGGTGGAGGGGCCTCGAGCCTGAGGGAGGAAGGGAGGGACGATTGAATGTATAAAGTACGGCAGAAGATCCAAGGGAAGGAGGGAGGGAGGGAGTCTACTGAGAGGACGAAAGCGATAAAAGAAAGAAAAAGAGAAGAACAATGAATAGGTGAGGAAGAAGGAGGGAAAGAATCCAGAAACGAAGGGAAAGAAGAATGAGAAGAAGAAACAAAGACGTGATAGATGCCAGAAATAGTTCGACAAGCGGGAGTATACACATGTATATATACAGGTGTGTGTATATATATATCTATGTATACATATCTAGAGTGTTTATTTGTAGGTTGTGATGTGGACCCGCCCATGCGTCGTTTGTAGAGCCATTCCCTCGTGCTCTGCTTCCCTCATCCTCCTCCTCCGCCGCCGCCGCCACTGCCTCCTCCCCCTCCCCCTCCTCCCCCTCCCCCTCCTCCCCCTCGGGATGCAGACAATCCTGGAGGCTGCTTATTTGACCGGGGAGGTGAGAATATACACATGTCCCTTCTTGATCGACCTCTTCTTCTTCTTCTTCTTCTTCTTCTTCTTCTTTTCGTCCTCGCTGATATTGTTGTTGTTTTCGTTCTTCTTCCTCTTCTTATTCTTTTTCTTCCCATTCCTTAAGAATGATATTGCACGCACTTCAATCCACATCACACGCCTGATCAGAAATTGGCCCATTCGCACACACACCTCTGATTTGTTACCCATGTCCATATTTACATACCACTTACACACACGCATGTGCATCAATTCTCTCCTTTGCGCACACGTAACTGGACGGACTTATCCACGTCCCCATTTACATGTTGCATGCACACACTACACATGCACATACACACACAGTTCTCATGCCCACCTAGACACCCCCGTCCATTCCCTCCCTCCCTCCCTCCCTCCCTCCCCCCCCTCCTCCCTCTTCTGTACCTCCTCACTGTCCTCCCCGTCCGCTTCACCCCTCTGTTTGCATGCACACGGATGTAGTACGCCTTGCGCCCGTCCTCCCTCCCTCCCTCCCTCCCTCCCTACTCCCCGGACTTCTTCGCCCTGGCCAAAACTGCCTTCTGCACTCCTTCCCACCCCAGCACCACTGCCCTCGCTCCCTCCTTCCCTCCCTTCCTCCCTCCCTCCCTCCTCCTCCCCCTCCATTCCTCCCACCCCTCGAGCACCCCTTGCCCTCCTACCGCCGAGCCTAACGCCGACAACACCGCCTCCTCCCCCCTTTCCATCCCCATCATCCCTCCCTCCCTCCCTCCCTCCCACCCTCCCATCGCCCACCCCACCACCCACGACCCGAGCCCCGCCACCACCGCTCGCTTCCAAGCCCTCCCTCCCTCCCTCCCCCCCTCCCTCCCTCCATACACCCACCCTCCCACTGCCCACGCCACACTCAACGACTGCACCAGGGGACTCACCCCCGGCCCGGCCGACAGCAGCAGCAGCAGCAGGGGCCCTGCCCCCCTCCTGATTTTTCCCCATCTCCTCGCAGCGGGGAGAAGCTCGACAGAAATCCGCTCTTGCAGAATTCGCACCTCTCCCTCCTTCCGTTCCATTTGGCGTGCCCACCGCTCCTCGGCCTCCCTCCCCTCCGCCTCCATCCGCCTCCGTTCCGCCGTTCCTGCTGCCTTCTCCTCGCGCACCTGTCGAAGCTCCTCCTTCGCCTTCTCCCTCCCTCCCTCCAGCTCCTCTACATATTTCCGCAGCTGCACGATGATCTCTTGTCCTTGCTTGGCTTTTCGTAGCCACTGCTTCTTTTCCTCCTCTGCCGCGGCTCGCACTTGCTCCATGGCCTCCTTCCCTTCCTCCACTTTCTTCTTCATCTCCACTAGAGCTCGTGCCGCCGCCGCCTTCTCTTTTTCGAAGGCCTGCTGGAGCGAGGCGTGTTTCAGCACCGCTGCTGCCAAGCTTTCCTTAAATTCCTTCCTCGTATCCTCCACCTCCTTCTTCAACGAGGCCTCCCGCGCTGCTGCTGCTGCTGTTGCTGCTGCTGTTGCTGCTATTGCCGTCTCCATCTTCTTCTGCAAGGCTGACAGATTTTTGCCAAGGCCCTGGACCTCTTTCTCCTTCTCCTTGACGGCTGCCGTCGCTTCTTGTTCCGCCTTGCGGGCTGCGGCCATCTCCGCCTGGAGGGTCTTGAGCCGCCTCTCCCATTCTCCTTCTTGCTCCAGCTGTCGTAGCAACCGCTCGGCCTCCTCCTCATCCTCCTTGTTGTCCTGCTTGCCGTCCCCGTCCGATTGTTTCCCGTCCATTCTATCCCTCTCATCGATTTTCCTCGCTTGGAAATGCCGAGTGTCTGGTGATGGTGCTGTTTCTGGTGCTGGTGCTGGTGCTGGTGCCCTTGCAACTGCTGCCGCCGGTGCTTGGAGGGCAGTGGTGTCGGCGGCAGCGTCGGGGGACAGTGCAATATTCGGTGTGGCAAGGGAGGGGTTAGAGAGGGACGGAGGAGGAGAGATGGAAGGCGAGGGGGTCGGTGTTTCTCCTTTTCCGCGCTTGACTAGGCGAAGGAGGCCGGCCCGCCAGATGAAGGCGTTGGTGGACGAAAGGAGGAGGAAGAGGAGGAGAATGAGGAGGAAGAGGAAAGATGACGAGACACACCCGTGTCGGTACATTTTTGTTGGCTAGGAGGAGAATGAGTGGGGGTGCCCGTGTGGTGGCTTTGACGCGTTCGCTAGATGAGGCTCGCGGGGTTTAAATGGTAAGGATGAAGGAGGAAGAAGCAAGGCCTCCCTGCTGCTGCTCCTCTTCCTCTTTCTAATGTCGCAGCCTCGTGATAGAGGTATTATCCCAGTGCTGGCCCGAAGAAGGCCAGCCCACTGTGCTGTGTATGCATGTGCGGTACGTTTGAGACTTGCTGTTGTGAGTGGTGAGGCACGAGAGGGAGAGGGCGAAAGAAAGAAGGCCTTCCGTCTTGAGGCAGCTGACGTGCTTACGTCACAATCCTTCTTTCTTCGTTCGTGGGAAGGGACATCGCCGGCAACACGCATTCAAACCGAGAATTAAACTCATTTATTCCAAGGTGGTGCTGCTGCTGCTTCGTTCATTACTTATTTTCTTTGTGTTGAAGCGAGTCTTTTTTCCAAAGTTTCTTTTTCCTCTCCCAACAACCTCTCTTAGTATTGATGGATAAAATATGGGAAAAAAATATTGCAAAAGAAGCTCGATTGCGTGTACTCTCTCTCACTCACTCTCTCTCTCTCTCTCTCTCTCTCTCTCTAACTCTCACTCTCTTGCCCTCACTTATATCCCAGCTACCCTCCCTCCCTCATCATTTTCCCTCTTTCGCTCTCACAAAACCTGGTCAGGACTCCCTCCTTCCCTCCCTCCCTCCCTCCCTCCCTCCCGCTCTTGCCTGGGGCTCTGCTTAAATCTGCCCTCACCACAAGATACAAAAACTGTTTCGCTTCAACGCGTCATCCGTTACCCCTACACATACCAAAGACACACACACACACACCACTCCTCACCTTCCCTCCCTCCCACGTCTGAGCTTAAATGGGTGCCAGGAGCGCCTTCTTCTCGCTTTCATAGGCGGCCTTGGCCTCACTAATTGTCTTCTTAACCTTAGCAAGCTCGTCCTCGCTCCTTGAGGCACGCGCCTTTTTCAACTAGGGAGGGAGGGAGGGAGGGAGGGAGGGAGGGGAAGAGGGGGAGGGTGTATCCCGGATGAATGAATAAATGCATTTCGAAACGATCATGCGCGTTGTAGACCAGGCCTCGGAGGGAGAGAGGGAAGGAGAGAGGGAAGGAGAGAGGGAAGGAGAGAGGGAAGGAGAGAGGGAAGGAGGGATTCATGCACGTATGTAGTGGTGGTATATTGATGAATGAATTTCCTTACCAAGGATTTGAAGGAGTCGGTCTTTGTCTTGAAGCTGGCCTCGAGAGCCTTGAGCTTCTTCTCGTTCTCCTTCTTCTTCGCTAACTTGGCCTTCTTAACCTATAGAAAGAGGGAGGGAGGATTGGGTGAAGGAATCTAGAAGGAGGGAGGGGGGAGCTGGAAGGAGGGAGGCAGGGAGGAAGGGAGGGGAGGGAGGGGAGGGAGGGATTGATTACCTTTTCGAGGGCGGCTTTTGCCTCCTTCTCCGCCCTCTCTTGAGCTCTCTTCGCGTCTTGCCGACTCCTGAATTAATGCCGAGAAAAATGCCGAGAAAAAGGGCCAGTGAGCTCTTTGTGCCTGATGTCCCAAACCCCTCCCTCCTTCCCCCCCTCCCTCCCTCCTTCCCCCCCTCCCTCCCTCCTTCCCTCCCCCCGCTCACTTTTTCAAGAGCTCCTCCTGCTTCTTCTGCACGGCCTGCTTCTGTCCCTCCACCTTCTTCCGCAGATCCTTCACCTCCTTCTTCGCCTTCTCCAACTTCTTCTTCTCCTCCTTGATGCTCTTCTCTAATCCCTTCTTCTCCTGCTGCAGGGCCTTGAGCTCCTTCTCCGTCTCCTTCTTAGCCGTCTTCTTCATCTCCTTCGCCGCCTTGTCCTTGATTTTGCGGATGTTCCCCTCCAGCTTCTCCACGCGGCGCTTGGCCACCTATGCAGGCAGGAATAAATACACATGAACACATACATGCAGTCGTTAATAATCTTTATATGTACACATACAAGCAAGACAGACAGAAGGACAGACAGAGGATAATTATGATTCGCTGAAGAAAAATTAAGTGGATAAAATGAAATGAACACATCATGAATAATAACTCGTTATCAATCATCATCAATCATGAAAGACAGAAAGGAAAAACAAGGGTGTATTAAAAAGAAACACATCCAAGCCACCAAGCCAGGCCCAAGCTTACCGTCTCCGCCTGAGTCTTCTGCTTGATTGCCCCTTCAATGGTGGATAAATCCGCCTTAATGCTCTTCACGGTGGCCGTGACCGACGCCTCCTTGTCCTGCAGCACCAGCAGTTGCTTCTCCTCGGGCAGGAGGGCGGCCTTCTTGAGCACGGGTGCGCGGGAAGCCGGGGTGATACCCTTGGGAGGGAGGGAGGGAGGGAGGGAGGGGTGAATGCCTAGATTCCTGCTGCCGCTCGTCCTGCTGCTGCTTGCCCTTCGGAAAGAGTAAGGGAAGAAGGGAAGGAGGGAGGGGGGGAGGGCTGATTTACCTTAGGCGCCACCAGTGTCTTGGAGGGAGCAATTCCGAATTTTTCCCTCTTGTCGTTCAGAGACCTGACAAACGCCGCTCGTGCATCCTCCTTGGCCTTTTGCTCCGCGGCTTCCTTGTCCGCGAGGGCGCGAGCAGCGGCCTCGGCCTTCCTCTTTGCTTCCTCCTTTGCGGCCTTCTTCGCCGCTTCGGCAGCCGCTGCGCTTGCCTTGGCAGCCGCGGGAGAAGGGGTAGCAGCCGCGGGTTTTTTGGGGGCAGGAGCGGCGGCTTTCTTGACAGCAGGAGCAACAGGAGCAGCGGGAGCCGGAGTAGGAGCAGCCTTTGTTGGTGGGGTCTTGGCAGCGGGAGCGGCGCTCTTGGGCTTAGCGGGGGCGGCAGGAGCGGTGGGCTTAAGGGGGGGAGGGGAAGGAGAAAGGGAAAAAGGGAAGGAAGGAGGTAGGGAGGGAGGGAAGCGCGTGTGAAGATGAGAGGGAAAGGAAATACTGCCATGCATCTTCTATCCCTCCCTCCTCCCTTCCCTCCTTCCTCCCTACCGCTTTTGGGGCTGGTGCCGGTGCAACAGGGGGGGCGGCCGCAGCTGCCTTCTTGGCCGCTGCTGCTTCCTCGGCGGCTTTGGCCTCCTGCTCTTGCTTGCTCAAGGTGGTGGAATAGTCCGAGAGGAGGCTCTTCAAGTCTCCGCCTGATGCTTCCATGGGGGCAGCGGCGGCCTCGGCGGCGCTGGCGAGAGAGGGAGAGAGGGACAGGGAGGGAAGGGAGAAGGAGGAGGAGGAGGAGGCGGCGGCGGAGGAGGACACTGATTGTTCTGGAGCTTCATGGGGATGGATGACGATGTTGATAGGGAGGGAGAGCATGGCAGCTGTGCTCATGCCTTGAGCCAACCTTCCCACCCAGGCAGCGACCAGGCCTTGTGCGCTCTTGTCCTTGTTGACATTGTTGCCGCTGCTGCCGCTGCTATCATCATCTGTCGTCTTCACTGCCGTGGTGGTAGTGGTTGCTCGAGGTGGTTGTCGCAGGGTGGAGGAGGAAGGCAGGGACGAGGGCATGACAAATGCCGGCTCTAAAACATATAAGCGTGGAAAAGAATGCTCAAGTAAAAAAAGCCGTAGTAATGACAATTCGCGTGCCGCGACACGGGAAGGGGAGGGAGGGGGAGAGGGATAACGGGGATGGACAGACTGGGACGTATTGTAACGAACCTCTGGCAGCCGAGGCCCCCACGGCAACCAGGGCCATGGGGAGAAAGAGGCTACCACCCAGGACTCGCATGGTTGCTTGCGCGTTTCTGTGTGAGTTGGTAGAGGTGCATCGAGTGGAAGAGCATTATTAGGGATGATGATGAAAATGAGGGAGGAGGTCAAGGTTGGAGCAAGGGACACGAGCAGTATGCGTGTGCGGAGGAGCGGAAAGAGAATGCCTTGTGCCTATGGATAAATGCCCAGCTCGTAAAAGCCCCCCAGAGTCCAGGATTATTTTGGCCAAGAGATGACACATGGGCACGGGGTGCAAAAGGAAAGATGGAAGTCGCCTTCTCCTTGGTCCCGGCCTCGCAGCTAGGTTTTGGTTTGGGTTGTTGTGGCGGAGGCTTGAGAGAAACAAAGGAGACGGGTCATGGGTTTGCTGTGAGAGTTTCTGATAAAATAGGGTGTCTCCAATGCTCCTCCCTCCCATAAGCCATCCTCTTCCCGTTATTGCTGCCTGTGGCCATGCTTCTTGTCGCCGCCAGAGAGACGCGCAAAAGGAGGATTTGGCTGCTCCTTCCTTCGATACGCCACCAAAGCGGAGGAATGATGATAGGTTTAGACCCTGTTTGCCCGAAGCGATCTCTTCTTTTTTCGCGTTGTGCTCGTAAGAAGGTGGCACACAGATAAGCTGATGTCCGGGCGTGGGATGGTAAGCATTTTTCATGTGGACGCGCGTGCATGGACACGACATGTACCATCGGGAGTGGGTTGACCAATAGATTTGCTGCAACTTCCGGGAAGCATGGCGCTGCGGGGGACATAAATGGCGCAAGGAACGCACATTCCATTTTTCAAAGTCTGCCGGGATTCCTCTGCAGAGTGACAGAAGAGAACCCTAACCCGGTAGGAGATGGGGAAATGAGGAGATGGAGGAAGAGGAGGGGAAGGGGGAGACGTGAAGCTATAGTGAGAGAGTATCACGTCTAAAGACACCGGCCCCCTGTCTAACGCGCCCGGATAGAAGGGGCAGGATGGGAGAAAGAAACGAAAACAAGAGTCGCATCCGTTGTACGACCAGTCTTGATATTCCTGCGGTTGGCAGGAATATCTGTGACAGCGAGGGGGGAAAGGAAGTCAAAAATTACCAAAGTAAATGGGGAATGGAGTGAAGGAGGAACGCCAAATCACGCACTTAAATACCCCATCGCATTAATGAATACGATTCACCTGCAGGGCGAGAAAGAAATAAGACGAGCTCAAAATCCTCTACCTCTCGTGCGTCATACGATAATATCGACTGCTTTGATGGATCGTTCTTTTCAAGCTGGAGCTCGTGCTTTATCTTTAAATGCATGCATGCCAACACCCGTCGCTTTTCTCTTCTCTTCTCTCCCCTTCCAAAACCCCATCCCGCTAGCCCTCTAACCCAAAATATTGCTAAAATCCGACTTGAAAGACGATGAGTTAATGCCTCCCCCCACCCCCGAAAAAAGTTAAGACAGCCTATGCGCTCCCCTTGCCTTCGCCTTCTCGCCTTCTCCTTCTTCCCCTTCTTTCATCCCTCCACCCTCATCACCGGGCCTCAGTCCCGTCCTTGATATTTTCGGTCCCCCGGGGCCTCGCAGACCAGGGCGGACAAGGAGCGCGCTTGCGTGATGTCGAAGTGGGTCAGGTCCTGGAGATGCAGGGAGAGGGAGGAAGGGAGGGAGGAAGGGAGGGAGGGAGGGAGGGAGTGAGGGAGTGAGGAAAGAATGAGGTATATCAGATGGAAAGGGGGAGCCAGCAAACCCGTATGAAAATACCAAATCCCTCCTTTCTCTTTCGCTTATTTTATCCCTCCTACCCTTGCCCTTTTACTTCCTTCCATCCCTCCAGCCTTCCCTTTCCTACCTGCACAGCGGCCGAGGACAACTCAACGTTCAGGTCGGAAGGCATGTCGTTGTCGCACCAGATGGAACCGTCTTCTGGCTTGTGACGGGTGATGGATAGGATCTAGAGGGAGGGGGGGGGGGAGGGAGGGGGGGAGGGGGGGCCTCGTGGGTTTTTTCAAGCGGTGAAGCACATGCGAGGAGGGAAGGGGGGAGGGAGAGAGGGAAAGAGGGAGGGAAGGAGGGAAGGAGGGAAGGAGGGAGGGAGGGGCGTTCGATCGTACCGGATGGTGATTCTCGCGGTCGGCGATGCGTCGGATCTCAGTGACCAGATTTGTGGCCTCTTTAAAGTCCCGGCATAGCCACGTCTTGCGCAGCACAGGGTGCCCGCCTGGGAGGGAGGGCGGGAGGGAGGGCGGGAGGGAGGTCGGGATGGAGGGAGGGAGGGGTCGTTACAATCAAAATTATCAATTTAATGTTTTTCGGAGAGGAGAGCACCCGTCCTCCTTCTGCCCGTGCTTGCCCTCCCTCCTGCGCACACTCCGTTCTCCTCTCTCTTCTATCATTACCTTCCTCGTCTCTCCCCAGCGTCCACCCGCTTTCTTTCAACCCCCCTGGGCCCTCCAATGCAGCACGGAGCTCGTTGGAGGTCAGGACGGGGGTGGTGGGCTGCACTCCGATGCTCGCCTTGTTCTTCTCGCGGTGCTTGGCCGCTCGTCCTTGTCGCCTGAGGGAGGGAGGGAGGGAGGGAGGGGAGGGTGGGAGTGACGGTTTGCATGCCTGGGCTCGAGGGAGATTAAGCGTAGTGGAAACCTCTTTCCCTCCTTCTTCCTCCCCTCCCTCCCTCCCTCCCTCCCTGCTCACAAGGCACTGGCCAGGGTGCTGTAGAGGAGCATGGGCAACGTCAACGGTCCCACGCCACTAGGACCCACCGCGCCCGTCTCTGCAGGGACAGAGGGAGGGAGGGAGGGAGGGAGGGACGGAGGGAGGGAGGGA
>Ga0160420_100797_pt1 | contig 10407 bp, 17 predicted proteins | sample CelAP2metagpilot_FD_108197 | JGI IMG/M metagenome (GOLD analysis project Ga0160420, IMG submission 108197) | Phycosphere-associated microbial communities from algal ponds in Kailua-Kona, Hawaii, USA - Cellana AP2-5-5 metagenome pilot | ecosystem: Engineered > Artificial ecosystem > Aquaculture >... | reverse complement strand
TCCTCCTCCTCCGCCTCCTCCTCCTCCTCCTCCTCCTCCTCCTCCTCAACCTCCTCCTCCTCCTCCTCCTCCCCCTCCTTCCCCTCGTCATCATCATCATCATCATCATCATCACCATTTCTACCGGGTACCCTCTTGCTGCTGCTAATGCTGCTGCTGCTGGTCCCCTCTTACTACTGCCTTCGCCACCGCCATTGCCTAGGGTGAGAGTGTACGTATGCTTTGAATGAACTCCTCCTTCTTCTCTCACAATATTCCTTCCTCCCCCCTCCCTCAACTGGTCAACCTCATTCTCGTACTCGATCACTGAGCCCCAAACACCTTGGAGGCTCGTCCATCGGAGGGGCCTCTCTCCCTACCTCTCTCCCTCCCGCCCTCACTCCCTCCTCCTCACCTGCGAAAGCAGTAGGTAGACGTTTTCTGGATCGTTGACCGTGAAGGCCACCCGCGGCCATGAACCACAGTCGACCTCGATGAAGTGCGTCTGAACAAAGGGAAGGAGGGAAGGAGGGAGGAAAGAAGAGGCATCAGACACGTGGATCTTTCTCCTTTCTTTTCTCTTTTGTTCCCTCCTTCCGTCCTTTCCCCCCTCCTTCCCTCCTTCCCTCCTTCCCTCCTTCCCTCCTTCCCTCCCTCCTTACCCTGCCCGCACGTCTCAAATCGCTAGGCCACCAACGTTGAAAATCAACGGCCATACCCCAGTGCTTATACTGGCCTTGCCACATGCTGTCCAGGGGAAGGAGAGAGACCTGAGGGGTTGGGAGGGAGGGAAAAAGGGAAGGGATGAGTGGGTGGATGAGTACAGGTTCAGAGCATCTTTTGCCACCTCCATCCCTGGCCACCAACGCATTTTCCACGTATCCTCCCCCTCCTCCCACTTTTCACTTACTTTTTTTATGTCCTTAAGTGGGATGGTCTTGGCTAAACCGAACGGGAAAAAATAGCACTTCACTTTAAGCTTTGTGGGGGTGAGCTTCAAATACCCGTCTTCGTAGAGAGTCAGAGGCGGCTCGTCGGAGGAAAATGAGGAGGGAAGCAGTGGTGCGTGCAGTGCAGGTATGGGCTGAGAAAGTGCATGGGTGGAAGCGACGGTGGCGGTTAAGGGACGAGGAGGAGGAGAAGAGGCGGAGGCGGAGGATGAGGAGGAGGAGAGGGGGACCATAACGACGTGATCAGTGGGAGAACCGAAGCAATGATGCCTTGGCTTTGGCAATGCTTAGAAGTTTGTACTCTGATGAAACTGGCTGTGTTGGCATGTATATGGCGGAGGTACAAGAAAGATGGGAAAAGAAGTAGGGAGGTAGTGGAAGGTCTTCCCTTGCTGTTTGATTTTTAAAGACCCATCGGGCAAGCCAGGACGATACGACGTCCATCCTGTCATGCACACGAGGACGTTATGGTTGTTGACGCACTCTGTGACTGCGTATTGAGGAAGGATCAAAATAGATGGGATGGTGGGCTGTTCCCTCACGGCCGTTGGACTAGAGAAGAAGCATGTCACGCATGTCCTTAGTGGCGGGCTTTGCAAGGACGGGAAGCAGCAAGGCTTTTGCTTATATTTGCCAGCGCCTTGTAGTGTGTTTTCCAAATCTTGTTCTTATCAACGAGATTTAAGGTTTGCTCTAGGACCAGGCCATCTCTGCTTTTACACCCACTACACACGTGTAAGCCCTCTCGAGTGGAAAGGAACGTACGCTCGGCGTTGTGTCCACCATGCTTATCCCTCCCTCGTTTTTTCCCTGGCTGGTCAAAAGACAATGACAATGGCATCAAGTAGCTGTCATATGCAAGCTTGTCTCATGTACCGACTGCCTCTCTCTCTCACACACACACACAAACACTCAGGGCCCCCAAATTCACACACAGCCCTGGTCCTACCAAACCTTCTTTTGTCTTGTCTGTGGCATCGTCCCATCGCTCTTCCCTCCCTCCCATTCATCTTTCCCTCTTCTCACGCCTCCTCATTGTTTGTCTCACTATTTCTAATTTCGCACAGCCACTACCGCTACCACCACTTCTCCACCAACAACAATGACGGTACGTACCGTGCTCCCTTGTGTGTGCGTCAATACGTGCCCGTCTCGTTCTTTTCCTCTTCCCATCCGCTTCCATTTCCCAACCACCAAACCCGTCTCTTTTATCTTCATCTCTCTTGCACAGAAGCATGGCACCTTCGACCCTGCCAAATCCCAGGTCTCCCACGAGGCCCAGCTCCTGTGGTAGGTACATGCATGGCCCGTCCACCTGCTTATTTGCTGTCTGCGTGCGTGGAGCGCTGGGTTGACGTATCGTGGCCTTTCTCTTCCCTCTCCATGCTTTTCTTCCTTCCAACTTTCTTCCCTTCCGCTGCCCTCGTCCCCTCCTCCCCCCCTACTCTCTGTCCTTCTCTCGCCTAACGTCCTTCTCTCCCTCTTGTGCATCGTTATCTTCGCTGTCTTATTTCTCTTCTGTGTGTCTATTCCACACATCCGTCCAACCACATGGCACCATTTACAGGCTCCGGTCACCCATATCGGGAGATCTGACCGAGGTGCCCGGCATCGGTACGTCCCTCTTCTCCTCCCTCCCTCCATCCTTCCTTCCCTTTCTCGTTCCCTCCCTCCCTCGTTCTATCTCATTTCACCTTCCCACCTTCCTTCCTCTTCCTACCTCCCTTTCCACCTCTTCATTTCTCCTGCCAGGCCCCAAACATGCCGAGCATCTGCACGCTAAGGATATTCACACCACCCATCAGCTCATCGGCGAGGTACCCTCCCTCCCTCCCTCCCTCCCTCCCTCCCTCCCTGCCTTGCTCCTTTGCTCATTTCTCTTCTCATGACATCAAGAATTGCTAACCCTCCTGTCCCTCTCTCCCTTCCTCAGTACCTCAAGATGAAGGGCAAGGACGTCGATCCCAAGGTCAACAAATATCTCACAGGAGGGGGGGAAGGAGGGAGGGAGGGAGGGAGGGAGAGAGGGGCATGAAAGCACATGAAGGCCTCCCACCCCGGCATCTCGCCCCTCCCTCCCTCCCGCCTTCCTTCCTCCCTCAGATGCATGCGCAGCATTTCTATGATCATATTCAGGCGTACGGAGTCAGCTCTCACCGTACGGACGTGGTGGATGCCATCGCGTCGAAGGTCAGGAGGGGGAGGAAGGGAGGGGGAAGAAGGAGAAGGAGAAGGAGAAAGGGACTATGGGGTTTTCTTCACAGCCCGAACCACTCCCTCCCTCCCCCCCTCCCCCCTTCCCTCCCTCAGGTCTCCATGTGGCTGCCCGGCATGTATGATGCTTCTGCCTTTCATCACACCGCTGGCCCCACCACGGAGGGAAAGAACGAGCATGAGCTTATTGCTGTTGCTGCCACTGATACTACAGCTGCTACTGCTGCTGCTGCTGCTGCTGTTGCTGTTGCTGCTGTTGCTGCTGTTGCTGCTGCTGCTGTTCCTACCTCGGAGGAGGAGGGCGGAAAAAAGGAGGTGGAGGGGGCGACAGCTGTGGAAATGGCGCCTGAAGCATCACCCGTGGAAACGAATTAGAGATTACGGACGAAAGAAGGAGGTGAGGAGGTGAGGGCAGGTAAGGCAAGGAGGGAGGGAGGGAGGGAGGGGGGAAGGATCCGTTGACATGCGTCTATTTTTTCCTCTGCCTCTCTCTCTCTGTCTCTCTCTCTTCTTTCTCTCTGCCCCCCTCTCTCTTTCCCCGAACTTCCTCTTTTTGGGCCGTCTTAGTCTGTTGTTTCTATTTCGTTGTCGAAGAGAGGGAGGCAGGGAGGGAAGGAGGGAGAGAAGGGGGGAGTCTACAAAGGACCTGTCAGCTCAACTCCAAAATTTTCTCCTGCCGCTTCCTCTTCTTCTTCTTCCTCCTCCTCCTTCTTCTTTTTCATCTTTATCTGCCGGCAATGCCCGCGTGCTGAAGCGAAGGAGGAAAGCGAGGGAGGGAGGGAGGGGGAATGAACCTGGCATGGTGCTGAAGCGAAGGAGGAAAGCGAGGGAGGGAGGGAGGGGGAATGAACCTGGCATGGTGTAGAGAGAAGACGTAAAAGAAGAAGAAAGGAAAGAGGAGATGAGTAGTTGAACCGAAGGAAAGAGGGAAGGAAAAAGCAAATGCGATATACGTGTTTGTGCAGATGTTTCTTGCCCTGTGAACAATGCCATACTGTCGGCAGCTCTGCACCGAGGAAGAGAGGGAGGGAGAGAGGAAAATACTCTGGCAGTAGTCGGAGTGAGGGGAATAACAAATAAATGGGGAAAAGAAACAAAAAAGAAGACCGTCGGTGCACACTGAAGCATCTATCGTCCTCTCTCCTTCCTTTTTTGGCCTCATCCCCTTCTTAGCTATATCACATGCACATCAATCGGCGTTCTATAATTATTGTTGCTGTGACACACTCAATCACTCTTCAATCCCTTTACACCCACCTCCCTTACAATTGCCTCGTTTTTCGTTGCCTTTGCTTCCACGGGTAAATTCGGGTATCGCCCCTCCTTTCCCCTCTTCCTCAACCTCCTCCATCCATCGCAAAGCACGGGAAGAGATCCATGACGTCCATACATCTACACAAGGGGCTTCCTTCCTCTTATATATGTACAATTACACACACGCACAGGCGCTTCCTTTCTCTTACACACGCACAGGCATCAACCACAGACACACACAGACACAAGGGCAGCATCTCTCTGACGTATACACAGGCATGGAAGCATTTCCTCTCTCTTACACACACAGAAAGACAGAGAGATAGAGACAGCCTCTCTTTTAGATATGCACAGGCACGGTCGCGTCTCTTCCCTAATTTACACTTTTCCTCTCCTCCTCCTCCTCCTCCTCCTCCTCCCCCTTATTGGAACGAGAGAGGGGGGGAGGGAGGGAGGGAGAGAGGGGCCATCTCCTCCATCTCTCGCACCGCCTCCTTCAGCCTCTCTTGTATTTCCCTAAGTCCTTCTTTCAACCTCTCCACCACGTCCTCTCTCTTGACACCTGCTGTTTTGTAAGGAGGAGAGGGCAGGTCCATCCGCGGGCGTTTGATAGGACCTTCTCCCGCCTCCTCCTCCTCCTCGCCTCCCTCCCTCCCTCCCTCCCTCCCCCCCTCCCCCTGCTCCAGCTTACTTCTCTTGTCATCATCACTTCCGCTATTGTGGTTGCTGCTGCTGCTGCTGCTGCTGCTGCTGCTATCATTCTTCCGCCCTTCCTCGGTCTTCCAATCCCCCACCGTGGACGTGGCCCTCGACACACACCTCACTCTTCCTTCCTCTTCCCTCCCTCCCTCCCTCCCTCCATTCCCTCCTTCCCGTCTTCCCGCCGACGGCTCCGAATACTTTTTTCCGTTTGCGCGAGAGAGGGCACCCGCCAAATCCCGTACCTGCCGCATCATTGCCTTCAGCCCTTCCCATTTTACTGCTGCTGCTGCTGCGGCTGCTGCGGCTGCTTCTGTTGCTGCTGATGTTGCTGCTCCTGCTGTTGCTCGTGTTGATACTTCTACCGCTTCTGCCCCTGCGGTTGACAATAATAGTACTTCAGCTACGGAGGAGGAGGAGGAAGGTTGGGAGGAGGAGGCGGAGGAGTCTGAATGGGTGCAAGACGAGGAGGAGGGGGACAAGGGCGGAACAAAAGAAGGATCCACGGCATAAGCAGTAGCAGTAGTAGTAGCAGCAGCAGCAGCAGTCTGTCCTCCCCACCTCCCTCCCCCACTGCCCCCGGAGGTCGCGACGGAAGTGCCGATGGAGGTGCCGACGGAAGGGTCCTGGAGCCTCTTCTCCCCAACCCAGTGCTCCCTCAAGGCCTCCATCCCCGGGCTCTCCACGCTCCAGTACTGGTACAATGCGTCCAGCTCACTCTGCGACCAGTCGCTTAAACTCAAGTCACTCAGCGCCACACCCCGCGCGCTCACCACCTCCCTCAAGTCCCGGCTCCAGTTAGCGCCTAGCCCCAAAGTGAACCTTGCATACGTCCTCACCAGCTTTTTTTGCTCGCCCAAGTAATGGAATTTCTTAGGCCCTCCCCCAACCCCCTCCTTGTCTTCTTTTTTCTCTTTAATTGCTCTTGTTGGTGGTGTCGCTGGTGGTGGTGTTGTTGCTGCTGTGCCTGCTGCTGATGTGGATGTTATTGCTGTTGCTGTTGCTACTGTTGCTGTTCTTTTTTTGGGTGTTGCTGATGGATTTGCTGGTGATGGTATGGGTGGTTGGGGAAACCCCTCCTGCTTCCCGCCCTTCTTCCCTCCCTTCGTATCCGGGCCTGTGCCTTGGTTACGGTCGGAATACATAACCCCTCTCTTCCCTCCTTCCCTTCCTCCCTTCTCTCCTTTCCTCACTTGGGTCTTGGGAGGGAGCATCGGGAAGAAGGAGGGAAGGTTGGCTCTACTGCTGCTGGTGGTGGTGGTGGTGCTACTGGTGCTGCTGCTACTTTGAGGGGGGGGGTGATGGTCAGTAGGTGGGGGAAATGTTTTACATGCGTGCGAGGAGAACAACGCGGAGGTGGGGAAAGAGGGAGGAGGAGGGAGATGAGGGTGCGAAGGGCCACGAGGAGAAGCAGCTGCAGTTGAAGAGGAAGAAGAAGGAAGAGGAGGGGGAGGTAGAGGCCTTTCGTCCGTCGGCGTGGAGGAAGAGGAAGGGATGGAGGGCAGAAGGGAGGTAAGGGAGGATTCCGGGGGTAGTTGTGTGTGAGATGGATAGGCGTTGTAGGCGGGACGAGCGGCGGTGGCTGTGGTATCAGCGGCAGCAGCAGGAGAAAGTGAAGGGAGGAGGTAAGTTGGGATGAAGGGATGGCGATGCTGGTGGCTGTCCGGATTGACAGGATGTGGAACGGGAGGAGGAGGAAGGAGAGGAGAGGTTTGAGGGAGTAAGAGCGACGAGAAGGGTGTTGACATAGGTACGGCGTTCGTCCCAGCAGCGGCTGTGTCTGTGGCGGGTTGAAAGGAATGGAAATAAAGAGGAGCAAGAAATAGAGGGGGAGTGAGGCGCTTACTTGGGCACTGCCAATGGTGGGGCAGCTTGAGCAGCGGACCTTTCAGATTTCTACTGCAGGTGTTAAAGGAGTACAATGCCATGCACTGGAGCTCAAGGAACGCCGCATGATGGTGGTATTTCCGTCCATGATGGGCGGTACAGCGCCGAAAGCGACCCCGGCGTCGTCATTCAGCAACTTGGCGGCGGCTGTTGCAACATGATCCATCACGCGCTTCAACCTTGATATGTTTATGGCACTGCCAGCCGCAGGCTAGCTATCCTTTCGCCTGTGCTGCAACTTGCCGTACTTCTTGTTTCGGTGGACAGTCGGGTCTTAAGCAGAGCATGTCATGGCAATCCAAGCATTGCATCTGTCTGGAGTCTTCTCTCACGCGCTGCGGCAAGGCACCTGATACTTGTCACCCGCTCATTCATCTCATCCACATCCACCACCTGACCATAAGACGACGTACACCCACCCCATCCCGATACCCACCCACAGGAGGAGCCCCTGCATCCGAGGATCCGTTGCTCCTGTAGCCTTGTGTTGTTGTGGAGCACAGGCATCTCAGGATGACGACGACCAGCACTACTCCTAACTGTAGCAGCCACAGCCGCAGCCGCAGACTCCTCCCCTCCCTCCTGCTAGTGCTGTTGCTCGCCTCCTCCTCCCTTCTCCTGATCGAAGCCTTTACACCCTTAAGACAAGTCTCCCCCTCCACTTTTCTTCCATTGCCTTCCCCCTCTTCCGCCGCATCCCCCTCCTCTTTCTGCCCCTTCCCTCGCCAGTCACCACTACCACACCAAATAAGAAGAGACACCTCCCTCTATGGTCTCTTCGGGGGGAAGGCAGCCCCGGCACCAGAACCCCCTGCCAAGACCGGCTTGTTCAGTGGGTTGCTAGGGAAGAAGACGACAAGCGCGGCGTCAGCAACCACGGGGCCCGATGGCCGCAAGAGGAGATTGGTCCGGAAGAAGGTCAAGGCCGCGTCATCCACACGCGAGGCCCGGAAGGACGTGAAGAAGAAGGACACCAAGACGGAAGGGAAGAAGGCGAATATGCAACGGTCGACGCTGCAGAGGGATAACTCGGTACGTACGTGCTTGGGATGGGGATGGATAAAAGGGGGGCGGGAGGGGGGGGCGACGGCCCTTCTCTTGCTTGCTTCCTCCCTTTTGTCCTTCTTACCTTCCCTCCCTCCCTCCCCCCCTCCTCCCTCCCTCCCTCCCTCCCCGTCTGCCTTTACAGTGGGACGTCATCGAGAAGGAGCGCGTTCCTCTTTCCTCAATTGTCATCGGCGTGGGGTCAGCCGCGGCTGTGGGTGGATACTTTTTTAAGCGACGCTGGGCCTTGCGGAACGAGCAGTTAGTCAATGACTTCGTTGATGACATGGTAAGTCCTCCCTCTCCCCCTCCTTTCCTCTTTCCATCTTTCCCTCCCTGAACCTATCCATCCCCTCCTCTCTCTCTTCTTCTTCAATGAATAATGTGCAAAGCGTCAATATCACACCCTCCATCCCTCGCCCTCCCTTCCTCAGATGGGCGCAGGTATGGACACCAGCGAGCTCTACCGCATAGCCATGTCGTACAAAGCCAAACTGGGTCCGTTTGCTACCCCTCGCATCCTCAATGAGTACCTCAAGGCCGTGTTTCGCGCCCCCGACTTGTCATCTAGTGTACGTCATCCGCCCGCCCTCCCGCCCTCCCTCCCTCCCTCCCTTTTTCCTTCCTTTTTTCTTTGTCAATTGTTCTCATCCTCCCTCGCCCCCCCCTCCCTCCCTCCCTCCCCCCGTCCCTTTCAGTTCGTGGAGGCCATGGATTTGGTGGTCAATCAGCTGTTAAAAGTGAAGGATCAGGAGCTAGTCGACGCCATTGCCGAGATCGCACGTGAGGTAGTGAGGGAGGAAGGAAGGGGGGGAAAGCATGAAGAAAAGGAGGAGGATGAAGTGGGAGATCGTGGGGGTGCATGACAAAGGAAAAGAAGGGAGGAAGATGGGCCGAAGGGAGGGAGGGAGGGAGGGAGGGAGGGAGGAAGGGAGGACGGCCTGACTCGTTTCTTGGCCCTGACACGTATTTGGACATTTTCCCTCCCTCCCTCCATTCCTCCCTCCCTCCCTCCAGATGGCCAAGGGACAGGAATTTGTCGGCATGTCCATCCTCCTCTTCACCTTCGAGCGCATCCTACCCCCCGCACTGTCGGAGACGCAGCTCGAGCCCCTTCGCCGCGCCCTCGGGAAGGCCCTCCCTGGGAACGTGGAAGACAACATGTTTGAGCTTGCCAAGGACGCCTATTCCCTCGGTACGCCCTCCCTCCCTCCCTCCCTCCCTCCCATTTCCGACTCCCTGCTCCTTGATGATCCTCTCTGAGCGCCCCTCCCTCCCTCCCTCCCCTCCCCCCTCCCTCCCTCCTTGGCACAGAGGTGGAGTCCCTCTTCATTCGTGGAGAGAACCCGGTGCTGGCCCCCGAGGGTTATGAGGTGATGGGTCTGCCTTTCGATGAGGCCGAAAAAGTCTTTAAGCGCGTCAAGAGAAGCTACGAAGGGAATGGTGCGTCCCTCCCTCCCTTCCTCCTTTCCTCCCTCCCGCCCTCCCTCCCTCCCTGCGACTCCTCCTCTCCCTGCGAGACACCCCCCTCTCCTCCTCCCTCCTCACCTCCCTGACTTCCCTCCCTCCCTCCCTCTCTCTTTCCAGACGCACAGCATGAAGGCGGGACGGAGGGTGGGGAAGACTTGGGGGCGAGTCTGATCGTGCGACGGAAGGAGCCGTTGCATGACATGATCTACGGCAAGGCCGAGGATATTGCAGGTGAGCACGCCCTCCCTCCCTCCCTCATAATCCCTCCCTCCCTTCCTCCCTCTCTTCCTCCCTCCCTCTCTTCTTTTCTTGGACTCGCCTGCCAGGAAACTGACCCCTTGGCTTGTCGTCCTCCCTCCCTCCCTCCCTCCCTCCCTGTTCCTCCTCAGACAAGTACATCGTGGGGTACAAGGAGGAAAAAGACAGGAAAAAGGCAGCGAAACTCCGCGGAAACCGTCCACCCTCGTGGGACGAAACGGTCGAGCGTATCTCCGAGATGGTGCTGACCAAGGAGGGAGAGCAAGTCATCGAGGTGAGGAGTCCTGCCCTACCCTCCCTCCCTCCTTCTTTTCTTCCTATCCTCTCACTGATTCTCCACACACCTCCTGCCATCCCCCCTTCCTCCATCCCTCCCAACCCTCCCTCCCTCCTTCCGCCATACCTTGTTTTCACTGATTTCTTTCTCACCCCTCCTTCCCTCCCTCCCTCCCTCCCTCCCTCCTCCAGTCTCTCCAAAAATTCCAATGTTTGCGATGCCAGCGTCTCACCACCCTCATGCCCGGACAGTTGGAAGAGGATATCTTTACGCCCGACTACAAATGTCCGCAGTGTAAGAGCACCCGAGACATGGTGGTGAGGAAGAGCTAGAGGGAGGGAGGGAGGGAGGGAGGGAGGGAGGGAGGATGGAGTG
>Ga0160420_100794_pt1 | contig 10485 bp, 13 predicted proteins | sample CelAP2metagpilot_FD_108197 | JGI IMG/M metagenome (GOLD analysis project Ga0160420, IMG submission 108197) | Phycosphere-associated microbial communities from algal ponds in Kailua-Kona, Hawaii, USA - Cellana AP2-5-5 metagenome pilot | ecosystem: Engineered > Artificial ecosystem > Aquaculture >... | reverse complement strand
TGGGCGGTCGGTTGCGTGGTGATCTTCAGCTTCGTACGTGCGTACACCGAAAGAGAACAAAAAGAAAAAAGAAAGGGTCACTGGGCGCTGTAACTTTAAGGGGGGGTGAGGGACAGTGGGGGGGGGGGGGGGGTGGGGGGGGGGGGGGGGCGGCGGAACAAAATCTGGGCAATTTATCGGGTGGCTGAGCCCCAATATTTTCACCATACATCCTGCATTTCATGGCGTACATTGCTCAATCATTCACATGCTTTCCAGTTCTCTACACAGTAGCGTGGACACAATCCTGACGGGGACTTTTTCTATATACGAGATAGAACATCTCCACAAGTGATAGTCGTGGAGGCGTGTCTCTGGTAAATAGGAGTAGGTAGCCTTACAAACGATAAGTGACGCCGGGCTGAACGCCCTGGCATGGGCTGATGATTGGGACATGTGCTTTTTTTATTAGCTCGGTACTACAGTGTTGTAATTCATATTATGTCCCATCCCCCATCTCACGGTGTGATCCTCCCACAGACATGTCTCACAAAGAACAGTCTCAGTCCACTCGAGCTTCCAATGACGTTCGCTCCGTATAATACACATTCCTTTTTATGTAGGAGTATCAGAGGCTTTGGTCAGAATCAGTGTGACTGTCCCAATGAAGCAGCAATACAGCCTATTGGCTGCAGCTGCTAACCCCTGTCCCGTCTCCACGCCGCCGAATTCCTCGCCTTGGGCCTCTTTGATGTTAGCGGCGAATCATGGTACGTTTCCAAGGCAATAAGTGTCCGCAGCCCCCAGCCCTGCCACCTATATGTATACAGTCCCCCCACTCGCTTCCAAAAACACAATCTCATCTCATCTGCACGCACGGGAACGCACGTAGATGGAAAGTACACAAAAATATCTTATCATTTCACCTCATTTATAATTTCCTCATTGTTTTATAGCCATTATGTTTTTTGTCACCAATATGGTGACATACTTCTGCGACACTAGATCTCCAAAAAAATAGGCCCTCTCCAGGTCGTTCACATGCGTCTATATACGCACTGTCTGTATGCAACGCATCTATTCGTAAACAAATTCAATTGCACACATACATAATCCCCAACACACACAATTTTTAGAACTCCAAAAGCAGGCATTTAACAACTCCTTCCTTATCCAGGACCAACAACACTTCCGCCCGTCACCCCTTCATCAGCACCCGACTCTCAAGTCTAAGACTCCCAGTATACCCTCCCAGGTCTCTCCATCTTTTCAAACACAGCAGCAGCACCACCACCACCACCACCACCGGCAGCAGCATCTTGACCAAAATCACGCGCTATTGCAGCTTCACCACTCCCAACAATGCCAAATGCAGCTGCTCAAAATGCAGCATGTGATAGCGTCAACTGGGTGCTTTGCGATGAACGAATTCCTCCCTACTGAGTGCGTGAAGGCCAAGCTCTACCCATTGATTGCACCGCTAGGCGAGACCCTCCTGCCGCTGCAAGATATCCAAGCAGGTGTGATGAGCGTGTCAGCGGGGCTGCTGTCTGGCAAATATTTCAAGATCATAGGAAAGTACCTTCCGGTAAGGGACATTAGAGATACGTGCTTGTTGGTGCTTGCATGTTCGGTATTATCTATTTGGAGAACTCTCTCTTTCTCTCCATTTACTCGGGAGCCCTAACCCTGTACAACAGAGCATAGAAAAGCAGCGACGAGCGACGAAAGAAGATTTGTCGGGCTTAACGGCGGAGGAGAAGCTAGAGCGACGCAAGATGCGCGCACGCATATACAACCGCTTGTCTTGCAACCGCCGCAAACGGTTACATGACGAACTGCGCACCGACGTGAACCGCATGGGCATCTACAAGAATATTGTCGACGATGCGCCGGATATGATGTGTGTTATATCATCCGATATCCAGAGCCAGGTGCTCTACGTCAATAAAGCTGCTCGATGCGTCCTCCCCACTGAGCCCACGCAGCTGGTGGGGTCCAGCTTCTGGGGCATCGTCCACAAAGATGACAAGATGGCGGTACTCACGGCCCTCTCCGCCGTCACCACCCTCAAGTCGGCCGGGAAAGTAGAGAAAGTACGCTGCGGTGTCGTCACCAAGTATCCCGGTGTCTATATGTCTGTGCGGATGACGCTAGCGAATGGAGTGCAGGGTATTGTCTGCGTAATGTGCCGTAAAGATCCGCTGGTTTCGCCTGATGGACGGCCGTGTGTCATGTAGGGCTCTCTTTTTTTGGGCAGCATAATTCTTTGACAATGGTTATTCGACTGATCATTTACAATGGTTAGTTGTTTAGATAAGGCACTTTGGCAGCAATCACGACCGAAGTGGAACTAATACGAAGCCTGTATAATAATAAAAATTGGTCTTTCCCTCGTTGACTGTCTAATGCGTTTCCCGTGACGTTACCTATTAAGCAAATCAGGAAAGGGAAATCAAAAAGTTCTTCTCGTATGCCCAGTGTCAAAATATTTGATAAAAACAGACCCTATTAGGACTGCAGTCCTACGAGTAGCTGTCCAAAACAGATGAGGAGAAAGTTCACACGTGCAAACATGGTGATGGGGAAGAAAGGGAAAAGGCTATGTCTGATATGAGATTAATTTTAATTTTATTGAATTACGGCGATCTGTAGCGAGGGAGAGAAATAGAGGAGGACACGACTAACCAGGTGGACATTTGAATGCATGTATGACAGAGAAAGGAAATAGAGAAGTATGATATACATATTAAACCCGTAAAAGTCTTGGTATGATACGTAATCAGACGACAGTGATATGCCCGTCCTTAACAGGGAGAGTCATAGAGACAGGGTATCTGATCGGCAATCTTTTTAAAGAACATATGGGACGGACTTTACAGAAAGTAGTGTAAGATTTTTGCTCTTTTTACTTTTTTGGGGTTTTAATCACCATAACGAGCCTTATCACCGGCATAGTGACATCTCCTTTTATAATATTTTGAGCACCAAAATAAGCCCGCCCCGCATGACGGGGAAGCTGCCGGCATCAGGCCACTGGCGTTTTCGCAGGACGATGACGTCATCCCGCTCTAAACAAGCCACTCCTTTGACTGCCGGTCATCCCGCACCAACAAGTGGAGGGAACACAACAACAAGTGAGACGAAAAAGCAAGCCGGGCGAACCCTCGATACGAATAGGACAAAAAAAGTGAATGAAAAATAGCACACACATTGACCCCATCGTAGCTTAATTATCACAATAAAAGGCGAGCCTGACCCTTCGCCCCTCTCTCGTCGAAAGGAGGGAACGTGGAGACAACGCCTGGCCCTCGCCACGCCAAATTCATGGAAATATTTTAACGGATTTTCGAACGCTCTATCCTGGGCTCTCGGCAGACTATCCTGACCCCGTTGAGCGCGTTCCCTCGACACGATGGGAGAGTTCCTCATCGACAATACTAATCATGTACTTATTGTTCTGTTGCCTGACTTGATACGACAGATAAAGTGACGAAGGGTACTATAGTCTACCCTCGTATCGTCTACGTAAACCTCCCCACACACCACAGACCATTCTTCCGCCAGTCAGACGGATCACAGAGGCGCGCGTCGTATCGCGGCTGCCGCGAGACGCTAATGCCACCGAAAAGTATACAAAAACAGTATTTTAAGTCAAACTCAGCTACTTGTATCAGCCTTAGAGCCCTGACAGCAGAGAAAGCATCATTTCCAAAAAAATATCAAACCATCATCCATTTTTCTAAGAAACGACGTGGATAAATCCACGTCATCTTTGCCACGCAACATCGTTTATCTACCCTGACCTACTTTTGTAGACCATAGTACAGCATCGATTATTTCAAGCCTCGTAAAGCAATCACATCCAATGAGCAAAACAAAGCAGCAGGCCCACACTACCTCTCAGGAGCTGCAGAGCGTGGGACTGATTCCTTCCGTCTTGCCCGAGGGCTTTCGAAGCACTTACTCTATCAATGCCACCTTCGGGATGCTTAATATAGACTGTGGGGCTGAAGTACCTTTGCATGCCCTGGATGACCATTCCCCAGTCTACTCTGTGTTGGAAGCTCGAGATGAAGCCTACTACACATTTATCTTGGTGGACCCAGATTCTCCCACTCCGGAAGCGCCCCACGACCGCGAGCTCCTTTTGCACCTGGTCACAAACGTACCAGGAAAGCAAGCAGACAGTCGAATTGGTGAGATCGTTGTGCCTTACCGCATGCCAAGCCAGAACCAGGGTCAGAGCCGCGGCGTGCATCGCTATCTCTTGGCCATCCTGGAGCAACCCCAGGGAGGGCAGCAAATTGTGCACATTGCCCGCCCAAAATACCGCACCAATTTTTCAATAGCCGAATATGCGAACCTTTACAGGTTTAAACTTGTTGGAGCGACCTTCTTCTACTCGTCGTGGGACGAGGCTCACGCGCAAGAGACCAACGCTACAACCGCCATGGTACGGCTGCACGATTCCCTTAAGTACGCCAAATCCATGCTGGAGAAGGCAAATCTTCTCAAAGAGCTCGTGTTGGAAGGGAGCGCACATTTTATCGTGCCCCTCTTACTGAGATTCAATGGAGAGACTGTGTGTGCAGGGGATGAAGTGCCTTCCGCTGTAGCTGATACCACGCCCGTCATAACCTTTGACAGTGAAAAGGATCAGTCATTCTATACGGTGGTGATTGTAGATGCGGATTTCCCCTCGATCCATCAGGCCACGGATCGCGCCCTGCTATTGATGCTCACAGCGAATATTCCAAGCTCTGAGGGTGACAGTAGCGTGGGGGACGTGATTATGCATTACATGTCTCCTTCATCCTTTCCAGGGGGCACGGGGTTGCATCGTTATTTCGTCTTGCTTCTGGAGCAGCACGGTGGTATTTTGGAGGAAGGTGCTGTCGATATACCGGATCGCCGCCGAGGATTTCAGCTTCACGAATTTATGAAGGCACATGCCAGCCTTGAAGCGGTGGGTGCCACATTCTTTTTGGGGCGACGCAAGGAGTAAATGAAGAGGATGAGAGGAGCTTCTCCAAGTGGTAGTGCAATGCTAAAGAGGTGAGTGTTCTCGACAACAGGATAAGACAAAATTCAAGAAGCAATCCAAAGGGAAAAGACCAGCGCCAGGATACGGGATTGACCAAATGGACATAGTTATTCGAGAGATACTTTGGCAGGAAATACCGCGACTCTTAGAAGTAGGGTGGACTTTGTTCTACGCCGTGACTGCATCGGCATTGGATGTAGGTACGGATTAAACCAAAAGATATAAAAGAATTAAGTTAAGTATTTAAAGCCATAAACATGCGCAAAAAGCAAGCAAGCAAGGGCGTGCATGTGTACACACAGCTACTATTGACAAGAACTACCAGGACCACCCTCCCTCCTTCCCCCCCTCCCTTTTTCTATCCAATGCTCCTTCTCCTTCATTTGAATATAAGCCTAAGTTTTCCTCCCTCGCAATTCCTCTAGACACAGAATTATCGCACGCCCGTTGTGATATGGACCCTTCCACTCGTTCGCCTTCCCCCCCTCCTTCCTTCCCTCCTTCACCTCCGCGAACCACTCTCCCCTCTCCCAATCAATCATCGTCCCGTTCAAGTACTTCAGCAGGGCCCCAAACGCCTCCCCTGCCTCGATCCCACCCTCTCCCCCTCCCTCCCCTCTGTCGATTCTGCTGTACTTGGCGGCGGCGATGAGACTTTCGGCCTGGACCCACCACACCTTGTCATCGTCTTGTGCGAAAGGGAGGGAGGGCTGGAGGAGGGGCTGGAGGAGGGGCTGGAGGGATGGAAGAAAAGAGAGCCAGGGTGTGATGGAGGCGCATTGAATAAGATGTCAATAAAGCTTGGAGATTGATGGAATCGTTCACTTCCTGTCAGCCCATTCTCCCTCCCTCCCTCCCTCGCTCCCTCGCTCCCTCCCTCCCTCCCTCCCTCCCTCCCTCCCTCCCTCCTCACCTTTTCGGTTTCTAGCACTCGTTGATTTTGAAAGGCGCCCTGAGTCTGGTCGAAGCCATAAGTGGTGGAATAAATCCAAAGGGAGGAGAGGAAGGAGGGAGGGAGGGAGGATAGGCGGATGTCCAAAGACTGAGGGAGGGAAAGATGGAAGAAGGAAAAAGAGAGAGAGGGAGGGAGAGGTTCAACGGTGGTGCAAAGGCCATAAAAGCCGAAAGAGGGAGGGAGCCAGGGAGAGGGTGAACGTTAGAAGGAGTGACATACCTCGCAGGCATCCACCACCAACCAGAGCAGCTCGTTCACGTGGCCAAAGAGGAGGAGGTTGGGAGTGTCGTCCGGAGTCCAGTCGCTGGCATAAAACTCGACAACAGTGCCTGAAGGAAGGAGGGATTGAAGGAGGGAAGAGGGGGAAAGGGAAGGAGGCATGCATAAGCAGGGTGGAGATTATTACCCCTTGGTCTGGCTCCGTTGTCCGCCCTCTTTCCCTCCCTCCCTCCCTCCCTCCCTCCCTTCCTACCCGGAGGATCTATCAGCATTTTCCCCGTCGCCAAGGCGATCAGCTCACGGATGACCGTCTCTACCCTCCCTTCCCTCCCATCTTCACCCCTCCCTTTCTTCTCTTCCGCCTTCTCTCCCTCCTCGAATGATCCGCCTTTCATCCCTTCCTCCCTCCCTCCCTCTTTTAGCGCCCTGTGGAAAGCCACCAACGACTCCAGGAGGTGGAGGTGGGTGTTAATGGTCTTGGGAGAGCGTCTCTGGATGGCGCCTTGGAAATGGGCAGGATCGAGAGACCTAGGAAGGGAGGAAAGGCATGCGAGGGAGGGAGGGAGGGAGAGAGGAAGGAAGGGAGGCGACAAGTGTATGTCCGCCGCGTACCAGTCATTGAAGGGTGCTTCAAAGAAACCTCCATGCGTGGTGTCGTGGCACCTTTGGGATGGAGGGTGTCATGGCATTGCGTCAGACATAATCCTCCCTCCCTCCCTCCCTCCCTCCCTCCCTCCCTTCTTTCCCTCTCATAAGCCAACTAATCTCTCCTTCCTTCTTCCCCTCTCTACCTTCCTCCATGTCTCCCTCACCTCGTATACAGCAGGTCAAACAGCTGGGAGGCCATTGCCAAGGCCTCCCTATCCCCCGTGGCCATATAATAGTACGAAAGAGCGTACAAACCAAACGCTTGCCCGTACAGATCCTTGAAGGTACCCTACATAAGAAGGAAGAACGAATAGTCAGACACGCTGGGCAAATTATGCCCCTCCTTCTCCCCTCCCTCCCTCCCTCCCTACCTACCTACCTCCACCACCGTCTTCCCGTCCGCCGCCACCCGCCAGACGAAGCCCCCGTTCGCACGGTCCCACATCCTGTCCTTCAAGAATCTAAAGCCATGCATGGCCATTGCCAGGTTTTCGCTCCTGTTACTCTTCAGCCCTCTAGCCCTCTCTCCCTTATTCTCTCCCTCAGTCATGCCCTCATGGTTTTGTCCGCCGTCCTTCCCGCTCTCCTTTCCTCCCTCCTTCTCGTCGGCTTCGAAGAGGAGAAGGCGGGAAAAAAACCAGGTGATGCGTGCCTGCGGGAAAAAGAATGGAAATGGAAAGGATATGGAGAAGGGCAAAATGGAAAGTGGGAGGGAGGGAGGGGGTAAAGAGGGAGGGAGGAAGGGAAGGAGGGAGGAGAGGAACGCACCTGGGTAACGATCATTTTGGGAGCAGGGCCAAGGTAGTTCCCATTGATGTCATGGTTGAGGGTGAAACCTCCTGGTCATATATGTATGTATGTACATGTGTCCATATGAGATAGAGTGCTGGGATGCCCCGCCATTCCTCCGCTTTCGTGTTCGGATGGTGTTGAGTTGCTCCCTCCCTCCTTCTCTCCGCCCGCCCTCCCTCCCTCCCTCCCTTTTTCCGCATACCATTCTCCAAGTCCACCACGCTGTTGCCAAGCCACCACGGACGAATATTAGTGTAGAGAATACATTCTAATCGGTCTATGTATTCCTGTCGCTGGTTCGTTGAGAGGCTCGGGAAGGCAAGGCTGGAGAGAGGGGAGGGAGGGAGGAAAGGAGGGGGTGATTGATCAGCCGTAAAGACCATTAAGAAGGTTTCAAAAAACGTACCGTTGCTCTTGCTCTTCTCCTTGTCCTCTCATCATTTCCGAATCAAGAGGTGTGGTGGTGGTGGCGCTGGTAGATGTAGTAGCAGAAACATGGGCTGGGACACCAAGGAGTAGGGAGGACACCAGGAGGAGGAGGAGAGTGCTACTGGGAACGGCAGGACAGGTGGAGGCTCGGAGTTTTTTTCTCTTTATTCTTTGCATGCTTTCTGTGCTATCAACCCTGTGGGATTTGGACGAAAAGGGGTTGATGTTGAAAATGGAGGCAGCCTAGAGATAGGAACAAGGAAACCCGTCGCCCGGAAGGAAGAGCATGCGGCGAAGCACCGTGACTGCAACGTCTGCATGTTCGTTCCTCTCGGTATCAGCTCCTCACGCCGTCCCACCTTCACCACTTCACAACGCCTCACAGGAAGACGCTGCAGACACCGCCCTCACTGTCCCGGGACAAGCCCAGGCACGCACGTTCACCGCTTTGAACACAGAGTGCTAGACTTGTCATTTGTGCAGCGTGCCCTCCCATGTCCCTCTCCTCGTAAAATTCTCCCTCGTGTCCTTCCTCTCGCCAGCACACGAAAAATGTCGACCACACCAACCGAATCTGACCTCCAAGCTCGGATCGCCCTCCTCGAAAAGGAAAAAGGGGATGCCTTAGAGCTGATCGCGTCATTGCGAAAAAAAATTTACGCATTGGAAGAGGAGAACGACCTCCTCGCACTCGACAACGAGCGCCTCAAGGGTAGGTTCAAAGAAGGAGGAGAAGGAGGGGGAAAGAAATGCGAGAGGGTTAGGCAAGAGGGGAAAAAGGAGAAGAGGGGAGGAAGGAATTGCGAGAGATGAAAAAAGTTGAGGAGATCGTATCGCGAAGATTTATTATCCTGACCTCTCTCCCTCCCTCCCTCCTATCTCCATACCTCCCCTCTTCTCATTCGAACCAACCACAGCCATTCCTTCCACCATCCCTGACCCCAACGATGACGACCTCCCTCCTCCTCCACCTACCATTGGCATCTTTAATCTACCCGTGAACAACTCGTACTTAGAAGAAGGCGACGGAGAGAGTTTAGCTACCAAGCAGGTAGGATGACGAGAGAGAGGGGGAGGGAAGAAGAGAGGGAAGGAGGGACAGATGAAGGGAGGGAGGGAGAGAGGGGGGAAGTAAGTAAGGGGGGAGATTACCAATGCCAAGGCGCTTCAATAGATGAACGGCCTTAGTTTGAATCAAGGAGGGTGGGAGGCAAGAAAGACAATGCTCAACTCTCTGCCCCGCCTTCCATCCTCATCATCACAAGAACGTGTGTCAGAAGACAGTGTAGTTAAGATCTGTCTCTCCGCCAACCTTTCCTCCCTCCCTCCCTCCCTCCCTCCCTCTCCCCCTGCCCAGGCTTACCTCCTCGAGGGCGTCGGCGGAGGGCTCAACCCCCTCTGTGTCCACGTCTGCTCTTTCCCTCCCTCCCTCCCTCCCTCCCTCTCTGCGTCAGTCCTGATCGCTGTTGGTGGCGTGGATAAATTTCTGACGCTCTACCGGGTGCAGGAGGGGTAGGTAGGGAGGGAGCGAGGGAGGGGGGGAGGGAGCGAGGGACGGCAGGTCTGAAGAACCAAAACGCGGAGAGACGTCAACTTCAAGGAGGGGGAAGAGATGAAGAAGAAGGAAGGGAAGGAGGAGGGAAAGGATGGAAGGAGGGAAGGATTTGCAATTTGTTTAAGAAGAAATTTGTAGCACGCTTTAACTAGCAGAACCCTACCTTTCTCTCTCCCTCCCCCCCTCCCTCCCTCCCTCCCTCCCTCCCTCCCTCCCTCCCTCCCTCCCTTCAGCTCTCCCTCGGAAAAGGTGCTAGTGCTCTCGGGCTTCGGCGGCCCCCTGCTTAGCGTCGACTTCAAGGCGGTGGACGAGAAGGAGGTGAGGGAGGGAGGGCGGGAGAAAGAGGGAGGGAGGGAGTTAGGGAGGGAATACATGGATAGCCCACGGATGATAGTCGGGTCTCACACGTATACCCTCCCTCCCGCCATCCCTCCCTCCCTCCCTCCATCCCTCCCTCCCTCCTTCAGGGAAAGCTCCTCGTCACCTGTATGGATGGGAGCCATGCCATCGTATCCTTCAACCCCGACCATCCTGCCGACGCGGTCATCGAGAAAACTCGCAAGGTCCGCCCTTCCTCCCTTCCTCCCTTCCTCCCTCCCTCCCTCCCTCTGCACACACTTACCTCCCTCCCTCCCTCCCTCCCTCCCTCCCTCCCTCAGGATCACGAGAAGCACGCGGTGATCGGCCGGTGGTCTCGTTGCGGGCGATGGTATGCCACGGGAGGGCACGACAAGTAAGGAGGGAGGGGGGGGGGGAGAGAAGGGGAGGGGGGGGGGGGGGGGGGGGGGCACCCGCACGACAGAAGCCGCAGCAGCTGCAGTCGCAGCAGCAGCAGTATTTTGATGGGCCGGAACAAGAAAC
>Ga0160420_100790_pt1 | contig 10535 bp, 16 predicted proteins | sample CelAP2metagpilot_FD_108197 | JGI IMG/M metagenome (GOLD analysis project Ga0160420, IMG submission 108197) | Phycosphere-associated microbial communities from algal ponds in Kailua-Kona, Hawaii, USA - Cellana AP2-5-5 metagenome pilot | ecosystem: Engineered > Artificial ecosystem > Aquaculture >... | reverse complement strand
TCTATTCGTTTTCTCTCCTTGCCATCCCCCCCCTCCCTCCCCTCCCTTCCTTCTTCCTTCGTTCTTGACCTCCCTCCTTCCGTCTCACCTCATTACTGCGCAAGACAACTAAAAGGGCGTGGAGGACTTCCTCTCCAAGCGCCGCTGTCCCTGCTGCTCCTGCTGCTCCTGCTGCTTCTCCCTTGCCAGAAGAAGAAACAAGCAATAGCTCTTGCAACCGGCCCTTGAGTCTCCTGTACGCGTCCTGGGCTACCGTAGGAGACGAAACCCGGGCCAAGCCGACAGACACAGCAGTACTTTGAGAAGAGGTAAGCTGGAGGGAGGATGCGAGGGAGGCGTAATTGAATTGCTCTGCCTGGTCGATGCCGGTGGCGGAAGTGGGAGAACCGAGGTGTAAGGCCTGAGGGAGGGAGAGAGGGAGAAAGGCGTGAGATCGAGGTGGTCAATGGCAGTAGTCGTAAGTAATGTAAGGGAAGAGTAGGAGGGGGGAGGTAGGGAGGAAGGAAGAGAGGGAGGGAGGGAGGGAGGATTCGCACCCGGGTGAGGACAGAGACGAAGTTCGGCTTCTTCGAAACAGCGATGAGCTCACTCGCGAGGAGGAGGAGCTGCTGCTGTTGAGTGGTGGGATCGGTCTGCTGCTGTTGCTTTTGCAGCTGCTGCTGCTGGAGAACGTTGCTGGCTTCGACTAGGCTCTGAAGGAGGTAGATGCGGGCGTCGTCGCCGTATAGATGTATTAGCTGCAGGGAAGAAGGGATTAAGGGAAGGAGGGAGGCCCAGGGAGAAAGGTTGGAGATGGAGATTAAGCATGTTTCAAGCCAAACAGGCCGAGCACAGGCAACACCGCGAGGAGGCAGGTTGGAAGGAAATGGTAGAAGGGACGGAGGGGGGGAGAGCGGGCGAGCGAGGGGAGGGGCGGGAGGGAGAAAGGGTTGTTTCACGGAATACGTCTCAGACATGCAAGAGGTTTCTCTACATACACAGACGCCCAAAAACGCCTGCTTTGAAAATTCAGAAACTCTAGTCCAATCTTCAAATCATCACAGACGCTCTCCTTTCCCTCACTTTTGCACCACATCGATTTAACCACTCTTTCCTTGCCTTCCCTCCCTTCCCCCCTTTCTCCCTCCTCCGGAACAACCGACCTGCTGAAGCTCCTCAACGTTTGCTGCAAATGAATTCTTGGTAAGGCTATCAACAAGAAGACGGATCTGAGAGAACAGGGGCGCTGAGAGCATGCTCTATCCTAGGTGGCGCCTGAGGGAAAGCCGTCGGGGAAGGGAGAAATGGCGAGGCGAGGATGCCCTTTCTTCTTCCCAAATGCACCCGACGTGTGGTAACGTGTATGTATGTACCTGTGTGTGTGGGTGTCCCCCTACCAGCTTCCGCTGGCTATTACAAAAGATCGTGGTGGATTTTTGGGGGGGGGGGAGGGGGGGTCAAGAAAGCCTTCGAGAGTGAGGAGTAAACTAGGCTCGGCAACAGGAGCAAGGACAGAGCGTCGGTAACCAACACCATGCACACTTTCTCCTCTCTTTCATCAGATATTTCCTCGTTCTACCACTGAGTTTGCCAAACGCGAGCATCGCCTCTTCATCATGACATCGGAAACTCGACATATACCTACCTATTCTTGAGAGGTGGTTGCCTCAATCGGATGACGGGTGGGGGTCACAGACGAGGGGACCCAAGGAAGAAAAGGAAGGCCCACGCTGCTTTTGCAGTGCCTGTCCTGTGGATTGCATCGGGCAGGAGGGAAGGGAATGAATGTGTGATGGCAGGCAACCATCATTCGTGTCTCCCCTAGCTGAACGTGCTCTCCGCTTCACCACCAAGGTCCGCCCCCATTCCAACCACGACGACCCGCAAAACACGCGATTGGAAAATACTTGGTCTAGATAAGAACACGCGCAAGATGGGCTGTGGCCTCGGACGAAAGGGGGGGGGTGGAAGGGGGCATCATCATGAAGAAGAAGAAATCGAGTGATGAATGTTGGATACCCAAGCTCCAATAGGGCCACCAACTACCGTTGGCATGGCAAAGGCCACCGGGGAAACATGGAGGGCATACAGGCGATAACTTATCCGCTGGGATTTGTGTCGGCTGCTTGCTGTGATGCGAATTCCTCGGGAAGACGGTGGTGAAAGAAGAAGAAGTCGTGGTGAGGGAAGGGAGGGGAGAAAGAAATTGCCTCGCGCCTTTGGGCGGAGTGGGGGGGGTTGGCCCATATGGACATGAGCTTTTCGACCAAACAATGCGCATTATGTTGCTTTTCTTTTCTTTTTTCTTTTTTTAATTCTTCATGAATGATCATCGATTCGTCTTTGCCTTTTTTTTCTGTGCGTTGCAAGCCTTTCTATCAATTACACAAACATCTCAAGCTTCCTTCTTAGCCTCTCCTCCTCCCCCCTCCCCCTCCCCGGCCTCACCAAACACCACCCGGGATGCCAACGCTGGATGCGGCATCGCCGTCCAGTGTCGGCTCAAAATTCTGCACGCCACATTCTCCAACCTTCTCACGATTGCTGCCACTTTATTATCCCCCATCGGGGTCAAGATCTGCGTATGCACCGTGAACATGCCAGCGAAATTTCCCCACATGACATCAGTCAAAAGCCGATCACCAATGATACACAAGTTTTCGTAGGTCGTCTCTGGACCACATTCTCGTTTAAAATGTTCTAGTACCTCGGGGATAGCCCCTGGCTTTTTGATCGAATGTCTTAGGACGGGCACACCTAGGGGGAGGCAAGGGGAGGAGGGAGTGAAGGTTGTCAGTGTACAGAAGATAGAGAGTAGCGACATGAACCTTCTTGTGCTGCTAATGGCAATTTTAGGCAGAAAGGTTCAACATTATTTGGTTCAGAAACGTACCCAGTTCTGCCTCGATCCGCGTGGCTGCCTCGTAGTTGGTATCGTCAAGGGTACCCGCAGAATTGGAAATGATGAGGAGCCTCTTGGCGCCGAACACGCGTTTGGAGTTTTCGAAAGCAGCGGCGACTTGCGGGTGGATGGAGTCGATGTAGGGGGCGGTGAGGGTATTGTCCTTGTCAAAAACAATGCCTTTGATGCCTGTGGGTAGGGAGGGCAAAAGAGGGATGAGCGGAAGAGGTTGACGACTGGCGAAGAGCCTTTTAAAACACAAGGCGTCCACTAGCCACGCCTACCTACGCATCTCACGAGCCCTCCATCTTTCGCAATATGATTCTCCCTTCCTGTCTGCCGTGCAACTTACCGGCTTGTCGCAAGAGCTCAAAGTCTAGCAGGCCGATGTGCTTGATCGAGATGTGCGGGAGCATCAAGGAAGGGTTGCGAAGGACTTGACCCACGGCCAGGATGCCTTGGAAGTTCAGGCTTTGCACCATGATAAGACAAGTGGGTGGACTGTGGCCGAGATGTCGACGAGGACGCGGTCGAGGAGAGGATGAGCCGAACTGCAACTGCTGCTGCTGCTGCTGCTGCTGCTGCTGTCGCTGCTCAGTGTGGTAGTGAAAGCGGGAGGGCAAGGTAGATAGAGAAAAGGAGAGGACGCACGAGCCCAAGATGACGAGCAGGAGCCAGAAGAAGGCCACGTTAGCGCCACCGCGCATGTACTTGTGCTGACAAGCCTGTTGTATGTAGGGGCGGTGTAGAAAGGCATGGCCGGCATGAGAGGGCCGGATTGAGGGGATCGGCTTGTGACCGATTCTTGAGTAAGCACCCACAACACAATAGGCATATTTTCTCGGGCTAGATTACTATAGCCAGCACGACGCCACAGCGCATATGTAACTCGATTAGGCCACGAGTACGCGTGATAGAGCCGATTGTGCAGAGAATGAATTGCCTCAAGGAGCGAGCGCAAGGGGATGGGGCCAAACGAGGGCAACGACACTCTCCACATTTCACTACTTTTATTTTTTTTGATTGTTTCTTCCATACGTCACACACAGACACACACGTTAACTCCCTCTTCTTCTTAATCTTTGTACGCATGCTTTACTTTCTTTCCTTGCTCTTTTCCTACTGGGTGTTGACTCTCAGTCCTGGGCTGCCGCGCATCTCTCCTGGCCCATAGTGGACGCATGGATGGACGGGATAATTATGTTACGGATGATAGCGATGTTACGTACTCTTATTGAAAGACATGCACTTCAACATATCATCTCTTTTCCCAACCTCTATTCCTCTTTTCGAACAAAAATGCCGAGACAGGGACAAAATGCCTAAAAAAATCACGCTATCCCCCATAGCTCCGTGATTCCTCCGGCGCTATCACTTAGTAGCGCCCACGACCGTATCCCCCTCCACCCATGTTCCTTAATGCCGCAGGGACAACATTGCCACTCTCCTCCAAAATCTTGCTCAACTCCCGCGAGATCCGAGCATGTTTTTGCGTGACAAACGAAATCGCATACCCCTTCGCCCCCGCCCTCCCCGTCCGCCCCACCCGATGAATATAATCCTCCATATTGTTCGGGAAATCAAAATTGGCCACCATCTGAATGTCCTTCACGTCCAACCCACGGGCCGCTACGTCCGTCGCCACCAGGATGTTACTCCTTCCTTCCTTAAACTGTCTGAGTGTCCAATCACGGTCCTGCTGACTTTTGTCTCCGTGGATCGCCACCGCCTGGAAGCCGTCCATCGACAAAGAACGCTGTAGCTGATCACATCCGCGCTTGGTCTCCACGAATACAAGCATACGGCCTCCCGTATTGTTCTCCTTGAGCGCCCGCAACAGCAAGCCGTACTTGTCCCGGTCCTCACACACCATCACCTCTTGCTTGATGTCTTTGTTGGCACTCAGGTCCAGCGAGCCGACGGTCACCTGATAAGGGTCCTTGAGGAAGTCGCGGGCCATGCTCTGCACTTCCTTGGGCCAGGTGGCGGACCTAGGGTGCGAAGAAGGGAGGTAAAAAGAGAGGGGGGACGAGAGAAGAGAGGTAAGGGTGAAATGAAGATAGCTGGGGCTGGAGAGGTTAGGCAGGAGAGGGATAGGGGGAGATGGGGCGTAGCTCACCACATGAGTGTTTGTCGGTCGGGGCGGATCTGGGAGACGATGGAACGAAGCTGGGGTTCGAAACCCATGTCGAGCATCCGGTCCGCCTCGTCCAGCACCAAGTAGGTGACCCTGCGCAGGTTGGTCATGCCTTTCAGAAGAGGGAACCGTGAATTAAGGAATGATGAGGATTTATGGAGGCGAATGGATGCAGGTAAAAGCCGAATCAATAGCTTACCTGATTCCAAATGGTCGATCAATCGCCCCGGCGTCGCCACCACGATCTCCATCCCCCGGCGTAAATCATAGACCTGCTCCCGCTTGGGCACTCCACCGTAGACACACGTATTTTTGATCGACGAACTCCTTCCAAATTTGTCACATTCCTGCTTGATCTGCAGAGCGAGCTCGCGGGTCGGGGCCAGGACGAGGACGATGGGTCCATCCCCTTGTTCAAGGTAAGGCTGGGGGAAGCGGGGGTAGGGAGGGAGGGAAGAAGGGAGGGAGAGAGAGTTGAGAAGATTCGGTAGAAAAGTATCAAGATTCTGTACCTTCGTTTCCCATCATATTAACGCAGTGAGGGTAGGGGATGACAATGAGTAAGTCGTCAGGTGATTCGACGGCGCACGGGAAGGAGGGAGGGGGGTAAAGAAGTATTTGATGGAGGCAGAGGGAAAAAAAGACTTAAGATCCGAAGAAAAGCGAGGTACATACGTATATAGATATAGGGTTAAGGTTAGGGTTAATAGGGATAATGCCATCCTTTGTCGCACAAAGCGAAGACCAAAGCACTTGCACACACACATATATGTATACATACATACACACATATACACACACATACATACACACACACATATGCACACACCCACACACACACTTATATATAAGGCCTTTATTATTTAACTATCCACATTCACGCACATCCTAGACACGCCCACATGTCTCGCATGTCATTCCCGAAATGATCATAGGGAATGCATCTCGTGGCCTCAACACACTAACACATGGATATGCGCGTCAGCACCGTCACTGCCATACATTCACCACACTGTGAGTGACGACAGGTTCTATTCTTCCTTTGAATATCATTCGTGCGCATCGCTTCGATTCCAATTCAAAATACGAAAGGCCCAAACACCACAACATCCTCCTTCGTCGTCTCTTTCCAGCGCCTTAAAAGCTCATCTTTCTCTTTCGGAGCTTGTACCGTTGGTGTGAACTTTTCGTCTTTTATCCTTCCTTTTTGTCATTTTTTCAATGTCTTTTCTTTATTCTCCCGCCCTTCAAGAAAGAGACAGGGAGGAAGAGAAGAGACAAATTATTCAACAACGAAAAGAAAAGGACGAGCAACGAGCAGAATCACGCGGTACGTACTGTGTGAGAGAGGAGAGCAGGATGAGGAAGAGGACAAGGATGACCATGATTGGCGTTTCTGTGGCTTGGGTTGCATGTGGAGGAAGCGATAGATAGCCACGCCAATGCTTGTGGCCACCAGCTTTCGCCAACGGCACCCGCAGCAAGGGCTCCAACAACAAGAGGAGGAGGAAGCGGCGGAGGCGGCGCTGTGGGCGTCGCCGCCGCCCCAGCCTTTGACCTAGACAGAGCCTTCAATTTCATTTTCAGTGGCTCTGCCCTGAAGGAAGGAGAGGAGGAAAAGAGATGATAGGGAAGAGAGAGGAAAGGGAGGAAGTTTCCAACCCAACCCCATCCCCTACCGTTGGCCTCATGTTCCCCCCACAATTCGATCCTCTCTCCTGTCCCACGACGTGTGCCTGCTTTTTGTGTGAGCCTGTCCTTCCCTTAGCCCTCATGCACAAAGAGAGTAAAAAAAGAGGGAAGGATTCACCGAAGAGGCCTCTCGTTTTAAAATGCGCGTGCTTTCGGTCGCACTGCTTCTCCCGCGTGCGGTATCCCGTCCCTCCCTTCTTATCCAGCAAAAGGGGAAGGGTAGAGAGAGGCGTGCCCTAATGAGAGAACGACTTGCCTTCCAGTCATCATACACACGCGCGTGTATCTCTCCCCCCGAACTCTCAAACCACTAACCTCTTCCTCCTCCACCTCCCCCTCCCGACCACGTAATTCTTCTGCCCTTAGTAACACTACATTTCCTACTACTCCTACACCTAATATTACTGTATTCCTCAAAATCAAATGTAGAAAAAGAAAAAATGTGCACCTGAGCATTAATGTGAATCATGGCCGGCAGCAAGAACGCCAATGTCTTCCCCGACCCTGTCGCCGAGATCCCAATCATGTCCCGGCCCAACAACGCCATGGGCCATCCTTGGCTCTGGATAGGGGTGGGCGCGTCAAATCCCTGCTTCATAACCTCCTGCAGCACGTATTCGGGCATGGACGCCTCTTCAAATGTAAACACAGGCTTAGGGATCCCATGCCCCTGCACGGTAATGCCATGCTTCGTCCTCCAGCGTGCCGCCTCGGTCTCCTCTCGTTTCGTCACGTCGGGGTGCTCGATGTAAAAGTTTTTCTCGAAGGGAGGGAGTTTATTCAGGTCCCAGTGTATGCTTCTCAGACCCGCACCCAGACCGCCCATACGATCACCACCCCCACGGCCGCCACCAAAGCCGCCGCCGCCACCACCGTAGCCGCCCCCGCCGCCCCCGCCGTAGCTATTGATTTCGTAAGGAAGAGAGAAGGGAATATGAGGGCGAGTGTAGGAGAGGAAAATGAGAGTTGAAATATGGCGTTGTGTGTGGGATGAAAAGAAAATTGTGTGAGGTGACACATACAATACGTAGTTTGATTCCTGTCAGTGACACGGATGAATGCACATACAGGCACAAGCACAATAAGACACGCGAAAGAGCGCACCATACCTGCCGTAACCACTGCCGCCACCACCATAGCTAATGTGTGAGAGAGAGGAGAAAAGGCATGCCGATCATATTCAAAGCGTGTGTGCGCGTGGAAGAGGGGAGGTGAGCACGTTGATCAAAGGAAGAAGATTGGGGTAGGCAGTCGGGCTGGCACACGAGCACGCATACAAGATTGGGGTAGGCAGTCGGGCTGGCACACGAGCACGCATACAACTACCTTGAGCTAGGTAGATAGATAAGTGCAATGAAACGTACCTGCCGCCGCCGCCGTAGCTGGAAGGAAGAGAAAGAGAATGAGCAAAGGTCACACGTGCGCGTAAAGAGAAAGTGAAAGGGTGGATGAGATTTGAGGTTTGGAGAGGGTTTATGTGATGCCGCGAGAGACCATCGTGATAGACATACAGAATTCAAATCCGCCCATGCATCTGCCACCGTCATTGCTAATGAGTAAACGGAAAGGAATGAGGACACAAGTGCATACGCATATGCGTGTGGGGAACAAAAAGGGCGTGTTAAGGAAAATGAGTGGGCCATGGAATCGAAGAACCCTGCGAATGGGAGGGAAAGAAAGTCAAGACATTGGACGTACCCGCCACCACCCCGAGATCCACCGCCGCCGCCGTAAGAGCCGTAAGACATACTGGTTTCGCTTGGATTCGCTTGATGTAAGTTTCTGTGATTCGTGGCGAGGAGGGGGCGGAGGAATGGGAATGAGGACGACGTGGGACACAGGATCGATGGTCGATGGGGTAGGAGGAGGCCAGGCTGGGCGAGGACGACATGGAGGTCACAATGTGACGCCGTCGGTAAAATAAGCTGCTTAAGGATGAGTCGAGACATGTGTGGCGCCACTTGCTCTGGTGGCAGAACACGCGTGGCTCCTGATTCTCATTCGCACAGAGATGGTTGCTTTCCGCCACGTCCAGTCGTAGCGATGATCCCGATGGCGCCTTAATCATCACGGCATCACGCCATCATGATGCATCACGCACGCATGCACCATCGCTGAAGAAGTTGACCCCGCCGGCGCCTGGGCCCGACAGAGCCCTTCTCTATGGCACAAAAAAAGAGTGGCCATTGCCATCACCAGCAGGAAGACGAGCAGGATCAGCGAGTGATCCCATTTTGAGCACCCCCATTTCGCGTTTTTCCCATCTCTCATACCCCAAGCGTGATAACAATTGTTCATCATGCTCGCTCGCCCTGCTTTGACAAGCCTCAAGCTTATCGTCACCCACGCCGCATTCACGATACAGGCCAGACATGCCAAGACAGGCCTGATTCTCCTACTATTCCAAGCCAACTTCCCCAAACCCAAATTTCAAATGGAGTTCCTCCGCATAGTCGAAGATGACCTCCGGGCCCTCTCCGTTGAAGCCAGGAAAAAGCACCCCGTCGTCAAGGAAGCCGCCGAGCGCGGCATCGTTAAGCTACGGGCCTTGCGAGAGCAATACGCGGCCGCCGTCCGGGAATCAGGAGAAAGTCTACCCGTGTCGCGCCTGAGGTCCCAGGAGCTTCTTCGTCCTTTCCTCCTCGCTTGTAACCACGCCGATTGTAACAGAAGCATGATTTTGCATGCCCTGGGTGCCATTACGCATTTGATGAACAAAGATGCCATCTCGCCTTCTGACGCCCCGAATATCTTGCGTGTTCTGGCCATTCAGGCCGTTTCTCCTTCTGCGGCGGCGCCTGACGTGCATGTTAAAGTCCTACAAACCCTTCTCCTAACCATTACTTGGCGCTCGTCTGATTTATCAGAAGACATGCTCGCCACAGCCGTCATCGTATGCATTCAATTGACAGAGCACCGGAATGCCACTGTGAGAAATGCGGCACAGGCCACGCTTAGACAGATTGTCAGTTTGATATTTGATCGGGTCGCAGACATACAGCAGCAGCAGCAGCAGCAGCAGCAGCAGGGGGGGGAGAAGCTTACAGGAAGAGGTAGTGGGGGGTTAGTACCAAAGGAGGATAAAGAGAGGGAGAAAGGGCTGGACTGGTCCTCAATTGGTGCCTCTCATTCCCCAAAACCCGTGTCTGCAGCGCCAGCTGTTATCACCACCAGCACCAGCACCAGCATCAGCACTGATGGCGACTTGCCTGAATTAGCAGGGCTGACGCCTGTGGAAAGGTGTGCATACTATTTGATCCAAGACTTGTGCTTAGTCTGTCGGGGGGAAGGAGGGGCATGGGTCAAGCATCTGCATATATCCCCTGTGTTGGGGATGGAAATAATTGAGCAAATTCTGTCGCAACACCCAGACTTGTTTAGGGGAGAGGGGGGAGGGCAAGCTTGTGGGGGAAAAGTGACGGGACGGAGGGAGGGAAGGAATGCGTATGGAGAGGCGTTGCGGAATCAGGTGTGTCCTTTGATCGTGCAGACGTTGAGGTCGGAGATGGATTTTCCGTTGCTGGTGCGATTGATGCGAACAATCGGTACGATTTTGAGTGAGTTTATGGGGGAGACCTTGGTACCACAATGTGAGGTTATCTTGGCGATGCTTTTTCAATTGATTTCTTCGTCAAGTGATGTGTTGGGAGGAGGGGGAGGAGGAGGAGAGGGAGGAAGGGAGGGAGGGACTGTGGGAGGGGGAGGAGCAGGGGGGGCAGCGAGCGCGATTGCGAGTACAGCGAATAGTTTCTTAGGAGCGGCGGTGGCTTTTGGGGGGGGGGGTGGGGGGGGTGGGGGGGGGGGAGGAGGGAGGGGGGGGGGGGG
>Ga0160420_100788_pt1 | contig 10569 bp, 5 predicted proteins | sample CelAP2metagpilot_FD_108197 | JGI IMG/M metagenome (GOLD analysis project Ga0160420, IMG submission 108197) | Phycosphere-associated microbial communities from algal ponds in Kailua-Kona, Hawaii, USA - Cellana AP2-5-5 metagenome pilot | ecosystem: Engineered > Artificial ecosystem > Aquaculture >... | reverse complement strand
GGGGGGGGAAAGGGCCGCGAAGGGGGGCCCACCGGGCCCCTTCGCGTTTCCCCCCCCCCCCCCCCTTGGCCCCCCCCCCCCCCCCCCCCCCGGATGCAGGCAAGTAACTTACCAATTTTATAGACACAATAAGCAAGGCGAGGTGTTCCTTGTTTGGATTCGTGCACCCTTTTTGTCCGCATACGTGGCTTACTGGTCACTCTCTGTCATCATCGGCTTCATCATTGCTTGCCCCCCTCTCGACACGGGAGCGCGACCCTCTTCATCAATCCAATCCCCACCTGTTACTCTGGTCTTACAATCTCTCTCCATACACCCCTTCATCTCAAACAGATAACTTCACCCGCACGCGCCGCTCAGTAGCGTCATGGCCCCCAAGCAGTACACATTGGACGAGGTTGCGGGCCACAATACAGAGAAGGACATCTGGCTCATCATCGGAAACGAGAAGACAGGTGCGTAATTTTACTTTTTATTCGACCGACAGGTTTGTCATGAACGATGTACGTCCTGGAAATACCCCTTTTACGTACTCCTCAATGCTACCCTCCTGGCTTCCGGAAGCATCCATCGAATTGATCGCTTCCCCCACCCCCCCTCCCCCCCCTCCCTCCCCCCATACGAACATAGGCGGCCCCAAGGTGTACGATGTAACCAAGTACCTAGAAGAACACCCGGGAGGGTCAGAGGTTCTGCTTGACCACGCCGGGAAGTACGCAGATGAGATGTTTGAGGACATTGGGCACTCGGGCGATGCCAAGGAAAAGCTCAAGACGCTGTTGGTGGGCGAGTTGACGGTAAGTTAGGGAAAGAAGCGTTGGAAATAGGAAAACAGTACGTTGCAATTTGTTTCCATGATTGTTTTTGTTCATGCAGACATGAGCAACCGCTAGTTCAACTTTCCGCCCTCTCTCCCTGCCCTCCACCCCCTCACACACCCAGCCCGAGGACGTGGAGAAGTTAGCCAGCGAGAAAGTGTCGCGGGCGTCCGAGTTGCCATCCAAGGGGGGTTTGAATCCCTTCGCCGTGGTGGTACTACTAGTAGCAATTGTCCTGGGTCTGTACTTGTCGAAGCAATACAAGCAGTAGAGAGGAGACGCTGGAGGGCAGGAGAGGGAGGGCTTGCTTGCTTCATTTTTGATGGTTTGACAGGGAGAAGGAAATGAGATGGTGGTAGAGATGAACATGCGTGCATGAAGGAGAAGGAATTGAAGGAGGGAGGGAGAGAGGGAGGAAGGGAGGGAGGGAGTAGCGGGAGGAGGATATGCCGGAGAGAAAGTGTGGGTGAGTGTTTGCATGTGTGTGTATGTGACGGGCGATGAAGGTCGCACAAGCAGCTGAAGAAAATGCAATAGAAGAGGGGGGAAAGGAAAAGGCATCAGACGGTAGTATTTGGTATGAAAAAGAAAGAGTAACAACAACACAGGACAAAACATAACTGAGGGTACCTGCGGAATAAGCGTCCGCCATTACCATGATGCCATGCCCTCCACCTCCAAAAAGGGAATATTAGGGTTGATTGACAGGACGTAAAATACGGGATATACAAGCTGTAGCCATGGATTGACGGCCCTCTCGAAGGAGAAAAGGTAGGCACGGTAACTTCACATTCTTTTTCCCCCTTCACATACCGTCCGTCGTTCTTCTTGCATTTCCTCGTCCTTCTCCCACCATAGCACCTCCCTCGCTAGCTATCCTTCCGAAGTTGCAATGTCACAAACTTGCTGGCTTATCGCAGCTGCAACTGCTGCTGCTGCCGCCGGCTATTGTGGTGGTGGAGGAGGGGACATTCCTTCCCACCTTTGCTGTCAGCAAATCAAGCATAAACCAAGGCGGTGGTAGGTGAGCCACCCTTGCGAGCGATGAACACCAAAACGAACCACACACAAAGTACAGGCTGGCCGTATGTATTTCTGCACTCACTTCAAATTTCACAACAAACATTTACCGACACTCCATCCGTCCCCCCGTCCCTCCCTCCCGCTCTTGTACATGCGGTCACATCTCTCTGTTTTCTTCCGGTCGATTCTTTTTATTCTTTGAGTTATTTTTTGTGTAGACTTTGTACTCGAGGTTTCTGTATCCTGGTCGTCCTCCTCCTTGTCAATTTCATCCTTTTCTAAGTCGCGTTTCTTCAGGTATTTACCCTTCTTCTTCTACTTTCATCTGCTTCCACCATGTCACACATTAACAACGCTATCCATCCTTTCCTCCCTCCCTCCTTCAATGTGCATCCTGAAATAGCTTCAAAAAGAAGACGAAAGGCAAACGATAAGAAAGATAGATTACAAGGCACTTATATCCTCTTCCCCCTATCTCCCTTTCTCCACTTCTCCCTCCCTCCGCCCCTCACAACCAAGACCAAACCGAATTATGTATGAAACCATCCCTTCCTCCTTCCCTACACACATGCCGTGCCCCGCGGCATAAGATAATAATCAAACGGTGGCGGATCCGGCAAAAACACACTCACCGCTCCCCCCCCTCCTCCTGCCCCATCCCCCATCCCAGACGCTGCAACAATATAGTTCTTGCCTCCTCCTTTCCTCTCTCCTGCTCTACTCCCGGCACGTAGGGCACTCGAAGTCATAAGGGATAGCCCCCCTGTAGCTGCTGCTGGTGCTGGCGCTCCTGCTGCTGCTAGAGGGTGGTGTGGATAATCCAACCTAAACGACTTCAACATTTGAGACGCTAGCCCAACCAAGGCATCTTCTTCTACTCCTGTCAGAGAAGCGAGCTCCGGCCTCCAAGTCGGAGAGACGCCTAGGGCGAGCCGTGCCAGGTACAGAAGGAGAGCAGCAACAAAGGAGGGAGGGTAGGGAGCTAGTGAGGTGAACTCTTGGACGATCGCATACGAGGCAAAAAAGTGCGCGTGTTTTCGAAGTTGGGCTGGGGCGATCTGCTGCTGCTGCTGTTGTTGTTCCTTTTGGGCAATGTCTTCCTTGGTCAGCAGAAGCCCGGGCGGGAGGGGGGGAAGGGGAGGAGGGGCGAGACGATGCCGACCCCCCGCAACAGTGTCATGACAAAACAAAACACCGCGGGTCAAGTAGTACTCGATGAAATGCAACGGAACGATGCACGTCAGCTGCCACCCTAGCCCCTCCAGCACCGCTACCTCCCACCTCTGCACCGTCTGAATGGTCAGCCCTATGCCGGATGCCCACGACAGCTGACTCACGGCCGGGACGTTTTCTTCTGCCTCTTCGTACTTCGCCGCCACCTGTAAACACGAGATGGCCAGCATTCGCCATTTTTCCTTGGGGGGAACATGCCGTTGGAATAAACGGTCGAGATACGCAATCGCGACGTGGACGGTGGCACGGCGCATTTTGAGTTTATCGCCAGTAGAAGCGAGCCATCCCATCAGTTTTCGTCTTTGCCCGTCCCGAAGGAAAGCCAAAGCTTCAGGTGGGGGGAGTGAAGAAGTGCAATCTGCCACCGCTGCTGCTGCTGCTGCTGCTGCCGCTGGAGAGGGAGGGAGCGGGAGGAAAGGGAGGCCGTACCTGGCCTGGTGGCGTTGTTCGTCATGCTTCATTTGGAGATAAACTTCTTGGGAACGGTGACCAGTCAAACGATCGATTTCTTCTGTTGTTGACCCCAGCAAGGGGAGGGCAGGGCCAGCGGGGGAAGTGGAGACGGAAGGAGCGATTGAGACGGGAGAGGCGGCGGCTGCCGGGGGGGGGGGAAGGGCGGGGGAAGGGGAGGGGGAGGGGGACAAGGGAAAGGGTGTGGAGGAGTAGAAGGAGGAGAGGGAGGAAGAGGAGGATTGGCTGCTGTTGGTGGGAGTGGTAGTTGTGGAAATAGAGGAAGAGGGGCCGGAAGAGGAAGACGAGGTGACTGCTCTGCTGATACCTCCCTTAAACAACTGCATAATAGTCTTGCCAATACTGGGAATGCCGTACGACGAGTATGAGGACGACGAGGAGGTTAAAGCAGCATTGCTTCGTGGATGAAAGTGCTGGTGCGGGTTCTGGTGCTGGTGCTGCTGCTGGTGCTGCTGCTGGTGCTGGTGCTGCTGGTGCTGCTGCTGGTGCTGCTGGTGCTGCTGCTGCAGCAGGTAGGTGTAGCTGTCGTACGAGGTACCAGCTGCAGCTGCTGCTATTGGTGTGTGCTCCGTCGGACTCCCACCTCCATAAACATTCCTGTTGTTGTTGTTGTTGCTGCTGCTGCTGGTGGTGGTGGTGGCGGTGCTACTGCCTCCTGGTCTCAACTGCTGCTGCTGATGTAGTGAGTACAAAGTACTTGCAGCTGCATCCACTACACTTTGACGCTGCTTCGTCTGCTGTTGTTGTAGTCGTTGCTGTAGTAACGCTACTTCTTGCTCATGCTGTTGCTGCTGTCGTTGCTGCTGCTGCTGCTGCTGCTGCTGCTGCTGGGGTCTGTAATGACCGTACTGCTGCTGGAAGTAGGCCGGCGACACAAGGACATTCTCCTCCTCACCACTGCTCTCATCCATCGGTGCAGAAACCCCTCCTTCATCCATCAGTGCAGAAACCCCTCTTTCACCTCTTTCCCCCACTTCGCCCTCCCCCTGCCATGATCTACAGGTGTCGGAATGATGACCTGCTGCTACTGCTGCTGCTGCTGCTGCTGCTGGAGGGCTGACGAATGGTAGGTGGAGGGCATTATCACCGGTACCATTCGTGGAGGAAGAAGGGCAGGAGGCGGAGACAGGAGAAATTGATGAGGAAGACTTACGACCTGGGCGGTCCACGCCGTAACGCCAATCCATCATATCCGCCGCGCGTTTTTGCAAATAAGAAGAAGAAAGATTGTTGCTGATGGTTGTGGTGGTGCCGCTGCTGGTGCTCCGGCGTGCCCGTTCTAGTGCATTTGCCTCCTCTTGCTGCTGCTGTAGCCGCAGGTACATCTCCTGCTGGAGCTCTTGTTGCTTCTGTGCGCTAGGGTAGAAAGACTCGTCGACTAAGCCCGGTGGGTGGACGTAGTGACCATGCTCCCCACCCCCTTCCGTCTCCAAGCCCTCCCTCCCACCCTGCTCCTTCTCCTCGTCCGCGACCTCCTCCTCGTCTTCCTCTCGTAAGCTTAACCCATCTTGCTTGTGCCGTTCCACCTTCTGCTGCTGCTGCTGGTGCTGGTGCTGGTGCTGCTGCTGCTGCCGGTCCTGATTCTCACTGGTACAAGAAGAAAGCCTATCCGGGACAAAACGTGCTGCTGCTGCTTCTGCTATTCCGGCGATTGCACCTCCTCGTCCCGTCGTATTAATTCTGGAGGCCTTGCGCCCTTCAGCCTGCTGGTGGAGGATGGCGTCTATTGTCATGTTGCCTCCGCCGTGCCCGATGGCAAGATGAGCGGGAGTGCTGCTTCGAGGTGGCTTCAGGGAAGGAGGAGGAGGAGGGGGAGGAAGTTGCGATTCGGCCGTAGTTTGTGGTGATCCGGGCAAATCGGCAGACGAGGACGACGAAGAAGACGTAGAAAAAGCGGATGTGAAGGGTTGAAACGACGAGGATGTGGATGAGTGCGACGCGCCCATCAAGTAGTCTGCTTGCTGTTTTATTCAAGAAAGTGGAGGGGAGGGGAGTCAAGGTGATAAAAATATGCCCTCGAAATGCCACCTTGTGACAACAATAACAACAACCTACGCGCGTTCGATAATGTGAGCCTGCAATCAGGGATAGGGCATGGTCGTTGTATCTTATGATGATAGTAGGCCTCGTCCTCTCCATCATGGATCGAGACGACCGTGCGGCGCTCTTATTGTACTCTAATTGAAAAAAATGCCACACATCCTTGCGCCTGTACATACAGACATGCAAGCTAGTGGACAGAAGTAACGCTAACTACGTTCAAGAGGACGGTGTAATCATGTGTGCTACCCATCCCTCCCACCTTTCCCTTCCTCCCATATCGCACTTACCGGCCCGTTCCCTCTATGATCCGACGTATGACACGGGTAATTCTCCGTCCCCATAGAAGGGAGACCGGAAATCACGCAAGTGCTGTGGCGTGAGTAGTAAACTGCTCGTTTTTTGCAGACGGAAGAACAACGAGTTAGACAAAGTCTTGATTGGACAGGGGAAAAAATCACCAGCGCCTCCCGCTGCTCCCGCTCTTGAGTCCGCGTCACTACAGCTCTTCTGGATGCGTTGTGTGTCCCCCTGTGTGAGTGCTGGGCATTAGTACGGGCAACGAAAAATCCACCGCGCTTCCCATGTCGTGTGATGATGGAAGAAGACATACATGCGCTACACTCAAGCGCGACTTTAAAGCGATCACAAACAAGGCGTTGCTCTCTGTAAATAACCTCTGTTTAATTGCCTGTATTTCCTAGGACTCATGGCTTTGAATTGCAATCATACGTTTATTGGGTTAGTTTTGGATCAGAACTGAGAACTTTCATGACCAGCACCGATCGCTCCTCTCGCTCACCAACAGTTGCCGTATTTCTTTTGATTCCTATTCCTTGTTCTCACAACTTGACTCAACTGCACAACTACAGAACCCTCCAAGCACCCAGGCAGCAGGTATAAAACATGTGGCGCATGGCTTTTGGCGGAGGGGGTGGAGGGTGAGTGCCTGGTGGGAAACAGGGATGACAGGGAGGCAGGCAGCCAAGCTTTGCATCATCTAAGAAGAACGACTAACTGGGTGTTACTTGGTGGGAACCCAATCGAGTGATCACGAGGCAACCAGAAGGAGCCGCTCGCGCTCAGTGTTATTATGTCATAGTCTGGGCGTGTGTATTTGCTCTGGAACCAATGGTGGGCATCGTGTTAGGGTTGTGCCTTTTCCAATATTGGACGGCCCCGGGCGCATCTCCGCGCACACACACACACACACACACACACACACACACACACACACACACACACACACACCATCATCATCATCATCATCATCATCATCATCATCATCATCATCATCATCCATTTCTCGCGATGTCATGCCTTCCTTTTATCACTATACAACGACTGCCCCCACTCAGTCCTTTGACAATTGAACAATTTCGTCTTCCTCACAATCTCCATCTCTTACCCCACATGATCATCCCATTCACACAGCAAGGTGGTGGAAGAGGCTCCAGAAAAACCTGTCAAACCCGATGCCACCACCACCAACCATGCCGCCGCGGCTAACACTGCTGCTGCAGCGGGCGCCACCGTAGTCGACGGCGGCGCCAAAAAGAAGAAGAAAAAGAAGAAGAACAAGAAGGCCGCCACAAATGGGTCAGAAACCCCCGATGGCAGTGCAGAGGCCCAGAGGTATGAGCAGGAGTCTGACTCTGATTCTGACGTTGAGGTGGTCGTTCTGGCGCCCAAAGGAAAGAAGACCGCCACCACCTCCTCCTCCTCTTCCTCTTTCCCCGCGGCCGTGCCTGCGGTGGCGTCGGAGGGGATTTCAGTGGAGGAAGATGGGGGAAGCCAAAAGCTCGACCCGATGGAGTTGGCTGTCCGGGAGATTGTGTCACGCGGCTTCAATCGTAGTGAGATAGAGGCGGTGATGAACCTTATGTGGGACCAAGGCAAGGATTACGGAAACCCTGATAAAGTTATCGAGGAGCTCGCGGCCAGGCACGAAATGAGTGCCATGGACAAGGTGGCTTCTTCCTTGCACACATCCAATCCTGCACCGGCCACTGCTAGGACAGCTCCACAAGAGCAGCAGCAGCAGCAGCAAAAGCAAAAGCAAAAGCAGGAGATCAAAAAGGACCCCAAGCCTAAGGCTGCAGCGAAGGTTGCTCCATCCCCTCCAGCTGTGGTCATCCCTGCTCCTACCCCGGTCGCCGCATCGGTGCCTGTCGCCGCCTCTCATCACCAGAGTGATAGCAAGTCGAAGAAAAACAAGGCTTCCGCCGTTCCTCCCCCTGAGAAGAAGCGGCAGCAGCAGCAGCAGCAGGAGCAGCAGCACCCTTCTGCTGCTCCTGGTCCTGCTCCTACCGCAGTTAAACCCGCACCAGTAGCAGCAGTATCAGCTGTGGCAGTCCCTAAAGGACCTCCCATGTCTCGGAGTGCTTTGTTGGAGCTAGCGGCAAGCAAGGAAGACACCAGCATCGTCGATAAACTCAGCGCCATTGCCGGCTTTCTCCTCCGTCCCGATACTACTCCGGACGACCGTCATGCTCTCCTCTCCTCCCGCGCGCTTGATCTGCTTTTCCACGGCGTTGTCAAATCCTGTCTTGACCACCCCAAGCAATACCCTTCCGACCCTGCGTTAACCGAAGCCCTCTCATCCCTCCTGACTGTCCTTGTCGGCTCGGCTGCTCCTCTGGATAATTTTTTGTCCATTCTCACCCATGCGCAGACCCTCCAATCTCAACGTCCGTTAACGGACGAGGTGGTGAAGCTGTTGTCACAGACGCTGGGAGCCTCGATCAAGGATTTCTATGCCAAGAAGAACGGAAGTTCTCGGGCGTGGAAAGAGCTGGCGGCGTTAGAGGCTCCCCTGAAGCAGGCGCGATCGGTCGTCGGAGGTGGAGGGGGAGGAAAGGGGGGATGGAAGGCGAGCGCGACGTCGACGAAGGAGATGTTTGAATTGAGGGATAAGCATGCCCATGTCATGGAGCTACAGCAGCAGGCGTGTCTCCTGCTGGCGGAGACAACTGCCATGGGTGCTGCTTCTGTCCCTTCTTCCCACCTCCCTGGATCGGTAGGTAGCAAAACCATGCCCGCTCACACAGAAATTGCGCTGGTCGACGCTGTTTTGAAGGGCTCCCTGGGTGTCACTTCCCAAGCCCAACTCGAGCAGAAACGGCGGGAGATAGCCCTTGCGAAGACTGATCTTTCTGCCGTTGAGGCCTCGTTGGAGGGGGAGCTTCGCCCCTTGCTTGCGGCCGTAGGGGCAGCGAAGGAGACACTGCAAAAGGCTCGTGCGAAGAAAGAGGCACTCTTGGTAGAGCTGAAGGTTGTTGAGGCTGAGGTGGGCGCTGCTGAGCGAGCTGTAGCAACCAAAGAGGGACAGTTCTCGGCGAGGAGGGCGGGGATGGAACAAAGCGTGATTGAGAAAAACAAGAAGCTGCAGGGGATGATGGCTGACGTGCGACGGGCGGACGCCGCGGACGAGCTGGCGGTCAAGGTCCGCAATCTCATTGCCTCCTTGTCGAAAACCTTGGCCGACGCCCTGGCGGCGGAAGGGGATAAGCATACATCCCAGCTGAGGGGGCGCTTGCGTGCTTTTGCTGCTGCATTTGAGCCGTATTTGGAGGTGGAAACCAAATGTGTGGAGTTCCTGCAGGGGCGAGTGACGGAGCTTGAGGCAGAGCGCGCCAAGGCCCTGGCTGAATTGAGCACACTCCAGTCTATGGCCTACGGGCTCCCCAGTACCATCCAAGATTTGGCGAAGAAGACAACGGAGCAGACAAGTTATATCGAGCAGGATAAGGCACTGATCTCGCACCTGTTGGCATCGACCCACAAGCTTTACGTGACGTTCCGAACGGCGGTGGAGCAAGCAGGGGGGCCGGGCGCCGAGTGGATGGTGAAGGATCCAACGGGTCTGTCGCTTGTGGGCATTAAGCAGCTCTTGGATCGGTTGAATTTGGCTCAAGACTGGCTGCCCGGCCTTTCTTCTTCCCGTGGCCCCGCCTCCTCCTCCTTCCCTCCCTCCACTTCTGTAAGCTTCCCCTCCGCTGCCATTCCGGCAATTGCACCCCGGGCTCCCATTCTTTCGCAGCACCACCCTCAGCAGCAAGCTTCGTCTTCTTCCCCCCCAACATCTTCACCGAACTCCATGTTTTTCGTGGCGTCTGGCACGCCTCCCGCCCTGCTCATCCCTCCCACCTCCACGGTAGCCCAAGTCTCTACCCCTCCGGGCCTTAGCAAAACCTCTCCTCTGGTCTCTTACCAGCAGCAGCAACAACAGCTGCTGAACCAAACGTCCCGCCCTCCCCGCAACCCCACCTTGACGGGTGGCACATCGCCCCCTGCTCCCCCCCACCAACAGCAGCAGCAGCAGCAACAGCAACAGCAGCAGCAGCAGCAACAGCAACAGCAGCAGCAGCAGCAGCAGCAGCAGTCTCTCATTCGCCCTCTCCCGCCCCCCCCCCCCTCCTCCTCCTCCTCTTCCTCATCTGCCCCGCCCCTTAAATTCAGCTGGGCAAATCGTCTTGGTGCTCTCGCTCCTCCTACACCCGCCGCCTCCTTCCCCTCTCCCTCCCCTTCTCCCTCCCCATCTCCCGTGTCCCTGCCGCACAAAAGCTTAGTCCAAATTCAGGAAGAGGAGAGACAGAGTCAAATTATGCTGACGGAAGAAAACCTTCGTCGGCTCGAACAGAGCAAGGCAGGAGAGGGTGAGGGAGGGAATGAGGGTGGAAATGGAGCTTTGAATCACCACCACAACGCTGTGCGTGGGGAGGGAGCAAGGAGGGGAGGGAGGGACGGAGGCGGGGGGTTGAATGTTGGCTCGTCGGAGGCGGCGGAAGTCAATTCGATGACGGACCGGACGTTGGGTGCGGCCACTGTGAGCAGTGAAGGGATGCAGGAGCTTCCGCCCATCACAGGAGCGGGCGCGTCAGCAGGTGGAGGAGGAGGGGGGGGGGGGGGCGCGGGGGCAGCAGGGGGGCTTGGGGGAAGGGGGGGGGGGGAGGGCGGGGAGGGGAGGGGGGTTGAAAAGGGG